>Ga0214921_10000097_pt1 | contig 162187 bp, 210 predicted proteins | sample LL1505_MetaG_FD_177992 | JGI IMG/M metagenome (GOLD analysis project Ga0214921, IMG submission 177992) | Freshwater microbial communities from Lake Lanier, Atlanta, Georgia, United States - LL-1505 | ecosystem: Environmental > Aquatic > Freshwater > Lake | place: USA: Georgia | collected... | reverse complement strand
TTTAAAGCGGTCACTAATAGACAGTAAATCTTGTGCGTTGATTACGCCTTTTGTGGCTACAGCTATAGCATTTAATTCTTTAAATATTGCTGTGGCTTCTCGCCCATAACCACTAATGCGGCTCATTGCGCTCTGAAACTCTGATGTGTATTCGCCAACACTTTTTCCAAGCGCAATAGCATCCTTAGCAAGAGCGTTAATCATATCGCGGCTGCCTTCAGCTGTCTTACCTAATGCTCCCATAAAATTAGAAACTAATTTACCGTATGTATCTGCGCTAACGCCAAGTGCAGTCATTGATGCGGCATTTTCTACTAATAGTTTTTTTTGAGCACTAAGCATATTATTAAATCCGCCGATTGATTTACTTAATGATCCATATGCTTGTCCAAATTCTTTTAAAGTTACGCCATATTCGCTAAGGGCGGCAAATGATACTCCACCCATATTCATTGCTATACCTTCAAACTCCTTACGAAAACCACCAGCAGATCTACCAACGTCAGCAAGCGCTCTATCAAAATCAAGAGTTGATTTGATTAACTTATCATTTATTAAGTTAAAAACACGGTTAGCGGCTTTTTCGGGATTTAACAAACTCTCCGTTAACCCTTCTTTAAAAAGTGACATAAGGCCACTAACGCCGATTTTAGTGCCGTCAACACTTTTCTGCATGGCTAAGAAAACGGATCCAAATATGTTAGATTTTTCCGCTCCATTTGTTAAGCTAGAGACAATATTATCCATATAATCTACTGTTTTTCTTGCTGCTTGTTCACGTTGCTTTTCATAGTTTAATAATGGAATTAATGCTGCTGCTTGATTTTGTAATAATTCTAATTCTTTGTCTTTTGCTTCTGCTATTTCTAGATCAACTTTCTTTATAGCTAGCTGTAAAGCATAATTATTTTTTGCATCTTCTGTTAATTTTTGTGTTAAATCTTTGTACGCTTGTAAAGCGTCGGCTCTTTCTTGTTCATTTTTATTTAAATCGTTTGCATCTTTAAGAAGCTGCTTTCTTTTTGACACTTGCTCTATAAGATTATCTAATGAATCTTTTTCGCTTTCGTTAATTTTTGGATTTAATTCGCTTATTTCTTCTTGGAGCTTTTTAATATCTTTAAGAAGTGGAATACGTTGCGTAGAAAGATCTCTAAGTGCGCTTTCGGCTTGAGATACGCCTACGCTCATTAAATTAATTTTTTCGTTAATACCCTCTGTGGCAGCTGCAAAGTCTCCAAATGTTTTTCTTGTCTCTGTTACTGCATCGATTTGATCATAGAATTGCTTTGTAACTTTTTCAAGAGAAGCGCCTTGTTCTGTAATGAGCTTATAAAAATTTTTTGCCGCAGATTCTAATGATTGTATACTTGCTTGAGCTCCAGCAACAGACGTTGCAAGACGCTCTGCTGATTGTCCAGCTTCGTTGAGAGTATCGGAAAGTTTTAGATCAATAGTAGGCTTGGGGGGAATATCTGCCATTTAAATAACACCTCAAAATGTACATTATAATTATATAACAAATAAAAAAGTGGGCGGAATAACCGCCCACAAATTATTATTTACCTTTTGCTCGCTCTGCTTGCTGTTTTATTTCGTCACCCAAACGTGTCATGTACCATTCACGCAGACCAATTGGCAAGTTATAAAGCTCTATAAATGACCACCTTCCATAATACTGTAAAAGAAACAGTTGTTCATATAGGCTTTTTTGGTAGCTATCACTTAGGCCAAAAAAATTCCTGCGTAAATGGAACCTCCAACTCTTGTTCGCCTGAACAGGAAACGCAAGTGAATTTCTTTTCAATTGCTACGTTTGGAATTAATTTAGCATATGTTGTACGTAGATGCTTTGCATCAAAGGCTGGCATTAAGCCAATCGCATCACGTAATACTTTTTTATCTGTTACGCCGTTGATGCTTTCAACAATAAAATATAGTTGTTCAGAAAGAGCTAGTTCGTTATCTTGTGGATACGCTTTCTTTTTTGCTTCAAGAAATGAAAGTAGGCTTTTTTCATCTTCGCCGTTTAATAGCCTACAAGTGACATCCCAACCGCACTTTGGAAGTTTAATAACAATATTTCCGCTTGGTAGTCTTTCGTGCGCTAATTTTGGATTACTAGCAACAGTTTCATCTATCTTGCCTGTATCGCGTACTGTTATTTCTTGTAGATCGATTCCTAATTGATTTTTTGAACCGCACTCTAAACAAGTGACCATAACATCATACGCTGATCCGTATGCTGCTATACGGGCGGCAACCATGATTGCATTCTTGTCTCCAACAAGCAATGATGATACGGCAATACTTTTATCTACAATTAAAGATTCAATTAGTTTATCAATAACAACACCTTTTTTAATAAAGGATTTATTTGTTAGAATATCTTCTTCTCTAGCGGTCATTTGTTTTATTTCAACACCTTCTTTTCCGTGAAGAGGGTGTCCTTCGGGATAAAACAAGCCACGAGAAGGTAATTCAACTAATTCTGTTGGTACTACGAAACTTAATGGGGAACCTGTTGCTGCTACTTGTGGAGCCACTTGCTGTTGAACTGCTTGTTGTTTTAATGCTTCAAAATGATTTTCTGTATTCGATTTCATATATTACCTTTCTTTTAAAATATCTTCTAACACTTGTCTTTCTCCGCTACCAAGATTTTCTGTATTTAATACAGTTAACGAAGAGTTTGTTGATAGTGATTTATAAGTATAATTAAATTTTTGTAAATTATTATATTATTTATCTTCATTTATTCCAATACTTGACTCTACCCCGATTACAGTTGGTAAGCCAGAAACACCTTTTGCTTGCTGAATGTCGTAAGTTTTAAAATTTTTATATATTTTTTCTGGTTGTAGTTTTGCCCAATCATAGTTTATTGTAACGGTCACAGATAAAACGTTTTCATTTGAATAATCTAATCTATCAAATTTTACGTCCGTAACTAATGGAGCGTACAATTTCCAAGTTTCTATTGGTTTACCATTTGGATTTAATTCTATTATATTTAACGTCTTCCATAAATCTGTATCTACAGGAAAAGATTTAACGTTTCCCCAAAAATCTGCTTGCTGGCCTACTAAAGCTTTTATCATATCCTTTTTAAAATTATATTTTCTAAATCTTAACAGCTGGTCTTCTTTGTTATACTCTTCTGGGTCAAAATAGCCACTTTCTTGTAAGAATTTATAAAAAAATAGCTGTGTTGAATTTTTAGCATATATGTCAGCTTCAGTAATACTAATAGTTTCATTAGTTCTTATTGCATCTGATTGTGTAATGACACTATTAAGCTCGCCTATTGTGCTAACCGTTGGTTTAAATAAAAAACTTGTATTTGTTTTTTCAGCAATTACATCATAGAAAGTAATTGTTATAGGTTTCCATGTTAATCTTTTTGGAAAATTAAAAGTATGAGAATAAAGATATTTTGCTTGCTGAATGCCTATTTCATAGGAAGGCTTATCAATGCTTTTAGCAAAATAAAAAGGAATTATATTCCTAGTTGCGCTTGAATCAGTCTTTTGTATATCATGTTCACCAAATGAAATAACCCACCTGTGACTCTGTTTAGGGGTCAATTCAGATGGGTTATTCCAGAAGGCCATTAGTGTATCCTCTTCGGTTATATTATAATATAAATAGGATACAGTTTAAAATTTTATAGTACGATTTCGGCCCAATCGTAACGGAACGTATAAGCAGCAGTTAAGATGCCTTCTGCTGTATAGTTTAGTTCATTTAATGCAACTTTTGTAATCCAAGCATTGTTTAGTGTCCAGCGATCTTCTACTTCGCCTGTTGAGCGTAATACTTCAATAAGAACTCTGCCTGAAGTGCCGACTGCGCCTAGCTTTCCGATTGTAGCAAAATTTGCTGTTGCTGGAACACCACCAACAGCAGCTGGATTTACCCAGCCAGCTTCCTGTAGATATCTATAGGAATCTTTTGATACGTTTGCAGATACTGCATCGACAAATGTAATCGTAACAGGATCCCAAGTCACTTTACCGGGGAAGTGAAATGATTTATCAAGAAAGTCTACTTTTGTACCATCACCAATTGTAAATTGTGGGCGGGTAGCGCTTTGTGCAAGAAATGTTGAATTTAAACCTAAGCGGCTGAATGAAACTTTAAATTTAAACTGACGCTTTGGATCTAGGTTAGGATCTGACCAGAATGCCATTTATTTATTCTCCTAAGAACGTTAATTATTCTGTGAATGCTGCGCCAGAGTTTGTTACTACGAAATCAATTGCGATGTATTCAATTGCTCTGGTTGGTTTGACAAATACTTTGCAGTACATGATGTTACGATCTACAAGATCTGCGGTTGTTGTTGTACTGTCTAATACAACTTTTGCATCTTCAAGACCATAAGCATTTTTGATAGCAAGAAGGAATGGATCAACAACACCCTTGAAGTTATTCCAAGTTGCTTCAATGTTTGGCTCAAATAGGACGCGGGTTGCGGCGCGTGAAATTTCTTTCTTGATATAGTTTAGTAATCTACGAACGTTCACTCGATCAAGCGCGCTTGGTGTAACTTGTAGAGTCTTTTGACCGAAGATTAGCACGCCTTCGTTTGGGAAGGTAGCAATTGGGTTAATGTTTACAGTGTATAGATCGTCACGATCTGTTGCGTTTAATTGTAGTGCTGTACGGCTTACGCCGATACCGGCATTAGCTTCGGTTAAGCCGCCACGGTTGAAGCCAGCTGGTGCAAACCATAGAGCACTGCGACCTTCTGTACCACCATAAGCGCCAAGTGCTGCGATTGAAGATGGCATAAAGATACCTTCGCTTGCTACGAATACATATGGGAAGTATGCTGCACCGTAGCTGTCATCAATAGCGCGCTCTGTTAGATTTTGAATAACAGCTGATGTATTTAGTGGACGGGATTCTTTTTTGTCATTTGTCTCCCATGAATATTCATAATCGCCATCAAGGTCGATGATCGCCATTGCATCACCACGGGCGCGGCAAACGCTGATCATGTAGCTTGTTAGTGTTTCGTTCTTTAAGTTTGGTACGCAAAGAAGGTTCATATCGACCGTTTCAGGGTTTGAAACAATATCAATTGCTTGTTTGATTGAACGATAAGCAGCATTGCTTGTTTCATCCCCTGAATTTAGTACAAATGCGTTTACGAATGGTTCTGCTTCTGTAATGTCAGCGCCATCAAAACCACCATACATTGGCATTGTGAAGCCAGAAATTGTTCCCGCTGTTAGCACATCAGTTGAGTTATATACACCATCAACATATTGAACTGCAGTGGCTGAACTGCTTACATATCTTGTGCTGAAAAGCAAATCATCTTCAACGGCAACAGCTGGTTTTTGACCGAGAATGTCTACGAGATCAGCGTTGCCTGTCTTGTCAGCAACTAGACCAAAGCGTGTTGTTTTAGCTGCGGATAAACGAACTGAGCTTTCTAGTAGTTCAATGTCTGCATGTTGGGCAGTTAATCCGCCAACGGTACCAAGATCAGGAACACCTTTGATGCGGAAACCGTGTGGTAGTGCAGTTGGCTCAATTGAAGCATCCGCGTTCATTTCAACACGAACATAAGCTGAACGATTTGCGTATGATCCATATTCAACGTAGTGACTGTTTGTTGCATCCCATTGACGGTATGAATCACCAATTCTTCTAACGATAAAATCATCTGATGTTGGATCTAGTGAAACTCCTGTAAATCTTTCTAACGCGGAATCTCCAGCGGTTTCATAAAGCTTGCGAACAACAACATCAAATGTACCGTATTTTGTTACATTTGTGTTTCTTGAAGCGCGAACATTTTCAATTGAAATTTTAATTTCTTTTGAAAGGCTTGCTCCGCTGTTAAGACCAACAAATTTGAATAGATTAACTGGGTCTGATCCGCTTGCGTGATCACTTGTAACCCAACCGCTTTCTGCGCTAATTGATGCACTTGTATGAGTTCTCCAAGCTGATGATTGTGAAACATAAACTTGTGTAATCGCGGCTGGTAATGAATTCTCAAATGATTCACCTAAGAAGTGACCTTCTGAGGAAAGTAAGGTTGGATTTGTATTTAATACGTTTCTTAAGAATGAGCCGGAAGAGGCAACAAATGAGAATGGGATTGCGCTGCCTGTCCCGCCAGTCGATGAGCTTAAATATAGGTTACCTTGATTTGAAGTATATGAGCTTGAGCCATTGCTTGTAAATCCAAGAGCACCAGAAACACCTAATGCAGATCCGCTATCTGTATAAACAACACCAGCTAATACAGCAGTTGTACCGCTTACTGCGTAAATGTGATATGCGCCATCAGTAATCCAGCCGGGGGTGGCGGTTGTACCACCTTGATCAACGCCAGCAAGACGAACCACTGTTACTGGTGATGCATTCTGTAAGAATGCTTTTGCTGCATATGTTGCAAAAGTTGGAGCAGTTGGAGCGCCGGTACGCCAAACATCTACTGCACTTACAACGCCATTTGTAGGGCCACCGAAAACTCTTTCTAATTCGCTGACATTGCTGACAATAATTGGTTGCATTGCTGGGCCTTTAGCTGTGCGACCAATAACAACTGGACCAATTGCTGGTTGGGTTGGGGTAACGATGCTTTCGTCTATTTCATTGATTTGTACGCCGGGGGATACAAAGCGGAACTTTTCAATAGCCATTAAAATAGTCTCCTAAAACTAAATTTCTATATGTGTGAAAACTTATAATAAGTAGATAGAAAATTTATGAAAATCCATTTATTTAGCATCAAATATGCCTTGGCGTGCTTTAATGCATTTTGCTGCTATTTCCATCTTGTATTTGGCATCACCAAATAGGCGCTTTGGTTCTAATAATGTTACGATTTCAAAATACGCATCATCATAAAAAAGAAAGTCACCTTCTCGTACGTAAACATCTTGATCTTCTACAAGACGACGTTTATGAAAATGCACAATAATGGATGGACGGCGATCAACGCCAAAATTATTTGTTGTTGTTTTATAGCCTTCCCACTCTACAAGAGCATTTATATGCACAGGCGGTAGGAACGTTTTATTTAATGCTTCACCGTATAGGGGATGAAAATTAGTATGCTCTAAACTAATAGGATAATAAACAACCGCCTGACCTATCACACGTTCAATAAGTTCATCATTTACTTGTTTTACAAGGTCTTTTTCTTTTTGACCGGTAAATAGTGGCGGCGGCGGGGCTTCAGGCTGCGTCCATTTATCTTTTTTCTTAGCCATTTAAATTATATTCCTAAATAAATTTGACATCTTTATCTTCTTTTGCTTGTTTATAAGACAATATAGGAAAATCGTCTTCTGTCAAAATTTGATAACTTATATTGTTTTCTAAACACCATTTTTCCGCTGCTTGTTTTTTTATATCTATTAATTCTTTGTCAGTTTGAAGAAACCATTTAGATTTTATTTCTATTAATTTTTTTTCTTTAGGTAGGAAAAAATCTGGGGTATAGGTTCTTCCACTACCCTTATTTGTATATTTTATTTTAATCGTTTCATATTGTATGTCTTCTAAAAAAGTTCCATTTTGTTCTAAAAATTTTATATATGAATATTCCCATAAACTTCTAAAGAAAAATCCTTTGTAAAATCCTCTTTTCCTTCCTATCTTTGTATAGACTTTTCCATAGGCTGGGTTATTTTCTCCTTTGTTCTGTAGGCTTTTTATTTGTCTAATTTTTTTACCTTTTTCTTCACCAAATAATTGTTCTACAGTTTTTCCTTTTTTGCTTTCCCAAAACTTTTTTTTAGCATCAGATATTTTTTTATTTCTCTCTAAACTATATTGACGTTTTTTAATTTGTTGATCGTTCCTATCAAAGATAGGTTTATTTTTGGAATAGTCTATTTTTTTTCTAGCTTCTTTCATTTTCTCTAGCATCTCAGTCTGTCTCATTGCTAGTTTTGTGCTTTCCGACGTTTTTTTATTCATTTCTTCGCTCGTCAGTTTAGCGCAAGCATATTGCTGTTTATATTGCTCTACAGTTAGATTATGTTTTTTCAAATGACCGGGAATAAAATTAAACTCTTTATTACAGATTTCACACTTTATCATAAATTTCTCCTTTATGATAAATAGTTATGTACGCCAAAAATCACCCCACATATATAAGATTTGGAGCAAAGTTCTGTATTTTAGAAGAGTTTTCTGAAATACTTGCATCTTTTTCAAGGAGCTTGTCGTATGTTGTTTCATCAAGAACTTTAGTTAGCTCTTCGCGTAATGCTATTTGTTCTGCTTTTGCTTCTGTTACAAGCGCTGTGCCATTTAATGTAACAGATTCACCGGGAATTGGAATTGTTGCAAACTTACTACGAATATAGCCAAGCATTTCCTTGCATAGCGATAAACAAAAGCGGCGTATCCATTGCTTACCAATTGAATTTATTTTATCATATGGTATATTTTGGAATGGTAATGTATTTAAATTGTTTACACCATCAGTGTTTGCATCAGTAACGTTATCAGCTTGTTCTGCCCAAGGGCCTTCTGGAATCTGGTATTCAAACCAAAACTTGATCGGGCTGCTTGATGCTGGGGTTGGGAAAATACGCACTTTATTGTTACGGAGTTGATAACTGTAATCACTTACACGAGTCTTGATAGCGTCTTCGTATGCCATTGCTTGAAGTTTATTCTGCCACGTTGGGATAACCTCAAACGTGCTATCATCCGCATATTGACCATATGTGCTTAAGTTGCCAACAACGTTAAGGCCGCCGAAGTAACCATAAAAGTTCCAAGAAGCAGCTGTTGTTTTATAAAACACACGTTTAACTAATACTTTTTTATTTGCGACTGATGCACTCATATCAGATGCCATCAAGATTGCTTGTAAATCATAATCCTGTTGACCAGCAACAATATCAAATGACGCAGAATATGTGTCTGTAGTGCCGTTTAACGACACAACATCTGAATAGCCTTGACCGACTCTTTGAGCATAGCCTAGAGAAAATTTTGGATATTTTAATTCTATATGTTCAGACGTGTCATATTCAGAGCCAGTTAATTGGCCTTTTTGATCAAATGAACCTGTTTTTGCACCAAGAGCGCGTGATAATGAATTTTTTGATTGATGTAGGTTTAATAAATAAGAATATTCAAGACACGCTTCTTCATATGCTGCGTAAACTTGTGAATCAACCAATTCAATATCAAGTACGTCGCCACCAAGCTTTTTATAAACAAAGGCTACCTGTTCTGCTGCACCTTGTTTAAATAGATTTATTTGATCGGCTGACCAGTAATTATCGTTTACATAAACACCAAATGGTAGTGATGATGTTGTAACGGCTGCTGCGCTGCCGGTTGGAGATAATATACTCTTGCTTGTATTTGATACTGGTGTGAGGACGGGATATGCCATTTAATATTTTAAACTCCAGCTTGTGATTGCATTAAAGAATTTAATTGTTTTTTTAAAAGCTTAATTTCATCTTGTTTTGTGTTTATTTGATTATTAATTAACTTTATTTGTTCTTGCTCTTGTTTTTTTTGTTCTTCACTTTTCGATGTAGGTTTTGGATCCACAATCTGTTGCTGTGGGATTTGAGAGCCAAATGGTAGTTCTAATTGTTGCTCGTCAATTTTTTCTAACTCTTCTTTAATGATTTGTTTTAAATAGCTTTTTGTAATTTTCATAAAGCAACCTCTATGGAATTAAATAGTTTTTAAATAATAAAAAACCCCGCCTCTTTTGGAGGCGGGGCTGCTTTTCAGCATTTAATTTTTATTCTTCTTTCCAAGATTTTTTTTCTAATATTGCTTGAATAGTACCTTTTGTAACATTATATTTTTTTCCTAACGATCTGTATGTTTCATTACTGTTTGCATATAGTTTCCTTATTTCTCTAACTTGTTCCCAAGTTAATTTAGCAGTGTTGCTTTTTTCGCCTTTACGTGAATCTGATATCCTTTTGTTAGTTTCTTCCGTTCGATTATTGGCAGCAATTTTTATTTTTTGTTTTACTTCTTGTGAATGTTTTTTACCATAAAAAGGATTTTTTGAACCACTTTTGTCTGTTGGATTTTTATCGAAGTTATATCCAATAGATCTTTCATAACACTTTGTTTCATTTAAATAATAAATTTCTCTCTCTATTCTATTATTATCATTTACTTCTTCAAGAACAATAAATTCAAATGTGTTTTCCCCGTATTTATTCCACGCCTGTTGCAAATAAGCATTTTCATGCTTCCCGTTTCGGAGTTTGGAACGATGATTATTCCAGCGCTTTTTTATGTTATTGGTGCTGCCTATGTAAAATTTGTTATTTATTTTATTTTTTATTTGATAGATTGCTTGCATATTGTAAGTAGTTTATTAAAAAGAAAACCCGCCTTTCAGCGGGTTTTCCTCTTACATTAGAGCTTTAGGGTTTAGCCTAATAGGTCTTGAACCACACAAAGCCCGTACATATCTGGGCGAACCATAGCCTTACCATAACGAGTCATAACGGCCTTACGTGGTGTGAAGGTGTTAGGATCGAAGATGGTTGGTGTGGTTTGTAGTGGTACGTATGGAGCATAAACGTAACCTGATTCGAGGAATGAGGCACCCTTACGACCAACGAGGATTACGTTACGTGGGAAGTATGGGTCAACGATTACGTCGAACTTGGCATTTAGAGCGCCAACCTTAATTGCACCGGTTGAGCCTTTTTCGCTATCGTGTGTTACGGTAGCGCGGAAGCCAGCAGTGAATTCAAGGATGTTTGCAACTTCTGGTGAAACAACGATGAAGTTAGCGCCACCGCGTAGTGTCTTGCGGTGGATGTTAGCTGAAACGTCGTTGATTGTTTCGATGAGGGTTTCGTACCACATTGAAACGTTACCAGTGAAGTCTGGTGGGAACGCTGGGTTGGTGCCACCGTATAGTGAGGTTGCAAGGTCAACACCGGTGTTGCGGTTTACGAACTTACCGGGGCGACGTGACCAGTACTTAACGCCAGCGGTTGCGCCCTTGATTAGATCGTTAAGAATTTCTTGATCAATTTCAAGACCGATTGTTTCGCTGAGGATTGAAGTTAATTCAACTTCGGCGTCAAGGTTGTGGTAAGCGTTTAGATCTTGGCCTAATTCTGGGGTCCAAGCAGCCTTGAGCTTACGGGTACGAGCTGAGATTTGGAATGAATCAACTTTGAGTTGGATTTCTGAGATGTTTGCGCTGTTTTCTAATGACCAAGGTGATTGACCTGCAAGAGCGCCAAGTACACTGTTACCCATGCTGTCGGTTACGCCAGCAAGTTTGTCTTTAACTGGAACTTCGACAACGAGTGAAGCAACTGAGCCGGTTGCGAAATCATCGCCAGCAGCAAATGATACTGATGATGAGTGTAGGAATACCATTTCGACGTACTTGGTGCCGAGTGTATCAGCGGCAGCAAAGGTACCTGCGCCTTCAACAACTTTGGTTAAACGGCGAACTGGTTGTGCTAATAGGCCAGCGGCTGAAGCAAGTGAGGCAGCTGATGTACCAATGCCAGCAGTTGCTGAACCTGAAGCAATTGAGATTGAGGTTAAATCTTGTTCAGCTAATAGGCCACCAGCGGTGGTTAGGGCTGATACTGGGAAACGAACAACAACTGCTTTCTTGGTTGTTTCAGCAAGTAAGTCTGCGTCGTTGCGTAATAGAGCTGCACCTAGATCTGATGGAGCAGAGAGGTCTACTGAAGCAGTGATTGCAACTACTGAAGTACCAGCAACTGTTTCAGCGTAACGCGCTGTACCATAACCTGATGTTAATGCGAAATAACCTTTTTCTGCATAAGCATTGCCATCAACGCGAACGCCTTTACGAATTTCTTCGCCAACGCGATCACCGTATACTGACTCGCCGGAAGTGATTACTTTGTCATCTGATAGACCAAGATCATTGCCGTGCTTGAAGTCCATGAAGAATACAAGACCGCTTGGTAGTGACATTGGTTGTACTGAGACGAGGTCGTTGGCGATTAGGCCAGCGAATACGCGGCGAACGATTGGGAACGCAACTGCTGCGAAACCTTGAACGTCGCCAGCTGACATTGTGTTAGCTTCGCGAAGTAGTTCTTTTGCTTGGTTTTCGAGAAGAACAGCCATTGAACCACGTTGGAATTCATCGCTGATACCTTCGAGTAGACCTGAAGCTTCCCATTTACCTACTAGTGCTGCGCTTTCGCGCTTCTTGTCGTGAAATACTGTGCCTTCTGTAAGGCGTTCTAAAATGTTAGCCATAATTATTTTTCCTCTCGTATGAGATAGTTGTTATTTGATTCCTGCTAGAATCTTCCAGCGATCCTTTGTTGGATCAACTGTTGTTTGATTTCTTGGTAAGAATGGGCTACTAGCTTTGTTTACGGCCTCAGACAATGATTGTGGGGCTGTACGTTTTTCAACTACAGTTTGCATTGACTTTTGTAGGGTTTCATAAACAGTCTTAGCTTCTTCTACCGATGCGGCGCTAGAAATGGCTTCGGCAATTTGATCACGCTGCCGCTCATTAAGTGAGGCATTTCTAAGCACCTTATTTGAATAAAGTAAACGTGCGTTGATAAGGTTTACTTCATTAAGTTTTTGGCTGAATTGTTCAAAGCTTTCTTTTAGATGAACATTAACAGACATTGATTTCTTAAGTTTTTCTTTTGTTTCTTTTAATTGTGTAGCTTTTTCGCTTACCATCACTTTTGCTTCGGTGAGTTCAGCTTCCATGTGTGCAATCTGATTATCTTTTACTAATAGATGTTCTTTTAAATCTTCAAGTTGAGCAGCTAAAACTTTAGCAATACTCATTTGTTTTTCTAATTCAATTGTGTTTGCATTGATACCACCGGGAGCAACATTTTTAATATCAATTTGAATTTCTTCTTCAAGCTTTTCATCAACTTCAACCATTTCTTCTGGTTGCTCTTCAAGTTCTTCCTCAAGAGACTCTTCGGCCGCTTCTGGCATATCGCTTTCAGCTAATGTATCTGAAGCGATTCTAGCTGTTGGTTGCTGAACGACATTTGAATCTTCTTTTGGCATTTCTTCAATATTTAATTCTTTTTTCATATTGTCAACTTCTTCGACTAAAGAATCAAGATCAAGCTCGATTTCGTCTAAGTTGTTTTCACCAAGATATGAAGGCGGAATTTTATCCATAACTTTTTTAACTTCTGGCGATGTAGCAGTTGGGACTTCAGTTTGTGCAACTGGTGTTGCTGCGGCTGTCGTTTCTGCTTCTCCTAAAGAGTCAACTAACGCAGCGGCGTCCGTCTCATCTTGTTCTAAAAGCATTTCAATACTTTGTTTTATTTTGTTTGAATATTTCTCTAATATTGCAGATTCTGCATTTTTACGCGCTGTCTCTTTAAGAGTCTTGGCGTCAATAATGGCTTGTTCAAGCAATGAAGACATTTAACTACCTCATATATTTATAACTTTGTTAATAAATAGTGCTATACATTTCAAAAAACTACAAAATGATTATTAAATTGCTGTTATGGTGTATGGTTGATAATCATTTATGTCCCTAATCATCCATGTATATCCATATTGGCTTGACGAAACTGCCTGTAATGTAATAAAGCTATGCTGATCAGTTTCGTAATTATGCCCAACTATTGTTTTAAAATCCTTTACTTGATTTGTTATTAAATAAACTTCAAGAGTGTTATTCCCAGTTATTTTTCCAGAGCCAATATAATCAGTATAATTGCCGCTTGAATATGGGTAAAATTTAAGTTTATGAACTGAGTATTTTCCATTTACAGTTGTTGTATTGCCCTGTAAATCATCATATCCAATTATATCAATTGAGGAAGTCCCAACATAGGTTGCGTTTACAAAAGTAAACATCTTTCCTAAATGAGTTTGCGCTGGCGGTAGATACACCGACATGCTTATGTCAGAAATAGCATAATCTATGCTTTTTAGTTTTGCTGACTGTGCTGCCCACGGAAAATAAGTTATATTATTATAATGTGGGCTAAAACTAAAATAAATTGTTCTATCATTATATTGCGGAACATAACTGCTGCTATTTAACAAAAAAGTGTATCCATCAGTAATATTTCTATCAACCGATACTGTTACAACGGAACCACTTCGAGCAGTTGTAATGTTATTACCAGCGTATATATCATTTATATAAGATGGTTCTTTATTGCCGCCGCCGCTTTCATTTCCACTATTGCTACCGCCGCCCCCGTTCATGCTGGCTAACAGATCCATGCCATTATAATAAATCGTAGAGCCAGATCCAGTTAAGTATAGGCTTGAGTTTTCAATTGTTATATTTGATTTAGCGGCAAACGTTCCATTTGCGATAATTGTATCGGAGCTGCTACTACCTAAGATAACGTTATTTTTAAATTCTGTGTTTGCCCAAACATTAAGCGTATCTACCGAATTACCGTTGTTCTCTATTCCAGCTGTTCCAATAGTAAAAACATCTTGTAAAGATGAGCCAACTTCAAGACCGCCAGATACGCTTAGTGTGGTTAAAACTTTCATACTAGCCAATACCACTGGATCCGCTGTAAACGGAGGTTAGGTTAAAGCCGGGAACTATACCAGTTAAACCAGCAATAACTGAGGCGCTTATGGAAGTACCGTTATTGCTTAATAAAAATATAGAAGTTAATTTTAAATCTCCTGAAAAGGATTCGCCTTTATCTAGAAGAAAATAATTAGTTCCTGTTTTTACACCATTTGAACTAAAACCAACTCTCAATGTTCCACTTGTCGGATTTACGTTTTTTACAACAACAAATTTAGTAACACTTGGGAATATAACTTCAACTGGTGTGCTTGAAGTTGCAGGAGCCACAATAGATGAACTGGCAAACGGAATACCGCTTACTTGGTAATTGCCAACGTGATTGATTCCGGGCTTTAATGCGACTGATTGATCTGACATTTAAATAACCTCTTATTTACGTTTTTTATCATCTTGTGACATACGTTCTGACTCTTTGTACTCACGTAATGCTTTTTCTTTTGATACGCGGCGCTCTCGGCGTTCACGTTGTGATTTAGTCTCAAAACGACGTACACCAGAGCTGTTTTCAAAAACTACATTTTGTAAATCTTCTTTTTTGCAACTCTTTAAAAACTTTTTAATTAATAGTTCATTAGCCTCTAAAGATGGTTTTACATCTGGTGGTAGCGCTGCGCTTGCGTGTGTTGGGGAGTGCTTAGACATTTATTTAACCTTTCTTTCCATTAGTTAGTGTTTTCCACACTTGTTTGTTACCTGCTATTAATTTACTTACATCTACACCGGGATCAGATGGATCCATTGTTTGAGCCGGTCCAGTAATATTACTTGCTTGAGCCTCTGTTAGAGGTTTGGTGCCAGAAAAAGGATCAAATTTTGTATTTACATATCCCTCTTTACCAATTTGATCTAATAATTTTTTACGATTTTCTGTATGTGCTTTTGATTCTTTTATTGGCTCTTGCTTTTTAACCACAGGTTGTTCAATCGATTCTGCAATTAATTTACCAAGCCCTTCTTCCATTAAAACTTCTTTAATACATTGCTTAATTAATGGTTTTATAGTAGCTTTTAATTCTTTTGTATTCATTCTAGCCGCCTAATATTTTTAAAGCTAATTCAGCTAATTTATTATTTTTTGCTTCTTTTACCAAACGATCTTTTGCTTCTTTCATCATGTAGGCATTTGGAGTTGATGGTTCGCTTACCATATCAAAGCAAATAAGCTGGAAGTCATCATCCACCATTGTCACGCCATTGATTTGATGGGTAGAACCAAGTCCACGAGAGCTAATCCCAAGCTTAACGCCACTTTCTACAAGAGATTTAAGAATTTGTCCGCTTGGGGTTGGTAGCACTTTTAATTTACCCATAACGGCAGGTCCATCCCACCAAGTTTTAACAATAAGATGCGACGCATTTTTAAGATTAATTACAGAACTTTCTGGGTGATCTAGCTCTCCAAGAGCACGATTTTCGCTGATAACAGATTGATATTTTTCAATTTCGCGACGAAGTATTCTTTCGCTATATTTACGACCATTACCATTCTTTACATCTGCTTCTTGGATTTTACCAGTAAGATACATAGTGCCATTACTTTTAACATCAAGCTTTTCTGCTTCTGTTAAAAGATCTTGACATGTACCGTTTGGGCATAATTCAAAAAATTCTCTAAGTAATTCTTGTGACATATATTTTACCTAAATATTAGCGGGCGCAACCCGCACGTTTATTTGTCCAGAGCAGCAACGACGTACTGGTTGAAGCATATAACGACGTGTATAAGTGATTTGTGAGCGCATATTTAACCCTTGTCTACACCTCTAAATTCGAGGATTTGTTTTTCTAATTTAGCATCAAATTTAACGTTTGCTGGAGCTGACTCATTCCAATTGAGTGCATTTTGTACTTCGTTTACTGTAAATTCAAAATATCCAACAGGCGTTAATCTTCCCGCCATTCGGTCTGAATTGGGTACAAATTCAAGTAAATAAACATTTTTTCCTTGAGCAACAAACATTTGACCTTCTTCCATTTTTGGCGTTTCAGCATCAGTTGGATAAGGTTCGCGACCTTTATATGGTTCGTAAGTATTGTTATCTGGTAGCTTTCCGTCTGGCGCATTTTTCATATATCCATAGCCGGGATAAACTCCATCACCACTATATTGTGGAACGCCACCAATTTCTTCTTTTATTAATTGCTCGATAAGCTTTTTTGTAATTTTCATGTTAATATAAATAGTGATTAATTTTTATTAGTTTTTATTTTTATGATTATTCCGTCATCATCAACAAGACGACTAATAAAATAACTCGCACCAGAGCCAATACAGCCAGCAACAAAGAAATTAAAACTTACATCGATTAAAAACCAGTTTATAATACCAACCCAAAATCCCATGCACATAGGGCATTTAAAAAAATGATGTTGCGGCCTTATGGCATCAAAAATTTTGCCATAAACCGCAATCATAGTCATTCCATAACAAGCCAGTATAAATGTTGATAATTGCAATTTTATTCCTAATAATTGTAACGATAAATGCCACGAGTTGGGAAGCCATATTTTGGTATGCTGCCCTTGAACTTTTCTTGTGGGACTTCACCAAGATCAGTACTATTTTCGTAGTCTGGGTGGAGAAGCTCTTTCTCAAGATCGTCAATAAACTTCTTACGAATACTATATTCTTCTTTATCTTTAGTTAAGAAATTACTAATATTTAATATTACAACTTCTAAAGGTTCTTCTTCGCCAGATTTTTGTGTGTTAAATTTTGCTTCCAAAGAACCATATATGTTGCTACCTATAATCGTGTCTGGCATTATTACGCCATTTTGTACTAAAAACTGAAACAGCTGATCTTGGTCAGCATAACAATCTTGGCTAAACTCTCCTTTTGGAAAAGATAATATCTTTCCCTTATCAGGCATAACAACAATATTCATGTTGTGATGATCTTGTATTAAAATGTTTCCATCAAGAGTTTTACGGATGGCAAGCGTAACTTTTTTTACATTCTTTTCTTTTATTTTTAAGGTTAAATCACTAACATCCGGTCCCTTGATTTTTAAGGCTATTGGCATTAGTTTTTTACCTCATATAAGAATTGTTGAGCATACATAATTTTTTTAATTAAATCATCGTTTATGCTTTCAATTTTTAGATTTTCTAAAGATTCACACACTTTTTTTGCATTACCAGAATTATCTTTTTCTTCAATTGATTTTAATTCATTTGTTAAACGCAATAATTCTTCATGGATAAAAACTTTTAGGTCAATGCTATCTTCGGAAGAATTAATATAAGCTGATAATAAATCTTTTTGTTCTTTTAAAAGAGATTCATTGTATGCTTCATTAAAGCGTTCTACGAATCTATTAATTACAGAATTTTCAACAGATTTAATTTCTTTAATCTCTGTTATTATTTTACCGGTAATACTATTAATTAGCTCTTGCTCTAATAAAATTTTTTGCTTTGTTTCTATATTTTTATTAAAAATTTGTGAAATTGTAGCTAAATTTTTATAATTTGGAACAAAGTTATTGAAAACTTGTGGTCCAATAAACTTATTAATTTTTGCTATTAATTTACTTTGTTCATTATAAATTTCTGTTTCATTTAGTTTTTCGTGTTCACTTTTAATTGTGTCAACAAGCTTTTCTGCTATTTCTTTTGGAAACTCTTTTGTTTCGTATAATTGCTTATATAGACTTAATTCTTTATATAAAACATTATTCTTATTAAAGTGTTGTTTTATTAATGATGATAATAATTTTTGTTTTTCCTTATCGTCATAAACAACGCTTTTTGTTAATTCTTTAACCAATGATTCAAACAAAAAAGCACTATTTCGTTTTTTATTGTGTTTAAATTTTGGTTTTTCTAAATTATTTTGCATCCTTTTTCTCCAAAGCTGCCAACAGATTTTTTATATCCTGATTGACCTCATGCAATCTTTTTTCATTTTCGTCTTCTGTATAATTAGTTGCTTCATACATAGAAGATAATTTATCATAACCGGGGATCATAGTTCTAAATGTATCTCTTCTAGCTCCTTCTGGATATGCTTCTGATCTCATACCTGAAGCTACGCCCTTCGACATCGATGAGCGCATATCCACAGCTTTTTTATCATCACGACGTTTAGCTGCTGGTAATTCTGTAACTGGTTTTAATTCTGCTCCTTCGCCACCTTCAGGTTCAGCTGGTGGGCTTTCTGTACCGCCGCCTAATTCTGGTGTTTCTCCGCCCGCTGCACCGCCAAGAGCACTAGCTTCGGCTCCGGCTGATGCTGATGCGCCGCCAGCCGCTTCTAATGAAGCTTCAAATTGTTTATCGTAGAAGATTTCACGTTGTATTTTCTTAAATTCTACTTCAGATAGATTAAATATATTTTCTGAAATCCAGCGTTTGCTAAAAAAACCTTCTTTTGCCTGTGAGGCTACTTCAAACTTTGTTTTCCAATGTTCAAGTTCTTGTAATTCACTAATTTTTGATGGATTATTTAGCGAAAGACTAAAATTTAACAAATCTTCGTTTCGATAACCAAGAGTAAAAAGATGGATAATACCAACTCTCTCTAATTCAGCAATAAGAGCTCTTTGTAGTCTTTGAATGGTACGAGCAAAACGTATATCTTTTTGTGCTAACGTAGTCTTGTCTTCGCTAGCTTTATCGTCACGCGCAAGATAAGATTGTGGAATCTTAAGAGCGCTAAATAGCTTGTCTCTTAAATATTTAACGTCATCAATTGCGCTTGCAAAAGTACCACCTTGTAGAGTATCAATTTTTGTATTTGATGTACCGCGTGTTGGAACGAAATAGTCTTCATCGATACTCATTGGATTATAACGTAAATCAACACGACCAGTGTTTGGATCAATAATCATGTTGCGTTTCATTTGTGCTTGAATCTTTAACATGTATTGTTCAACATCTTCTGGGGCTATATTTCCAACATCGATATAAAAAACACGGCGATCTGGGGATCTAACAATACGGTAAGCCATCATTGCATCTTCTAACAGATTTAATTGACGCCAAATTCGACGCGCTGGTTCTAGAACGCTTGTACCGTATGGTGCATATTTATCTTGTCCAAGAATACGGAAATGAGCAATTTGCCAGCTTTCAAAGGTTAAACCACCGCTATTCCATTGAAATTGAACATAATTTGGATTTGTCTTATCTTGCCCTTCAAGACGTTCAATTTCTGGCGATGGTAAACCAATAGCATTTTTAACACCCAGCTCTGGGTCTATATCGAGGTATAGGAACATATCTCCGAACTTGCACATTGTTCTACACCAGCCAAATAGGTTGAATTCAATATTTAGAACATCATAATATAGTGACTCTAAAATACCACGTATTTCTTGATTAGAAGATTTAATGTGCAACATCTTGCTTATACTGCTATGTGTTGTCATTTCGTCCGCATAGATATCAAGCGTTGACGCAATTTCTGGAGTGTATTCCATCTGATCAAAATCGCTGTAACGTTCTGCGCGAGTTTGGTTTGCCATAATATTTGCTTGTATGGCATCAAATGGGTTATAACTACTTTTTTGAAATTGCTTACCGGTTGCACTAGTAAAATTAAATTTATTTAAATCACGACGGCGAAAACGTATTTGTGCTTGTTGACGAAAATTAACAAGAGGACCAGAAAAAAGTCTTGTTAGACTTTTGAATAATTGTGATTCTGGGTTTTTTATATTTTTATTAAACTTTACTGGTTTTCTTCCGTATTGATCTGCCATTTAATTATCCTTTTATTAACCACAAGAAATCTTTATAAGTATTTCTAGCGTTATTGAATTCAACTTCTTTGTGATTATGCATTCCTTTTATGCTGCTGTTTAAAATGCTATTGCTTTTTCCAATGCTGTTCAATATTGCTTTACTTAATTCTACATCTTTTTGATTGTTAATTATAGTAGTATCTCTAACCCAGCAAGCAATAGCTAATGACATAACAAGATCGTCATTATAACCTTTTTGAGCTTCAGGTCTGCCATTAACCCAAATAAACTTTTCTAATTCCCTAATTAGTCTTGCTGAGTTAATTGTAATTGCCTTGTTTCTTATAATTTCATCAAGTTTAGCAATTATCAATGGTCTTGTTTTTACGGATGTTGTAAATCCCGGCACAACATTACTATTACCTATCGCCGCATTTGGTTCAACATATTCATGTGAAGACTTATTTGAATAATAAAGATTTCTATATCCAAACTCTGCGACTCTTTGCGCTACCGTAAAACCAATATTGTTGTTTTCTATAACAAGTAAAGCGTTGCCATATTCTTTACCAGCATCGATTAATAATTTTACAAATTGATCCGGTTCACATTTTCCTTGATATTCCGCAACCTGTTCCATAGTAGAAACATTTAATATATGGAAAACTGAATAGTCCTCGCCGTCTCCTCGTGCTACGTCTGCGACCATTAAATATTTGCCTTGATGATTATAGGGTTTCCAAATATGATAATTTCTATCTATCCAAGATTTATGCTTTGGTTCTGATACATTACTTCTTAAGTATTCCATGTCATCTGGGTCGATAACTGTTTCGCCAGATGCATTAAAACTACAAAGATACTCTTGTGCTACTTCTCTTTTTGAAAGGTTCTTGGTTTCGTTATCAAACCATTCTTGATCATGGTCCGGGTGGACATCCCAAGGCAAATTGGTTGGAATGAAAAGATTTTGATTATTTTCAGCATCTTCATACGTTTTGTGAAACCAGTTGCCTATACCATTTGGAGAGGAAAGAGCGATACAGCGACCACCAGTTGAAATAGTAGGATATAGAGCTGTCCAGATGCTGTCCATGTTATCAATGTGCGCAGCTTCGTCAACTACAAGCAAAGATACCGCTTCAGAACGACCAGCATCTTCTGAAGTGGGGATAGCCTTTATCTGTGAACCATTTGTTAATTCAAATGAATGTTTGTTGTCAACGCTTACAGTTGCAATTTTTAGCCAATCTGGCACGTTCTTAATTAAGAACTTAACTTTTTTTACCATATTGCTTGCTGTACTATATTTTGTAGCCATAACAAGTACGTTTTTTTCTCTATAGAACAAAATAAGCCAAGCAATATAGCCCGCGCAGATGGTTGAAATACCAAGCTGGCGGGCTTTTACTATAACATTAAAACGGTGATCACGGAATTTATCTAATAAGTCGTCTTGGAAACCATACGTCTTAAAAGGTATTGCGCCCTTATCGGGATGGGTAATTCTGGCATAATTCTTTAAAAAGTAGGCAGGATTTTTGCCACACTTAATAATTTCTTTCTTTATCTCCTCAATCGAAAGCTCATCTGACATAAGGCCACTCTTTTATTTCTCTTTACGGGTTACGTTTATTGATTTGGCTTTTTTAATCATTTTTTCTTGCTTGCCAAAATATTCTTTCATTTTTTCTAAATTGCCTGTAGCGACATTACCGCGACTGCCGACTGGTTCTACTTCTTTTAAATTAAGCACTTCAAATGGCATCATAGCCTTTACAAGAGCTTTTATGCGATTGGAAGTTTCTACTAATACTTTAACTTCGCCAACTTCTTTTAATCTAAGATTACTACCTGTTACTTTGCTAAATTCTTTAACAATAAATTTTTTAACTTCTTCCATGCGGCGTTCAATTTCTTTTTCAAAACGCTTTTCATGTAAGTTTGCTAATGGTTCAAAGCTGTTATATTTAATAATAAGTAGATTACCTTGCATGGAAACACCAAACCCATCCATGATACGTTGGTCTGTTATTGGTTGGTCTTCGCGTTTTAGGCCAATTTCTACAAGTTCACCGTTTGCATCAATTGCGCCGTGGTGTTTGTTGTGGATTGCTTGTGAAATACCTTTTACAACATCATATATTGAAAGTGCCATTTATATTATCCTCTGTTATACTTTTTAAAAGTATCCCCATCAAATTTAAATATTTGTTTTTTATTTAATGTTTTTTGATTGTTTATAAATTTGGAAAATAAATTTTCGTTTACTCTTTTTCTTGTTTTAAAGTCCTCTAAGAATGCTTGATTATATTTTCTCCGCTCATCGCCAAGAATACTATAAAAACTATAATTGTCTACTTGCGCTTCTTTGTCATCTTTTAATTTACTATTAACAAAAGATTGCAATTCGTCATAAAGCTTATATTTTTCCAAATCTGTTAATTGTAAATTATTTATTATGTTAATAATTTGTTTAGCTTTTGAGCTGCTTGCTCCTTCGTTTAGTGATGCAGCTGCTTCATCTTCTACAAATTCTGAATTAATTATATTAATAATTTTATTTATAACTTCATCTGTTATTTTTGTTGATATTTCTTTAATATTTTTTATCGTCTCTTTATCACTATCGCTTATATTTTTTTCAGGTTCTGCTGCTGTTTCTGTATTTTTAGCATCATTCTTTGGGTTTACTTCTTCTATATCGTCATCGCTTAATTCTTCTGCTTCCTCGGAAGATTGCTTTGGACTTTCTTCTGCCGCCTTCTCTGCAACAGCTTCAACTTTTTTAGTTATTTCTTTATCGGCAGGAGTTGCTTCCACTGGAAAATATATAGTCGTAAATACGCTACTTAAAATTTTTATAAGATTATTTTTTCCTAATTCGTCAAAATCACTAAATTCGGAACCTTCAACGGCTGTTTTAATTTTATCTAAAACATATTTTTTAGACCATTTTTGTTCTTGAAGTGTAGCAGTAGCGCGCATAAAAAGAGCATTTAAATTTTTTATAACAGATGTTTGTTCTTTGTTTAATTTAAATGCTTTTTTAATTTTATTAAGTTTATCAATAAATTCAGAAGGTGGAACTTTTTCCTGTTTAGTCTCTTCTGGCTCTACTGCTTTTTCTTGTTTAGTTGTAGTTTCTGGTTCTTTTTGTACAGCCTGTTGTGCCGCAAAAGATTGGTCAGCGATTTGTTTTAATTGCTCTTCAGTCGGGGCTTTACCAGTTTTAAGTATTTCATCAAATTTATTTGTGAAATTATCTAAAGCTTTTGCATCTATTTGTAAATTTTTTTGTCTAGAAGCTCTAACAAGATAAACTAAATAATCAGATTGTTGTTTTCTGTTAAAATCTGTAAAGCTTTCAGGAGTTTTTGTTGGTTCATCTACAGTTTCTTGTGAAGCTTGTTGCACTGGTGATTTCGTTTTTTCTTGTGTTTGTTTAAGCTGCCCAATACTAAGTCCAGATAGCTTTTTAGTTGTTTTATCGGTGGCCGCTTTTATAATCTTTCCAAGTTCAGATACTAATTGATTTTTTATAATTTCATTTAATTTATTATAGTTAATTTCAGAAATAGAATTTTCTACAGTGTTGGTGTTCCCAACGGAAAACCCTTTTTTTAAAATAGCATCGATAGTTTTAAAATTTTCTTCAAATTTAGGAGGATTGATAAACGATTCTCTAAATAAATCAGCAATTTCTTTTGCTATTTCATCAGATTCATCTACTTTATATTTTTTTAAAATTGTTTTTAAATCAAAATGTAGCTGTTCGGTTTCCTTATTTAGTATGGTTTGTCCATCTTTTTTATTTCTAAGATTTTTGCCAAGAATAGTTCCTATTTTTTGTGCAATCAGCCCTAACGGAAGACCAAGTATCATACCAGCGACAAGAACTCCTAAGCCCTCATCTAGACTTTTTTTGTTTTGTGTGTTTGTTTTATTAACTATTTTTAGTGCTGAAGACATTATTTTCTACCTTCAATTTGCTGAATATAACAAATGTGGCAACTTAAATACTTTGTAAGGTAAACATCATCATCTCTATTGAATGAATATTTTTTACAATATTTACATTGCCTATTATTATTACTATTAATTAGTTTCTTGGATATTAAAACCCCTCCTAAGTCTACTTTCTCTTGGGATTTTTCAGCCATTGATTCTTTTTTATAAGATTCTTTTGTTTGCTCTATATAAATTTGCTCTTTTTCTGGATTCCAGTTGCTTTTTGGATTTATTATAGCTAATTCGCCATACTTTTCTCTTACTGCTTTTTCTAATGCTGCGATATAATTTAGATCTTTTTTCATTGTGGCACCTGAACTGCTGCATAGAAAATAACTATAGAAATTACAACTCCAACTGTAAATCCGCCAACAAAGTATAAATTATTCCATTTCATTTCTTTACTTAATTGCTCTATTCTTTCTTGTTTTATCTTTATTAAATCTTCACTAAGTTCTTTATTTACTTTAATTTCTGCTTCTTTTTTCTTTATTACAGTTTCTAATTCTAGTTTTATTTTGCCAATCTCAGTATCTTTTTCTAAAGCTAATAAATTTAACTTAGTTTGCTGATTTGCTATTAATTTTGAGAGAGCAGGAGGATCAAAAAGCAGTCCATCCACTGGGGCTTTTTCACCGGCTTTTAAATCAATATAGCCAGTTTCTTCTGAAACATCCTCAGCAAAAACAAAAGGAGATCGCACCACTAATAAAAGTAGCGTAAGGAAAGAAAACAGAAATTTTTTATTTATCATCTTTTCTTTGGTCGGCCTTTCTTTTTTTCTGGTATGCCAGTTTTGGCAGTTACTTCTTTTTTGTATTTTTCTTTATCTTTTTTCGCTAGCTCTTCTAGCTTTTTCTTTTCTTCTTCTGCTTGCTTCTTTATTTCTTCTTCTTTAGTTTTCTTTTCTGCTTCTAGCTTTGCTTCTTTTTGTTTCTTTTCAGCTTCAAGAGCAGCAAGTTCCTGTTCTAATTGTTTTTTAGCTTTGTCTTTTGCTTCTTCTTCTTTTTTAGAAGGCTCGTTAAGTTTTACCTCTTCTGCAAAGAATTTCTTCCAAGCTAGAAAAGCAACTGCGATACCAACAACGCCAGCAATAATCCATTTTTTAAATTTTGATAAAAATTCTTTAAGTTTTTCCATTATTTGCCTGCCCCTTTCCATTTGACAGCAAGATCCGCAAAACCTTCAACGCCTACATAGCCAAGAGAAATAGCAGTCCATTCGTCTGCTGTGATTTTACCTAGACCAAGAAATGCGCTTGCAGTAATCCATACTAACAGTTTTCTTGAAATAGCTTTAGCTGTAATAATATCAAGAACACCACGATCGTTTTCTTGTTCTTTTAATTCTTTTTTAACTTCTTTTTTCATATCGTCAATTATTCCCATCTGCATATTTCCTCCTAAAGTTCTACGTCTTTATCTGTTTTTGGATATGGTTTTTCCCATTTTCCCATTTTTTGCTTAATGTTTTCAATGATTTGTTCTCTTTCTTCTGGGCTCATCATCATAAACTGTCCTAAGTTACTTTTAAAGATTTTATCTTTTGAAGCCATATACAAGAAAGATCTTTCAATATCTTTATGGAATAGAGAAAATTCATTTTCTAATTCTTCTTTGATTATTTCTTTTAATTTATCTTTTGTTAATTGCATATTAACACCTCTATTGATTTACAAAAGCAAAGTTACCTTGTCGATCAATATTAATTTGCATATCGACTGTGTCCTTAAGCGCGTCAAGGTGCGAAATAAGGAGTACGGTCTTAAAGCTACCCTTAATTAGTTCTAGGATACGAATAAAACCAGCTAGATTATCGTTATCTAATGCTGTTCCCGGTTCATCTAACACAAAAACATCACATTTTGGTAAAGATGTAACGTTTAAAAAAGCTAAACGAATAGCAATCGAAGCTAATGATTTCTCAGCCCCACTTCCCATTTCTAGTGGTCTAGCGTCATATTTTGGATGTTTAATCATAATATCTAGCTTATCGTCATCATTTACAAGAAATATGCTAAAATCTACTACGTTAGCGAGAAGTTTATTGATTTCAGAATTGATAACTGGTAGTTTATTTTTAATGACTTGGTAAGAGATACCGTTTGGATGCATTGCTTTCAAGTATAGATCATACGCTGCAAATTCTTTACGTCTTTCCGCTAGTTCTAATTGCTGTTCCTCAAGCGTCTCAAGTGTTGATATTTGATAGCCGCTTTCTTTATAAAATCCTGTAATTTTTTGTTGCAATGAATTTAACTTCATTTCATTATCATTAATAAGAATTTTTAATTCTTTTTCACGATCAATCTTAGATGACAATTCAGAATTTTCTTGAGATTGTATCTTAAGCACTTCATAGCGCTCTCGGCATGATTCAACTGTATCACGAGCAGCATTTTGTTTTGTTACAGTTTTTTCACGTTCGAGTAAAAGATCTTTTTGAAGAATAAGTAATTTATCCAACAACACTTGATTATTCTTATAAGTATTAATGCTATCTTCTATTATTTTAAATTCTTCAATAGACTTTTCTAATTCTGTTTTTTCTTTTGTTAGTTGGACAAGTTTAACTTTAAACTCTGGTAGTTCAGATTTTGATTCAAAGGCATTCTTAATAAATTTGCAAGATGGAAATTCATCACCGCATGGGACTTCATCAAGAATTTTGCTATCACGTTCAAGATCAAGTATTGATTTTTTTATTAGATTGAATTCACTAATAAGCTGCGTAAATTGATCATTTTTATTTTTTAATTCTTCTCGTCTTGACAATAAGGCGTCATAATCAATGTTTAGTTTTTTAGATGTTTCTAATTTTTTTATATTTAATTCTTCAATCTTTTTATCTAATTCTGTAATACGTTTTGTACAATTATCACTGATAGATTGATGCTGCGCCATAATAGCGTAAATGTCAGTTAAGTTACCTTGATCTTTTTTAATGTTACGCAAATAAGAAGATATATCTAATAATTCTTCTTGTAGTTTTTTAAGGTTGTCTTGCAATGATGCTAGTTCAGATTTCGTAGTAGAAATATTATTTTCATTAGACTGAATAGCTAATTTGGCAGCAGTTATTTGCGCTTCAAAATCAGTCCCTTCTAATTTTTTTAATACAGCTTTAATTTCAGCTGCCTCGCTCTTAGCTAGCTTAAACTTGACCTCAAACATATCTAGATCAAGAAACTTAGCAAGAATTGCTTTGCGTTGTGTTGAGCCCTCACCGATAAAAGCCAATGAATTAAGTTGGCTAGACATTGATGTTAATAGGAAATCATCAATTGTCCCAACAAATCTGCGAATATTTTTATCAGTATCACTGCGGTCCAAACCATTAAAAACGGCTTCGTCCCCTTCGGTGTTGAACGTAACATCAGTTTTTGCCTCTACTGTCTCTACGCCTTTACTCTTTTTTGTATATTTTTCGCTTGTTCTCTCGATAATATATTCATTACCTTCAATATCAAATATAATTTTTCCACGACCTTTGTCTCGATTTTGATTAATAATATTTAGATTTTTGCGATTGTTTTTTGAAGTTGTATTGAAAACAGTATAAAGAAGAGAATCAATTACAGATGATTTTCCTGTATAATTTTTGCCAAATATACCTACAACTCCATTAAGCTTTTCAAAATCAAGCTTGTTGCCTTCACCATAATTAAAAAGATTATCCCATTCAAGTGATTTAATTTTCCAATTAACATTACGAGCTACTTCTTCACCTTGCTCTACCTGAGAAGAAAAACGTTTATTCATATCATAAATTTTTTCAAGAGTTTCGTTATCTGGCTTATAATCCTTTAAATAGCTAGTAATAAGCTCTTCTTGAATAGAAAGGTCACGCAAGTTAAGAGTTTGCGAAAGACGCGAAACCTCTTGTAGATTTTCTTTACTATCAAGCGTTTTGTTTACAAAAGTGACGCTCTCAGGCTTGAAGCGCGTTTTTGCAGTATCAATAGCATTTTTAACCTTATCGACAGATAGATTATTGCGTGCGATAAGACGAATACGTGAGCCTTTTGATGCTCTAACACTATCTCCAATTTCACCATCAAGACCTAGCTCAATAGTAATAAAAGGTTTCGGGTTTGGAATACGAATATGCTCAACATTAAAAATATCTTTGTCTTTAATATCCCAAATAAGAAAACCTTTATCATCGGTTTCGCCAAAGTTTTGCTGAATAGTAGAACCAGCATAACGCATCCGGCCATCTGGGTCTACAATTTGATTAGCAAGATGAATATCGCCAAGAAGAGCATAATCGTGCCCTTCAAAAATATCGATAACATCATCGCCGTGTTCAATAATGTAACCGGTGTCAGTCATGACACCGTTGATAGAACCATGATAAAGAGCAATATTAATGCGATCCTGAGAACTTGGCTTTACCCAGCCTTCTTTATCAAAAACACTAAGTACGTTAAACGATAGTGTGCTATCGACAACATACTCTCCACTGTTCTTATAAAGATTGATTCTAGGGTTATTTAATGCCGTAACAATTGGAGAGATAGCATCTTGTCGATTGCTATTACGAAGATTTCCATCGTGGTTACCAAGAATGATATGTAATGGTGCAATATCTGCTAAATTGGTAAAAAATTGACTACATATATCAACAAATTCTGGGCTGATTTGTGTTTTTGTATGAGCGATATCCCCTGTATGAACAATAAAATCTACTTTTTCTTGCTTTAACTTGCTATAAATTTTTTCAAAAACTTCTTTATATTCGTCGTGTTGCTTTAGAGTTTTAATGTGTGTATCGCTTATATGTGCGATTTTAGGCATAGATACCTCAAAATAAAATGGCCCTGCTACTAACAGGGCCAAGTATACTACAAGCTACATATGAATTCAACTATTGTTTAGATGTAGTTGTTTTTAATCTACTTTGCAATCCTTCTAGCTCTTTTTGAAGAATATCCATTTCTTCTTTAACACGTTTCATTTCTTCCATTGCATTTTTTAATTGCTCTGGTGTCATTACTGGCATCGCTTTTATACTAGGTGCGTTTTTAGCAACTTCAATTCTATTTTTTAGTTCTTCCCCAACTTGCTTAAAATAAGCACTAATATCTAATGGAGCTAATTCTTCTGGCGTTGGTTCACTCTCTAGGCCAGCACGAACATCTTCGTAACCAGTTCCTGTCATTTCGTCTTGTGAAATTTTCATTTCTTTAAGCGATTCAACAACTAATTCTTTTAGAGCTATTTTGTTTAATTTTTTCATGTTAAATACTCATTATTTTTTGTAAAAGTAAGCTGTCTGTGTTTTTAATTAGCTTTGCAGAATCTTTTCGTCTCAAAAATTCTTCTTTGCTCATTTCACCTACATCTTTAAATGGCTTAATTTCAACCTTATAAATTTCAATCCCGTAGCGAAGTAAACTTTCAATAAGATGTTCTATCTTTTTTTCTGCATCTGGATCGAGTGCAAGGTAGATGGCGCTGTCATTTTTAACAATCTGTTGAAATAACTTGCTATCTTCGCGCAGTGTAGACCCAAGAATAGGGACACTATTCGGGATCTTTAGCGCATCAAATACGCCTTCGCAAAGTACAACGTCTTCGTCCCAATCAATCATTAACTCATTAAAGATAATGTCCTTGCTTTCTGGCGGATTCATGTATTTCTTCCAATGCTTGGCATAGGTACGAGCAACAAAATAGTTGCATTTACCATCAAGATTAAACGATGGTACAATAATTCTTTCGCCGTATACACCAGTTGGACAAAAGCCAATTTTCCAACGTAAAATATCTTCTTTTTCTATACCACGACCAGCAAGATAATTTTTTGCTTGGACTGATGTAAGAGAAATATTACGATTGCATAAAGAAACAAATTCCTCTGGTAGGTGTATTGTTTGTTCTTCTATCACTTCTTGCTGCTGTGGCGCAAATAACGCATCAAAATCCGCTATTTCTACCTGCCCTGTTAGTTCTCGCCACGATTGGAGCTGAAGGAAGGTACCATGTTTGCGGACAAGACGCTGTATAGGCCCAGCGGCATCACAAATCCAACACTTATACTTACCTTTTTCAAGATTTAAGCTTAATTTTTTCTTATGATGCTTACAAAAGAGGCAATAGAAAAGATATTCGTGACCACTTCGCTGTGGTTCACCAAGAATTTCTTTTACGATGTCGAGCTTGGATTTTGACACAGTAGATAACCAGCCTTTGCTATAATTAGCGAATCGGCACGGTCAGCCGTGCCTTGCACTAAGTTGCCAAACTTGGAGTAGTCTACCTTGAATTGTGGTTCGTTTGCAAGAAGAAAATTTATAACAGTTTCTTTAGCATCTGCACCTTTTGGTATAGTGATGCCAGCCATTTTTCTTGCTTGTCTTGAACTAATATACTGCGGTTTTATTCCAAAAACCTCATAACATGTCCACGATAATATGCCATTGAAACGATTTAATGTCATTATTACATGAGCACTGCTTTTACCGCTTAATACGTTTAATGTTTCTTCAATAAAGATATGAGTAATATTATACTGTTTTTTTATATCTGTCAATAGATTTTTTGCTGCTACGCTTTTGTCAAAAAAATCAACATATTTCTTATTACGTAAGTCCAACATGTCGCATTTGACAATCGTTTGTCCATCAAGTACAGTATATCCAGTTATTGATGTACTTATATCCAACCCTAAAATCATTTAAATAACCTTGTTCCAGCTTGTACCATTATGGAAATATAGAGAAGAGCCAGATACAGCCATTAATCCAAGTGAGCCAGCTGGTAATGTTGTATATGGATTAAGCTTAACCAAAGAACTTATTAATTGAGCCGAACCTGTTAATGTTATGTCTCTTGTTGTCTGTAATGGATAACGAAAATCGTATTTTGTAGCAGATACATTTGTTCTATCATCTATTTTTACAGCTTCAGTTGTTATAACAGGAAGGTCTGTATAAAAATAGTTATAATCGTCAGCTTTTATATCACCATTAGATCTGTAATTTGCTGTTCCAGATGCGGCTGTTAATGGTTTATAATATAAGAAACTCATTGTGCTAGCGCCGAAAAAAGCAAAAAAAGGATTTACTGAAGGGCTATAAACATTTTGTACATCTAATCTAGAATTAACATTTATATTACTTTTACCAGTGGCTTGGACTAAGTAATCGGTATTTAATGCCCCAGAGAATGAAGAAGTGGAATTTACTGATCCGAATTCAATAAAGCTATTATTAGTAATATTTAAAAAACGACTATTAAATGGACCGTGTGCCGAAAAAGGAGAAGCCAATATGAACATTGACTTATTTACTACATCAAATCCAACATTTTTATAATATGCGTTAGATGGAGATGTTGCATAGCTATTATAAATACCGATTCTATCACCGGTGTTTCTAGTGCTAATAGCTTTTTGTGGAAGAGTTACACTATCACAAGAAGTAAATGACAGTGTTGAATTTAAAAAACTAGAGTTAGAAGTAGAAATTAATGGTACGCTAGTTAAGCTAATCCCGGCGTTTTCAAAATTGCAACTAAGCGCATTAAATGAATCAACTTGATTAAGATTTGTAATACTTATGTGACTTGTAGAGCTAGTAATAAAGCACGAAAACATATATGTTTTTGGTCCAGCAACCAATCTAATAGGAAGCCCACTTGTTTTATCATTAAAAATATTGCAATTAATTACTTGAATTTCATCATTGCTATAAGATCCATAGCGTGTCTGAACAGCAGTACCAGCTACTTCGCCAGTGTTATCAATATCTATTGTACCTATTGGATTCATTACAGAAGAAAAAAAGAATGTGTCTGAGCCATTTGCTTCATTTAAAGAGACATTTAAATTAACATTTCTAAAGCTTATAACTCCGTCGCTACCAGCTATTCTAAAAAATCCATTAACTGTGGAAAGATTTCTAAAAATATAAAAATCTGTTGCAGATTGTATGGCTGACCAAGTCGATGATCCAACAGTCGTATAGATAGTACTACCAGAGTTACCTGTAATTAAAATACCAGATGATAGTGGCGATGTTTTTTTATTAATATAAAGCCCTTTGAGAGAATTATCTGCGGGCGGGGAGGTGAAATTTAGTACTATTTGTGAAAAACCGGCAGATCCGCCAGAATCCTTATCTATTAAAATATGTGAAATAACTCTAAGATTTTCATAAAGATTTTGTTTTTCTCCTTTAAAAGCTAATAGGAGATTACTATTTTTTCCTGAAAGGTCTTTATTTAAAATATTGACTTTTTCTGTATAAGAGCCACTAGCGAGATTTATGGCTGTGTGATATTGTAATCTCGTTGTTGCTGAATTTGTATAAGTAGAAATAGAGTCAACAGCTTTTTGAATTGTCGCAAAAGAACTTGACAAAGTTAAGCCGTCGTTATCATCAGAACCAGATGGTGAAACGTAAAAATTTCTCACGTTTTTATTATATAAAGAAATGTTATCTAATAATACAGTTTGTCCATCTACAGTCGAAGAGCCAGAATCAGTTACAAGATAAACATCGTTTTGTGAAGGTATATCAATAATTGCTGAATCATTTATAACTGTAGCTTTATACATAACATTAGGAGCACTAGGAGCACTAATGTTTAATAACAAATCGCCATTTGATGGTCTTATCTGATAAGGAACTAGGTTATTCGTAAAAATTCCGTCGCCATCAAAATCTGTTAAAATGTTTACTGATAAATTTGATATATCGCTTTCTTTAAAATATACAGTACCAGACGGGGAGTTTCTAGTTATGTTTATAGAAACAGCACCAGAGGCGTTTAAAAAACCGTTAAAGACATAACGGCTTGCGTTATATTGCCCAAGAACATTTCCTACTGAGCTAACAACTCTTGCGTTTACATCCTGTAGTGATTTATCAATTTTATGTATTGCGTTATTAATGGAATAAAAACCGTCAGAAGAAGTTGAAATGGATGGAATAACAAATGAAGAGTCTGCTTTAACTGTAAGAGTTCCACTTACTGATAAATCTTGTTTTCCGTCAACATCCGTTAAAATTTTAATATTTCTTCTAGACATTCAATTGCCTCATTTTAATTATAAGCGATAATACATATATCTTTTAATTCATTTATAGAAAATCCGCTGTATTGACCAACGCTATCAATATTTGTTGAGCGCCAATAAACAAATGAATTATCGATGACTTTTCTCGCTCTCATTGAATATTTCTTTATAGAGCTTTCATTATAAAAACTAATTGGACTAAATATTCTTTGCTCTGTTGTACTGTTATTAATATAATTTATAGTAAATATTGTTTTTATCGTATTTGCTTCGTTTGTAAAATTTAAATAATTTGCATCTTTTAAAATATTTATTGTGCTTACTTCATTAGAAAAGTTTGTAAAACTGCTACTAAAATTAGTTTTCTGCATTTGAAATTGTATTTCAAATGCAGTGCTGTTAACTATATTTTGAAATGGGCTATAAAGCGCAATTTCTGTATCAGCCATTAAATTTTCCTATTATAGTACTGGCGCGTTTGAAGAAACCCAAGGTAGCCAAGTATAAAGATATTTTGTTCTTTCATACTTGTCAGAAGCAATAGACTTAGGAGGAGTCACCGCCCCATTTGGAATTGAAACGCTAGTCCAGCTAATGTCTGGCAGCCTGCCTTTAAATTCTATTGGACCTGTGCTTGTGTTAACGACAAATATTGGAAAATCTGTATAAGTCGCGTCAGAAGAGTTAGGGGAACTCAAAATATTTGTGTGGAAAAGAGCAGATAAAGCACCAGCAGAGCTTTCGGTTGAAACTGCTGGGATAACACCTGCTAATGACGTAAAATTTGAGCCATCGTGAGAACGCCCAGTGATAGCCGCGCTTGATTCGTAATAAAGAGCCCTTCCATCGGCTGGAGTGAATGTAGTTGCCGTATGCACATCTACCCCGGCGACAACCCAAGTGTAATTATCTACAGCGTGTGTGTTTTGTAGAGGTAGGAAAGACAAAAAGAAAGTAAACCTACCCTTTCCAACCTGAACTTCTGATATATAGAAAGCGCCGTTTGTCGCGGCGTGAAAATTAACTCTATGTTGAGCAGAAGAGTTAGTTGTTGAATCATGAAAAGCAATATCTTTTGACGCTAAACCACCAGCAACAGAAAGCCCCATTTCGTAGCTTCCAGTTGGTCTTGAATTTGTAGCGCCACCGCTAATAGCGCCTTTATTAAAAATAAACTGCGCTCTGTACGCCACGTTTGATTCATTTCCGTAATCAATAATCAAATGATGACCTGCTGCATTGCTACCAGTTGGAGCAGCAAGAGCAATCCATGAACGCGCAGCAGAATTTGAACCAAATTTAATTTTGGCGTTTTTAGTCGCACCATCTGATGTTGTAGAATCAAATGTGGACCCCCAAAGATCCCCAGCGCTAGCTGTTGAGGAGTTAGATGAGCTAACAACAGTCCAACCAAACTCTTTTAATCTTTCTTTAAACCACCAGAGTTCCCATGCTGGACCATTGACTACATCTGTATATGGATTTATTACGTTGACTGTCTGACCAGAAACAGAACCTGAACAAGACCAAGATAATTCTAAAGACATATTTATTTCTCCAATTAATTTGTAATTTCCACTATTGCTGTTTGTAAATATACATAGTTGCTGGAAGAGCCAGAAGAGTAATATCTTAATTCAAATTGAGTATTAGAAACAGATGGGATTGCTCCGTTCAAGCGAACTGTTTGTGGAGACAAAGTATTTATTAAATCTGAATCAAGAAGCGAATCGGTTGTTAGATTATATAATTTTACAACCAAGGGAAAAGAGCTGTCCTGTGTAAAACCAGTCACGTCAATGTAAAAACCATTAGGTGCTTTTGCTGGGCTTAGTGAGAAATTAGACGCAACTGTTTCAATTGAATTGGTTGTTGACAAAAGAGACGCAACGTTTATATGAGATCTCCCCTCCGCACCAGTAGAACCAGACGGGCCAGCTACTCCCTGTGGGCCAGCTATTATAAGGATTCCATTGCTACCAGAGATAGGATTTAATGGTTTTTCATTAGAAACAATTAAACGGTAATTATTATTTGGAGAAGCAGGGGCATCAATACTAACTAATAATTCGCTACCAGAAGTATAAATTTCGTAAGAAGTTAAATCATTGCGATATCTACCATCGCCGTTGGTATCAATTAATAAATTAACAGTAACTTTTGCTAATTCAGTTGAAGAAAAGTTTTCGCTGCCAGAAATAATACTAGTGGTTAAATTTAAAACGGCAGATCCGCTGGAATCTAATGACCCACTGAAAATATATCTGTTGTTGTTATAAGCAGTAACAACACCAGCAATAGCATTAGCAATATTTGCATTTGTTTGATATACTGATTGATCAAGGGTGTGAAATGCCTCGTCAACAGAATACTCGCCAACCGCACCAGTTGCTATAGCAGATGCGCTAAAGGCAGTATCGGTAGTGATTATAAGCGAACCACTAACAACAACGTCTTGTAAGGCTTCTAAATCAGCTAAAACTCTAACTGGTTGATATTCCATCAAACATTAATTCCTATAAAATAGTCCAAATTATCTAATTAATTAGTTTTTAATTTAATAAATGGTTTTTAGAAATAAAATATTATTAACGATTATAACAAATCGTTTTAAAGGAATTAATTAAATTTTTTAAATTATAAATAAACTTGGATCTTGATTGATTGCCAATAATTTGTATTTATCTGTTTCGTGAAGATCTGGGGCCCATAAATCTACATAAACATGATTTGAAGCAGTGTATACAGATACAGCAAAAATATCATTAACCCACGTACCATCATCAAGCACGCTAACATTTACATTTATATAATCTAATGAAGTAACAGGAAAAGCTGCGCCTCCCAAAGAAGAAGTTGGAAGCTGCACTGTAGCGCTACCAGTGTGATCAAAAAAACCTACTTCTTTGTATCTTAATCGGTTATAAGCATTTTGTATATTAGTAGTAGAAAATGTTGTATTTAATGCATAACTTGCAGTTTCTGCATTTTTTGCAGTTACAACAGAAAAAGCTCCCGTTACTTGTGCTGGTGTTGTGAACGAAGATGATACATCTATTGAAAGAGCGTATGGAGAAAGCGCACCAGTAACTTCTGCTCTTGTTGCAAAATTTGAAATAGCTCCACTTACTTGTGTTACAGTGGGAACATTAATTGTTGATATAGTGCCACTAGTTATGCTTATATTTGTGCCAGCACTAAATTGACTTCTAACATCAGAAGTAAAATTATCAATATTAGAAGCAGTAACATAACTTGCAGTAGCAGCATTTAATGCATAACTTGATGTAGTAGCCCAAGAAGCAGTACCGTATAAAGATGCCGTTACAGATGTTAGAGAAATATTATCCTCTAAGCTTACAGTTACAGAACCGCTTGTGCCGCCACCAGTTAAATTTGTTCCAGCAATAACTTCTGTTATTACATCAGTTGCTACATCCGAAATAATATCACTAACAAAGTCGCCAACATATGCATAAGCAGTAACGGCAGTTGGAGTTCTACCAATATCTTGTATAAATAAAATACCGGAATAATAGTCTAGATAATAATCTTCGTCATCAAGACCGCCAATAATACCAGAAGAACTACTAATTTCTGCTGTATACAAGTCACCAAAAGATGGTGGAACCAACTGCAAGGCACCATTAGATACTGATGCTGTAGCAGAATTTATAAAATACCCAGTGCCCTTCTTTGGATTGGAAGAGTTAATTACATAATCAGAAGGTAAAACTAAACGATAGGCATGTACACCATTTACCGCTGTATCGCCTTCATCATCTATTGTAGTACCAGCTAAAGAGCCTAATGTACTGGCGTAAGTTGATAGCGAAATAGGTACGAGATCAAATTTAATTTTTTCTACAATATTTTGCGTAATACTATACAGCGAACCACTTGGGCTGCTTGGTATTACGCTACCAAATATTGTACTAGCGCCTAATTGAACGGATGAACCAATACTTTCATTGAAAACGCCAAATTTAGCGCTTGTGTGACTTTTACCGTAAAGTTTTTTAAATGCTATTAATAACTGATTTTTTTCTGTTAAAGCCATTGATTACAATCCTGTTATTGTTATTGAACCAATGTTATTAGTCCAAGCGTCCGATGCTTCAATTCTTAAAACAAAATATTCATTTACAGCAAGCGCCTCGGTTAATAAATTGATAGTATGAGTTGAAGAAGTAGATGTTGTTACTTTTGAACCCTGTAAAGCACCTAAATTATTATCCAAGGCACTATAGCCGGGGGCGGGGGTACCAGTAGCTATATCACGCCAGCCTGTTTTTCCGGGTATTTTGATCCATACATGAACGTTGTTTGAGTTTAAAGCTGTGCCAAAAGGTACAACATTAATACCGCTTCCGCCATTAATTGCTAAATTAAATACAGCTATAGAGCTTGAGCCATTGCGGAAGATACGATGATATGTTCTATTACCGGATGCTGAAGAATAGTTTGGCTGCCCTGAAATCATATGGACAATACCGGATCCACTAACGTTACCACCGTTTAAGATTTGGGTTGGATATCTTAATGAATCATTATAAACAGCCAATTCGTTAGATCCTAAAGAAGAACCGCTTGGGAAAGCCCCAATTGCATTTAAAGCTGCTGTTTGCGTATCATAGCTACCTGATTCACCGCGATAATTTTCTAAGCAGAAATTTTCCGCTGTTGTCGTATTTGCCGTATTTACGTTGTCATAAAGAATAGTATTGGTTGTTAATGTAGTAGAGCCAGCTTTTCCAAGACCATTCGCAGAATTTAATGTTGACACAAGCGAACTACCTAATAACCTATATGCACCATTAAATGTATGTCCAACACTCACATTGATATCATCAAGATTTGTTGTAGGAGTTGGGATCGTAACGCTGTTAACAGTTAAACCTGATGTTAAACCACTGAAAGTTAAACCACCAGCAATTGGGTATATATTTTTAAAGAAATTGCTAACAGTTGTAGCAAAGTTATAAGATATATTTGTGTAATATTTTATACCAGATAGATGTTTTGTTCCAGTTGCCGTAAAAGAAGCTGAAATTGGCGTGGTAAAACTATAAGAATCAACTCCAGATGCTGCCGAAGGATCATAAACCCAATCTATATAGTTGGTAACGTGTGTTCCAAGAGAAGAGCTATGAATGACTTTTACATAGTTATGACCATTTTGCCATAGGGACGTAGGAATTCCTACAGTTCCAGTTCTATGCCTAAATAAATCAAATCCTTGACCGGATCCTATAAAAGAAGCAGTATTAGCCAATGATAATGCAAAAGTTTCTGTATTTGCTAAACTTGTATTATTTGTAGAACCAGTTGGATTTATTTGTACGCCATTAACTTCTAAAATATAATTTCCGATACCATTTTGCGAAACATTAAAAGACTTAGCCGGATAATTTGTAAAAGCTCCTGCGTCTGATACTACACTATTATTTAGCGACATTGTTAAGACAACAGGCGTAGCATACGCGCCTAGTCTTATAGGATATCCGCCGTTTCCATTAATAGTTGTAAATGATTCCGTAAAATCTTTATTTAATAATATTGCACCAATTGAAGCAGTGACATTCGTATAACCTGCAACCGAATATGAAGAACCAAAAGCTAAACGCATATTAGTTCCAGTTGCGCCGGATGTTTTTTCTAAATTTGTGAGATCGGGAGCAACTTTGGGGGCTAGACCTTTTAAAACCTCATTTATTCTATCAATAGCTGTCCCAACTGGCGTGGTATCATTAAAGTCAGTAAATAAACCGTCAGTATAATCGCCATCCTCAGCTGCTCCTATTGAGCCATTATTAACATTACCGGGAACCCATTGTGAGCCATCCCATTTTAAAAATTGATCCACTTCTGCCGTAGAGGCTGAAACGTCTAAAAGCGCATTAATAGAAGCGGATATGGAAGTTTCATAATTTAACGAATTAATTAATGTTGTAACTTCTATTTGACTTGCTCGTAAAACTCCATCGATCGTTACATCATTATTAAAATAAGCATCAGTACCTGTTATTGGCAAAGAAGCACTAATTATACCATTATTTTGAGATCCAGAAACTTTAAAAAGAATATTACCGTCAGAATCTTCTTTTAGGATCTGCTTTTTTGTAAGCAGATCGGTCAAAACTTTTACCGGTTTTCTATTGCCAGTGGACATTTATCAATCCTCAAATTAATAATAAATAGTTTGCTATTCAACTCCATATCTTTTTTTTAACTCATTTAAATTCTTTAAAAAATGCGATTGAATACCAAATAGTCGGACTTTTTTATCTAAAACATCTTTTAAGATTGATATTCTTTTTTTTTCCGCTAATAATTTTTCAATTGCTTGTTGCTTTGTAATTTTTTCGTCTAAAATTTCTTGTTTTATTTTTCCAATATTTTCTCTACAAATTAATAACCAATTAGTAAATTGTAAAAAATTAAAACTATTTTTCATCCGTTTGCTCTTCCTCTATATCGTTTTGTATGTCTTTTATAATATTGTCATATTTTTTTTCTAATTTTTTTATTGCTTCATCTAACATTTGCCTATTTTTTAATAATTCTGCTTGAGTTTTTATATCTTTTGTATGCGTTAATACTTCTTTGATAACATCATCCATATATTTTACTAAATATGTAATTTTTTTCTTCATTTTAAGAATCCATTACTTCATGTATAAGTTTTGTATAATTTTTTATATGTTGTTCGTTTGTAATCATATACTTTTTACATTTTTCTCTTGATTCTTGTTTATATTTTTTGTAATTTTTATCAAAATTTTTGCATATATTATATAATATTTTTGAAGCTTGTTGAGCATCATTATCTTTATAATAAAATCCTATTTCTTTCATCATGCTTGAATTGTGTAGAACTGGATATCCCATCCAAGCAGCATCTAAATAAAGATAATTTAGCTCATTTTGATTTTGACTAGCTAAAACTACATCTCCATAATTACCTAAAGCATTTACTATCGCAATCCCGCCCTCAAAAGAAAGTTTTTTTGAAACGTAAATATCTAAATCTTTTACAAAATCAATAAAATCCTTTTTTTGCTTAATAACGCCTGTATTAAAAAAATAGCAATCTCCTACATATTCTGGGTGTTGCCGATAAAATCTTTCTAAAGTTACAACAGATTGCGTAGAAGTCTTAACCATATTTAAATTTGGCTCAAAATTAACAATTCTTTTTTCTTTTAAACCGCTTGGAATATATTCTGCTATTTTTTTATTGTTATTTTGGAAATCTGAACAGCTTTTTTCTATAAATCGTGGATCCCAAACATATGGTGCAATTTTTGCTTCACATCCATAGATTGTTTCAAAAAAATATCTATCTTTAAAGTAATGTTTTGACATCCAAACTTTACTAACATTACCTTTATTTCTATAAAAATTACCTTGTTGCTGATCATTGCCTTTAAAAAGTATTCCTTCGTTAAAAATACTAACTGATGGTCCGAGAATAAGTTTAGTTATTTTTATTCCTGCTTTTGACAATTCTTGATACTCTGCTGGCAACAAAGAACCGTGGGCAACAACAACAAAATTACAATATTTAACTACATCTTTGATATCTATTATGACATCTCTAAAAGGATAAAGTGGCAATTTTGGATCGTCTGGGATGCTTTTTCCAGATGTATTAATAATGTAAGATTTTTCTACACCTTCGCATTTTTCATATAATTCTCTAAGAATAAGAATGTTTTGTCGTATACCATTAGTAAACAAAGATTCAGTTGGATCTATAGATAAAGTTATACCAATATTTATTTTTTTCATAATCAACCTTTAAAATAGTTTTTCTAATAATTTTTTATATGCTTCAACGTTCTTGACGTGTGTTGGAAAATAATCAGAAATAAACTTTTGCGAATCTTTTAGATATTTTTCTCTAACCTGCAATTTGTCAAACGTGTTAGCTATTTTATTAATTTGCTTAATCGCTCCATCTGCATCAAAATTTTCATAATACCAGCCGAGCTTTTTTATAAACTTTGAATTGTGTACTAATGGAAAACCAAGCCAAGCAGCATCAAAATAAACATAATTTAAGTCGCAATAATGCGTATGAGATAAAACAATGTCCGTATGATTAAAAAGTGACCAAGCAATAGGATATCTGTCTTCAAAAAAGATTTTTTTATTTTTTTGTATTTTTAAAGTTTTTACAAGATCTATTAATTGTTTTTTTTCTTTTATTGTGTCTGATCCAAACAAATTTAAACTATCAAAAATTTCTGGGTGTTTTAGTTCTAGTTTTTCACCTATTAAAATCGGAAATATAGAATTTTTCATAAAACTTAAATTTGGCTCAAAAACATTAATTCTTTTTTGTTTTTTATCGCTTGGAATATAGATTTTTTCTTTAATTTTTTTTGTATCGTATAAAGCATTCACATGTTCCAATAAAAATTGTGGTGACCACACATATGCACCAACATTTGCATCACATTCATAAATTGCTTCAAATAAATCTTTATTTATTTCATATAAGTGTGGAGAAATCCATACTGAGTCATACCAATCTTCTTTTGCTAGTATAGTGCTTTCTTCTTTTTTAAATAAAACGCTTTCAACGTATGAGTAATATTCATTTCCCATTATGTGATGTATAAGCTTAATGCCTTTTTTCTTTGCCGCATCAGCAATTTCTTTTGAAATCGTTACGCAAGAAACGACTAAAACATCTATTTTATCAAACATTTCTTCAAATTGTATAATGTTTCGTTCATATTGTTTCCAAGGTGATTGTGAATAATCTTTTTGTTTTCCAAAATTTATATAATAAGCTTTATTAACAAAATCTATTTTCTCATAAAGGTCTTTCATTATGATCGCATTTTGTCTTATACCATTTGTAAAGAAAGATTCTGTTGGTTTGTTAATTAAAACAGAGATACCAATATTTATTTTTTTCATTTTCGGCTCCTTTAACTAAAATAAATAGTATGTTTTACAAGATAAATAAAAAGGAGCGGAGATTTCTCTCCGCTCCCCAAACTAAATTATTTTAGTTTTAATTATTGACCAGCTGTCTCTAGGTCCATGCCTTCGTTAACAGCGATAATACGTACTTTACCGTTGTTGTGGGCTGGAGCGTCGATAACAATTTGTAGATAGCCGTTGCCCTTATCTTCTAGTTTGACTGCGATTAGATCGTTGCTCCAACCGCCGCCTGAAGCTACTAGAACGTCAACCATAACCTTACCAAGTTGGCTATCAGCAAACATTGCTGTTTCTGGTAGAGCGTAGGTGAGTGTACCACCAACAAGGCTTGGTTCTGCAACGTGGCGTAGTTTTGAATAACCATCAACGCTTGTGTTGCCTCTGTTGAACAATACGCGTAGCATGCTCTCAACGTTGTATACTCCGCCAGAGTAACCAATCATTGTATCCGCTGCGCCGTATGAAGCACCTGAGATAAATAGATCTGAGCTAATTGTTGCTTGTCCATCTACTGTTAATGCACCGCCAACATCAACAGCACCAGCTGCATCAAACGCTGAAGCTGAGACTTTGGTGTTAACAACAAGGTTGCCGCCGTCTGTATCAACGATCATGCTTACGTCTTTGTTTGCGGTGCTACCCTTGATTACGATACCAGCATTTGCATTGCTTGTTGCGCCAGTTTCTGGAACGTTAAGTTCAATTAGGTTATCTTTAACTTTTAGATTTTGTGTATCTAGGTAAGTTAATGAACCTTGAACCTTTAATTGACCAGCAATTGTAACATCACCCGAGAATGAACCGCTCTTAGCATTTGTAATGCTCTTTGTACCCATATTAAGATCGCCGGTCATTGCGCGTGAACCATCAAGCTTGAGGAAGAGTAGATCTTCCGCAATACGTGCTTGTGCTTCGGTTGATAGTGCTACTACGATGCTTGCGTCAGCTGAAGCGCGAACTGATTCTTCTAATGAAACGCGGGTTGTTAACGAGGTATCAGCACTTCCTCTTGCTGTTTCTTCATTTCCAAGACGTGTTGCTAATGAGACATCAGATGAGGCACGAGTTGACTCTTCTAATGAAACACGATTTGTTAATGAAACATCTAAGGATATTCTTGTTGATTCTTCTAATGAAACACGATTTGTTAATGAACCATCAGCTGAAGCGCGTGTTGATTCTTCGGTTGATATACGATTTGTTAATGAAACATCTCCTTCCGCACGGGCTGATTCTTCGTTTGAAACGCGAGTATCAATAGAAGAATTTGCTGCAATAATTGCAGCTGCGCGAGCTGATTCTTCGGTTGAAATACGGTTTGTTAAGGAAAGATCGCCTGATGCACGAGTTGATTCTTCGTTACCAAGACGTGTTGTTAATGACGTATCAGCTGCAGCAAAAGCAACTGCGATTGAACCATCAGCTGAAGCACGTGTTGATTCTTCGGTTGATATACGATTAGAGAGGCTTATATCAACTGAAAGTGAATTGCTTTCTTCTGTTGATAAACGAGTAGTTAATGAAATATCTGCTGATGCACGGACTGATTGTTCAACGCTAACTGCAGCTGCACGAGTTGACTCTTCTAATGAAACACGATTTGTTAATGAAACATCTAAGGATATTCTTGTTGATTCTTCTAATGAAACGCGATTTGTTAGTGAAACATCGCCTGATGCACGAGTTGATTCTTCAGATGAAATACGGTTTGTTAATGAAGTACTTACTGAGCTATCAGCTGAAGCGCGATTTGATTCTTCTAATGAAATACGTGATGAGAGCGAATTATCAGCAGAAATACGGTTTGATGTTTCTAAGCTAACTGCTACTTCACGGTTTGATTCTTCAACAGATAGGCGTGAAGCTAGTGATGAATCGCCTGAGACGCGTAATGAAGCCTCTGATGATAATTGTTCATAACGAACTGCATCACCGTTTACTGTACCTTCTGCTAGGCCAACGATTTTCTTGTTAGCTAGTGTAATTTTTTCATTGAATTTAACTTCTTTCATAAATTCAGCAGCTTCACTTGCTGATAACTGTGTTAAAATTTTTAATGGATTAGCCATAAATGGTTATCCTCCTGCCAATAGGCAATAATAAACGCCAGAACTTGCTTACGCAAATTACCAGCGTTATAATAATTAGTATTAAAATTTAAATTATTCCCAATGATATGATATACTATACGGTTGGGCTTAAATAAAAGCCATAAATGCTTGCCGTGTAGTTTGAAACAGAACCAGAAAACATTACTGGGAGGGATGCTCCGTAATCAGCCCCAATGTTAAGTGGATAGTTTAAAGTAAAATAATCTGAGCTGCCCGTGAACCTAAGAGCCATAGCAGAATTATCGCCAAGTGGAGCATATTCTGTTAAAAAAACGTTATGTGTATCATATGAAGTAATTTCAAGCGAGCCTGTTATGCCAGAAGCGCCAGTAATATACCCAATAGCTATAAGATTGTAGCTACCGGACATTTGGTAAAGATAAGTAGGAGGAACAAAAATTGTAGCTATCTCTGTTGGAGTAGTAGCTCCGCTTACTACTATCGGAAAGTTAGTATTAATTGTTGCGGGGATTGCATATTGTGCGCGTTGACTTATAATTACTGTGCCGCCGCCGCCTGATGGGATTGGATATGAAATTGACATTTTTTTACTCTGTTTTAAATACGTTGACTTGAACATCTATGTTAGATGAGCTAACAAAGAAACCACTATGCTTTATTCCAGCAAAAGATGGCTCTGCAAAATACGTCCCAGATGGATAAAGAACAAAAGAATAGGCTATTGGGGCAGAAGCCGTATTTGATAATAAAAACCCATTCGTACTTGCAAAATCAGTATTCCCAAGTGCAATATACAAATCTTTGTTTGTGTTGTTGGCAAACATAAGACCCCTTCTAGTAGAAGAAGAATCTGCTAAAATAAATGTTCCGCTAATGTTTGAAGAACCGGTTGCAGCCCAGTTGATAGTACCAGCAAAAGTTGAAAAATTGGCTCTTACTATTAAGCTTGGTAACTTTTCTTTAGTTGTTACAGGATAAGATTCTGAAGATGTAACATAAACAGGATAATATGAATCATTTGTAACATAAATTGGCTTATTCGCGCTTGAAGTAACTGAAACTGGGCTGTTTGCTGAAGCTGAAACGAAAACAACACGACCTTCTGAGCTTGTAACGAAAACTGGTTTACCGTCTTCGCTATATACATAAACTGGCTTATCACTATCGGAAACAACGAAAACTGGATTGCTCTTAGAAGCCGAAACATGTACGGGATCTCCGCTTGAAGCTGTTATTTTAGTCACTAAAGCACCGTAAGTCCCACCCGGATAAGAGTAGTTATCTACCTCTAGCTGTACAGTATCAGAAATTGTGCCAATCGTTAATGAATTACCTACTCCAATAGTACCAGTAACAGAAACCGTACTAGCGACTGATTGTACGATGTGATGTGGTAGATGTTCTGAGGCTGATAGTGTAGTTTTTAGTGCTGTTAGCGAACCATTTCCATCTTTTACTGGTAATGACATTTTATTTCCTCTAACCTATAAATAGTTATATAAATTATACTAACCGATTATTGTAACAACATATGAATCAGTATTAATTACATCGCCCATGTCTATATCTATATGATTTAAGTCTGTATAGTCTATAGCAACTTCAACGGTCGAATAACCATCAAAATTTTCTCTTACAATTACATATAAATCCCTGCTAGCTAAATTGTGATTAACTTGATAAATAGAATCAATTCCATTACCAATTGTAAATACTTTCTTAATTGCTACATTTGAAGTTACTAATTGTGCGCTATTTGCTGATAATGGTTTAGTTATTTCTTTAGGGGCTTTAAGCTCCTCTTTTGCGATTATTAATGACTCTCTTGGTATTTTTAGCTCAACCGCATTTTCAAATGTTTTAATAATGGTATCTTCTTGATTTTTCCCATCTGAAATAAGATTCGCTAATACTTTTATAGTAATAGTAGAAATATATCTACGCTCTTCTTCTTCCATAGAAGCTATATTATTTTTGTTATCTATATTTCCTTCAATAAAGCATTCGTATTTGTAGCCATCTCGTTCAACCAAGAAATATCTTGTACTGCCAGTTTTTGCGAGGAATGGCTGTAATATTTCATTCATTTGCTGTTGAAACTGTGTAAATACATTAATGTTGTATGTAAAAGTTGCATACACAGGCAATAACATGCTTTTAAATTCATATACTACTTTTTCATTTTTACGCGGTCTAGCAAACTGTACATAACCGTATTGCTTTTGATAATCAGCATTAGCAAATTCAGAAGTCTTCTTTTGATTTATTCTTCTTGAAATTATCTGCCTATTGTCTTTCGGTGGTAGGTTTGTATAATATGTTCCGTTATTTCTAACATCTTTTAAAATATTTGTTCTTTCAATCGTCATTAACGGCGGGTTTATTGTTCCATTAATATCTCTAAATTCTTTATTTTGTTTAATTTGAAAAGCTCTTTCAGGTGTTACCCAGATAACTGGAACTTTTTTAAAACCATCTTTTGTATCGCAAGATAAATTTAATTGTCTATCTAACCAATCGTAGATAGCAAAATCAACATTTTCTATGGATGACGCATAAGTTAAATCTATTAAAGGTTCTTTTTTATCCATTTTATAAATCTAATTTTAATTTAAAAATAAACTCTCTATTTTCGGTTTTTCTAACTGGGTTTGATAAAGACGCAATTCCAATTAATTTTTTATCTTTATCATATAAACCTATTTTTGTTATATAGGTTTCTTTTTCAAATTGAGCAGAACCACTAGTAAATGGCGATTTTACTACATTTTTTATTGCCATTTTTTTGTTTTCAAAATATGCCAATGAGTTTGTTACGTACGAATAGCTCCCAGATTGAATATAAGTTTCATTATTTGAATGATTTAAATCATATTTATCGGCTGAAGCATACCAAATTGCTGTTGGTACTGATTCGTTATATGCGAATTCTACATCTGAATATAGACCGTCGTCGTCTTGAGAATCATTAGCAAAAAAGTTTGTCCACCTTGGATAATCAATTGAATTATTGACGCTAACAGAAACGCCGGTAAGAGAGGAAGTATTGTTTAATAGAATAACGCCCTCTTTGTAAAGAACAATTCCTACTTTACCATTTAAACTGCTTGATAAAACACCGTTTTCTTTTGAATCAATGGCTCTATCTAAAATTGAACCTGAAAAATAAAATGTTAGTTGAACTGTCCCCGGTTGTATCCCGGAGCCCAAATAATAAGAATTTATTGTTAACAAACTTGAGGTTGTATTATAAAAGTTATTTATGTTATAGATATCGTCGTAAGCAGAATGTCTATTTACGATATTTTTTAATGATCTTATTTTTTTATGATCTTCGCTTGCAAATTGTGCGCTACTGCTAAAATAGTAAGCATCAAATCGTGAATCATTTGGAGAATACACATATTCTGTGCCATAGCTGGCTGAATTATACGCTTCTTCTGAGACGTTTCGCGGTCTTGCGCGAGAAGAGTCTTTATATATTATATAATTTGGCATTTATCTAATAATATATAGTTTTCACAAAATAAAATAAGCGGTGCTTTGTGGGCACCGCTTACTATATTTTATTTCTTTTTAAACAACCCCAATATATTGGCTATTGTCTTCGCAGCTAAAATCTAGTTGTATTTCACAGCCAGCAGCGGTTGGATAAGGAGTGGGATCAAAAATGTTACCATTGACTACCCCTTTCCATTTATTAAACTTTATTGTATTTGTATTTTTTGCTGCATTTTTTATTGTTGCGTTAATGTTTTTCATTTTAGAAGTCCAGACGAACTCTCGCGATTAATTCTGTATCTGGGGTTTTCTTGATTGGTTCTGATAACTTAGCCACCGCTAAGAGCTGGTTATTGTCATCATATAAACCAACGCTTGTTATATATGAAACAGGTTGGTTCATTGGATCACCTTCTTTGACAATTATTTGGCTGCTGCTAAGATAGGTTGGGTTTGATGAATAGTTAAACTCATTATTAAATGCACGGCAGAAATAAACAGTTGAATTTAGTTCTGTTACTGCTTGGAAGCTGGCAGTTAATAGATTACTACTGAAACCGTAAGCGGAAGCAGAAATTGGGGTACTGCTGCTTACGAATGTGGCACCGACCGTAGTACTGCCACTAAAATATCCAATATTAGTTAATATTCCGCTTGAATTTGTATCAAAAGTATCATTTGAAGAAGAGGGAGGCGCATTAATTCCATATTTAGAAAAGATATAAGGAGATATAACTGCTATACCGGCTTCATAAAATACAAGCCCACCAGTAACATTTAGTGATGAAGTAAGGCCAGAAGTTGTAGCCGCACCGCTTACATAAAGAAGACCAACTTCCCCAGTTTGCGCTTCTCTGACAGTTGGACCAACCGTTCCGCTTGTATCAGAAAGATATACATCTGATGCACCGCTTACATTTACTAAAATTTTAAATGTGCCGCTTTTAATTTTATCTTTAAATTGCGTTCTTGCGAAATTTAGGAATATAGCATTGTGCAAAATATTGTTTGAGATGCTAGCATCGGCATCAAGGCTAAACTTTAGTATCTGTCCGCTAGCATCGTGTCCAAGGAGCACTTTTGCCATTTGGTTATAGTTTGCCTGTTCTCTTGCTAACGTTGTTGAATTTGAGCTTGTTGTTTCGCTGCTTCTACCAATTGTTACGTCAAATACATTTAAACTGCTGGAAGCATATTTAACAAAAACAGGAGAGCTCACTGGTAAGCCAGTTGCAGACCATGCGGATCCTTGCGCTTCTGTTACTTGCTCAGTTAAATTTGTTGTTGAAACAACACGGTCATTGGTGCCAAGATATTTATATGAAGATGCCATATTATATTCCTATTAAACTTTTTTAGCAAATAAAACAGGTATTTCTACTGAATAACCAGTTGTTATACCGACTACTGTGACTGATGTACGAACAGTTCTATAATAAGCAGTTGGGTCAATTGGATTAATTTGTAACTGTTCACCCAATCTATCGAGTATATTGTTATTTTCAACTGTTCTTGTTGGTAACACAGTAAATTGTAGTCTTGTGCCTTGATAACCATTTATAATTGCATTTTGTGTTGGGCTTGTTCCGTTTGCAGGGATTTTTGTTACAAACCCGCCAGCGCTTGTTAGAGAAACTTTATATGTTGCCATATTATCGTCGTCTATGCTTACTGGCGTCTCTGGTGTGCCATTTATAGAAGATGCTAAAGTACCTAATCTATTATCCATAATAATGTTATATTCTTTTTCATATAACTCTGGAATTTCTTGCTCAAGGCTTTTTCTGTTGTCGGTATCGCTTGAATCAATACCTTGGTCTATCGTTAATAGATTGCTGTAATTAACTAGACCCTCAGTTAAATAAACTGAATTTGTTGGCGTAAATGATGTTGTAGTAGTATTGTTTGAGTCATCGATTGGGACAACAAAACCAGTAAATTGAGAATTAAAACTTGATGTATTAAAGATATTTGTATTTAATTTAAGAATTGGGAGGTATAAAAGATTTTCAATATTAAGTGTTAGTAACTTACTTTTCATAGAAGCAGCATTATTTGTAAAAGCTTCAAGAATTGGGGTTCCTAGTATCTCTACATCTTTAAGGGCCGTAGTTTGATTTGCATCCCATAATGAATAATCGATTTCATCATCACCAAAAGCAAACTTTGTTATGTTAAAAGAACCATCGCCTTTGGCTAATAGTTGTCTACCGTAATCTGTTAAAACGGCATCTAAGATGATATCGCCGCTATTATTTAGAAATGATGCCATAATTTATCCTCTTTACTGTTTATAATTAGGTCGTTTTATTCTTTTTTCTTATCTAATGTTGCCGTAAAGTTAAATTTTAAAACTCTATTTGTTTTATTTGATGTTATTTTAAGAACAAACGGTTTGTCCCATACATTTTGCTGATTTGTTCCTAAATAAACATCATCTATTGTTTTTATGTCTTTATCGAAATGTGGCTGAACTTGTAAAACGCTTGGCCTAACAAGAAGATATCTTTTCATAGCCTTAAAATTCTTCTTAGGATATGGCGTCTTAACATCTATGTCTTTTGTTTCTAAGTAATAATAGCCTTCTTCATTTATTAATTTAACTTCTATAATTTTTGAAACATTAGAAGGCACATTATGCTCGTTTAAAAAACGGAACATATAATAATATTTTGTATTGTCTAGGATTGTATCTATAAAGCTTTTATTGTTATTTTCTAATATTAGTGTTTTATATAATTTATTTTGGAAAGATAAATAATTTGTTGGATAATTTGTTGTTTTGTAAATTTGTAATCTTACATTAGCATTATTATTGATAGAAGAAACAATTTCATTTGGATTTTCGTTATCTTGAGAGAGTCTTATATTTTCAAATAACTTAAAATCATTATTTTCAACAATCTCAAACTCTTCTGAGCTTTGTAAATCCGAATCTAATAGTCTAAAGAATAATTCATTTTCTAACTGTGAAACGCTCATAACAGGTTTTGTGTATGGTTTTTCATGTACTGCACCTGTGAATTTGGCAAATGGGATTTCAAGTATTTTATACGCTGGTTTAGCAGTTACATTTAGTTTGTATTTACCTTTTTCTATATCCCTTTGCTTTTCTAGCTTGTTTGTTTCGTTATAATATGGCGTATAATTATATTCTGAACCGATAACCATTGTATAGGCGGTGATTGTATAGTAATAATCTACCCCATACTTTATTTGAGTATCGATAAACTTTATTAAATCACCTTTATCTGGAGTTACAAAGTACGTATTTATTGGTTTATTTTGTTTATTGTAGTTAAATTGCCTTTTTTCAATTTTATAAAAAAGAACATCGTAGAAGCATGATTCTTTTACAAAATTTTCATATTTACGATTTTTTATTTTTATATTATCTTTAAGATAATCGATTAATTGGCTAAATGATATAGCAACAGATGGAGTGATATTAACGTCAGTCGCTGTGGTTCTTGCTATATTACTGTCTATCCAAGTTTTAATATCTAACTCTTGTAATTGTAATTCTGTTGGTGTAACATCATCGCTACTGTACAAAAAATTTTTTGTTTTAATGCTGAATTGATTTTGTATATATGAAAGTAGATTGTCTTTTGTTCCTTCAAAATCATCTAAAACATGAATTAGATTGTTATATTCTGAAGCTAGATTACTAAATTCTGTCTGCATATAAAATGGAAACGGAACATATTTATTGTTTAATTTTTTTACTAGTGATAATGTTTCTGTATTTAAATTAATAATTGAATTTGTTTGTCTTATGCGCTTTTTTACAGGTGCAACGTCTGGTAGGACAAAAGTTTCTGCGTATTGATTAAAATATTCTTTTAATAAATCGTTTGTTTTATTAGATGTAGTGAGTGAATCAACGTAATTTGATTCTATAAACCCACCAAGAGATAAGATTAGATTTTCTTCCTCAGTTCTTATATCGACCTGATTGTTTCTTAATACGTTATATACTGTTGGTAAAATTGTTACATCAAAAGTTTGGTCGGATAGAAGAGCTTCGTAAGAAGGAGAATAAAAATTAAATATAAATTCTCTATTTAAAAAACTTATATCACCTTCCGCAATTTGCCCACTTTCTGCTATATTTATAGGTTCTGCAAAATTTACATAGTAGTCTTCAAATATTTGCTCTTGCGCTGGAACGGTTTGTTCAATAAAATCTAACCAACTTGATTTATTAAATTTTTTTATAAGTATGCCGTTTTCAAAAGTGTCTTCATAAAATTTGCTTTGATCAACAGTTAGCGTGATTGTGTCAGGACTAAAATTTTCTTTGGCGATATTGAAAAGTGGAGCAACGTCTGTTTTTGTAAGATTGTTATTCTTAAATGTCCAAAAATTACCAGAATAATAACGGATTGGATCAGGGATCTGCGATCCAGCCGAATCTTTATTAAAGTTTTCTGGTTTTACATTTTGAGCAAATATATTTGAATTAATATAAATTGCTCTTTTGCCTTTTTTACTCATTATAATTCAGATGTTGATATATTAATTTTTGCTGGCGTTGTGCTTCTGCTAAGATAAATAGCGGGAACATTTAATTTAATATCATTTTGTAAATTTAATACAGGTAATACGTACGTTGGCTTAGTAGTGGCTTTACGAACGGCAAAAAAACGATTAAATTGTCTTAATTTTTTAGTAAAAAGATCTGAAACACAGCTAGTTTTATTATCTTGTAGCTCATAAATGTCTAAATCTGTTGTATTCGCTTCCGTTAGGCTTGTTATACTAAAAAGATTATTATAATATATGAAAGTCTTTGCTTTTAAGTCAGGATTTTCTAAATAAGATTCTGCGTACTTAAACACTGAGGCTTCGCCTGTGCCATCGTTATTGGCTGCTCTATAGTGCTGTGTATCTTTTATGTTTTCAAGAGAAATAAATATTTCATTATCTAATACATAATAAAGGCTTTTAATGTTTGTATCAGTCATAAACTTAAGCGAAGATTGTTTTGTATCTCGGTTTGAATCAAATAATGTACTCTTCTGCAAGGAATTAATAGATTTATTGTCTCTGTTAGATAATGTTTTTATGTTTATGCCATCTTTTGAAATTTGAAAGAAATAAGTTTCTGGTTTTTTATAGCTAAAATTAAAATCATTATATTCTTTTATTGATAAGTAAACATCATTATATGGGGAAACATCTGTCTGCGTTAATCCAATAAGAGATTGAAATGATGTACCTTTTATGTCAAAACTTGCTATTGAAAATAGATTTATCTGATTAATTGTTGAAACGCTTGGGTTACTAAAATATTTTCGTGCTTCTAATATTTTTCTGCTTTCAAAATCAGTTTGCGTTAGCTCTTTTAACGGCGTTATTGTTTCTTTTGCTCTATCAGAAACACTATCAGCAGATAGCAATTCAATGCCTGTGTTAGCGTCATAATCATAATTTAAATCAGCAGAAAAGATATTTTCTTCCGAATTACCAAAAATCTTATCATATATAACATTACTTTTTGTAATTGCATCGCCTCTTGCCGTCAAAGAAGATATAGATTCAATCGTGTCTTGTAATTTCGTAGTAAAATCAGTTAGTTTATTTAATAATTCTGGTGTTGTCATTAGCGGGTGCAAAAGTGACATAAATAAACTAGCAAACTTCTGTGTACTAAGACCAGACAACAACGCACATAGAGGTGATAAATCATTAATATATGATTCTATATTTTTGGTATATTGCTCGTAATAATTTTCAAATACAAAAGTATTTGGATCATTTATTGAAGTATCATTCCAAGATATTATAAAGCTATTTTTGTATTTTTCTAAAAATGATTGCGCTTGCTTTAAACTTTCTCTAATATTATCACCAATAAATTCATTTGAAAAATCATTAAATTCTATATGCGCGCTAATATCATAATAGCTTTTGTCGTCTATTTGCGTGTTATCATCAACGACGCCAACATAATATAAAAACGTTTGTGCATCTATTATACTTGCTGAAATAGGGTTGGCTATTTTTGTATAGTCTTTTGCTTTTTTTGTTAAGTTTTTCTTCGAAAAATAGCTTAAATTATCATTAATTTTAGAATTTGTTAAAATTAACTTTTTATAATTTTCGTTACCTTTTAAAATATTATAAAATGATGATTTTTGTGTAAATAGCTTTTCTAAATTTATTATAAAACCAAGTGAAGCTTTTTTAATTGGATTATAAGATATCAATAGCTCGCTTTCTAGTGGTGTGCTTGAAGTTACTTGCGAACCTGTATTTAAGTTTATTGTATTTATAAAGTTTAGAATATCAAAATCTTTTATTTTATTTACATAATCATACGTTACGCCGTTATATGATGCCTTTACAATATTAGATTGAAGTAATACAGACTGCGTGACTACGCTGCTGCTTATATTTTCATTTCCGCTCCAAGCGGTTATAGTTACGGTTGAAGCAGTGTTGAATAGAATAGCGTAATCTTTTACAGTATTATTTTTTATTTGATTTGCGGCAATTGTTGTATTTAAAAGTCTTTTTTCTGTAGAAATACCATCGCTTATATACACGCTTAGATTACTTAAAATATCTTCATTGTTCATCCAAGAATTATTGTTATCAACAAGAGAATAGTGTATTTTGTAAGTATTGTTTTCTTTTTCAACACCATCAATGTATACAGATGGTGCTATTAAATTTTGCGATGAGTCGTTAATTGTAGCAACTGTAAACATTAGCAGTCTGATCCTGTTGGGCCTTCAAACGTAGTGGTGTAGGTTGCTTTAACAACTTCGTTGACGGCTTTAGCGGCTTTTGTAATGATCGCTTGATCTATCTCATTATCTACAAGCACATCTAAATAGAATTCTGCATCATTTTTTGTTAATTTTATATCTGCGAATCTATTTGGAAGCTCGCTTTCATCATAAATGATACCATCAATTATGTTGGTCTGTTTTGGCAAAAACATTAACTGGCGCTCCAAACCTCCGTTTTTACCGCCAGCCAACTCATCATATGTGAAAAGTTCTATTGTAAAGTTTTGAAATTCATCTTCCACGTTCTCTTCTATTAATTCTAGTAAGATATAATCATCATCAACTTTTACAATTCTTCCGTCCTCTAGCTCAAACGATGAGAGATTAAAATTTGGAATATTTGATACGTTTGTTTTTTCAAGAGAAACGGTATATGTTATATCCTTCATATCAAACTCTTTTTGAAGATAGTTTGAACTAGAAGAGTTGTAAGAATCTATAGAACCATTTAACACTTTTAGATTCCAAGCTGGTGCATAATCTGAGGACGGACTTGAACGCCCCAGTGGGGCTAGTTGTATGTCGTCAGTAACATTTAATGCGCGTAAAGTTAGATCTTCGTTTAAAAGACGGTTTTGAATTTCGTTTTGTTGTTCGGTTAAATCGCCATAATTTGCGTCATAAATAACAGAATCATCAAAAAAAGAAAAAAATTCTGGTTCAAGTTGGCCCAAACCAAGCAACTTTCTGCCGTGTTTTGTAAGCTCAACTGATAAAACTTCCTCTTTTTGATCTAAAAATGCTGCCATTATACGCTACCTGATTTTTCGTATACTTCGCCCGCTTGTATATTAACTAGTTCTACAAGGGAGAAGTAATCATAAGGCCAGTTATATGTATACCAAGGGATAGATGTATCGCTTTTTACATATTTATAATTTTTATTATCTTCGATATCGTCTAACATATCATAATAGCTACCATTTGCTCTATATTTGATTTTGAACGTTTTCATTTTTAGATCATATTTACCCAAATCAAGATTCCCCAATAGCTGATCTGGCCCTAATGAATGTTCCAACGTCACTTGCTGTTCTTCTGGAACTTGAGCAATTTGTGGCATTGTTCCTTGCCAAATATCCGCTAGGTCTTGTTTGGATAATACATGATTAAATTCAGCAATATACATTACAAATGGTTCGATATTAGTATCGAACAGCCAATTTAGATGCGGTGGAATATTATAATTAACCATTTTAATCATCAAATCTACTATAGAATTGTTTTTATCAATTTCTAGATTTGTGTTTAGGATTGTTTTTATTTTATCCATACGCCTATTGTTGTTTCTATCTATCAATCTATAATTTGGGACTTTTAGTAGTCTGTTTATGGTTGATTCTGGGATCTTGATAAAATATTTATCCTCTGTTGTGTTATATGTGAATATATTTGTATCAGCATTTTTAACAGCAAAAGGCGCTAAAACAATTGCTTCTTGTATTGTTTTGTTTGTCGCTAGCTGACCGATTGATTTGGATTCTCGTCTAAATCCTACTGCTTCTAATAATGAATTTTCGGCTCCATCATCATCTATGATTATCTGTACACTTTGACCGTCTTTTGGAACATTTCCATAGGAAGACCATATACCTTCAAGCAAATTATATCGAAATTCAGTAGACAAAGGCCCAGTGTTCGTGGATCCTGCGCTGCTATATGTGCCTACGTGCGCAGAACCTACCGAAGAAGACGCTTCTGTTGTATCGTCATAATCAATAAGAGGCGTTTCAAACTTTGTTTGTATTACCCATCTAAAATCATCTTTATCAACTGTATCAGTTGGTAAACCAGTAGTTGTGCTGAAAGTAATTTGCTTTGAGTTTATTTTATTTTTTAAATTTAAAAGATTTTCTAGTAGCGTCCTAATGCCATTTGAATATGGATAATAAGCGGGAGGCCCATACTCTGGACCTATGTACGTTTTACATGTTACCGAACTAAAAATATCTTCAAGCGAATATTTTCTTGTGTCATTCGCAATAAATGATACTGTTACAGGAACATCTAAAACATCTGTGCTTGGATTAGTTGATGCTATGTCGAGAAAACGATCCGCAAAATATGGAGGACAAAATGGATAATAACTTATTCTATTAAATAAATTGTTTTTATTAACAACAGAACTTTTAATTTGTGTTGGCGGTCCAAATATACTTTCGATTGGTAGATCGTTACTGCCAATACTAGAAATTCTTTTGAACATAGAAAAATTATTATTTTTTCTTATTCTAATATTAAAAGAGTATTCTTTTCCATTTGTTAGTGTTTGGAATTCACTTTCTGGGCGTGATATGAAGTAGGTTAGATTGTTATTTTTTAAGAAAAAATTTGGAATTTCTGATAAAAAGTTGTTTATATATGCTTTATACTGATCATCTTTATTGTTTATAAATGAATCTTGTATATCCGCATAAGAAGCCGAAGGAATAATAGCGTTTGAAGCTGAATTATATGTAAAAATATCGCTATAGTGAGTCGGATCTAAATAAATAAGTCTTTTATCCGAATCGCTAAATAAGTCAAAATAAAATTTCTTTGGGTCTAGCAACGATTCAAAAGCCGCTCTATCTGTAATAGAACCAGACTTTATTACTCTAATATTTTCATCGCAAGAAGCTGTATTTGTATTATTATAAACGTTGGTATAAATACTAGCTGTTGTAATTAAGCTTGAAGTTATACAAACAGGATAATCCATTGCTATACCGGCCTTTATTGTGTTGAACAATACACCGGGGGCGAATAGTGGTTGTAATAGTGTTTGCTTTTGTGCTTCTCCTAATGATGAGCCTGAAAAATAAGAAGAAGAAAATAAATTTACAATCTTTGCAGATGCTTGTTGTGGATAAAAACCATTATATGGTAATAGTTTTTTTATACCATTAAATTTAAATTTTATCTTATTTGAGTCTTTATCAAAAAATTTGTTAAAGTCTATATTAAGAGCATCGGAAATATTTGAATAATATTGATCTGTATTTTCTCTACCTAGTATTTTTAGATATTCTCCATTATCATATGGGTCGTTAAAATCTTGTGAAAGCAGTTTATCAAAATTTGAAACTTGAAATTCAGGGATTATGGAACTATTATGAGATTTTCCCTTTATATTTTCAAAATATAATTTATAAGAATCATAAAAAGGTTTTATTCTACTGTCTAAACCTGTTTGATAAGATAAATTAAATCCAAATGAAGCCGATGGGTAGTATCCCGCAGAAAATATAAAACTGCCGGGATAGTAATATCGATCAGAGATATAACTTGGAAAGTTATTAAATATAAAAGTTGGTTTTGCTCTTGGGACAAGAGAAGAAGAGACTATAAACTTGCTCAATTCCCCATGTGAATAAGCAGAAATATCACCAATCCCAGAAGACCTTAAATCAATATAAATCCTAGGATCAGCCCTGTCGGACACAGAACTACTTGCTTCTACTGTCGATAATAAATCATAATAATTATTAAATATGTTTGTGGTAAAATTGCAAGTCCCAGAGTAGTTAGAACCTGTTAATACCAAATAGTTAGAGGGATTTGAAAGTTGATATGAATTACTTTCAGACAAATTATAACTTCCAAGAGCATTTATTGAACCAGTGTAACTTGTAGGGTTATCTGCTCCTCTTGTACGTTTTCGATCTTCATAATTATCTCTCCAAAAACTTCTAATATCTGCACTGTTATTATTATAGCTATTTTGTGACCAAGTTAATTCTGTGCTGCTAAACGTACCTTTTTCTTCTTCATAGTCTGACTTAGTACGTATTACTGCGCGTCCCATCATATCTTTACGTGGAAATATGTTATCTAAAATTTCCACACGTTTAATATCAATAGAGCTTGTAGAAGCTCCATCAATTTTTTTATAAAATGTATCAGCGTCGTCTAATCTACCAAACTCACTTCTATCAAAATAAACAGAAGTACCAGTTGCGTTTAGTGTTCTTGGTGTAAAAGTATCAATCTTTGAATAATATGGAGATTCAATATCCATATCTTCAAACGCACCAACCATTCTAACTTTATGTTTTGCTGATACAGCAAATCGAATTGGAGGCTCTATTACTTCTTTGCCGTTTGTTAGATCATAAATAAGTCTATTATTATATCTTAGTTGTAAAATATCTTCGCTTGGTATGCTTGTATAATCTATTGATTCAGTATGAGCATAATTTCTAGCAGCATAAGGTACGTTTCTCTGCACAAACGCATTATCTTCAAAATCAACATTAGAGCTTGTACCTTGGTCTATTCTTCTATCTTGCGATTGGGACAAATTAAATTCAGTTCTAAGGTTTAATGCGCGTTGATTTGTATCGTTGTATACTGAAAATTCTTCCGAAGAATCTCTAAATTGCTCAGAAAGACCGTCACCAGCGCTAAATTTTGTTTGTATAACCGTTTTATTTTCTTTTGTACCACGATTATTATGAATCTTACCAGCAGTTTGAATAATTTCTGTATTACTGGAGTAGTTTTTGTTTAAAATATTTCCAACAGAGATAACTTTATCATTATCAACCGCAATATTATCGGCAGAAGTAGTTAAATAATCCTGTTTATTTGAGCTAGTTGTAGCATTTGATTTTATTACTTGAATTCCAGAAGAAAAAATTTTATTTGGCTCGATAGTAACAGGTAATTGATGCTGATATTTGTTTCTTTCTAAAATATGGCTTTCGACAGTTACCTTTAATCCAGATATATCTGATGAATTTTCTGGTTTTAATTGGTCTAATAGCGCACCTAGTGAGGAATCGATCCATTTATAAAATTCAATATATCTTTCTAAATCTGGTTTGCCATCTATGTTTTCAAAAAAGCCTTTTCTTAATTCAATAAGCTTATCGTATTCTGGTTGATATTTGTTATCTGGTACAGAAAACTTGAAAGCATACGAATTTACTGTGGTAAAAAGGTTCATCATCTCGTCAGAAACGATTTGATACATGCTGTTTTCAATCGCTAGTCTAACTGAGCTTGGTTTATTTATTTGTGAGGTTCTTTCGTCATCAAAGTCCACAATCTGTATTGTGTCAGATCCCTCAAGAGTTTCAAAATGTTGTTTTTTACCAGTTAATATATCTTCTTTTAATATAAAATTTTGCGAATTGGCGTCGAAGCCGGTACCTATACCACTATATGTGGTTGACACGTCAGCAACTTCAAATTGACCACTACTATTTGATCCGGTAACAGTCTCAAAATTCCATGATACTAATAAGTCACTATTCAACGCCATAGCTTAATATGTCCTTGTTGTGCGCAATAAGTTCATCGTCGCTCAAATACTTTGTCCAATAATTACAATATAAATATTTGGCATTTGAATTATATATCGTGGAACCTGTCATTTCTTGATTAAAAGCTCCAATAAAATATCTGGCGTAGTCAGAAAGAAACCCGCTAGCATATATTGAGCCAACTGACGCTGTTATGATCGGAGTGTTCTCTTTTTGAGTATTAACTGCTCTAAAATCTATTTTATACGGGTAGCTAGGCACTCCAAGCGTAGTGTCAACGTCTGGTCTTTGCCCTATAGCGAAATTCCATACAGTATCATCATATAAATTTGGAATCTTTGACGATGAGGCAACTAAATTAAAATTCGAAGTACCATTTGAACCTGTATAAAAACAAATAGTAGATCCATATTGATCTGTTTCTGCTGTTATAAGCGCTCTATGCTTTGTACTACTTGTAGCAAATGTTGTTGAATTGTTGGCAATATAGTACCCAAGTATGGATGCTGTTGCTGGGGCATTTGACAAAAGTATTTTTGGAAATATAACAGAAGTTTCAAGCGTTAAATAGTTGCCGCTTACTGGTGCGTCAACGGCAGTACCAGATAAAAATATATTCTTGTTATCTGTAAGAGTTATTGTTTTCTTTTTTACTGTTGTTTCAACGTATTTATCGTTAATAACGTAATTTGATTTATCGGCATAAAGATTAACACGAACCAAGTTTTCATTTATGCCATAACTTCTAAGAAAACTTTTAATAGATTTCTCAGTTCCTTTTGACTTTAGTATGAAGGATAAATTGTTATATATATTTTGGAATATACTATTTTTTATCTTTTGAATATCTTGATCAAAAATATTATTTTCCGATCTTGATGAGATCTTTTCAATAATATCTAAGTTGTTAAATAGTTCCGTTACATCAAATCCAGTTGAAGTTAATATTTTATCATAAAATGGATACAGCTTATTAACATCTGTTGTTATTTGCTGATGCTTATAGTTAGATATTTCTGATATTTTATTGTATAAATCATCAAAATATGAAGAAACTATCTGTATAACTTGCTTTAAGTGCTTTGTCTCGTTTAATTGTTCTTCTTCAAGTATCCAAGATGGAAACTTTTTATATAAAGCGTTGCCATTTAACTCATCATAATCAGTACCAGATTGTACTTTTTGATCATAAAACGCTTCTAGTGATGCTGTTGAATAACTTATAGCAGGCGCATAGATAATACTTGAAGGCTCTAAATCTTCAATCAAACCAGAATCATCTATTGCTGATCCGCTTTTTCTACAATCGTATAAATTATAATTATAAATGATTGCATCTTTCTTAAAACCGGAATAATCTAAGCAAATGCTTCCATTTACATCATCCCAGCCTTCATTGTATTTATAATAAAGGATAAGATTACTTGTATTTGGATCCGAAAAATCATTTCCATCAACAGCCGTAAACCAGTAACGGCCTACGTTTTCAAGAGTTCTTTCCTTATTCCAGAATCTTGTTTCATCTAATGATAACAATGACCCACTTCCTAAAGTAAATACTGAGGAAGTTATGTATGTCCCAAGTGAGGAATAGCTTGAAGTTTGAGTTGTAGGGACTAAACCAGCTCTATAAAAAACATAGGAACTACCAGTATTTAATAAAGTGTCTGTTTGTATTTGCTGTGTGCGTTCCCCATCTACATATAATGAACAACTGTTTGCATTAAATGAAATTGCATAATGATTCCAGCTGCCATTTTGTAAATTATATGAAAAATTAGTCTGAGAAATGTTACCGGAAACATAAAGATTACTGGCGCTAGCAAATACTTTAAGCAAAACAACGTTATTAATGCCAGAACCGCCAGAAACAACAGTATTAATTGTTAGAATGTTTGGAGTGTTTGTTACGTTATCAAATTTCAACCAGCTTTCAAACGTAAAGCCATCACTAAAGTTTAATGATTCGTTAACAAAGTATCTTTCTCCGTTAACATAAATGCTTTTTGTGTCAGTATCTGGGATGTCTCTTGATGGAGAAAATGTTCCAATATATTGAGATGAGCTTAGTTCAACGTAACCTTTATATTTAGGGAATTCTTCTTTAAAAATATAGTATTCTAATTCATTTAAATTGTTTATCCACTTTGTTTTTTCATAAAAAGATGAATCGTATGGATAATCTGTCGCAATATATGTAATTGCATTTTTATAATATTCTTCAGCGGAGCCAAATCTAGCAAAATTAGCCGGATCAGAGTAGTCTACGTTAGAAATAAATTTGTCTTGCAGTTTGGCTGATTCAGTTATTTCACCTATATTATTATAAAAACCTTGGCTACCAGTTAATTTAGCCTGATCTATCTTAGCGGAATTAAAAATATCTATTGTGCTTGCCATTATTGAACCTTAAATCTAAATATATCTTTAAATTCTGTCTTTAACTCGCCATTTAATAACATTAGCTTAATACCGTATGCGTATCCCGGTTCTAACATTGACATATCTAACTCGAAATAATTACCATTTTTATCATAAGAACATAAGGTGTAAGCAATTGGCTCAATGCCATAATCAATAATTGTGGAGTTATCAACTATTCTTATTATTTTATAATATAAATTATTAAAAGTTAAGGTATTAATTTCTTTAGAGGCAACTTTATATATATTAGGCGACCAATCTCTTTGTCTTCCAAAGATTCTTATCGCTGGCTTTTCTTCAGAGCTATATACGCTTTTTAAATTGGTAACAGCAAATATATATTCTGGCTGGATCGCTGAATCATCAAATTGTCTAATCTTAGCATCAATAGAACCCGTAAAATACGCATTACTACCGGAAAACCATACATCTTGTAGTAATTCTTCTGAGCTCCCAGTAATGTTTATCGTTGCTTTGTAAGTACCAGTTGAGACTTTTACCGACTGTATGGAACCGGTTAATAAATTTCCTGATTCATTATATACATTAACCAATGGAACAACTGAGCTTGGGATATCTTTTAAAATACCATTAACTTTATTATAAAAATATACGCTTTGATTATTATCGGTTGAACTTAAGTTTGGCGTTGCATAGTAAAAGTTATTTCTATCATCTTTTATAACAGATTCCCAGCGTGCTTCAATGACTGGTACTTTATAAAAGTATTCTGAGCTTCTTGCTGAGAATCTTTTTGTATAATATGTTGTAGCGTTTGTACCATCCTCATATGCACCAGATAGTTTAATCATAAAGCCATTGTTTGGTATTACGCCGTTTATTTGAGCTTCAACAATATCTGTTATGTTTACGTCTAAATCTTCGGTACCTTCATCAAAATAAAAGGTTTTGTTATAGCCAGAAACAACATCACCGCCTTCGCTTGCCCATACATATGGTGAATTAGTTGTCGATCTATATTTCCAGTTGGAGCCATAGCCAATAGAGCCGCTTTGACCTTTGTCGCTATAGTTTTCAAGATCTAAACCGAATCCTTCATCCCAAGAACCAGTTATTGGATCTACTGAAACATAATATTTTTTAGGTAAAGTCTCAGGATGCTCTACGTTAAATAACTTTAGATAAAAATTAACACTACCTGAACTTGGTATTGAACCGGCTACTCTACTTGATGATATGGCACTAATTGGGAATTGAACAAGAGTTCTTGCTTTTTGTGTTTCAGTGCCAGAAATATAAATAGAAAATACCTCTAAAGAGTCGGCTGCTCCTAAGTTTGCATATATAGCCCTATTTAAACTATCAGGATAATAAGCATTAACTATTGTTGTGTCTGCCGAAGCAGTATATTTTGTAATTGGCATTAAATAGCTTTCCCTGCTATGTCAATTGTAGGAAATCTTACTTCGTATATAGCATTTCGTGGCATTAAAATAACATTGCCATCTTCAGTTGTATTTTCTTCTATATTAAAAGTGGTTTGTGAATACCCAGAATCTGTAATATTACGTATATTTATATCTTTTATATCTAAAACGCCTTCAATTTTTTGAATTTCTCTATAAATATCTAATTTATTAAAAGATTCTCCAATCTGTGGCTTTGAAGAAAACACAAATTGTAATTGTTTTTGAACTAAATTATATACATCCAATTTATTGAAGTTTGGATCAACTAAAATTGTATAATCGATTCCAAAATTAATAATTTTAGCATCAATGATATCAACAGTATCTGTTATCATTTTGTAACCAGATAGCCAAACTTTTAAATTTTCTTTTATTTGCGTATTTGGGGCTGAAAGTAACCCGTTGATGTCAGAGCACACAAGGTAGAGATTTATATTGTTTTTTAAGCTTTTTGGATCACGTTCTGCTTTTACTCTTTTGATTGTACCATATTTTGCTGGCATCATATAAGTAAGCGCTTCGTAGTCTTTCGCTGTAACGGCTCTATTTTGTGATTGATAGATAATACCAGCCAGATCTTTAACTTCATCAACTGTTAGTTGTAGGTTTTCTCCAACTATTGGCTCTTCATTTATAACCTGTACGCTGCTAATAATTGTATTTACAATATCGCTTGCAACAGATTTTGTAAATTCATATGATAAATTATCAATAACTGTAATTTCACCAGTGTTGGCAGTATTTATTTGATTTAGATTTTTTCTATAAGTCACAGTTAAAGTAGTATTTTCAGGGCCTATTCCATAAGAATCACCATTTAATAATTTATTTGGGTCAAAATAAGCATCCTGTAGGTAATCGTTGTTGTATCTGTTTAATATAAATTTGCTTGGTTCTGCGACAGGATCAACAGTTAAGTCTTCATCTGGTTTATATTGCTTGCCACCAAACACCATCGATGGGTTTAAATTATCTAATTCAAATACAAATCTTCTTTGAGCAGAAATTGGTTTTAAAGCATAACGTACCGATAAATCAGTAGTATCTTTATTTAAAACAGATTTATAAATTATGTTTTGTGAAAGGTTTGGTACTTCATAATATTCATTGCCATCACTATCTACAATAGATATAATTTCAACGGCGTTTACGTCATTTAAATAAATTCTATTAAATTTTATAAAGTTACCAACTTGTATATTTTTTTCTGTTATCTCGCCGGAAATAACTGGAACATAAAACTTAATTGCATAATAAGTTGGGTTGCCGACATCGTTTGTTCTGGCTACAACATAATTTGTACCAATAAAATTTTCGTTTATAATAACATCTTCGTTTATTAAATAAATTCTTGTGCTATCTATTGTTTTTAGTGTCGATCCTTTACGAATAATTGGAACACTTGAATAGTCTGGATTATTGTATCCATCTGATGGGATAAGCATATACATTGCAACTTTACCAGCCGTTGTAGTTGCAGAAACCTGTTTATAGCCCATTGATTTTGCTAACTTTAATACATTTTGTGTTTCAATAGCAGTTGCAAGAAACGATTCGTTAGCTTGATAATCAGTATAATAAGATAAAACATCGCCAACATAAGCAGCCATGTCTATCATAAATGAATTTATGCTAGCTTCTGAAAGATCAGCAAACTCATTTGTATAATATCTTTTTGCGTAATCTTTCAAATCATTCTTGATTGTTTGAAAATCTTTTGCTAAATAATTTACTTTAAAAGATTTGTTCATTTGTTTGTCTCTTACACTGTAATATTTAATTCCAATGTATCTTGTAGGAATCCTTTATAATTATAATCTATTTCTAAATATAGAGTTTGTTCTTCTAGAGTGGCTTTTACATCATATATTGTTATATCGTTTGCATATTTCGCCACTTGTGCATTTATTGATTGCTTTATTGTTGATTGAAAATCTTGTATCTGTATACTTGAAATGTTTCCATTAAAATAAGTGTAATTAACTAATCCGTTTTCTGGTTCAAATAGATAATTCCTTATTCCAACTCCAAATTCCGGGTCCATTAATTTTTCGCCGGGATTGGTCATCACCAACATTTTTAATTTTTGTCGTGTATTTTGTAAAATATCATCAATTTTTATAAAATTATTATCAGAATCTAATTCTAATGGTAATTTAGGCGCATATTTTATTTTGCTCATATCAATTTATAATTAGATATAAAATAAAATTATATTTTATCATATTGGTTTATTTCTTGTATTAGGGCTTTTTTGTTGTTTGGCGTACATTTAGTGTTATTTGCAATTTCATCTTGCTGTTTTGGTGTTATAGCGCATGGGTCAATTGGTTGCTCGGTTTTTATAGAATTTCTTAATTGTTCTACTTCTTTTTGAGCACTTGCTAGATAAATCGATTCTTGTATTGTATCAACCGTTAAATATGACCAACCTAAGAGTGTCGGCCACATACCAAAAGCTGATAACCCTAATGAAACGGCAAGATCTTCAATAGGAGCTTTTCCGTCTGATATCCTTTTAACTCTTAACGTTGGATCCCCTACAATTGCTTTTACTTTTGATTCATCGTCCAAGAAAGCAAAAGTTGTAGTGGCTATAAAAGCAGATATTTGACTAATTTTTCTTGTAGTAGAGATGTTTAAATCTGTTGCTTGAGCCACGGAAGCAAGAGTATCCCTTGTAGTTTGCAAAACTAATGTTAAATATTTTTTAACATACTTAGAGTACTCTGGCTTTAGTAGAACCATAGCCGCTGGAGATGGGCTATAAGCGAGATTTTGTAAAAACTTGATTACATCTTCTTGTGATTTTAAAGAATTTTGGCCTACGTTAGTATCAGCCTCATCAATGACAGTTAAGCCGCCGATATTCCCAAAAAACATATTAGCCAATTCGCTTTTTGTGGAATAAAATATGGTTCTTTTGTTAGCGTCTACGGTGTTAGACATTATGAAATAGCCCAAATAACTTTCAAATTCAAAAATCCATAAATCATTTAAAAATTTGCCAAAAGGATCATCTGGTTGTTTTTGTATACCAAAACCTCCTCCTTCAAAAAATGCAAACTTTTTGGCAACATTAAAATAATCATTTTCGTTAGAATTAGGACTAAAAATTCCTTTTTCTAATGAATATTTAATAAATCTATTTATTTCTTTTTTAATAAAATAATCAACCTCTTCGTTGATAGAAAAATTATCTACAAACTCCTTATTCAATTCTGGTGGGGTCGAAGAAGCGTATTTTTGATATACTTCTTTGGTTATTTTTGAAAAATACTTATAATATTTATCTTTAGTTGTTCCATCTTCATTAAGAGGACTAAAAATTTCTAATTCTTTTATAAAAAATTCTCTTATGACATCAACATAGGTTTGCCTTTTATGCATATTCAATAGATTATTTTTTGAAAGGCAAGAAAGATAAGGAATTGACTTCACTAATAAATCAGTGACGTGAGTTCTAAAAGTTAACTCAACCAATGCGATCTTCAATATATCATCCGCTGCGTAGTTTTCTAAATTGCATAACTCTCCTTGTTTAACAAGTTTAGCTTTTTGTAAAATATATTGTAAATTTAAATAATGTGGATAGAGATTGCATTTTCTATATCTTTCGTCTATTGGAAAGTCCAATAAACTATAAAGATTATATTTTTCACCAGTTGTATTTGTTTGAGGATTATAAACAATATTATATAAAGGATTATTTATTTGCTCTTCGATCTTTTTGGAATCTATAAATTCCCACTTTCCGTCCTTTAGCCTACCAGTGAAATCAGAATAATCAAATTTTGTTTTAAAATAATTAACACTATTATTAAGAACATGCTTACGAACATTATCTATAGTTAATTTTGCGTTATTTTCGTAAAATGATTTATCAAATTTATATTCAAAATTATTATTAATTGTTATGTCTTCCCAAGAGACATAATTTTTTGTAGAAACAACTGGAAGATTCGTTATGCTATCAAATTTTCCGGTAGCCGCATTGATTTCTTTTTTAAAATAACCATCATTTTTATTAACAAAAGTTTTGCTTTCAAATAACTTTTCAAGATTTTCTGATTGTCTTTTTAGTTCTTTAAAATTATTTATTTTTTCAATTTCTTTCTTAAATTTTTCTTCAAAGATTTTTTGTAAAAGTTGTTTTACTCTTATGTCTTGTATCTTATCAAATACAGATTTTGATAAGATGTATATATCATCACTGTCGTTTATGTTTACAAGTTTTCCTGCTTTTATTTCTTCATCAACCGTTTTTTTAATAGTGTAAGGGTTTTGCAATATGTCAGCGGGCTGTTCATCTAAATAATAGATTTCATCGTTTGGTACATTGTCTGTTACTGCGTCTATAGCGTCTAATACATTGTCAGAAATAAAATCTTTGGATATTTCGCCCTCTTCGTAATTAACGCTGGAAAGGACTCTTAGCAAACTATTATCGGTATCATTATAGATAAATTTTATAGACACTTCGTCGTAGTCTAAAATCCCAAGAGGGTCTGGGTCTTTATTTAAAGAAATTGTTATGATATATTCTTTTTGCTTTATATACTCAGCATCAGGTAACTTAGATCTATCACTTCCATCATAATATTCACCTAAATCTCCAGAGCCATCTCCTCTGTCATCAAATTGAAAATCTCCAGAAGCGCCAGCAAATTCAACTAAAATATTTCCACTATCTAAAACAGTCTGAAAGTCATCGCTTAATTTAAATTCTTTTTCTGGACAGAAAGTAAGCGAAACATTTTCATTTCTTGGAATTAAAATTTTTGCTAAGTCTTTTATTTGATCTTTGAGTCCTTTTACACCATATCTATAGCTATATGATGTAGTATTTTCGTTTATGCGATCAATATAAACACTATCGCCTACACCTTGCCCAATTAAATTTAAACCTAATTCTGAGTTGTAGAGATAGTACTCAATAGAATCAAAAGGATTTTCGCCTTCTTTTCTTAATAGTATTCTTTTATCTTTATAAACTTCTGGTAATTGTTTTGCTTCTTGAGTAAAATTTGTTAAAATATTTGCAAATGAGCTGTTTACAAAGTTAACATAATTATTCAAAATTTTATCTTTTGCCGCCTCAACATCATCATTTGTTAAATCGGGGCACAGTGGCGATACCTCGATTACTGTTTCGCCATTTTTGATTCTTTCGAATAGTTTTTTAGCAGTCTGTGTTCTTGTTTGAAGTCTTCTATCAAGTGTCCCTAATTCTTTTGGTAATTTTCCTTTTAGCAAATCAGTTCTTGCTTTAAGGGTAGGCTCGTCACAAACATTAGATTGTTCTAAATAGTTTGTAACAATCTCGTTTGTAGTTTCAATATAGCCGGGGTCAACAGTTAAGCCTAACTGTTTAAATAACAGCTTTAGCTTTTCATCATCAGATAAAAGAAAAGTTAGATCGTTTGGTGGAGCCGAATATTTTGTCCTAATAATGTTTTTTATTAATGTTTTTACTAGCTCTGTTGGCTCACCACGTAATAAATTAACACTTTCAAGTGGGGTTAGGATACAATTAATATCGTTTAATAGTCTACCAATTAGATCAACAGTGTATTCTCTATCAAAACCAAACTCTAATTCATTTTGATAAACATTCTCTAATACAGTTTTTCTATTATCGTTTAAAATATTTGGATTGTTATTATTATTACCGCTATTTGTTGACGATCCACCGAATGATTGTGCAGGGTAGTGTGTGTTAAAAGGATCAGAAAAATTATTATTGTTTAAATCAAGAATTGGATCTTCGCAAGATGTTTGTAATAATTCTTTTACAACATCCAAAAGAACAGAAGCAATAATCCGTATAGAGTTTTGTATTAAATTTTTAACAAAGACTTCATATGGATTGGTTGTTGGTTTTGGTAATTTGCCAAGGTTTGGCAAAATATTTAAGATTATTGCTTCTGCTTTTTCAACGTTTGTTAAAACTTGTCTTAACCCTTTAACAAAATAGATTAAACCATTGCTTTGCGAACAGTACAATTTAATATCTGGTACAGCCCCGGCTTCCAATGCCCTTATATAAGCAGTGCCGTTAAGTGTAGAGTTTGCTTGTAAATAATTAAAATAGTTTAATATTTGAACTGGTAGTTGTGAAAGAATCGATGCTATTTCTGGAGAGTTAGGGTCTGTTCCTTTTAAAGTGCAAAGCAACTTTTTAAAGAGAACTTCATTTACATTAATTCTATTCAAAATATACAAAACAGTTGAAATAGATAATTTATTACTGTCGTCATACACTATTTGACCGGCAGCATTACTATACATAAAGTTAACTGGCGCTGATATGTTTAGCGTTTCTTTTAGTTCTTCTTTGATTTTTATTTTATTAAATGCAGCCGAAAGGCCATCTATTTGCTCTTGAGTAGTGCCTAAAACTTCTTCAGGGTTTGTAATATCAACAAGCTTATCGGCTGGTGTTGATTGTATTAAATTTTTTTGTCTTTCAAGCTCAGTATTGTTAGACTTAGCTATTTTTAATTTATCTGATATTTCTTGCTGTTTTTGTTCTAATTCAAATTTTTTGTCTAAAAGTTTTTGTTTTAATTCTGATTCAACTTCTACGTCTTCGTTTGGATTTAAAATATTATTAATATTTTCTAACTCTTTGCGATTTTTTAAATTTTCTAAAGATAAAGCATCACTTTCTTGTTTTGCTTTTTTTATGTTATCATCCGCTTTTCTTTGTAGCTCTTCTTTGTTTTTCTTTTCTAGTAACTTTTGCACTTCACTTTTTTGCTTGCTTTGAGAATCTTTTAATGACTTTAGTGCATCTTGCACACTTTTTCCTTCGTTTATAAAAGACTTATATGTATTATAATCTTCTAAATTATCGACATCTTTCTTAACAAATATATGATATAGAGGATCAGTATAACTAATGATATTTAAAGTGGATTTAGATATAGAAGAAACGTCAGAAAGATTAATGCATTGTTCATTGCTTAACGCTTGGTCTTTTTTAAATTGTTCTGCTTTTTCTTCTGGCAAAGCTTTTCCATTAATAATGATTGTATCTTTTATTATTTTTGGATCTGGATATTTTACATATTTAAAAATAAATTCTTTTACATCTAATGACGCAGCGTCTGCCGACATTTGATCTAAATTTAGAAAGTAATTAAATATTCTTTTTGAATTTAAGCTCGGCTTTAATTTAAAATAAGATAATTCTGCTTGATTAAGAACTTTTTGTCCGTTAGCGTTCTTAAATTTAATATAAGCGATGTTTAAGTTATCATCAAACCCAAACATGTAATCTGTAAAAAGACTTAAATCGTTTACTGAGTAGTTTTGAAGTGAAGTATATTCTTTAAATTGTAAATCAAATTCTTTAATTGCAGACAATTCAAAATCTATAACAAAATTTTCAATAAAATTATTTGGATATAAAAGTTTTTCTACATCTTCCCTAATAGAAGACAATATACTTGTTAATCTACGAATTAAGGAGTTATAGTTTATATTATTAAATTCTACTACCTTAGTTGCTTCGCCAATTAATGATTCTTGTTTTGTTAATTCTTGTTCATTAAAAAAGTTTAACGGGGTAGAAACAGTAAACGTTAACGGCTCACAATCTCTATTAACTGTTAAATCTAAATCATTGTTTATAAATGCAATGGACTGGAATTTATTTAATAATTGTTGAATATAACCGTTATCGGATTTAATACCACGGCTAGCAAATAATATACTTAATCCTTCAAATAAAACATCTTGCAATAAATTATCAAATACAAAGCTATCTAAAACTTTTTCATAATCAGTTTGAATTCTTACAGAAAACAAACCATTTTTTTTATCAATATATGGCACAAACACTTCTTTTATGTTTGGATCTATTTCTGGTACTGCTTCATCTATACTGTTTTCAAAAGTACAGATAGGCACATAATCGACCTTTGAAGATGTGTTTATTAATTCAGAATTTAATACGTACAGAATTCTTTCTTGACTTGCTCCTTCGATAATTTTTACTTGCGCCCATTTGCAATCAAATCCTATATTATTTCTTATCAATACAACTTTTGTATCTTCCGCAATAGGCACACTTATAGAATTATTAAATGAATCATTGGATGGATAAACGATAGAGTTTATAGATCCTTTTTTTACTATATGCGTTGGTTTATCAAGTTTTGGGTATAAAAAATCCATTTTAATTCACTCTATTGTATTGGCTATTGATGCTTTTTTCTTTGCCATCTGTTAAATAAGTTCCGGCTAGTGTTTGATAAGAAATCATATTTGTTAAATGAAAAGTAGTTTGATTTAATAAATCTTTGTTTATTAAAGACATTTGAGATTTTTGTATAGGAGAATCCGTAACGCTTGTTGAAATTAACTGATGAGCGTGATCAATTGTTAAATTGTTAAAAGAGTTTTGTAAATCAATAAAATTTGTAACAGAACTTTGTAAGTCTTGTAACGAAACAAGTATTTTTTCAAGCATTTCTTTTAAATTATTGCCCTTAACCATAGGCTGCGGAATTAAAGATTTTTTAAGATCATCAATACCAGCAATAATATCAATGCCACCCGGATGAATTTCTTTTCCACGAGCATTTGACTCATGATGCATTGTGCAAATCTTAATATTTTCTCTACCAACTAAACATATAGAATCTGCTTTTGCGCCGATGCCTGATCTTCCGTCGTTGATGTTAATGTCTACTTTTGTTGTTTCGCTAACTTTAACTGATTGCCTTGGCAATCCTAGCGTTTTATCAAGATCGCATTTTTGGCTTATATAAATTCGTGCTGAGTCTGCTGAAAAGTTTTTGTCTGATAGGATTTTTGTTCCATTAACTTGATCAACTGGTCGTGTACCGCCATGACCAGCGATAAGATCGATAGAGGATGCTTGGTTGTGTCCAGAGCCTCCCTTGCCGCTTCCTATTCCAGCTGTTCTATCTCGACCAATCACTATAAAAGAGTTTGTCTTCCCACGTAAAACCACTTCGCCGTCTGTTTGGTGGAAGTTTGTTATTATTTCTAGTTGATTTTTGTTAGCAATACCAGAATAGTTTGTAAAATTTGTTAATTCATCTCTCACAATCTTGGAGACTGTTTCGGATAAATTTGGAGGGATTGAAGAATCTTTTACTAATGCGTCAGCCATGATTAAATAAACTTATTACCATCCCATTTTATATCTGGTAGCTGCCAAGCTGGCTCACCATTATTGTAATAGACGGTTGAAAGTAGTTCTTTATAACTATACCCAACAGTAATTTTTGCTGGTTTTTGGAATATATTCCAGTTGCTTTTTTCTAGATTGCTATATAAAAAGAATTCTTGACTTGGATTTATGCTTTTGAATCCTTGATCCTCAAAAATTTTTGTAATATTTATAACACTTTTAAAGATCTTTTTTAATTTTGGTGGTCCATTAGGGGAAAGAGACTTTGGATCATATACCTCTATTACTTTTTTCTCTGGCACATAGGTTTCATCAAAATATTTAATGTTTCTTCTAACGTTACCATAAACTATTAATTTATAACCATTGCCAATTGGATGATTGTAGTCTGGTCCTACAAAATAATCATCTATGTCTAAATTGTTTTCACTAAACAAAGCCGCTTTGGAATTTAATCTAATTTCTAGTCCAGCTTTGCCTAGTAAAGACAACTTATCGTTTATTATTTTAATATCTTGGTCTTCGCAAGTTAGAGCAATGTTATATTGATTTAGTTTTTCTTTTATTAATGTTAAATCAGGTATTAAATCTTCTCTTACCCTTATAGATTTTGACCCAACATAAGCGGTAGTTTTTATACCGTTTGCTTTATCTACTATAAAATCTTTTAACAATAATTTTGGTCGATTGACTGGGTTACTTTTATTTGTTGCGTTACTTTGGTTTGGGCGGCTTTGATTGACCGCTGATGGCGTGGGTTGCTCTTCGCTTAAATCTACGGAAACTTTATCAATAGAATTAATATTTTCATCTAGAGGAAAAGGCACTTTGAGAATAGAACTGGTTAAACCAAAAGTATTTTTTACTTTTTCATCAACCTTTAATTCACCTTTTAATAAATAAAGTGGATTAACTTTTGTTTCATTCATCTCTCTTACTTCAAAATGCAAATGAGGCCCCTCGGTATTGCCAGTATTACCGGAAAAGCCTATTAAATCGCCTCGTTTTAAAATATCTCCTTTTTTAACTTTTTGCTCGCTTAAATGAAAATATAAATATTTATATATGCCATTAGTTGTTTTTACAAATTTTCCAGCGCCTTCTTTTTGTTCTGAGACGTTTATTACCTCTTGATCATTTACAGAATAAATTGGTGTTCCAACTGACATGGCGATATCTAAAGCGTAATGCCCTTGTAATGTGCCATAATTTGGTCTAATTCTAAGAGATGGTAGTCCTGAAATTAAAAAATCTCCTTTGTACGGAAGACTTAATAAATCTTCTTCTCTTGGTTTATTAGATGGTTTCTTTTGAAATAACGAGTCTCTTCTCACTTCTTTAGTTAGCTGTAACGAAGCAGCTGCCGGTTTTGATATTTGTTTATCGGTTGTTGGAAATAGATAGGTGCCTTTTATGGATATACCAAGGTACACATTGTCAGTTGGATTGCCACAAATTCCATTAAAATAATTTTTTGAAAACTTTACTCTGACTATATCATTAACGGATGGATAATCTGATAAAAACAATGAATCACTAACTGGGTAAAATGCTTTTTGTTCTAAAAAACTAAGATCAGCGGTTTCATCAGCAAATATATCTGGGTGTGGAATACCCTCTATATCAACGCCGGGAACGTCCACGTAAACCTTATATATTAATCTGCCTGATAGTGGATCTGTTTCTGGTGGTGGCACAAATAGAACTACGCCCAAGTATTCATCTTTTTCGATAACCTTAGCTTCGTAATTTTTTTCTATAGATTTTCTAAAGTTTGCTAATGAAGATTGATTTGTTTGATCAACAATTATTCTTGAATTTGGATCAATTATGCTTTTATTTGCATCAAATAAAACTTGCTTTAATTCGTCATAATCAGAAGTTTGTCTTATTTTGTTGAAAATATTAAAAACAGACAATTATTTATCCTCTTTAATTATATCAAATAAACCATCTCTTTCTTGAGCACTCATACCACGAACAGAGCTTTCTTGCTTTTGTACTATGCCTGTTATTTTTACAAGCTGCTCATTGCTACGCTGTAGTGTTTCTAGGTATTGTGCAGCAACATGCCCAAGCGTATTGTGAGCGGCATCACCAGTTTTAGCCATATAAATCAAAAGATCGGTCAACAACTTATTGGTTGTCGCCCGATCATCTTCGATGTTTGTAATGCTTTTATCAATTAAATCCTGTAATTTCTTCTTCGATGCCATTTTCTTGTACCTTTAGGTGCGTAACTCCACCTCTGTTCCATTTCTGTACAAAATAAATATATTTGGTTTTAAATTTTTTCAAACCCATTACTATTTGTTTTGTTGAAAGACCAGTAATTTCTCTTATGTACAAATAAATAGCTTTTTTATTAAAAATTTCAATACTTTCAGGGTCTTTTAAGACCATCCTTATCGCTTCGTAGACCTTTTTTTCGTTTGGTTTTAAATTAACGCTATCCCAACTGTCAATTTCTTGCCATAGGGCAATCCAAAACTCTTTTTTTTCGCGTTTTTCATCATATTCATTAAGAATAAATAAGTTATCTTCTTCAAATTCTTGGGAAATGTCTTCTAAGCCAACTTCTCTACCGCTACTATTTTTTTTAACTTTATGGATAAACCAGTTTTTTGTTATAACTGAGAAATACGAAAACGCTTTTGATCCTTTAGAGACATCAAATTTATCTAATATGGTTGTTAGCCATATTTTGCATTCTTCTTTTAGATCTTCAATGTTTGGTAATGAAGTAAACTTATACGTAAACACAATCTTATCGACCATCTCGTTAAAAGCTGGCTGTATTAATGTGACATAAAGAACTGATTTTTCATGCCTATCAGTGCTTGTAGCGTATTTTAAAATTGCGTCTTCGTGTATTTTTGTAAAATATTCATTCTTCTTAGCTACTATCTTAGCGGCAGCTTTAATTGGTAATGGCTCTGGCGGTAGCTTAGAAGGGGTCCGAGACGACCCTTTTGTATTCCGCCGCGTTTTGCGAGACACTTTCGCCTTCTTTGAGGCGGATTGTGTTGTTTTCTTTTTTGTTTTGAGTGTCTTCTTGACCAGAACCTTCTTCTTCGAAATAATCTTTTTCGTTAATTTCGGTTTCGAGGATTTTCTTGTATTCTTTACACGCTTCTTCGACAAAACGCGTTTCTTGGATTGCTTTTTTAAGGATTTCTTCGCCATAAAATTCTTCCATTTTATATATTGATTGCAAGGATTCTGCGTATTGATCTAATAAATCGGTAAATTTTTCGCGGACTTCAACGTCAGCCCAATATTTTGAAAGTAATTTACGTACATACCATACAAGCAACCCGTTTGCGACCAAAGATAACGTTAGTATAACATAAATCATTTGTATTCTTTCCTTGCTTCTTGCATTTGTTCTTTTAATGTTTGTCGGCTATCTTCAATAAATTTTTCAACGCGCTCTTTAGCAGAGCTATTGTTATTTTGCTCTACAACTGTTCGTAATGTGCCAACAAGTTTGTTTATCTTGTCTGATGAACAAATAACACATTTCGTTTCACATTCATCAGCAGTATGAAAGGATTTAAATGTTTTTTTGCACGTATCGCATTTGTATGCGTAAAATGGCATCTTATTCCACCATAAACTTAGATTGCTGAACGTTAATTTGAGTTGGAGGATTTTTTACCATTAACTCTTCGCCAACTAACTCTAGTTCAAAACTGGAAAGAACTGGTACGATATCGCTTTGTTCCATAAGCGATTTTTGTAGTGCCATCATTACGCACGCCATTGCCTGTTGTGATAACTTCATTTATTTTCTCCGTGTAAACTTTTGCAAATAAGATGTTTATATTTGGTTGTTGACCAACCGTGTTCTCGATCTATGTAAACTATTTCATCACTATATTCTTGACCAGTTGCATACTTTCCAACATAATCATCTCCAAGTATTCTAACATCATAGCGATTAGTTTTTAATATATTTATTAAGTCATTTTCTGTTGTATATTTTATAACTTCATCAATGTATTTTATTGATAATAATATGTTTTGACGTTCTTCCCAAGAAAGTATTGGTTTAATTTTTTTTGGACGTTCAATAGTTGGATCTGTTTGTAGAGCAACTACAAAATAATCACAATATTCTTTTGCTTTACGAAATGTGTGAATATAGCCGGGATGAATTATATCAAAATTGCCAGCTAATAATGCCGTTTTCATTTAAGAATGCTCGCTTCGTCAAATTTTACAACTGTTGTAATTGGTACATAGATTGTTTTTAGGTTATTTTGTCTACAAAACAAGTTTATTCGCTCCCACATATCTGCGTCTCCGGGGAATATTCTTCCTTGCTCCATAGTATTTCTGTGTCTAAAAGGGAACACTTTTAGCTTCCAAGATGCACTTGAATGAATAAGCTTTTCTGGTCTTGGCATTAAATTATTATAAAATATTTCATTGCTAACTTGTTCAACCGGGTATCTTGTAGTGTGTCCGCCACGATCGGTGTATAAAGCGTTTGTATAAACAAATACAGCCTCGGGCATATTATCGTAAGCTAATTGTAGAGTCTCTAAATGATTTGGTAGCCAAATGTCATCATCGTCCAGATGACAATGAATATCATACTCTTCTTTTACGCTTTGCTCAATTCCGGCATTAGAGGCATTAGCTCCAGCAGAACACCACAAGCTATTACCAGAAAATAAACCAGATTCTCTTTCCGCCGCAAATGGCAAATTTATTGCTGTAATTTTTTCTTCTGGTAATAATTGTGTTATTTTTTTAAATTCTTCTTCATTTTCATAGTGATCACCAATAAGAAAAATTTTCCATTCTTTATTTGTTTGATTTTCTATTGATTTTATTGCTCTTGAAACTTTTAAAAAGGAAGACCCATCTTTTCTATAATATGTACAAATAACAATCCCAAATTTTTTCATTTTTATTCCTTAATTTTTGGTTTATAAATATATGAAAATTCATAATTTCTTTTAATGAAATCTTCGTCGTTAATATTGTTATACCTAAAATTACAAGACCAACGTATTTTATCAGTATTCATTTCCCCTGATTCGTGCACCAAAAAAGAAGAAAATATCAATATATCACCTTTATTCATTGGAACATTAATAAAGTCTGCTTTAGAATATTTTGAAACAGCTCCAAAACCTCCAACGACATTAGACATTAAACTTCCACTTGTATGAGATTTTGGTACTATTCGTAATGCTCCCATAGTTGTATCTACATCTACTAAAGGTATCCAAACTATCATACAATCATTAGAACCTCTAATACTGTTCCAGTCTTGGTGAGGTGGAGTTTTATAATATACTTGATCTTTTGCTAATCTTTGGTGATTAAAAAAAAGAACTGGTCTTGTAGCTATTGCAGGATATTCTAGCCCACATTCTTTTAAAATATCTAAAATTTTATTATTAATTCCAAGAGAATGTAGTTTTATAGATCCATGTTGTATATGTTTGCCGCAGTTTTGAAAAGTTTCAAAATTTTTTTCAAACAACTCAAACATATATTTTTCTTCAAATTTTTTTATATTTTTTGAAATATGATTTTGAAATTGTTTTAAAAAAAATAATTCCGCTTCTTTTTTAAGATCGTTCAGAGTAGATAAATCTAAAAAATTTTTTAATAATATATAACCATCTTCTTTTAATTGTTTTTTCATTTTATTGTGCTTAGAAAAATTATTATTTTTTTATTTTTGCGTATCCTATTCCTTCTTTGCCAAACCCATTTCCATTATAAAACATATAATAACTTTGTTTATCAAAAATTACATAAGGATACTCTACCATAGTAGAATCCCAACCTGTTTCAGAAACATCCAGAGAAGGAGTTTTATCATATTCCCAATCGATTCCGTTCTGAGATATAGCTTTATAAATTCTGTAGCTATTATTAGGATTGGTTCTATAATCAGTTTTTTTTCTTGCTGAGAACCACATATGATATTTATTATCAATTTTTAAAACAGACGCTTGTGAAACCCCAGCAAAATCTTCATCCATATGAATACAAGTTTTATTATGAGGTTCCCAATCTATTCCATTTGTAGATTCTGCATATTTTATATCATAAAAAGGTTCTACAATACCATTTATTTCTTGCCATTTTCGGCATGATAAATACCACGCTTTCCATATATTTTTTTCTATTAAAATTTTTATAGTGCCAGTATATCCCGGCTCTTTATAAGAGCACCCAAAAACAGGCCCAGTAGAAAATTTTTTAAAAGTGTTACCGTTATCTTCACTTATTGCCAGCCCTATCGTATTAAAATATGGAACATCTTTTCTATTGCTCCAACCAATATAATAAAGATATTTTTTATCATTAAAACTTACTATTTCCGTAGGCATTACACCTGCTTGATCAAAAGTTCCTAATTCTCCTAAAGTTACTATAGGTAATTGACTTTCATTTATAATTTCTACTGGATTATCTTTTTTTATATCAACAAACATAGGATAACTTTTGTTTTCTATTCTTTGAGAATAAAATATTCTCCAAAAATTTTCATAAGAGGTATCTACAACTGGTAATTGTGCCCAATGTTTACTAAAAATATTGCCCTTCTTTTCCCACATCAATAAACCTCTGTAGATTTTTTTTCTTGTTTTTTAGCTGGGCTTCCCATGTAGAAACCATTTTCATCTGTGTTTTTTGTCACTAAACTGCCCATAGCTATTAAAGAATATTTTCCTATTTTTATCTGATCTCTAATAGTAGCGTTGACTCCAAACCAAGAGTTTTCTCCAACGTCGCAGTGACCGGACAATACAACATGAGATGTAAAGAATGCATTGTCTCTTATCACGCTATGATGCCCTATATGATTACCGCTCCACATTACAACATTGTTACCTATTTCTACAAATGGTTGTAGAGTATTATCTTCTAAAATAAAACAATTTTCTCCAATTTTAGAAGCAAAATTAGTACATTTCGGGCTTATATAAGAAATAAATTTATACCCTTTATTCTTTGCTTCTTGATAAATATTTGTTCTAATGCCATTCATCCTTACACCTGTCATTGGTGCAAATATTTTATACTCATTTGGAGAATATTTTTTTTCTATATCTTCAAAAGGTATCACCGGTTTATCGCAGAAGGTTTCTTTTGTAAGAAAGCTTTTGTGTACCGTAAAGCACTCTATTTCGTATTTTTTTTCATTATTTATATAAAAATTAGCCAACTCAGCTAAATCTTTATCGCCAAATATAATTAATTTATTCATTTTTATCCATTATTTATACAAATATGTAGTATATTCATATAAGCCATAATCATTTCTTATAATATAATTTCTTGATAAATTTTTAGTTAAAAAACTTGCCAATTCATCATGGCTCACATGAAATAGATCTTCTCTTTCGTAATCAACGTGTTTTGACATTAAATTAAAAGAAATACCAATATTAGTTTTTTTAAAGAGAACGTTTAAAACACTTGAAAAAAAATTGAACATTTGTTCATGTGTTAAATTTATCTTTTCGGTAAATACACCATTACAGATAATATAATCGTATTGCTCTAGCGACTCTGGGTTTTTAAAGATATCTGATGTTTTAAAATTTATATTTTTAAACTTTGTTTTAGCTTTTTCTATTAATATATCATTTATGTCAATTCCGCTATAATTTATATAATTTATGTCCTTAGATAAAATATAATTGTATAGCATTCCTGTTCCACAACCAAAATCTAAAACTTTTTTTTCGCTAATGCTTTTATCTATTATGGAAAGCATAACATCATATCTTGTATAAAGATCCTTTTCTTTAGTCCAATCTGCGCCAAGATAATTGTCCCCGTGCTTTATAAAGCATTCTTCATAATGATCTTTTAGGGATTCTGGTGAATGCATCATTCTAACTCGTATTCTTTTATAAATTTTTTTGTTTCTTTTCCGTACTTCATTATTGTATCTATTATTGACAAAAAATTTAAATTTTCTTTGCTCTTTACAAAATAAAGTTCTATATAATCATTAGCAAAATCTTCTTTAGAATACAAAGCCTTACCACCAGATGTATTGATATACGTGCTAGTTTTGTTTTTTTTACATATATCTTTTATTCTAATTTCAGATTTTAAATTTTCATTATTAAATATGGCAGAAGAATCAATAATATTTTTTTCAATTTCTAGATAATCTAAAACGTTTTTAATTGAAGATTTACATATTTGATTTAGACTCTGGGATTGTTCAAAGGTCTGTTCTATAATAGTTACGCCATCCTTATAATATTTTTCTTTTCCATAGGAATGTTTAACAGTACTAAAAAATTTCTTCTTCCACTTTGCGTATTCTCCCGTAACAAATACCTCGTTTATTTTTTTATTTTGCGACCAGTCTGTTGGAATAGTAAATAAAAATTCTTTATTGTTTACTAATATTTTATTTCTATTGACCCATCCAGAATTTATAAAATTTACATCATCGTAAAATATAAACGTATCTACACTATCTATCAAATGAAAATACCCTATATATGGAAATATATAGGGTTGCATAATTGCTAGTTTCATTTTTTTGCTTGCCTTTTGATGTTGTTAATTATTAATTCAATCTCTTCTTCTTCTAGATTTTCATTTAGTGGAAAATTTACCATTCTTTCATATAAATAAACAGAATTTTTTAATTGCTTTAATGGTAAATAATACTTATAAGCATCTATGCCTAAATCTTTAAATAAAAGATTGTCTGTTGGTTTTTTAAAAATAATTGGTAAATTTCCATATACAACGCCTTCTTTTTTGTTAAAAATTTCGGCACCATCAATGTTTAATTCATTTAAAAAAATTTTTTGTGTTTTTACATATTTTTCTAAATTAAAATTCATTAAATGATCTAAAATGAAAGCAGCTTGTACATCGGACATTTTATAATTTGATGAATTTTCATTATAAATTCTATTACCTTTAAAGCCAAATGTAACAATAGAACTGAGTAATTCATAATCTTCTTCTGGACATACAATGAATCCGCCTTCCCCGAATCCTATTACTTTTGTATGATGCAAACTACCAAAAGAAAAATTACCATAATTTGAAATATTTTTTCCTTTATATGAACTAAGTGGAGAACTTGCATTATCTAAAATTAAAATTTTATTATTTTCTTTGCAAAACGATTCCCAATAATCAATATCTGGGTATGTTCCGAACAAGTTTGTTATTATTAAACCATCATAATCTTTTTCTTTTTCTACTTCCTCTTTTGCGAAAGAATAATCATTCAAGTTAATATCTAAAATTTTTGTTTCCATCCCTCCTATAACGCTTGAAGGAAAAGTATATGCAGGAGTTAGCCACTTAAATTTTCCATATTTAATTTTAAAATAAAAATTTATAGCATGCAAAGCTAATGTTCCATTAGCTACACATAAAATTTTTTTATTTGTATCAATTTTAAGGAATGAATGCAAAAATTTTTCTAGCTTTATTTTTGCTGGTCCATTATTTGTAAAATGATTTTTTTCTTGTGAAATAGATAATATTTTTTGTATATTTTCATAATTTGGTTTTTTATTTTTTACATAATTAATTAGCATTACTTAGATCCTTTAAATATCTTTGTATTAATCTATCTTCAACTATACATTCGCTGTTGTACTTATCATAATTTTTTTTTGCAACAGGAAGTCTACCTTCATTTGGTTTAAATTTAAAGTTATAATATTCTTCCTCTGATTTATTTGAATAATGATTAATTCTAAAAATTTTATTTTTGTTTAAACAATTTGATCCATTAATTTTTTCTTTGTTTTCATTAACAGCATATCCACTAATATAGTTTGCATAATGAGGATTGTTAGACTCAGCCATAGTAATCGGCTTACTTATTGTTTTTATATATGTATTCTCTGGGTGGTCATCTGGGCTTCTATGTATGAATTTTTCAATAACCATTCTTTCGTCATACTTTTTTAATCCACTGTTGCCAAAACTGTAACTGTTAATACCCAATCCAGAAAATTCTTCATATTCTTTTAATTTTTCTGATAATTTATCTTCTTTGTTAGAACAAAATAAGAATTCATCAATGTCTATAAAAGCAGTCCAATAAGTTTCGTTTTTAAATGTATCTACAAAATAATTTCTTGATGAAAATGATGGTTTTGGCTCATCTTTCCAAGTAAAATATGTTATTAATTTTCTATCTATATAAGGCTTTAGAATCTCAAACGGACTATCGGTGCTGCAATCATCGCACAAGTAGATATGTTCAAAACCAACAAGTAAATGAAAATCAATCCACTCTTTAAGATACCTTTTTTCGTTCTTAAACATAGTAAAAATAGTAAGATAATATTTCATATTAAACTTGTGTCCTTTGGAGTAGGAAAGTTTATATCGTTTCTGCTAATTGCTTGAACCTCTGGTTTTCGATCTCTTGCTATATCTAATAAAGTTCTACGTTTACTAACACAATGCACGATTCCTAATTTATTAGACAAAGCCGCTTCTAATACTTTAGGTGCTATAATATCAACGTAATCTTTAGAAGACCACTGATCAACAAACGCTTTTTCATAAGGAAATGAGTGAGTAAAAAAAGAAGTTCTTATTATTAAAGCATTATTGTACATACGAGCGCACAACTCGGCTGAACCTTTACTTTTGGCGTATTTAGTAATTGGATTTATTGGATCATCTACTTTATAATTGCCTTTTTCGCCATCAAATACATGGTCTGTGGAGATATGAACTAGTCTTATGTTTTTTATTTCACAAGCCAAAACAATATTACAAGTTCCAATAACGTTAATTTTAATTATTTTGCTAAGATTATTTTCGCTTGCTTTGACATCAGTATAAGCTGCTGAATTAATAACTAATTCTGGTTGGTATTTATCAATTGCTCTTAAGCAAGAGTTATAATCGGAGATATCTAATTCAGACGAAGAAGGATATTCAACCGTATGTTCAGATTTAATCAATAACTTAATCAATTCTTTACCTAAAGTTCCAGATCCGCCAGTTAGTAAAATTTTCATTTTTATTAAATTTAAAAATATTAGCTTGTTTTAAACTTGTATAACCCTTGATCATATTTTGGGGACCAGCCAGTTAATTTTCTTATTTTTTCACTTGAAACAGCATATCTCAAGTCTTGACCCCAGCGATTTTCTACAAATTTAATAGAACTTTCATCTTTACCGTGCCACTCTAATACTTGTTTTGCGACTTGTAAATTAGTTAAATAATTTTCTGCTGCTATATTAAGGATATCATTTTTGATTTTCTTCTCTATTAGCAATATTATAGCTGCGACATTATCTTTTACGTAAGTCCAATCTCTAACATAGCTTCCATCGCCATGAATTGGTATTTGTTTTTCATCACTAATACATTGGATACATTTTGGAATAAGTTTTTCTTCGAATTGTCTTTCTCCATAATTATTGCTACTACGCGTTATTAGATAATCAATTCCGTAAGTCCTATGATATGACATAACTAACATTTCAGCAGCAGCTTTTGTAGATGAATACGGATTACTTGGTTTTAATTTGTCTTCTTCAGTGAATTTACCTTCTATTCTATCCCCATAAACTTCGTCTGTACTTATATGAAAAAACAATGGTCGATCATAAGAAGGCTTACCTCTTATTAATTCAAGAAGATTGTGAACTCCCAAAATATTACTTTTAACAAATATTTCAGAACTTTTAATTGAATTATCTACATGACTTTCTGCCGCGAAATTAACAATTACATCACACGATGGCAAATGATCAATTTCGCTTATGTCTGCTTTAATAAATGTATAATTTTTATTATTATCCCAAGGTAGGTTTTTACTTGAAGCGTATGTTAATTTGTCTATGTCAATAATAGACCAACCCTTTTTAAGAGACTCTTCAACAAAATGACTTCCTATGAAACCTCTTCCGCCAGTTACTAAAATTTTCATTTTTTCCTCAGAATTTTGGATCTAATAAATATTGTTCTAATGATTTAGAATTTTTGTCTTTATCAGATATAATCGCCTTTATAGTATCAATTTTCCAATCAATATTTAAATTTTTATCGAATGGATTAATACCAGATTCACCATTTTTATTATATTCGGAGGAGCATTTATATTGAACGTGCGCTATTTCACTTAAACAAATAAAGCCATGAGCAAACCCTTCTGGTACGAAGAGCTGATCATTGTTTTCTTCATCTAGCTCATAATAATAAACTTTGCCAAAATTATTAGATTTTTTTCTTATATCTACAATTACATCTAATATTTTACCATAAGAAACTTTTATAAGTTTGGACATTGGTTTGTCCCATTGATAGTGCAAGCCTCTTATTACATTTTTATGAGAAATAGAATAATTGTCTTGCAGGAAATCAACTTCCAAGCCATATTCATCTTTTAGATGGCTTTTTTTATAACTTTCATAAAAAATTCCACGATTATCAAAAAATTTTTTTGTTTTTATTAAAATAGGTTCAATCATTTTATTCTACAATCATTTTTAAAAAACGATGATTATTCCAAATTCTAGAATAAAGAGCGTTGTCTGAAATAAATTGCTGGTCGGTTTTATTTTTAGATAACAAAACGGATTCATCATGTAGCAAAAATAGATCTTTTCCAAAATACATAACTTTTTTATTATCTTCTGTAGCTTTTAGACAGATGTCTACATCCTGAAAGTTTTTTGATAAGCTTGGGTTCAACCCACCTAATTCTATAAACCATTTTAAATTTATTATTTGGAAAGCACCAGTCACGAATTCGCATATTTTGTTAACGTTCGCTCTATAATAATCTTTTTCTTTAAAACGAAAAGAATGGATTGGAAAATAAGTATTAAAAACACTAGCAATAATAAATGCAGAACCACCGAATTGAATTGTTCCTCTATAATTATTTTTTTTATTTGGGAAAATAGTTTCTATGTTATGAGAAACTTCTTTACCGTCCCAAGAAAAATTTGGATATAATAATTTTGTCCCGCTAATAGTGGAGTTGTTTTCTTTGTGTAGCTTTACTAGCTCTGGAATGGTGGATTCGTCATTAGCCCATAAATCGCTATTCCATAGAACAATTGTGTCATATCCGTTTTCATATGCTAATTTGGCTGCTATATTGTTTAGCATTGAAAAATTAAAACCTTTATCATTATCTACTCTAAGATAATTTATAGAATTTTGTTTACATAAAGAGTAGATATCTTCATCGGATCGATCATCAACAACTATAAAATCTAAAGAATCTAAAATTTTATAGTTTATAATATTTTTAATTGTGAACTCTAGTAAGCTAACATTATCTTTTATAGGAATAATAGCTAAAGGTTTAGATATATCAAATTTTTTATGTTGTATAAATTTACACTTATATTCAACTTTTTTTATTTCAAATTCTAATTTTTCTTTACTTATCATTTTCTTAAGAACTATCTCTTCTTGTTCTACGGAAAAAGAATTAAAATTATCAATTTTATTGTTAAAAAAAGAACAATTATAAAATGATTGTTGTGTCATCGCTTGTTCCTAAGCAGTTTATAAAGTTATCGAAAATTTTTTGTTTTTCAAAGTTTTGCTTGTTATAAGCTGAGAGTTTTTTAGCCCAACTTTTAAATCTTGGATAATCTTTTACTACTTCGCGCATTCTTGCTTTTACGCTGCTTTGTAACGGAAAAGCCCAGCCGGTACCTTTTTCCATAACGCCAGCCCAAACAAATTGTTCTTGTATTGGTTTAATTTCAAAATCAACTTTTGCAAACATTGGTTTTACAACGCCTTCTTTGTCTGGTGCTGATAGGAAGTCTAGATGCCCACTCCAATTCGTGGCAATAACAGGTAATTCTTCATTGGCGGCCTCAAAGATTGGCAAACCAAAACCTTCACCATGAGTTGCTGTTACAAATGCTTTAATTTTTGGATGGCGATAAAGACCATGCATTTCTTGTTCTGTTAGCGTTCCATGAACAAGATGAATTTTACATTTTTTTGGCCCTTTTGAAGCAATAAGATCTGATAATTGTTTATCTACGAATGATTTATCTGTAGTGGAGTCGTTTGCTCTATTTGTTTTAACTACTAAACCAACTTCTTCATCACGGAATTCGTCAATAAAAGCAGAAATAAGACCTTCAATGTTTTTCCTTGGACCCCATTGATTGACTGTTAAAAAATTAAAATCGTATGGTAATTCTAAATTAATTCGCGCATCTTCAAGTTGTTTCCAAGGAAAATGTACAACTTCAATCGGTGTTGTAACTTTAAATTGTTGTCCTTTGTCATCTTGAAATGCTGTGTTTAAAAAAACATTTTTAGCATGTTCACTGATTACAATAATTTTATCCATCTGCTGTGATGGCTCTAGCCAAGCTGGCGAGATATGGGTTGTTTCGATACCAGCGGTATATCCAATATTTACTGGGGCCATACGCTTCCATTCGTTTGGAATGGTAATTTGTAACGACATATCGAATGGGGGATTTCCGTTATGCTCTTTTATATATTGCTCAGTCTTTAACCTAAGCTGTGAAATATACTTATACTCTTCAGTTTCTTCAAAAATAAAACCTGTTTGTCCCCAATTTAAAACAACAAGATAAATATCAAACTTATCTTCGTGCTGGCGCAGGGTATTCAGCGCAAACCGCGCCATTTCGCCATAACCAGAACGTGATAAAATTGGAGAATTAATTAAAATTTTTTTCATTTTTAGTATTCCTTAGAGGTCCAGCGTTTATAATTTTTTCTATTTTCCCAAGCGCCATGTTTTTCAATAAAAGAATCCATAGTTTTCTCCCATTGTTCGGCAAAAGTCTTAAGATTATACTTTTTTAACACATATTCACGAGCTTTTTTACCCATTTCTTTTCTTTCGACGCGGCTCATACTATGCATTTTTACAAGTGCATCAATAAAATCTTGTTTTGCTACACGATCTTCGTAAATAAACGGAACCTCCTGAGAACCAATTATTGCCTTTGACGATGGTGTGATTCCAATTCCAAACATATTTCCTTCCGCGTCTACTACTTGTTCTTGTAAACCACCTGTCATGTTTACAATAATAGGAGTCTCGCAAGCCATGCTTTCAATTGTACCCATGCCAACGCCTTCGGCATCACTAATGTTTAATATACAATCTGCTGCATTGTAAAATTTTGCTAATTCTTGGGCTGGGACTTTATTTGCAGAGATCATAAATTGTTCCCTTGTTAGCTGCAACTCTCTAGCAATTGCTTCAAGATCTTGCCCATGTACGTCTTTTGGATCAGTATGCATTATTAACTGCGCTTTATCATGACCTACTTTATCTAAGAATTCTTTAAACCACCATAAAATGGTGCCGCTCATCTTACGCCTTGCGTTTCTATTATTCCAGAAAAATAGAGTCCTCCCTTTTGGTTTTAAGTGCGACCATTCGCTTTCTGGTAACGGCTTAAATATTTCGGTGTCTACACATAAAGGAATATACTTTTCTTCAATTTGCGGGGCTACTGTTCTAACAATATCACTGGAAACCTCTGACATTGTTACAACCATGTCGTTTGATTCATAAAATGATTTATTAAATGTTGGATAAGGATAGTTATCCAAAACGTGATAATAGATCATGGGAACATTTGGGCGAATTTCTTGTTCGATTGCCCACAACCAAGTCCAAAACCGTGGATCCGTCATGAACCATACTGCATCAAATTTGTGAGCGTGTATCATATCGCGTATCATCTGTGGTGTTCCATAACCATCAATAGGAATAACAATAAAATCCTCACCCCATTGTTCTGTTTTAACTGGTCTATAATCTTGATGCTTTATTGCTCCACCTAATGCAATAAAGCTATATTTACCAGTTTTTAACATTGATTGGATAAAATAATTAATTTGTGTACCAACGCCAGATGGTGAGAATGGGTGATCACCTAATACTAATATCTTTTTCTTATTTGACATTCACAATTTCCTTTTCTAAGTCTGTTTTATACATAATTTCAGCTAATTCTTTTAAAGAAGTTTTTGATTGCCATCCTAAATCTTGTTTTGCTTTCCAAGGATCAGCAAGTAATAATGGGACTTCACTTGGACGTTTAAATTTTTCATCTATAACAACGTACTTCATCAAATCAAAACCAGAGATTTCAGATACACAATTAATAAAATCTTTTATTGTTTGAGTTTTTCCAGTGCCAATTACATAATCAGATGCAATTTCTTGTTGTAGCATTAACCACATGGCTTCTACATATTCTTTTGCATATCCCCAATCGCGTTTTGCATCAAGATTGCCAAGACGTAATTCTTTCTGTAAGCCGAGTTTAATACGTGCAGCGGCTTTTGTAATCTTACGAGTAACGAATTGCTCTCCTCGTCGTGGGCTTTCATGATTAAAAAGTATACCGCTGCACGCAAAAAGCCCATATGATTTACGATAGTTTATTACAAGATTATGTGCCGCTACTTTTGCACAAGCATATGGTGATACGGGTGATAATTCGGTTTGTTCGTTTTGTGGAGCGTTTGTATTATCCCCAAACATTTCTGATGTTGAGGCTTGATAAAATCTTGTTTTTGGACTTACACTTCTGATAGCTTCTAAGCAATTAAGAACGCCAGTGGCGTTTATTTCGAAAGTGCTTTCTGGACTAGTAAATGATGCGCCTACGTGACTTTGAGCTGCAAGATTATAAAATTCATTTGGTTTATACTGTTGCGTAAGTCTCCAAATGGATGCACTGTCTGTTAAGTCACCATTTTCTAAAATAAGATTAGGGTTATTTAATAAATGCTCAATATTAACCAGCTTTTTATCTTCCATTGCAGATCTTCTAACAACTCCAACTACCAAATATCCTTTGTCTAACAGCAATTCAGCAAGATAGCTCCCGTCTTGACCTGATATTCCCGTTACAAGTGCGGTTTTCATTTTTTATCTACCTTATTTATAAAAATTTCTTTCATGCAATATTTTTTGCTTAAGTACTCAATTAAATCATTGATTTGTTTTTCGCAAGAAATAATCTCTAAATGTAAAGCACAATCTTTATCATCTAACATAACACATGCGATACGCTTATTCATGGGCAATGTTGTGTTTTATAAAATTCACAATTTTTACAATTTAATTTATTTTTTGGAAAATTGTTAGTTGATATATTATGCACTGCATTGTTTAATATTTTAAGAGCGTTTTCAATTTTTTTTGGGCCACTTGTAATTCTAAAAATCTCTACATTGTCTTTTTTAGCCGTTCTCTTTAAGAGAGCAAAGTGTGTTTCAATTTGTTTTGCATCAATATTTTTGATCTTTCCAAAAAAATGCTTATATAGAGTTAATTGGTAATTTGTCATTGGATCGTTTCGTTTTGCTGCATCCCAGCCCCATGAGCAAGTCTTCCAATCAATAATGTGATATTTACCATCATCGGTTTGTAAAATTAAATCTACGTATCCTTTAAAATCAAACTCAGTTGATTCTAGATTTGTTCTTAGCTCTTCTTCGGCGCTAACCACTTTAAAACTACCGAAATATTGCTTAAGTGCGTCTAAAATCATTCCCGAAAGCATGATCCCTTGCTTTTCAAGATCCTCTTTCGTCTTTTGTTCTAATATAATATGGGATGGTAGTTTGTCAATTTCTTCTTTGAATTTATCTTTAAAGACTTGAACTTCGTCAACGCTGTTATCAAGTACTTTTCTTTCGCATGCTTCGTGAAGTGCTGTACCGAAAACAGTGTATTCGTTACCATTAAACAGCTTAATTTCATCAATATAATTTAATTTATATTTGTATGAGCAGTCTTTCCAAGTTTTTAATGCCGAAAATGAAATGTGTGGCATAACTTACTCCTTTCAGAGCAGTATACCACACAAGTAAAACAATAAAAAGACTTTAAAATTGTTTTTTTGATAAGACTAATTTTATTTTTTTATATGCAATTGGTGCAATTTTTGCTACAGCTTGTGGTCCGTCAATAAAATAGTGTTCAAAGCAATTAGCAAAGTATTCTCGCAAAGATGTGCAGCCATAAGGGGACATGAACATGCCCGATGTTATAATACCTAAATTATCATATCCTATTGTTTTATGAGCAAAATCATCAAACGACTTATTAAACTCAATGTTTAAGAAATCATTTTTATTTAATTTATAATCGTCTTTTAATAAATTATAAAGAACTGTTCTTTTAGCTAAAAATTCTCTTGCGAGATCGCCATCGCCATAGATTTTTTCTTTATTGCAATCCTCAGTAGCGTGAGCAATTTCGTGTATCAACGTGTTAAAAAAAGCTTTATCGCTTTCATGTTTATTACTAACCATTATTGATCCATCAACGTACATTGAATCAACTTGACGATCATTTAATGGCTTAAAATCTCCTACATAAATTGTTTCTAAATCACGTATTGTGTGTTTGGGAATAAATTCTTTAACTTTTTTTAAGACGTTATCAACAGATACTTCGCTTGGTAATGGATTTTGTACAAATACATAAACTTGATCATACAAAACATATTGTTTTTTATTATTTTTAGCGTATGTTGCTGATTCAACTATATATTTGATCATTATAGAACCTGAGAAGCAAGTGTCGCGACGGCAGAACGCTCACCTTTTTGTAAAGTTACGTGACCAGATAACTCGTATGGTTTAAACTTTTCAACAGCATAAGTCAAACCGTTGTTCGTGGCATCAAGAAAGGCGCTATCGATTTGTTCTACGTCACCAGTTAATACAACTTTTGTACCTTCTCCAACGCGAGTAATGATAGTTTTTAATTCGTGCATTGAAAGATTTTGTGCTTCATCAATAATAATAAAAGCGTTTGCAATTGAACGACCGCGAATGAATGTTAAAGCTTCAATTTCTATTGTACCTTGTTCTTGCAAAAGCTTTAAGTTTTCCTTGTCATCGCCCATTAGAAACTCTAAATTGTCTTGAATTGGAGCAATCCAAGGTAACATTTTTTCTTCTAATGTGCCGGGAAGAAATCCAATATCACGTCCCATTGGCTGTACCGGACGAGATACAATCAATTTTTTATATGCTCTTGTTTCCATTATTTGTTGAAGTCCAGCGGCTAGAGCGATAAGAGTTTTACCGCATCCAGCTTTACCAACAAGAGAAACAATCTTTATGTCATCGTTCATTAACATATCAAGAGCAAATTGTTGCTCCTTATTTTTTGCTCTAACGCCCCAAATACCATCTTTGTATTCAATAACTTTAGAAATTGGGTGATTATAATTTTTAAATCTTGCTAGCGCAGTTTTTTTATCATTAGCGTTTGAAACAAGCATTACAAATTGATTTGGAAATAATTTAATATTTTTTTCTTCAAGCATTATTTTTTCGCCGCTGTAAAAGCGATCGATTAATGCATCATCTACTAAATATTGAGAAAAACCAGTGTAGATTTCTTCAGCTTTTTCAACTATTTGATTGGTTGTGTAGTCTTCTGCTGGAAAGCCAAGCGAATCGGCTTTGACTCGCATATTGATATCTTGCGATACTAGAATAACATCAACGCCGGAATTGTTACACCGTACTTTGTGTACTGTAGCAAGAATTAAATTATCTGGGTCTTTTAGTGGCAATTCTTCAGGAAATGGAGTATTTGTGGCGCAATCTTCAATAGTTAACGTTCCTTTGCGAGCACCTAATTTGACACCTTCGACAAGACTACCTTTTTCTCGTAGCTTGTCTAATTCACGAATAACTTGGCGAGCGTTTGCTCCAACTCCATCTTGACGTTTTTTATGTTTATCAATTTCTTCGATAACTTTTAATGGGATTACAAGATCGTTGCTTTTAAAAGCGTAAAGAGCATTAAAATCACTTAGCAGTACGTTTGTATCAAGAACATAGATTTTTTTTGACATCCGTTTTAATCCCTTATGTGGGCTACATAATCATCAATTGTAACACTTTTTAATTTTTCTTTAAGTGTTTCTGAGATGTTCAGGTCATTTATTCCTTGACCATTGCGCTCCATGTTTTTAATTAGTTCGTAACCATCTTTAACATTTTCTTTCTTTAGCAGGATTTGATAAGCCTCGGCCAATAGGCCGCTGCTAGCGAGGTCACGTTTAACTATGGGTATATTGATGGAAAGTTTGCTAAGGCCCGCCATAATCGATTTATAGGCCACCACTGCGTGTCCAAAAGCAACACCTACATTGCGAAGTACGGTTGAATCACTTAGATCGCGCTGCATACGAGAAATAATTAATTTATTTGACATGAAATCCAGAAGACAGTTAGAAAGTTGAAGATTTCCCTCTGCGTTTTCAAATGCAATTGGGTTAATTTTTTGTGGCATCGTAGAAGAACCGACCTCTTTTTCGGTCACAGATTGTTTAAAATAGCCATAAGAATTGTACATCCAGATGTCTTGGCAAAGATTAATTAAAATATTATTAATCATGCGAATTTGGTCAAAATATTTACAGATAGAAATATTATTTGATACTTGAGTTGTAGAAAGCTCTCTATCTATATCATATTTTTTTAGAAATAAATTTGAAAAGTTTATCCAATTATGATCTGGATATGCAAGATAGTGCGCACTTAAATTACCAACAGCACCACCAAATTTAGCTTTGAATGGGTGATCTATAATCTGTGACCACACTTCTTCTACTCTTGTTAAGTAAACAAGCATCTCTTTGTCAAAAAGAGTTGGAACAGCAAGTTGTCCATGCGTGCGCGCTGGAAATACACATTCGTTTTTATCTGCAAACGTGTAAATTGCGTTAATCATTTCGCTCATATAGAACGACATTTCGCTTTGGTTAAAGCGATCAATTATAATGCTTGTAGCAACACTATTAATGTCTTGGCTAGTCAAGCCAAAGTGCAGCAAATGGTCGTGCGGGATCTTCCATTCTTGGAAACGACGGCGTAAGTAATATTCAACTGCCTTGATATCATGGTTTGTTTGTTCTTCAAGCAAACGTATTTCGTATGCTTCGATGGTATCGTAAATTTGCGCAATATACATGCGCTCATCTTCTGTAAAAGGTAGCTTTAATTCTTCACAAAGAGCAATAAAATAATCAATTTCAACGCGAGCTTTTAATTTAAGCATCGCATCTTCACTAAAGTACTCATGTAGTTCACGGACTTTTTCAAAGTATCTATCGTCAAGTGGGGAAATCATTATGACCTCTGGTGTTTGGTGACAAAATCGTTTAGAGCAATCCCGCTAGCCACGCCAGCATTAAGGCTTCGGACGCTACCGTATTGAGGAATATAAACGCAGCGGTCACAAAGGGAAAGCGTTTCTGGTGTGATTCCGACGCCCTCTTCACCAATGATAAGTAGAGGATTACTAGGCCATTCAAACTTATCCATAGAGATAGCGCCATCAACACTATTCTCAAGACCAACAAAGGTGTAGCTCTCCTTTAGTTTTAGGAGTTCTTCAACAGATCGTAAATGACTAATATCTGTATAATGATGAGTACCAACAGTACCTCTTCGATCATAATGCCGGTTTCCTAGGTAATAAACCTGTTTGGCATTAAAAGCATTTGAATTCCGAATCACCGTTCCAATATTAAAATCACCAGCAAAATTTTCCATAAGCACAGCAATAGGAAAGCTATTTTGCTGTAGGTCTTTCTTAATTAGTTCCGTAGTCCACTTTGTGAGTCGATCATACTTGTACTTATCAATAATATTTGCGTTGGGAGGGATTTCCATTATGCCACCTTTATCCAGTAAGCAGATCGATCTACTTGATCTACGCGGTTGTCTTCGCCTCGATATCCATCATCGTTTAAGTACATAAATTTATAAAAATAAGTTTTTTCATCCCATTTAGCAACAGAAATTTCTGTTATTAGCGCATAAAACTCAAGAGCGCGGTGGTAAAGGATGTCGCCTACATCATATTTGGCTAGATGGTACATTATGCCACCTTTGTTATTTGTTTGGACTTATCTATATTTTCTGCGAAATCCCAATCTTGGCCGTTAAGAAGATCGCGCACTTCAGGATAAGTTAAGTCTATAAAACGATAACAAACATTTTGTTTGTCCCATTTGTTTATAAAAATATCCGCGATAAGCGAATACATACCAAGACCAGAGTGATAAATGATATCACCTACATCATATTTAGTGGATGGTTGCATTAGGATCAATCACGAAGTCAATAACTTCCTCTTCAGAACCATAGGCTTCCATAAATTCATCATACTTCCAACCGTGTTTGTCAAGGTTATCACGAAATAAACTATTCATAGCGGCTTGGTAGGCTGTTTCATAAAGAAACTTCATGTCATCATAGTTAAGTTTTTCGCTCATGCAGCCCTCCTAGGCTAAAAATAGCTTGACCACCAAGCTATAGGAGCATAGTAGCACTCCTAAAACCGGTGGTCAAGTATCTTGTATTGGCTGAGGCGGTAGGATTCGAACCTACGATGGGAAAGTTAACAGCTTTCTGGCTTGCCGCTTGCCGACGCCTCAATAAACTATCTTCATTATATCTAATTATAAAAAGCTTTTGAAGGCTTTTCTGGCCTCTGTGGGCAATAATTACAACGTGTATCTGAACATTTATCTTCTAACCAAAAATCACACTTCTCACAATAATAAGCATCAAAAAATTCATTATGTTTTGTAAACTCTTGATGAATTTCGGTTCCGTGTGGATTTGGGAGTTTCATAATCATCTCGCACAATCTAATTTAACAAGTCCAGTAATTTGATCCACTATCTTAACAGTACAAACCATTTCGTGTGTTCTGGCTGCGTCCCAAAATAGATAGCAAAGACAACCAGCAACTACAGCAGCAAATAATATTACACCGGCATCAAACATTTTTTTACTATTATTTTGGCTTTTCTTAGGCATATAAAAACCCTCCTAAAATAAATAGGAGGGTTTTTATTAATTGGTGACCCCTACGGGTATCGATCCCGTCTCTGAAGCTTGAAAGGCTTCTGTCCTCAGCCAATAGACGAAGGGGCCAATAATATTAAACTTCTGTTTCTAGCGGTGGGATACAATCTTCTAACATATCCCACTTTTCACTCCAACCATTTTCTTGCCATGCAGAGGCGATTTTACGCCATTGACGAACAGGAATCTGTGTTAAGTCTCTACCTTGTTGAATAAAAATGTAACTTTTACCATCAATCATTTCTTCATAAACAACAAGCTTATTTTTTTTATCGTGAAGAATGTAGTGTCTCAGCGCCATGCGTTCTCCTTGTTGGGATTGGGCAGTATACATCGTGCTTGTTACTACGTCCACACTTATAAAATGCTTGTGGTGGTGCTTCTTCTATCGTCGTTGTTCTATTAGAATTATCAAGTACTTGGCTAAAGAGATTTATTAGTACACACATCAGAGCCATGTTGGTCGCTAGAAGAAATAACCCCAGATTTTCTTTCCAAAGTTTTTGCATAATTCGTCAAAGCCTCCAAGAAAAACTCGTTAAACTTCTTTGACGACCAGCGTTTCCAACCAAAATATTTTTTAAAAAATGTTTTTAAATCTTCGGGTATTTCATAATTGATGGTACAAGTTCCGTTATCGTTATCTTTTATTTCAATAATTTTAATTAGGCCTAACGCTTTTTCTTTGCTCATTAGTCGTCTTTTTGTCGCAAAAGAATAAATAGAACCGAACAAGCCAAGAATAACATAATTCCTACATCATTGCAACTCATCTTTATTTTTCTTCTCAAATACTTTATCAATAATATCTTTTAAAGAATTACCTATGGAGTTTGCGGTGTTAAAATCATCAATCTGCTTTTTGCAATCGGAGCAACAAATAAAAATTTCATCGTCGGTGATTACTTTTATTGCAGATGGAAATTCTTCACCGCAAACTTCACAGGGGATCATTTTTACTTAGTTTCTGGAACGCTTTGTACGGCTGGTACTTCTACTGGTTTTGGGGCTGGGTCTTGCACAACAGCAGTAGTTGGGGCAACAACACCGGCATCAGCGGCGACAACTGGGGTTGGGGTTTGAGTTACAGCGTCAGTAATTTGTGGATTTACTGGTCCCGGTACGCTTTCTACTTTCTTTCCACAGGCGGTTAGTGATAGTGCGATTAGTGCAGCAAATACAGTTTTCATTTTATTCTCCTATAATTTCGTCTACAAGGCCATACTTGAGACAGGTTGCTGAGTCGAACCAAAGATCACGTTTTAAAATTTCTTTTAAAGTTTTTGGCGGAATCTTAGTGTGCGATTTGTAAATGCTTTGTATTTGTTCCATAAAAGCAGTTGAATTTTTAAAATCATCAACAAGTTCTTCGTATTTACCCCACAGGCCAGTTGATAATTGGTGTATCAACATGTAAGAGTGCTTGTGAATGTATCTACGATGACCAACCACACTGATAATTGTTGCTGCGCTAGCTGCGCTACCTTCAATGATTGTATGAATTGGCGTCTTGCTATTACGAATATAGTCTACTGTTGAAAAGCAATCAAGCAATGAGCCACCATAACTATTGATATGCAATCTTAGTGGTGGGGCTGGAATCTCATAAACTTGAGAAATGTTTTGTAAACTATTAGAGACTGCGCGGATTTCTTTATTTAAAGCAAGAATAGAATCTTTTGTTACATCACTATAAAAGAAAATTCTGCTTCCGCTGCTCTCAACAGAGGATGATTCACTGTCATCATCAAGCTTAATTGGTTTATTTTCGATTTGAGCCGAAAGCCTATACATTTTATGCCTCTATTTCTTAGCTTTCTTCTCTTTTTTTTCTTTCGTAGCAGCTAATTGTTGCTCAACTTGTTCAACAGCAGCCTTTAGCTCTGGGGTTTGGCGTGATTTTACAACATACTGCGAGCCGCCAAGTCCACAACGTTTGATTTTTACTTGTAGCAGTGCGCCGTTTGGCCCACCGAGTAATGATTTTCTTAGTGCATCTGCTTCTTCAAATGTAGAAAAGTATCTTTCGTTCTTCCAAAGTTCACTCATTTTTGCTCCTTCGTCTGTTCCAGACGCAAAAAAGTACCGTTAACAACTACTTTACCATAGCTATTAACGGTTTTTAAACTTTAAAATTGGCAGAGGGTGAGGGATTTGAACCCCCGATACCCGTAAAGGTATACCAGATTTCAAGTCTGGCTGTTTCAACCGCTCACACAACCCTCTAAAAATCCCGCTTACCTCTTTACGGGGACGCCATATCGTTGCGTCGGCTTTTCATTGTCACGACACGTTTGCAACGTGCAATTTGGTGGATACTAAAAACTTTGGTGCAAATATGGTAGTATACACTAGTTAGTTGGTGGAGCTTCAGGGTACCGCCCCCTGCTGGTTCCTGCTTGCAAAGCAGGCGATCACACTATGCAATCCCAAGCCCCATTAAAGGAGAAAACATGAAAACTATAACACAAACTTGTCAGAATTGTAAGAACTTTTTTCAAGCACAATTACGTGAAGTAAATAGAGGCAATGGAAAATATTGTTCAAAAAAATGTAGTGCAGAAGGTGTAAAAAATAAATTACTGGAAAGAAGCGCTATTTTAAATATTCCCAACACAGAATGCTCTTATTGTAAAAAAATGTTTTATAAAAACAGTTCTCAAAAACAAAATTCTAAAAAAAATTTACATTTTTGTTGTAGAGAACATAAAGATCTTGCTCAAAGAATTGAATTTGGATTAAAAGATTTACAACCAGCGCATTATGGCTCTGGGGATTCTCATTATCGTGAAATTGCTTTTCGCTCAAAAGAACGTAAATGCGAACGCTGTTCCTACAATAAACATCCAGAAATATTAGAAGTCCATCACCAAGATAGAAATAGAGAAAATAATACAATAGAAAATTTATTAATTCTTTGTCCAAACTGTCACATGGAAGAACACTTTTTAAACAAAGACGGTAAATGGAAAATAAAAACAGCGACCTCCGAAGAAGCCGCTGCTTAATTTGGAGCATTCGATAGGAATTGAACCTACAACCTGCTGATTACAAAACAGCTGCACTACCGATTGTGCTACGAATGCATTAATTTTTTTCTTTACTTAAATTTTTATCTAACCATTTCTTTTTATATTTCTTACCAAAATAATCTAAAATATGAAATTTTTTAATAAGCGGATATAAATTTGCTTGATCTAACCCTAAGTATCTTGCCGCTTCACTGCTTGTATAAGTAGTAGAGATAGCGAACTTTAGTACAGCATCCTGTACTATATTGTTTAGCGAATGCCAAAGTGGTAAACCGTAAAGCGGACTTCCTTGTGTTTTACTACTTAATTCTAATTTAATTGCTATAATTTCTTCAAGAGTTAAATTTCCTAATAGGATTTCAAACTCTTCATTTATTTTATTTTCTTTTCTTAGCTTTTTTAGGAGGCTCGACCACCTTTTCGTTGTTATCTGTAGATAACGATTCGGGTTTACTTGCTTTCGTGATTCCATTCACGACTCCTAGTATAGCGTAACCGGCAATATCTTTCCAAGGATTTTCGCCAAATGCATCCTTTTTTGTAGCAATACGGAATAGTTTATCAACTACTCTAATAATAGCAAGCGCATCAGTATATTGTTCAGGTCTTATTCCGTTAGGATAAAGAACTTTTAATATATGATGCGCTTCTGAAAAAGCAGATCCGTACGCAGCATTTTTTTGTGAAACGATATTACCAATTTCATCGGCTTGCTCTTGATATATTGTTCTCATAAAAAGAGTATATTACAAGCCTAACTATTTTTAAATACTTTTCTTTTTCTTGCCTGATGATACAACAGGTGCTGCCACTGGTGCCTCTTCAACTACAACTGGTGTGGCTGCCACTTCCTCAATAGCCTTAACTTCTTCAACCTTAACAGGTTCTACAGCTGGCTCTAATGCTGTAACTTTTTCTTCAATTTTTAGCTCTTCTATTTTAGGTTGTTGTGATTTTCTAATAAGTTCTAGCTTTGCTAATTTTCTTCTCATGTGTGCGTTCATAATAAACTCCTATACTGTTGGCTCTGGCATTGCCGCAGCTGCTACTTGTTGCGCTTCTGGCGACGGGGCGGCTTGTGAAGCGGCAGCTGCTTTTGGCAATCTTGAGGTTTTAATTGCATTATCAAATTGTAATTCAAGATTGCCAAGAACGAAATCTTTGAAATCTTTTTTATCCGTTGTTTGTCTTGTTTGACCTTTTTTATCTGTAACAGAAATATTTTCGCCACTTAATGGAGGATATAGAGCTAGGACTTGTGGAATAGCTGTTTCGACATCCTTACGGGCAAAATCAATACCAGTTTTATCTTTCATGTCGCCCAAGTTTGCTTCGACCCCAGCGATTGATGCTTCAGCGGTTTTTTCCATTGCTTGTTGGATAAGTTTTTGTTTTTCTTTTTCATCCATTGCAGGAGCTGTTGCTTCTGATTCAGTTTCTTCCCCTGTAGTTTCTGCTTCTGGTGTTTCTAATTCTTCGCCTTCTTGCTCATCCATGTCTTGACGTTTAGCAGCTGGCGCTGTTGTTTGTGGAACTCCACCGCTGGCTGGTTGTGATTGTGACAGCAATGCTTCTTGTTTGTCAGCTAAATCAAACGCTGCTCGCAATGCATCAATATAAAATTTTGCGTAACTTCTTTGTTGTTCTTCGCTTGATTGAAGTTCTTTTATACGTTGTAACGCAACGTTAAAATAACCCATCGCATCCTTGCCGACATTTTGTCCGGTTGTATCATAAATTACATCATCTGTTTTAGCTTCGGCTAAAAGACTACGAATAATATATCTTAGTTTGCTTTCTTGAATACCTAATTTCGCTTGTTCTTCATAAAACTTTACTTTATTTAAAAATACTAATTGACGAATAGTTTCTCTTAAAATAGACTCTGCTTGGGTTTCCATTGGAACCATTTCTCCTCTTTTTTTATCTGTTTTTTTAATAGATAATCTTTTCCAAGGTCTTTTTGGATTACCAGTTCTTTTTCCTTTATGTACAACACCATAACCGGCTGGTCCAAAAGCGCCTCCCGCAACAGAACCACCACTAGCGGCAGTCATTTCGTCAATTTTTTTTGCCATTATATATTTTCCTAACTTATTTTTTAATTTTAAACTTTTTTAAAAGTTCATTATAAATTTTTTCATCGCGCATATTATATGCTTGGCTCAATGGTCGATCTTCTTGAACATAATAAAGAGAGTTTTTAAGAGCCTCATTAACTTCTACTTCTTTTTGTTCTTGTAAATTTTCTTCTTGCCAGCCTTCTTCAGTTTCTTCTAAAGTTTTTTCAGCAGCAGCGCTAGCTATACGCATTTTTTTTGCCATAGGCATTTTTGGATCATCTTTATGAATAGCATGTGCTATTTCGCTACGTTTTTCTTTAAATTTTTTTAATTCTTTGCCCTTGTGTTTTGTTTCACTCATTTGAATATCCCCTTGTTTAATGAGCGCTTCCCATTCGCGGAATGCATCATTGCCACGTTTAAAAGCATCTAATTCTATTTCTCTTAAAAATTTATCATGAATAAAATAATTTGGATCGCTTGCACCATTCATATCACCTCTGTCAGCTTTAACCATCCCTTCACAACCTTGAATATGATGTAAAAGTTCGTGAGCTAATGAACGTAATACATCTTTTGGGTGGCGATTTGACACATAAACATGAACAGATTCTTCTTGTGGGTCATAGTAACCCGTTTTACAAAGAATATTATGCGAATTATTATTATCAGATATAAAATAAATTTTTGGTTCACAAGTAAACTTGTACTTGTTTTTCATAAAATCATAGAGGTTATAAGCTAATTTTAGCGCTTCTTGACTAAAATTTTTATCATTACAGTTGATATGCATAATAAAAAAACTACCTATATAAGTATTTTAACACTTAACATAAGTAGTCTTTTAGTTAGTAAATGTCAATTATTACGATTGTTTCTTCTTGCTCTTTCTCTTTTTCTTTCTTTTGTATATAATCGTAATATGCTTGTGAATAGTCAGGTAATTCTAGTTGAATCTGTAAGGGTTGCTCCTTTTTTTCAGGGGGTTTCATGTTATTGCCCTCCTAAAATAACTAGTTAACAATCAGCAACTATTTCAGAATAAAATTCATCTCCCCATTTTTGTTTACAAGTTTTTAAAAATTTTGTTTGATCTTCCATAATAGCTCGAATGACAATTTTTTGTTTTTCAAGTTTATAATTGTAATCAATTAAATATTTTACATATTCATTATTTTTATCGTTTGTCTTTGTCATTTCGATTCTCGTATGGGTCATATGGTTTATCAAAATTTAAATAAACGATTTCTGTTTGTTTAGACAATTCTTTGTAAAGTTCATATGTTCTCAAAACATCTGTAAGAGCAGTATGCGCTCTACCTACAACTGGGATCTGGTAATGTTCGCAAAGAAAATCTAAAGAAGATCTTTTTAATTTTCCTTCATGAACTAATTGCTCGGCCATCCATTTAGTATCAACATATTTAGGCCACTTGGGGCGAGCAATTTCTTCGCCATCAAACATTTTATTAATAAAGCGATAATCAAAAACAAGATTTTGACCAACAACGATTTCGCTTGTTTCAACGTATGAACGAATTAAAGGCAGGACGGAAATGGCTGGTGGGGCTTCTTTCCATTTTTTATTTGTATAACCATTAATTTTAAGAGCAATTTCAGATGCTTCATTAATTTTTTTAGGTTTTATTTTGCTCTCAAAACGTGAAATTTCAATATGCGAATCGCCAGAAACACTAATCTGTAGTGCTGCAATATCAATAACTTCATGTCTAAAAAGATCCAGACCGGTTGTTTCTGTGTCAATAAACGTTACTATCATATTTCACCTAGCCAAAATTTCCAGCTTTCTGGAATTTGTGACCCAAAATTATAAAATTCTATATCTTGAATGTACGGAAGAGAATCGGGTTTTACAACTGGTTTAATTAGTTTCATACCAGCTTGTTGTGGAGTTTTATCACCCTTTTTTTGATTACAGGGGTAACAACAAGTTACAACATTTGTCCATACAGTAGTGCCACCACGAGTTCTTGGAGTAACATGATCAAGCGTAAACTCTTGCGAGTTTACTTGCTTCATGCAATATTGACACTTTCCTTCATCACGAACCCAAACATTCTTACGAGAAAATCTTACACTCTTGACTCTGTTGCGTTTATTATGATTAAAAACAATTACGGATGGAACACGAAAAGAAGTACTTGGCGAACGTACTTCTTGGTCGTAATCGCTAAGACTTTTCACTTTACCAGCACACAATAGTGTGATTGCTTTTTCCCAATTAACAACACCAAGAGGCTCATAGGTGTGCGACAATGCAAGAACTTTCATGTTTTTACCTCACTGCCGCACACTATAGCACGGCTATTGCCGATTGGCAAATGGATCAAATTCAGTGTTTACGTGATTACAGGCTGCGCATGCAAAGGTTCCAACAGGAACAATCATTTCCTTACCGCTTGGAGAAACAAGAGCGCTTACTTTTTTAATAAATGCAACTTCACGAAATTGTTTTGAACCACAGCTTTCACAAACAATATCTACAGCCATAGACAAATCAACGTTTTGACGAGCTTGTGGGGGTGCTACTTGAGACATTTGAACTCCATGCCCGATAGGGCCATAATATAATTACAACACTATACACTATTCCATCAGTATTATTTAAGGCTCATCATTATCATTCCTGCAAAAATCATAAAAATACCAACACCTTGAGAGCGAGTAACGTTTTCGCCCAAAATAAAAATAGTTGTTAAATACCAAGAACTATGAAAAAAGAAAGTTTGAAAAGCACTAGTATATGTTAGAGGGAACAGTGGATATCTAGCTAAGTAACCATAAATAGAGCTTGTGCAAATAGAAACAAGGTAAACAGTCCACCAAGGAGATGCCCCATCCCTTATCCATTTTGAATTATGCGCAGCAAAAATTCCAACAGCAGAAATTAATACAGCAATTAATGGAACTTTAATATTATTGTTCATTTATTGTTTTTTACAAAATATGATTGCTGTTCCATAAAGCTATTTGAAGCCGCAACACCAAGCCAAAAAAATCCACAAATAAGACCAGCAATAAGAATACGAGCAGCAACAGTATTATTAATCATAAGCCAACCTCCGCAAATTGGATAAATATATTCCTATCTTCTAGGATATGAAAGTTTAAACCAGACATTTCTTCAACAAAAGATACCACATTTGGTTCCCAAAGTCCACAAGTTTTTGATAATTCATTGGCAAACTTTTTTCTGCTTACTCGGCTAAACATAATATTCCTATCAGCAGTAAAAACAATTTCTTTAAAAGCAGTAAACTTATCTATTGTCATAGGTTCTCCTAGCTAAAGAATAGTACAGTACAGAGCAGATGTCAAGAAGAAAGAAGAGCTTAAAACAGCCATAAGAACTGCTGTACTATAGTTGTAGTCATAGAGGAGATCACTACCATGTTGTCTTTATTATTAGCTGTTACCTTAGCTTGGGAAACAAAAAGTCCACAAAATATATATTGGACCGGCGTAACAATGGCGGCAATAAAAAAACATTGGGAAGTATTAGACACAGCTCAAGATATAGATATGTTCTGCCCAAAATACAAAACACTAGATTTAGAAAAAAGACAAACTGTTTGGGGAGAAATAATCTCAGCAATTTCATTTTATGAAAGCGGTTGGAATCCAAAATCTCAATATACGGAACACCAGCTTGGAATAGATCAAGTAACAGGATTGCCACTACAATCAGAAGGATTATTACAGTTATCCTATACAGATACAAGATGGGCAACTTGGTGCGAATTTAATTGGGAACAGGATAGGAAAGAACAAACATATAATTTAACAATATTGAACCCAAAAAATAATTTGGAATGCGGAATAGGAATAATGGCAAACCAAATAAAAAGAAAGAAAAACATAACACTAGAAAAAGGAATGTATTGGTCTACGCTTAAATTAGAAGGGCCAAGAAATAAAATAAAAGAGATAAGCAAAATGGTACAGGGTAGAGCACCAGAATGTAGGAAGTAAAAATCCTAAAAAAATTCCCAAAAAAATTTTTTCATAACATCAATATAAAAAATGGGGGCTCACGGCAGGAAAAGCTGCTAGCCCGCATTTTTATTAAGTACAAGTTTAAACAAGTATAAAAATTACCGGAATTGGTGATTGTTTATATAGGAACAAAAAGTTCAAAAAATTACCGGGAGATTGTTTGAGGGTTATGCACCCTTTATGCCACATTTCCCCCCTATGGTAGATAGTTTCGCACCTTTAGCCGCAGCCGCTCTCCACCACCCCCTACTCCCCCACCCCATAAAATAAAAGGTTTAAAAAAGAGGGCCCAGCCCCCCGGCGAAAGCATTTTATTTTGATTGCATCCCAGCCCAAGCCATGCCAATATCCCTTCACGCCCGATTGACGGGATAGGAGACTGCGACATGACCCTTGGCATCCCTTTCGCCCCTAAGTGCGACCTGTGCGAGAAGCACGCCGCCATTGCGCTTGACGATGGCACCCGCGTTTGCGGCGACTGCCAGCGCATGGGCGAGGATCTGTTGAAGCACTACCCCGAACTGAACGAAGGGGAGCCCTGCATTGGCTGTGGTGCCCCTGTGTGTGAGGACGCGCTGTGCAAGCAGGACGTTGCCGACAGGATGGAAGAGCGGCTGTATGACGAGGCCGATGAGGAACTTGATTCTGCTTATGGTGCGGACCTTGACTACAGCGACGACGCCTATGCTCTTGCCAGCGCAGGATGGGGAACATCAGAAGATTATGGATGTTATGGTAGCGACGATGACTTCTAACCTTCGTATCTATTTTGTTTAGAGCAGTTGAGTGAGGCTTCAAGCGGTTGTAGATTATCTAATGCCCAACATTGTTTGAAAGCCTCACTATCCAAAGCATCATATTCAAACCAGCTCTTAGGTTTTACGTGGTCTATGTGCCAATATGAACCATAGTTGTCCCAGTTCATTTCGGGCTTGAATTTGCTTTCCAAGTGAAGCATTAATTGCTCTACGGAATAACCTAATATTTCTTCCCAATGTCCAAACTGCCTATTGAACTTTACTCTTTTATTGATTGCGCGGCTGATGCTGTCTTCAACAATATTCTTCTTAATCGAACGGCGGCGTTTATATTCGTTTCGTTTCCATTCTTTAACCTTCTCAGGATTTGCCTTACGATACGCCCTTGATAGCTCTGCTAGCTTTTCTTTATTTGCAGCTTTGTATTCTTTGCCTTTTACTAACTCTTTCTCTTTGTTCTTCTCGTAATGAAGTTTACGACGTTTGGTGCAGCACAGTCTACAATAATTTTTAAATCCACCAACGCCTCTTTTATCATTACCAAATTCTGTAATAGTTTTGGTAGTTTGACAACCATAGCATTTCTTTTCTGTTAGCATACAATAAATAGTCTTCGTCTATTCCAAAAAGAAAATAAACGGACGAGGACTATTTCTTCGGTGACACTGATTAGGAGGTGCGCGCTCCCTCGCTCCGGCAAATAAAAGCCGTGGCAGGAGGGGCTAGCCCCCACTGGATGATATTTTATTCCCCTTGACGGCGGCAAGGTTCCCGCGTATATTCACATCATCGACGGCGGGCATGGTGCCCAGTCAAACAAGGGGAAGCAAAATGGCGATCGTCAAGGCTTACAACTGCGCGTTCACCACCGTCAAGGGCGAAGATCGCACGATGACGTTCGTGCAGGTGGGCGACCTGCCCGCAGAGTTCATCGCTGCCAACACGAAGGGCGGCGTGCGTCCTGCGCTCAAGCCGGGGTTCGAGACGGTGTGGAGCGTTGGCGAGGGTTGGCGCACCCTGAACCGCAACACCGCCCGTGATTACGCGGAAACGTTCGCCACTCTCTAACGCAAAGCGTCAAGCGTAGCACCTTCGGCCCGTACCCGCAAGGGGCGGGCTTTTCTAGTGCCCCGAATAAAAGGCCAACTGGGAGGGGCTAGCCCCCGCTGGAACGTATTTTATTTCTCTTGCCACCGGCAGGGTTGCCCCCTATACTCTCTCCATGTTCCCCACCACGGAGGCCGATGCGATGAGCGCGAACACGATCCCCCACCCCGGCACTGAGATTTGCGGCTGCGATGAGGATGCCGCTTGCTCTTTCCATGCGGCTGCACTGTATGACCGCCCCGACACGCGGGACAAGGATGCCGAAGCGGCGCACCGTACCTTCCTCGACGCTACTGCCGATTTCCACATCCCCGGTTGGACGCCGGAGGATGAGGACAGCCGTGAGCACGACCGTAAGATTATCGGGGACATGATCGAGGAAGCCAACGCCGATCCTGCCATCCGTTGCATGATGCTTACCCTTTACCCGGACGATATTTTTGACCGTTATAACGCCGATGACCTTGCCCGTGATATCAAGGCGGACACGAAGGGGGAGGATCTCTAATGCTGCGCGACCATGACATTGTGCGTCACCACTTGTACGGTCTGGGAAAGATCATTTCAACGGGCTACAAGTGCGCCCTTGTCCGGTTCAAGAGCGGCATCGAAATGATTTGCTGCGCCGAAAACCTCCGGTTGGAACCCTACTAAAAGTTTGTCCGGTAGCAGGTTCGATTCCTGCCTGCTCCCTATTATGGGGGGCGGAGAACAGAATGGTTACTTTCGGACAAAACCCCAGCCCCGGCAATAAAAGCCGAGGCAAGGGGGGCTAGCCCTCCCAACGGACCATTTTATTTTTTTGCTATCCGGGGGAGGCGGTGATACTTTCTTTTTTAGGAGGAAGGGCGATGAAGATTCTGACGGGTTTGTTTGCAGCGTGGATCGTTATTTCGTGGGGCGCGGTTGTTTATGATCTTATGAACAACAACGACGAGCACGCTTTTAAGGTTATGTCCTGCATGGCCGGTAAGCGGAAGGGGCTTGACATTTCCCCGGAGGAGGCGTATCTTCTCTGTGAAAAGGGGGCCCGATGATCGCACTGGCTTGCATTAGTATCAGTCTCGCACTTTCTCTCACCCTTCTGCCCATTGGCGGGCGCTAAGAGGCAACATGGAAAACCTCATCATCTACAAGCGAAATGGTCGGGACGTTAACTGCTACTTCACGGTCAACCCTGACTCGAAGGATTTTGACGATATCCGCGTCATTGACAGCATGGGCGAGCGCGTCAACCTGACTCCCGGCGACATTGAGAAACTGAAGGATCTTATCGCGGAGGATATCGTGTTTGCGGCGATGGAATACAAGACGCTCATCGCGGCTGGAACGTTGGCTCAGGCCTAGGAGGATTTACCATGTATGGCGGCGACATTGCGGCAATCGGCGGCGTTATCATTTTTGTTTCGGTTATTTTCCTTGGCTTCTGGCTTTCTTCGGAGGAAGGGTAATGCGTCGAGTAAACTTTATCTTTGGTGGTATGGAATACAGCGCATTGTTTAATGCGGACGGGGACATTGAAACCGTTTATTCAATGAATGAATCCCGGTTCCTTAACTACGACAGCGACAAGGGTGAGCGTGAACGCCCCGGTGTTTGGACGGCTGCTTACACGATGTCCGAGATTTAACAGCCTCTGCCCCCCGGCGATAAAAGCCGTGGCGGGCGGGGCTAGCCCCCTTCGGCTGGTCTTTTTTCCAGCGTCCGGGGGATTACTCTAGCGAAAGAACTTTTTCTGAGCGTCTGTCAGGCCCTTGTTCCCGTGGTACACAAGCCCGATGCGCGTTTCCCCTTCGATTGCATAGGCATCCGTCAAGTTACCGTCAACATAATCGGCGCGGGTGCGGTCCTCATGGCTGGTGAAAATGCGGGAGTGCGGCTTTCCAAGGTTCACAAGCCCGTCAAACTTGCCGCCGAGGGATTGCGTCACGCGGAAGTTATCTGGTGCGCCCGACAGGTCGAGATCAAGGCTTTTGGTGTAGGCGTAGAAGGTAATGTTAGGGAAGGCGCGTGCAATCCAACACCATGCGTCAAAGTAGCCCTGCGAGTAGAAGTCCCCGCTATCATGCACGCGCACGGTGTCAACCTTGCGGAAGCGGGCGAGATCCTCGATCATAAGCGCGACGAAGTTAGGGTTTTGCGAAAGCGCGAGGTTGTGGGCACGGGCCGCAATGCTAGCGGGCCAAAGATAACCGCCCTGCTTAGCATAGCACACGGCGCGACAAGCCAGCGCACCGGGGCAGGTGTTACGCTTGACAAGGTTTTCGTCAGTAAAATCGTGATCGGCAGGGATGCCAAAACCGATGATGTTATAGGCGCCGGTGCCCTGCGTCTTTTGGAGTTTCTTATTCTTATTCCATTTACCGTTGTAAGGCTTGACGTTCGCCACCGTTGCACCCCATCGCCCGACCGTCGAGCGTGGGTAGACTATACGGGGGAACCGCCGAAAGCGCAAGCAAAATAAAATGGCATGGGGCAGGGGCTAGCCCCCTCGCAGCCGCCTTTTTTGGCAACCGGAGGGGCACCCTCTAGTGTCGGGTAGCCGACAGTCCTGCGCTCTCGTCTTCGAGGGCGTTCTCGATAGCAATACGCTCCTCCTCCGAAAGACTCATCGTGTTAAAGGTGATGGGCATACCATCCTCGTCGATGATGTCCATGCGGACGATATGCCAGCCGCCTTGCGGGAGTCGGGCACCATACACATCGAACACTTCGACTCCACCGTGTTCTGCGTCACGGGTCCACTCAATCTGGAGGTCATGGCGAAGGTTCTTGCGGGCAGCGAACATCTTTTTTTCTCCTCTGCAAGCGGTCAGGCTTGCGTGTTTGGCATTATCACGGTGGACGCCCGCCTTTGTTGCTCCGGTGATAATCTGGAGCATCGAATAGTCGCGGGTTTTGATGCGGCGTGCCATAGGCGGGCGTCCTATACCGTGTGGGGTTGTGGATTAAGCGAGACGCTTAACGCGGAATGAACGGGGGGTCTTGGAAAGGTTCTTATACTCGCGGCTTACGGTGCGGGCAAGGCTACGGGTACGGATGATGATGGGGCCGTTTGTATCAATGATGGTGGCCCACCGCCCCCCCTCCTTCTTCTGGATAACGTACACATGGTTGCGCTTGCTAGTCTTGACCTTCATCCTCTTGCTCCTCTGCCCTACTGGGCGGTTAGTAGAACCGGACTTTATCAGTAATGGTGTCGCTTGTCAATACATCATTTCTGGGGGAGTGTGACGATTGCGGCGCATACGGCGCACGATGCGGTTATAGGCATCGGCAGTCCAACCGTACTCGACGCAGACCATCTCAATCGTCATGTTGACGTTGCTAGCATCTTCTGCCAGCATCTCTTTCGTCCAGCACTCCCAATCAATCTCGTCCAACTTGCTAGGACGGCTGGCGAGTGCAAGTCCGACCGCTGCATCGACCTCTGCGAACAACTTGCGGGTATCCATGCCCTTGAGCAGCATCCCCATCCTCCATCGGTCCTTCGACCGTGAAGGCAGTATATGCGGGATCGCTGGGTGGGTCAAGCAGAATAAAATGTTTGCGTGGAGGGGCTAGCCCCCGTGCCCACCGCTTTTCTGGTGGGTGGGGAGCCGTTTACTCGTGCAGCGTAGCGTTAGACTGCTGCGTGTTTTTCTTAGCCTTTGTTGCCCTGATATTGAGAGGCTTGCTCTCGCCGTGCGCCACAAGCAGGTTGCGGGTCAGGGGCTTACCACCCGTGAAACCACCCTTCAGAAAGATCGCACCAATAACATTAAGGACCGTCGTGGACGGCTTACCAAAATAACGAGCAGCATCAGCGGTGTTAGGAAACTCACCGTGCTTACCGAAGTAGTTCTGGTAATAGGAAAGGTACTTCTTCTGATTGGCAGTAAGGCAAACAGACATCTTCTCTCCGGTGGCTCGCTTGGAGCCGGTGTCCCCTGTGGACAAAAGGGAATGTATCGCATCACCGCATCGCAGTACAGAAGAAAAAATATGATATGGGAGGGGCTAGCCCCCGCATCCCAGCCTTTTCTGCCGGGAGGGGGGAACGTTCACCCGTCGATAAGTTCGTCTAGTTTTACACCCATAGCGAGGATCGCTTCGGAGAAACCGCTATGACACTCATCCATAAAGACAGCGTGCGTAAGAATGTTTTCCATTTGCCGCCGTGCCTCTGCCGGTGGATAATGCCGTAGCAGGATGGCGGCATTACGTTCCATCTTGGCAACGAGTTCGGCGGTAGGCATTTCTGCCTCTTGTGCCTTGCGGCGTTGCTCACGGTAGGCAATCTTTTCCTCCGCGGTCATGTTCTTGTATTTCTTACTCATAAGCGGCCTCCCCTTCGTCGCCGTCGTAATCGGGTTCCTCTGCCTGTTCGAGCGAGTCACGAGCACTATATGCCTTGGCATAAATGCCCTTCTTTTCGTCCTCGCTAAAGTCGTCAAAGTCAACGTCCGAGCCCCAACTATCCTCTACGGTTAGAACGGTGACACGGTTACTCTTTGAAACTTCGGCTTCAATCTTATAGGTATCAATCTTATCTGTGAAATAAAAGTTTACTCGCATTAGCCAATCTCCTCTGTGCTAATAATATCGGTATTCTGTTTCAAGTCGCGAACCTCACCACCGTCAAGCAGCATATCATGGGCTGCATCTGTGATGGTAAAGATTTGTGCGGGGCCAACCGTTTCCCATGTACCGTCCGAAAGAACGATGATCCTCTTTGACATGTTATTTGCTTTCCTTTTCGACCAGCGTCACAATGCTGGATCGGTAGTGAACCCAACTATCCCCTGCACTCTGCCACAGAACGGTGTAGGCGTCAACACCAAAGATCGGATCATGTTGAATCTTTGTAACTGTGCCCGGTCCCTTGAAAAGGTTGGATTGAGGATTCTTGTGGTAGACGACGGTGCCGACCTTGATCGTGTTTTCCATGCGGGAGACAATACACGTTGTTCGGGCTAGTGGCAAGAGAAATAAAATGTGTTCCAGCAGGGGCTAGCCCCCGTCGTCTAGCCTTTTTTCCGGGGCTTGACGATGTGTTCAGGATGTGATAGACTCCACATATAGAACAACGGCCCCCCTTTCGGGGGGCCGCAAGGCTCCAAGGTTAGACTTTAGGTGCCGGTCGCAGCCACTTCGCCCGCATCCGACTCAGCCGCCAACTTGGCAGCAAGGGCAGCGAACTCAGCCGCAAGGTCGTTGCCCGCATCAACCTGCGGGGTGTTAAAGTCAACCTGCGGCAGCGGGGATGCCTCGTTGCTCACAAGACCGCCCGTGCGACCACGGCGACCGTAGATCTTACCCTCCTTCTTGAGAGAGACGATAAGATCGGCAGCATCGGCACCAAACTTGTCGGTCAGGTACTTTGCAGGGCAAGGACGCCCATTTGCAGCGCTGTACGACGCGATCTCAGCCAGAATCTCGTTAGAGGTAGCCATCGTGCCTTCTCCATCTGCCCCGTTGGGGCGGTTTTGGTGGGAGGATCATCCGTCCCAACCATGAAAAGCATCTTACTCCAGATCGGCAGGATCGTCAAGCAAGAAAGTGGAGCCGCAATCAGGACAGGAGCAAGAAATAATATCCTTGCAAAGGTACTCGTCCCCCTCCCAGTAGTCCACCGTCCCCGTAACTTCCGTTTCCATATCCATATGGTCACACATAGCAACCCTCCTCCTTGCATAGTACCCCTTCCTCTCCTACCCGTCAAGCATGATAAAAGGTGGGCTGGGAGGGGCTAGCCCTCCTCCATAGCCATTTTATTTGCTCTTGACTTCGCTGCCTACCACCGATATTATCCCTCCATGTCTACGGTGATGGAAGTCGGTGACATTTGGCGCAAGGACACAAGCACTATTTTTGAGGCCAACCGCGTCCAGCATTGGCTGATTACTAACATTTATCGTCATCCGACAGAGGATCCTCGTTGGTCTGTTGATTTCTTGTACTTGGAAACTGGACGTTGTGAGTGCGTTGTGCTATACACCATCGATATGACGGGCAACCCATACTGGAAGAAGGTAGCCTAATGGAACCGCAGCGTGGTGATATTTGGAGTTATAATCTAAGCGGCGTTAAACTTTATTATCTTATCGTTGAAATCGAACCAGATTTAGACCATGATGGCTGGGATACTGTTATTCTTGCTCTTAATAAAGAAGGGCTTGGAGACAACAGAGAAAAGACTCTAGGATATTTCTGGTATAGAAGTAATGGTTTCTGGACCAAGGAGGCATGATGGGCAAGCGACGGAAGCCTAATAGCGAACTCTGGAAGATCCCCGATGAGGATATGCCCCAAGTTGGTGACATCTGGAGCATGACTGTGCCCTATGGCGATGAATATAAAACTTGGCACTTTGTGTTGGTGGAAGCTCCAAATGGCGATGACGCTACTGTGGGTTGGTTCCCTAATGATGGGCTGACGTTCCAAATGCTTAAACTGGAAACGGGCGAAACGCGTCTTATCCACATGAACTTTGAGCTTGATGAGTGGCACAGGGTAGCTTAGGTTTTTGCCCGCCTGTGGGGCTAGCCCCTCCCTCTCCGCAAATACCCCTTGACACCCAGCCCTTCCCCCGATATGATCCCCAACATGAACCCGAAGCCGATACTTGGTAGCGTCTGGGTGTTTGAGAATAGTCCCAAGAGTCATCACTTCCTGCTGTTGGATGAGAGACGGGCTTATTATGCCGATGTTGAGTGGGAGTTTGAGGCGCTAGAGATTGAGGCTGGTACTCGCACGGCTGTTTATTTTAAGAAGCGTGGCCGTGCCTATGGTGGTTGGGAGGAGGACAAGTGACTCCACAGATTGGGGACATCTGGGTGCTCAACTGCAAGCCCCGTGGTAGCGATTGGGGCTACTATCATCTGCTCATAACTGAGTTTTTTGAGACGATCCAGTACCGAAGCGAAACTTGCGCTGCCCGCTGCCTTGTGCTAGAAACAGGGGGCAAGTACGAGGTTTACGCGGATTCGATTTCCCGCGACGGACGGATGGTAGCATGACTCCGCAGGTTGGTGACATCTGGTGCTTTGAGGATCGCAAATACTGGCTTCTAACTAAAGAGTTCCATCACGATTCTTTTGAAGCTTTGAGCTTGACATCTGGCAGGAGAACGCAGATAATGTTGCTCTCTCGTACTCCCGGGTGGAGGTTCGTAGCATGACTCCACAGGTTGGTGACATTTGGGAATGGACCGATCTTGCGGAGGTCAAGAGTTATTGGCTCCTTCTGGAACCGCTGAAAGGTAACGCAAGAGTCCCCCACGCAAAGTTTTTTCAAGGTTTGTGCTTGACTGATGGCAAGAGTGCACATATAGTATTTCAAGGTGAAAGGCGTTGGAGGTTCGTAGCATGAGTAAAGTTTGTATTGAGTGTGACGCGCTTTTCGACCCTCACTCCCGCGAGAAGCGTCGAGCCGGGGGACTCTCCCACCACTGCCCCGATTGTTCTACCGATGACACGGTGCGTTACCTTGGCATTAGTGCTGGCGAGGGTAAGCAAGCAGCGGTCCAAGTGCTTAAGTTCAACTCCCAACAGGACCGTGATGCCTACAAGGACTACTGGCGTGCCACTAGTGGATTGAACACGGGCAAGCAATGTCAAATGCATTTCCGCGCAAAGGAACCCGCTGTGTCCTTCCAGACAAAGGCAACCTTTACGGGGAATGTTAACCACAAAGGGAAGGCATGAACCGCTGGTGTCTTTACAAGCATTGATTAAAGGCCCTTGGGGGAGGGCTAGCCCCCGCCGAACACCTTTTTTTGTCGCTTGACACAATGCAGGGGACCATATATAGTCCGCATACGCTCATGGAGAGCGAAGGAGGCAACGATGCCGCGTACCAAGAAAGTGAAGCCCTACGAGATCGACCTTGTGTTCCCTATCCGCGAGCGTGACTTCCTGTTTGACGAGCAGGGCAACGAAAAGTATACGATCCCGCAACTGCTGGAGTTTGCAGCCCAGAGCAAGAGCCACTATAACAGAGACTTTGTGCCATCCGTCAAGACCTACTTTGAGACGAACGGGCTGATTACCCCTAGCCAAAAGTGGACGCTGGAAAACCTTGCAGCGGATCATTCCCCTGAATGGGACGCTTTTGATAAGAAGTTTTTTGAATGGTATGACGCCCGCCCCGATATGCAGGAGATGTATACCAACTGCTCACAGAATATGTGGTGGTATTATGATCGTGATGGGATACACCACAGTCAGGAACAGGCAAAAGCCCTTGGTTGGCTTGACCGTCCCCTCCATTGGAAGATGTTTGCCCGTGTTGCTATGGGGCACGAGGGTAGCAAGTACCGCGAACTTAAGCGCGATATTGTGTACGATGTTGGCGATCAGGTGATGCTCCGTCACCCGTTCAAGGGTTCATACCGCCATGATCCTACCTATGGCAAGGGATTGGCACATAGCGAGGAGCGTATTGGTATGGTTGTGGAACACAAGGAGGAGATCAGCCGCAAGTCACGGGGCGGTAAGGGCTCCCGCATGATTAATGTCCTGTGGATTACTACTGGCGAACAGGTTGCGGTGCCTGAGCGCGTTATTAAGAAGTACCGCGAGAAGCCGCAGCAGTAGCACGACCAACCCCACCCCCGCAATAAAAGCGGGGGGCAGGGGGGCTAGCCCTTCTCCTACCTCCTTTTATGTTCGTTGACAAGTGACACGATCCGGGGTACTATACGTTCATCAAGCGGGCGGTACGGGGTACTTGGTAACTGGCGGACTGAGTTCCATCCGCTAACATAACCTCTAACTGTTAGAGGGTTGGGGCTGCGTGGTTCGACTCCACGGCCCGCTTGACAACCCCTCGCACAAGTGATAGGATGCTCTCCATGAACATCGAAGTAGACAGGGATCTTGCCATCGTACTGCTCGAAGCAATCAACGAGGTGCTGTTTACTGGGCGCTTTGACGAGAGCGACGAGGATCGGCTGATGGATCTGCGTAAGGTACTGCGTGACTTTATTGCCTCAAAAGAAACTTCTTGAAGTCCTGCCGGTGATGTGGTAAGATGTTTTTGTTCGATGGTCCTGTAGCCTAGCGGTTAGAAATGTGGGAACAATCTCCGCTCTCGCACTAGTTAGAGCATAGGAGGCTCCCACATGACTGAGTGTAAAGAGTGTAAAAGATCGTTTGACTATGATAGAAAGAAAGGGCATACTAGGACTGTCTGTAACTCCTGTATGTCAAACCGTAAGCGACACGACTTGAAAGATCGGTGTGTCGAATATAAAGGCGGGAAATGTGAGAGGTGCGGGTACTGCAAGAGTAAGCGTGCCCTAGCCTTTCACCATCTCGACCCTTCCCAAAAAGACTTTGGGATCTCTGGTTCCCATGCTCGCAAGTGGGAGAAGATAAAAGAAGAACTTGACAAGTGCATTATGGTCTGTCATAATTGCCATAGTGAACTTCACGATGAACTAGAAAAATAGAATAATCGGCCCGTGCATCGGCAATGCGAGAACGACTTATAATCGTTTTGCGGTAGATGACCGCCTAGACTAGGTTCGACTCCTAGCGGGCCGACCACTTGCCCAAGTGGTGAAATGGTATACACAGAAGACTTAAAATCTTCCGCCGTAACAGGCTTGCCGGTTCGAGTCCGGCCTTGGGCACCAACTTTTCGGGGAAGTAACTCAATGGTAGAGTAGCGGCCTTTTAAGCCGTTAGTTGTGGGTTCGAGCCCCACCTTCCCCACCAATAATGCATAGGTTCCTCGTTTGCGCAACGCCTATGCAGCCTGCTCCTAAGAAGGAATAACTGGCTTGGGGCACCTTTTTGTTCTTGTTTACGGTCCCGTAGTCTAGCGGATTAGGCATCTGTCTTCTAAACAGAGTTACGCTGGTTCAAATCCAGCCGGGACCGCCACCTTGACAGTCACTCCCTTCTCTGGTAGAGTGCTTCCATGATTTCAACGGTCTGCACGGGCGACATTTTGCGGTACCAGATGCGGCAACCAATGCAAGGGGTTGCAAACTATGCGGTGCTTCTGGTAGGTAAGCGGCTGCCTGAAAAGCACTACCCGCATTACGAAGTGCTTGTAATGGAGTCGAACTACTGGGATACTGGCTATGGGGAGTGGTCACTTGATTTTAGTGTTTTAAAAGATTGTGAGAGGCTCGCCTAATGTATGATCCACGGGTAGGCGACATCTACTATTCCCCCGGCTCACAGGCACACTTTATGGTGACTAGCATCGTGCGTAGGTACAGCAAGTGGGGGCATCGTTATTTTATTCTGTGGCTGGATAATGCTTGGGGCGAGGATGAAACCGATATCTCCTGTTTTCAGTACTACAGGTGGGTAGCATGAGCAGCCGTACTCCACAGGTAGGCGATATCTGGTGCTTCTATGGATTGGGTAAGAACTTTTATTATCTTATCGCAGAATACATAGAGTGTGATCCAAAGTTCTATGACGCCGATACGGTTAAGATGATTGGTCTTACCCACGGTGATGCCCCTCTCTCAAAAGAGGGGGTAAGTAAGATTGCAGCAGATAATAGGCGTTGGAAGTTTATCGCATAGAAGGGAGGTCCGGTATGCCTCCTATCCTTCATAGCGGTTACCCTTGCTGATATTATCCTTAGCCCATAAAGGCTGAAGGTTACTTAGCGACCAGCACTTTATAAAGTTTTCGTCTTCGATACTGGAGAATGGTAGCCAAGACTGTGGCGTTATGTGATCTATGTGCCATTCGCCGTGGTTCTCCCAAGTCATGCCTTCTGTGAACTTGCTTTCTAGATGCTCTTTGAGTTGATCGACGGTATAGCCAAGTCTTTCAAAGATGGCTTTTGACTTCCATATTCCTTTGAGTGAACGTTTAATAGCACCGGAAACAAGCTTCTTGAACTTGTTCTTTTCGTAAGACTTACGCCAATGCTTGCGCTGGATTTCGCGGTATCGTTCTGGATTCTCCTCCTGCCAGCGTTTAATGTTTTCTTGCGCTCGCTGCCTATTGACCTTACGCCATGCTTTCGACTTAGCATTTACGCTGTCTTTGTTCTCCTGCCTCCAAGCATTATCGGAAACTTGCTTACAGGCTCTACACCGTGTTTGGTATCCGTCTTTCTTGCTTTTGTCTTTATTGTATTCGACAAGTAACTTTTCTTCTTTACATCCATTACAAACTTTGGTAGTTTCCATTGTGTTCTCCATACTATAAGTAGTTTGCTCGATAAGAATAGACCTAACAAAAGGAGTTAGTCATGGGTTGGCCAGCAAAGAACCGTCCGCGCAAGGGTAGGCGAAAGATCGGGAGTAAGAAGCGCCGCACCCGTAACCAAAACAAGAAGCGTTAATGATGGTCCCCTCCCGCTGGATAAAACCGGTTGGGCAGGGGGCTAGCCCCTTTCAGCGGTCCTTTTTTGTCCCTCTTGACACGGTGAGGTTCCCATGCTATTGTCTGCCTACGCTCATGGAGAGCGGCGAGGCTATTATGTCTGAGCGTCTTTGCGGATACTGTAGGAATATTGGACACCGAAAGCCGGATTGCCCCGATTTCAAGGACCAGCGTAACATTGTGTTAACCCATACTCCAAAGGAACGCAAAGCCCTTATTGAAGGGTTTGCCAAGGTTGGTCTGGGCGTTGGCGCTCTTCTCCGAGTCCAAGATTATTGGAGTCCTGAGAAGTTTAAACTTTGCATGGTAAAGGATTTTGATTGGGTTGCTAACTGTGGCTTTATTGAAGCGCGCAATCTGAAGTATTCAAAGCGTGTCAAACTTGAACCCAGATACGTTAATGAAAGTTTTATTGCCCGATCGGTTCATGCTAGCCTTGTTTCTTTTGATGGTGGGGCTGAGGAGATTACTGTTTCCGTGCCCATTAGCCGCATGCTTATGCGCCTAAAGGATCCAAATAGCGTGTCAAAGGAACATGATTATTACAATCGGATTAACTTTACGATTGAAGCACCTTCTCACGATATTGATTATGACCCAGAAGTTCTTGTTAAGAAAGTCACCATGCCCCAACGTCTCCTGATTGGAAGCGAAAAGGGTGGAAACTATAATCATTATGTAACGGGTATTATGCCCTAGTCCTACCCCTGCCGGTAGCCTAAAAAGGTTATCTGGCAGGGGCTAGCCCCCACGGCCCCGCCTTTTTTCCCCTATTGACAACCGCCCCCCGTCTGCTGTATAGTCTCTCCACGCTGCATGGAGCAGCGCGAGGTCTGCGATGGCTTACGATCTTGAAAACGATATGTTCCGTCTGCTCTTGAACGAGTCTTTTTTCGCTGCCGTGTCGCGTCATATTTCCAAGCGTCCCACCAAGTCGGTCCCTACCGCTGGCGTGCGCGTTATGGATGACGGTCATTTCGAGATGGTCTATAACGAGGAGTTTTTTGAGAAGTTGCCCGACAACCATCGTCGCGGTGTTCTAAAGCACGAACTTTACCATCTTATGCTCGATCATTGTCTCGGACGTTCGCCCGATGGCAAGAAGATCAGTAAGCGTTGGAACTTTGCTACCGATCTGTCCATTAACTGCCATCTTAAGGGTGAACTGCCCGATTTTGCCCTTATGCCTGAGAAGTTTAACTATCCCGATGGTTTGACCGCAGAGGACTACTATAAGCGGCTGGAGAAGGACAAGCAGGACGAAAAGGGCGGTAAGTGCGACGGCAACCATGCCAGCGGCGAGGATGGCGGCGACGGTCCCACCTGCGATGGCTCGTGCGGTAACATGGACTCGCACGACGGCTGGGGCGAGGGCAACGTGCCGGAAGAAGTCAAGGCTATGGCAAAGGAGCGTCTGCGCGAGATTATGAAGGGTGCCGCAGAGGAAGCCAACAACAAGGGGGGCAACGGTTGGGGCAGCGTGCCGCATGATATGCGGAAGGAGATTTTGCGTTTCATTAATGGTACGATTGACTGGAAAGCCGTCCTCCGTATGTTCGTTGGTAATGCACAGCGTTCGCACAAGTCCAGCACGGTGAAACGTATCAACAAGCGTTTCCCTTACATCCATCCCGGCAAGAAGTCGAACCGCTCCGCGCATATCGCCATTTCGATTGACCAGAGCGGCAGCGTTTCGGATGAACTGCTTGAAGCGTTCTTTGGCGAACTTAACAGTCTTTCCAAACTGGCAACCTTTACCGTCATTCCGTTCGATACCCGTGTGGAGCCTACCCTTGTGTATGAATGGAAGAAGGGCCAGCGGGCTAAGGCAACCCGCGTTATGATGGGCGGCACCGATTTCGACGCCCCGACTGAGTATGTCAACAAGGCTGGCACCTTTGACGGGCATATCGTCCTGACTGATATGATGGCTCCCGCGCCTAAACCCTCCAAGTGCCGCCGTATGTGGATGACCGACCTTAATGGTGCGGAAAATCCATACTTCCGAAACGGCGAGCGTATCATCCCCATTAAGAAGAAACTGAACTAATAGCACAGGAACCCTGCCCGCCTCTCCCGAAATGGGGGGCGGGCTTTTTCCTGCCCCGCAAAAAAGGGCAGGGTTGGGGGGCTAGCCCCTGCCGCCTAGCCTTTTTTTAGCGCTTGACGGGATCGCCCGCCTCCTGTATATTGCCTTTCACGGTTGAGCGGGATGCAGGAGAGGCCCACTCTACCGATAGAACAAAAAAAGTTGTTGCATAGGGCAGCGACTTAGGTTATTCTCTCCAAACGGTTGACGTATGGAGCGTCACCAAAAAGGGGTAAGGTAATGGCTATCGACTTCAAGACGTTTAACTCGTTCGTTTCCCTTATCGCGGACGCCAAGCATCCTATCATGCTGCGCGGGCGGCACGGTATCGGCAAGAGCGAACTGGTCTATCAGTTTGCGGCGAAGCGTGGTCTGCCGGTTGTCGAGCGCCGTGTCTCGCAGATGACTGAGGGCGATCTTGTGGGTCTGCCCGTCATCGACGGCAACCGTACCTCTTGGAACCCCCCGGATTGGTTCAAGGAAGCGTGCGAACGCCCCGTTGTCCTCTTTCTGGATGAGGTGGATCGCGGCACCACTGAGGTCCGTCAGGGCATTTTCCAGTTGACGGATTCCCGTACGATCAACGGTCATCGTCTGCACCCTGAGACGCTTATTTTCGCCGCTGTGAACGGCGGCACGCACGGTGCCCAGTACGCGGTTAACGACATGGACCCGGCCGAACTGGACCGCTGGACCGCTTTCGACATTGAACCGTCTGTGGGCGATTGGCTGGATTATGGCCGCGCCGGTAACATTCATCCCCTGATTGTGGACTTTATTAACGATCAGAGCGCGCATCTGGAGCACAAGGGGGAGTTTGAGCCTAACAAGATTTATCCCTCCCGCCGTTCGTGGAAGCGTTTTTCGGATACCGTTACGAAGGCGGGCATCCTTGAAGGCGACGATTTCAAGACGCGGCTGGATGTGTATTACAACATCGCCAGCGGTTATATCGGCATGGAGGCTGCGCTTGCCTCGCGTGACTATATCAAGAATCTGGAGCGGGTTGTCTCCGTTGACGATATTCTCTCCGGTCGTTTCGACGGCATGAAGGGTTACAAACTGGGTGAATACACCGCCCTTGTTGACAAGGTTCTTGCCAGCGGGCGTGTTTCCAAGGATATGCCGGTCGAGGAGCGTGATAACGTCCTCCGTTTCTTCCTCCGTCTGCCCAGCGAGGCGGGCATGAAGTTTTACACCGATGCAAGCAAGTCGCCCGCTATCATGGGCCTGATCCTTGAAATGCACAAGTTGACTGTGGACGGCAAGAGCGTTAAGCAGCACGTTGTCGATCTCCTTGGCGGTAGCAAGAAGGCCAAGAAGTAAGTCGCAAGGCTAACACTATCTTAGGGCTGCCCCCCGTTGCCTATCTGGAGCGGGGGGTTTCCTATTGCCGAAAATAAAAGGGCTGCGACGGGGGGCTAGGCCGGGGTTTCCGGCCTTTTATTGGGGGGCTGAAAAAAAGGCCCTGCGCGTCTGCCTAGCCCCCTCCCCACCCCATTTTTTTTATTCTATAGGGGGAACATCTATTGACATAACTATTATGCTGGAGTATACTATCCCTGTAATAAGATGGATAGAGGTTTTAGCCTTGTAGTAATAGGATTAGAATATATAGATTTAGGATTATCGCCCCTCCTTTTTATGGGGGGATGGCACCCTTTTGTCTATTATAGCATGTGTGGGCCACCTTTTATAGGGAGGAAATGTGCATAGCTGTTTCTAAAAAGTGCCCTGATTTCGGGCAGTTGCACCAATTTGGGGCAGAAAAGGCTTTATCCGCCCCCTCATACTTGGCATTTCCGTACCCCACAAGTGCTATATTTTTATATAGTTTATAAATTACAATGTATTGTATGTGAAATTTGGCATCCCATATTCTATTACTGTAGGTATCCCCCGTCTATAGAGTTTTACCCTACCCATATTTTAGATCCTATAGATAATTTATACTAATGTTTTTTATCCCCTTCCCATTCCCATATGGGCTATAGGGGTTTTACTTTTTTTTATCTATATGTATGGTTATCCCTATCTATATTTTTTATTGTTATGCCGCCCCTCCCCTGTACTACTAGGGGTACCTCTACCTATGGATATAGTTATAGGGTACGGGTAGGGGTAGAACTATAGGTAGTAGGGGTAGCCCTAGTGGTGGCCGTCCTTCTACTGGTACTGGTGGTAGTGGTTACTAGCTTTTTAGTTTATATATTTTATCTACTATCCATGTTGCTAGTTGCTGGCTATTTGGTATTTCTGAGTAAGGGCTAGTTAGGTACAATAATTGGTAATACGGCAAATCATCTGGGAATGTATCTTGTGCGGCTTCTACTCCTGTTACCAATGCTATTGTGTCGCCCCACTCGCTTGTACGGATTATTATGTCGCCCTTTTTGAACTTTGTTTCTAGCATTACTATGCCCCTTCCCCTTCTAGTGGTTCCCCTTCCCCTGCTTCTTCCAATCGCTTTCCCATATTGATACAAGATTATAACCGGCATCCCTTATTGCTGCGCTACGCTTAACTGTGTCTTGGAACAGTTGGGCCATTGTTTTTTTATTGTTGCGGTTTATTTCGTCCGGTTCGTATATCTTTAGATTGCCGTGGAAGTAATCACCGTGGTATTCATATATTGTATTTGTTAGGGGATCGTATCCATCTGGCTTTATCTTACCATATCCCTCTATGTAGATCCATATGTTTCTTTGTTCTTTTGGGATGCCGAGGCTATCAAGCCAATCAGTTTCGCCCCTTGAGATACTATTTGTGCATCTTGTGCAACCTCTACCTGCAAGATGGCTGCTTGGGTTTTGTTGGTATTCCCCGTGCTTTGGGCAACCTATTGTAATTTTTGTTTCCTTATTCTTATAAGCAACCTTTGAGTAGTCATACTTCTCGCCATGAACTAGTTTTGCTTTTTGTATAAACTGTTCACCGGCTAACTTGGCCTGTTGGTTTCTTACGGAATATTGGCAAGTTGAGGAGCAACATACAGTGTGCCCCTTTTTAATATTGGTTGTTCGCAGGGATATATCTTTGATGCCGCATAGGCAATCAACAAGTACGTTTTGATTATAATAACTTTTCCCGTTACGCCCACTTACCATTGGGGTACCACGAACGGCAGATTTAATTATAAGCGATGTGTTTGGGAATGGTTCCTCTTTGCCTATCCAATCGCGTGGATCTATATTGTTTGGATTATGCTTGTTTCTTATTTGTTTATCTTTTATTTTTCTGCAATCCCTGCACTCACGATGGCGGCCATCTGGGTTGCCACTATCATATCCAAACTTATCGATGTCTCTTAGCTGTCTACAAATGCTACACTGTTTCATGCCCATCTAATGTTCCCCAACTTTAGCATTGTAGCATAAACATACAAGAATTGATAAGTTTTAAAGTAAAAGTTGAAAATGCCCATCTATATGGTGGGTTGGATGATCTGCTGTTCTGCCGCCATTTAGATTTAATAGGGTATAATACCAATGTTCTTGTATGTGATGAAAGTATAAATCCATTACAAGACAATGGTAATGTTCTATTGTTACGCCGCCCGTAGTAATGATGTGATATGTTATTATGTCGCCTACATCAAATTGTGGTGGTCCGATATCTGGATGGTCGTATGGTTTGTCTGATGGCATAACTATAATAATTAGCCACTAATTATACATTATGTTTAGGCATATAGGCTTATCCTGTCACTATAATCAAGACCTTCAAAAGCTGCCCAATCAGGATCACCGTTATCAAAATAGAAATAGTAATACCTACTACTATCCATTTTGGTTATTAGCGCGTACCAAGCTCTAGAAGAGTCGTCGATTGGTGTAATCTTTATAATGTCCCCAACATCATATTTAGGCATAGTGATGCTCCGACTATTATGCATAGAACGTTATGGATGATCCACTATCTGCTATCCTAATGTCCCAACAATCAGCTTCCCAAGTATCAAGATAGTTGAAATAATAGGTACGCTCATCCATACTGGTTATTAGTGCATAGAAGCCACTACTGCCATCAGGATAATAATTTATATTTATGATGTCGCCTACATTATACTTAGGCATGAGTGCCTCCACTGCTAGGCATAGTACCTTATATAATGGGAGCGGTCAACCGCCATGATTGCTGTTTGACTTTGCTTCCCGTTGTTCAAATAAAGATAGTCGTATAGGTTTACTCCTACTTTTGTAATCAGCATATACCAAACTTTCTCATCAACCCCGTAATCTGCTTTTAATATATCGCCCGCCTTGTACTTGGGTTTATATTTAGGCATGGAGTGTTATCCCTTTGTGCTCGTCCACAAAGTCATGGCTTTCAGTTTCATCTTCCCAATTGTCTAGGTAATTGTAGTCATAGCTGCTCTTACCCACCCGGGTTATGATTGCATAATAAACAAGTCGCTCTTTTTTATGACCAAGTATACCAAAATCCATGCGGAGTATGTCGCCCACCGCATACTTTGGTTCCCTTTTGATCTTCTTGTGCTTCTGTGCTGGCATTATGCCACCTTTACCCCATAGTTGTCAACATAACTTTTATCTAGTTCGGTTGTTGTGCCATCCCCAAGAAAGATAGCTACATAGCGGAAATGATTACGGGTTTTGGTAATAAGATAATAGTTGCCCTCTGTGACACCAGCGCCGCTGTAATGCCTGATGCCTATGATGTCGCCAACCTTTACGCGCATTATGCTACCCTCACTGCTAGGCATATAATTTATAATGGGGCGAGGTATCAATTATTCTTGATACCGCTAGATCTTGCTGCCCGTTATTTAAACAAATGTAGTGGTAGTGATAACCACCTTTTGGTATATCGGTAATAAGCAAATACCAAATATTGCCGTCAGTTTGATAATCAGCTTTTATTATGTCACCCTTATTATATTTGCGGCTCATGCTACCTTCTCCGACCAAAAACCTTTCTCAAGAACATAAAAAGTTTCTTTGCTATCGCATCCGTTAGTCAAGCTATAGCAATGATAATATTTATAATCTAAGTTTGTGATAAGAAGGTATTCAAAGATTTGTTTTGTAGAGTTATCATAAAGTCCTACGATGTCGCCCTTCTCGTATTTGAGTTTCATGCTACAAACTCCCATCCGGCTAGATCGTTATAAAAATTCGCAAATAGTAGTGAATCGTTATGTCCAATAGGAAAGACACTGAAAGTTTTATGAGTTTCGTCTTCAAATGTAAGCTCTACTAATAGATACTTTTTATTAATAATAGTAGATTCCCAAATGTCCCCAACCTGTGGTTTGCTCATGCTACAAACTCCGCATGTTTACGAACATAATTTTTATTCATAATATCTGCATTCCCCGTTTCAACACAAAGAACATTATACACGTAATGCTGGCGTGTGTCAAGGATCAAGTAATGTTTATAAAATGTCGATCCAGCAGGGCCATAAGGATCTTCCATCTTGATTATGTCGCCTTTTTTGTACATCATGCTACCTTTACGGTAAGATCATCTGCCTTGTCGATGTCTTCATCATGAAATGTCCCGGCTTCTAAACAAAACAATTGATACTTTAGAAAACCAGCTTTTGGGAAGTGCTCATCTTTTAGATAGTTAGTTATTAACGCATGCCTATTAATAGACGATGCATAAACAATATCACCAATATCATATTTCATGGTTATGCTACCTTTGTCCACCAATAATAAAGTGTAAGTGTTTCGGGATTAAAACTAAATTCACTTCTTTCTTTAAGCCCCGTGTTTAGCCATAGCGTTGTTGCTCTTAAAACACCATCCGTGCTATAAACAGGATCTGTTAGATAAAGAAAACACTGGCCTTCATCATCCATCCAAATATCGCCTTTGGCTGGTGCGTCCATCATGCTACCTTCGTAAAGTGGAAATCTACATACCAAGTATTGTACTCTACATAGTGTCCTTCGTCAAGCCAATAACAAAGGTACTGGAACATCTTTTCAGTACTTAGCGAATACTCTCTGATGTCTAAGATCATAATCCGGTGATCTTCACCAAAGGTTGCATCCTCTGTGTCATGCACATGATAGCGCAAGATGTCTCCCTTACCAAACTTGGGAGGATAGCTAAATTTATATTTATGGCCTATTGATTTAGGCGTTTTGTTTTTCTTGCTCATGCGATAAACTTGAGATGAACTTTATTGTATTGTAAATTGCCAGTTGCATAATGCGCAAATCTACCATCTTTTAAATAAAGAACTTTATGTCCCCACTCATCATCAAGAATAAGAAAATAATTATATTCTGGATCGGTTGGATGATCGGCACTATTTTTGGTCCACATCCAAATGTCACCAATAGCAAACATTACGCCACCTTATAGAAAATTGAATCCATTGTATAGATTGTATATGTATACGTTGCGTCTGTTCCTATAAGTAAAGCTGTATATTTTTGTATAGTAAAATCTATGTCGCTTATTATAAAATAACTCAATTGACCTGAAGAAATATCTACGGGCTGGTCAAAGGATACTATGTCACCTATTTGAAATCGGTTTGTCATGCGATAAACTCGCTGTTCCTGTCAACGTCAGGTGTAAACCAAGATTGTTTTACTCCTGTTTTAAGATTTAACATTTTATAAACGCTTAGGTTACTCGCTGGTGGGTTTAGGATATCAACAACTAGGCAATAATGTTTTCCAAAATAAAGTACTATATCGCCAATATCATATAGACTATCTATGCTATTTTTTGCCATATGCCGACTCCTTGACGAATAGAAACAATAGGAGCTTCAAAAACTATTTGATTCCCGGTCAAGTGTTTCATAATAGCAACATGGCTATTATACTGCTTATCAAATATAATGTCAACAACGAGTACGGGACGACCGTACCCTGCTGGGCCGTAGATTTCCCAGATGTCGCCGGTCTGTGGTCTTGGGTTCATGCATAAATCTCATAGCAATCCATTGCTTTGTAAGTATCCCAAGTTGTTCTACCGTCTTCTAAGCAAAGCAATTCAATTCCTTTATGACGATCTATCTTTGTCACAAGATAATGAAATCCGTCAAGGTCATCAATATATGTTACTATATCACCCACTTGAAACATCGTCAAGAACCTTTAAAAAATTATGAATTAAATCTAATGGTGTCGGATTAATATAACGACCTGTGTTTATCTCAAGTAATGTTAAGTTTATTGTATCGTCAAGTACAAGATATTTGTCTTCCTTATTAAATCTATTGCATAAAATATCACCAGAACATATATCCTGCAACGTTACATAATAATATTTATCCATTATGCGACTTTCTTAAACGTTTGGTCTACATAATCAACAGTATCAAAATCCAAATAATTATTTCCTAGATGATAATAATCGTATAACCATCTTTGTTTATTAAAGAAAGAACCTTTATACTTTTTAACTATAATACGATAATCATTAGGATCAGCTGTTGGAAAATCTTTAATAATTATATCGCCAACGTCGAATTTAGAATTCATCATGCTACCTTTTCTACAATACAATCTGGCACATAATCTTGAATAAAGTATCCAGAATGATAACTGGCTTCAATAAAGGCTTGGGAATTAGCGCTTAAAATAATAGCATCAATACAAACCCATTTTATAGTTTTTTTATCTTTTTGCCAACCTTTGTAGATATCTTTGATAAGGATATAATCGCCATCTTTATCAAGCCAAATATCGCCGCGCTTCATCTTCTTAAAGCGATTAAGATCTGATATGCTATCCATGAGGTAAGTATGCCACATGTAACATAGGATGTCAACAAAAAGAAACGCCCCATCTGTTTCCAGCGGGGCGTCGGGCCAAGGATACTATCGCAAGGCGGGATTAATAAGGACACTACAGGTGCAAGCTCTTGTCATGACACCTGTAGTGTTTTTAGAAGCACAGGCCATTAAACGTTCGCTTCTAAAACTTTTAAAGCTCTCTCAGAGTAAGCAACTCGCTTATCGTGATGCAGCTTAACTTTTCCATTTACTCTTTCAGTTACCGTATCAAGATCCCATTTATCTGCTGCTTCTATAAGTTTACGATCCTTAAAGAATTGACAGGCAATTTTAACACTAACTTCTGGTGTAGCAGCAAGGTCTGGGTTGGTTGTTAAATCAATTTTTAATTTACGGCTGTATTCAACGTAGTTAGCGCGGCCCGTTAATTGAAGTATACCTCGCCCAATAAACTTAGGACCATCCCCGGGCATTATGTTGCCAAGAGTCTTACGCCCTTCGTATAATGTGCCAACCTTTTCGCTTGGATCTTTTGGGTTTTTCATATTCCATTTGCTTGGTAATTCCTTATCGTATTTCAATTCACCGCTTTCAACACCAATTTGACCTAGGAACGCTGCGATGCGTTTTGGAGTTGTTATTTCAAACAGCGGCCATATATTATTAAATGCCTCACAGTATAGTTTTAATTTATCTGGATAGCAATTAGGATAAATGCTTTTGAGTTGTTTCTCTGTTATTAGCGCCATTTAACTACCTCCAACATAATTAGGCTAGTAATTTAAAATAGCCATTTTCATCGGCCTCTACAACAGAAAATTGAATTCTCTTTTCACCTAATACGTATGTTGTTAGTCTTTTTCTTGATGTTTTGACTAAACTAAATACATGCACAGAATATTTTCCATTTTCTATTTGAAGTATTATTCCTATGCCTTCATACCAATCATCTGGAAAATTTTCTGGCACTAGTTCAATCATATCTCCAACATCAAATCTTGGCTCCAATCATTTTTTCCTCTAAACTTTTCCTATAATTAGTATCTCGCTTATTGTAAATTCTATCATTCGTTTTTCTAGACAACAAATTTTATAAACACTCATCTTACCTGAGTAGTGATCTACGCCGCCATACCGTTCCGATATAACTCCATGATATGCTTTGGGACTACCATAAGCGGTTAGTGTAAACTCTACCATATCACCAATTTCAAATTTATATTTTACGTCCACAAGAACCCTCTAATCTTTATAAGCCGTTCAAGATTGTGCTGGTCTTCTTGCTCGTAATCCCACTGCCGTTTCGTAAGAATTTTGTGTGATTCTGGAATGATGATTCTATAGTCACCGTTTTCGTCTTTTTCAAAACGAGAATGTTCTGGACAACTTTCCCAATCGTCATGCAGTTGCTTACGAGAAGCTGGGCGTTCTACTGTCCACCAGTGATAAAGTTCACGAATTTCTTTTGCTACGTTGCTATGAATTTCATTTTCTTCCCAATCAACATTTTCAAATGGCTTCTCTAGTTCAACATAATCTTTTAGCAGAAGAAAACAAGCGTGTAGCATGCGACTATCTGTATCGTACCAGCCCCAAGCATAACCATTCCCGGCTCTGCGTAGGTCAAGAATGTGAAACTTATGTTTGGGAATAAAATGACAGCGAAACCAATGCCAAGGTTGCCGAAATACAACATCAATAAATCTTATCCAAAGGTATTCTAATTCTGCTGTAAAAGTATCACGATTCAAATAAGGTTTTATCTTCGTGAAAATAGACTCTAATCGCATCATAAATTGATTCCTTGCTTTCATAAAGATTTAACCATCCTGCTGCATAACACTCGCTATGCATTTTCCACAAAATCTGGCATTGCTCAAGTGTGGCATAAAAACCTTTATCGATTAGTATAGATTGTATTAGCTGACAATCATCAATCATAAAATCTTCTAGTGGATCTTGTTTAATTGTTATTGTCCTCAATAATGATCCCATCTTCTCTCCTGATTACTTTTACCATTGGTTTTACTCGACTGTCCATAATATAATCACGATCGCCGTCAATTATTTCTCCGCGATTGCTTTTTGGATGGGCTCGTAGCATCGCATCAAGTATAAGTCTAGCCATATGAATATCGCAACAAACTCTTGTCTTAGAATCCCAAACACCAGTTCCGGTTCGTATAACAAGAGTATAATTTTTATTGTCCATTTGGAGTATCTCCCATATCATAATTTTCTATACAGTTTTTGCAAAGTGTACGCATCCAATATTTTCTAGGTGCTACTCTTGTGCCATCTCCTCCGCAATCTTCACAAGTGGCAGAGGATTTACTTTCAGCGACTCGAATAAGACTTTCGACTTCATAAATTTGATCGTCTGTTAAACCATGATAATGAATATAATAACGAAGACCACCAAACTTTTCTTTTATTTGCACAACTGTAACATATGGATCTTCCGTTGTATCTGGTAGTTTAGATACATAACCGGTAATTTCTTTTGACAGGTCATCAACAATATTAAACCAGCCAATACCGCATTCTACCCATAGAGGCTTAGGAAAAATCTTAGGATAAGTTTCAAATAAATACTTCCCAAAATCTTCATGCTTGCTCATGTGTATCTCCAATAAAAAAGCCCCCACTACCTATTTCTAAGTAGTGGGGGCATCGAACACGCTTTAGAAGGAGGAGGCAGGAGGATTAGCGTGTACGAATTTGTGTAGCAAGGAAGTCATATAGTGACTTGGCTTCCTGTAGCGAAAGCGATACAGCGGTGCCATTGTTTAGGCGGTCTACGATCACTACACCATTGGCATTAGCAGCGTGGCTAACGTCATCGCGGTTGTAGGTAAAAGTAAAGTACTTTAGATTACGGCGTACGCTTGATACCTTTGGGGTTGAGGTACGGGTACGGCTATCGGTGCCTACGCGACGGGTGGTGCGTGAAGCAGTGCGACGGGTTGAGCGGGTTGAACGTGAAGTTGAGCGAGCCATTTGTTTTCCTTTTCTGCCCACTACGGGGCGGGTTGATGAAAGAACTATAACACAACTTACTTCCGACTTAAACAACTTTCTTTTCCTTGCGAACCTTGAGACAGTTAGTGTGATACTGGTAAACCTGTCCGTCGCCATACCATTTGTTTGTAATCCAAAGAACATCAACAGTTGCATGAATGTATTCTTCAGAGTATCTTTTTGCAACTATCTTGCCAGAAATTAAACCTACATTTTCTGGGTGGTACTTTTCTGTAACCATTTCTCCGATAGGGAACTTTTCTGATAGCTTTTTGATTAACTGTTTGGTTTCGCTAATCTTTTGTCCGTGAGTGAGTTTTGGCTTAGGCTTTGGTTTTGGCGTAGCAGTCCTATTATACTTACGTTTTTTAGCGGCCATGTTTCTCCTATGCGTATTTATAGTTTAACAAAATCACCATGTCGTCATCATAACAAAGCTGTTTGTAGGTGTCAACATCTTTGCTCCAACTGTAACCAGTCCACCATTCAAACCCTTTAAAATTTGCCTTGTAAGCGGAACAACTCTCATATCCTGCGCTCATGTAAATGTAATTACATTTTTTAAATTTAGCAAGCAGCGATGTGTAATACATACTAACATTACCAAGAGACAGCTTGGGGTTTTCATAGTCCCAAGCAAACTCTACCGCCAATAGATTTTTATTTACAATTTTAAAAAACAAGAAAGCAACGATCTTTGAATCATAAACATAATATATATGCCCATGTGATGATTTTATAATTTCATCTATTGAATAACCTTGATCTTTGTAACCTTTGTAATCAAGATATTTTTTATATATGTCAGCGAGTCTTGCTCTTTTATCCGCAGTCATGTTGACATCTGGATAGTATTTAACATTCTTTGCTAATTTTAATACTGTTGCGCTTGGTTCATATTGTGAAAGGTCTAACCTTGTTGATCTACTTTGGAACCATAGAGCATTACTAGTTGGGAACCAACCGTTCTGTAGTGCTTCGTCATATTCTTGTGGTTCAAACAAGGCCCCGTAAGGTGCGTAAAATACGACCTGATCGCGCATCTTGCCGAAGCCCTTTGTATGATCAAATATTAATTTCAATTTTAAAATCCATGCGGATTGTCGCTAAACTTTATTTCTCCAACATAATGTGGAAGTGTGTTATAAATATATCTTTTCATTGAATTTTCGTCATCAAATTCCATGATATTCCCATCTAGCCCGTATAACTTCCACTGTCCAGCTTCCTTTAGAATATCAACTTTATTAAAAATAATCTTGTTTACTCCATTGATTTCAATAGCCTTAACAAGTTCTTTCATGTTCAGCCAATTGCATTGTCTTGGGCGACCGGTTGTTGCACCATACTCCACGCCCAGTTCCCTAATTTTAGGAAAGATAGGATCGTTGGGTTCAAATTGTTTTGCGCCTACATAGGTTTCGTAAATTTTAGCAACGCCCCAAACATTACGAATGTATCTAGGTGCGACTCCGTTTAGCACAGCGCCACCAACAGTGCAATGACTGCTTGTTACATATGGATAATCGCCCCAATCAATGTCAAGACCGAATCCTTGAGCTCCCTCAAAAAGAATTCTACATAGTTTATTGTTTTCAGTTCCAAAGAATTCTTCGTGTAAATCAATAAGATAAGGTTGTAGTTCCGCTACTTGTTCCGCTCGTACGCCCTTGCGGCTGTACTTGTCGCGATAGGCTGGGCCGTTGCCGCGCTTTGTTGTCCCGATAGACTTATCTTGTCGATCCTCCACAAGATGTTCGTCGGTGATGACATGAGCATTTCGTGCAATAAAAACCATGCCCTTACACTTGATACCACCATCTTCTAGTTCCTTTACTTCATTAAAAAAATGTTCTACGTTTACAACGCAGCCGGGACCAATAATACTTTTAACACCGTGGATGACGCCACATGGGATCGAGTGAGTGACGTATTTCTTCCCGTTATGATAAATAGTATGACCGGCGTTGTTGCCCCCGCCATACCTAACTACGTGTGTGTATTCGCCAGAGGCGCATAAAGCACTAGCAATTTTTCCTTTTCCTGAGTCTCCAAATTGTAAATCCACCGTCACATCAGCAAACGCAATAGCCATGTTCCCTCCTAGAAACAAAAAACCACGGTACGCATTGTACCGTGGCTGATTGTAGAAGTAAAGAAGAAAGATTATTTGCTTAATGAATAAAGTTTTTCAAGAACTTCATCATCAGACATTAATTGCTTATCGGTAAGGCCAGCAGATCTACCCAATACTTCTTTATCGCTTTCGTCTAATCCTTGCCCAGAAGTAAATTTTTTAAATACTTCGTCTGCTTTTTTTCTTATACTTTTAACTTTCATTTCTGGTGTTGCGTCCACCATCATATGCCCAGACTGCCCAGAGCCACCTACAGATGCAGGATCGCTATGTGTTATTTTTTTAGGAATATTGTCTGATCCTGCGCTTATTTCATTTACTAATCTGCTGTGCTCTTCCTTGATAATCTGCTTTAATTGTGTTTTTGAAATCTTCATTTATTCATCCTCTTCGTTGTTATATGTATCATCAAAATCAGGATATTCGGTTTCGCCTAATAATCCAGTGTCATCGTAATTAGTGTCTTCCCCGATCAACGAGGCTTTATGCTCACGAATATAATCATAAGTATCCTCTGCCTCAAAGAGCATTTCCTCTATCTCTTCAATATGTTCCTCTGAGAGATATTCAGCTTGCTCTTGTAGCTCTTCACGAGCTTCATCAACTGTTAGGGATCCTTTTTTAAATTTTCTACAAATACTGCACATGTCTATTTTATCTCTTTGTTAGCTTTTTGTTAGATAGTACACCATTTAATTGATTGAGTAAAGGTTTTAGTTCTTGTAGGATTGTTTCGCGTAATTCTTTTTCTTTAGACTTCTTATACTCTGCACGATATTTTTCTTTTTGTTTTTCGTTCATGCTATTCCAATCCAAATCCATGTCTTCCATCGCCCAATCTCTAATCATAGCTTCTGTGTCAGCAGCTCTAATATCCTCTTCAGATTCTTCTGTTTCTGGAGATGTAGCTGGTCTGGTTTGTTGTGATTGAGCGGCTACTGGCTGTGTCTCTTTTCCAGCTTGAACTTTAAATTGCGATGCAATTGGTTCAGCGTTTTCATAAAGTTTTACAAGCTGTTCTGCGACAATTTTATTTAATTCAAAAGTTGGTTGGATCCCCTGTGTCGCTGGTTCAAAGAATTTATATATCATAGCATAACCATCGCCTTGGAATGTAATACAATCCATTAGATCCTTGTAACCGTTTTCATCGCAATATGCTCTAAACTTTTTAAATTGCTGGATAATGTCAGCAGAGGTGCGACCTTTACCGCTTTCCGTAGTTGGTAGGAATCTTTTTCTTATATAAATTGATGCAAGCTTACGTAAGCTTCTGTAGCCACCACCATAGCCAACCATTTTTGGATCACTGCTTGGTTGTTTTTTTCCAAGGCTGAATGGGCCGTTGTTATAATCAAAAATTTTGCTGCCTTGTACTAATTTAAAATCTGTTTTTTTAGAAAAAGCTAAACTATTTTTTATAATAATAATTTTATTTTCTAATACACTTAATGGAGTCTTTTCATCGAATTTTTCATCCGATTCTTTTGTAGCTTCCATTTCGGCTTGATCTTTTGTTTTACCTTGTAAACCCATGCGAACTTGAGATAATGAAGTTACGTTGTTGTCATAGACTTCAAACTTTGCCGAAGGGTGTGCATCTGCAATTTCTTTTGCTGCTTTAAATTTACCAGATGAGCCTTTAACAATACCGCTTTGTTCTGGATCTTCCGGTAGCATGGCAATATTAAGAGAGACTTTTATGTGATCGTTGCTCATTTTTGGATAAGCAGCAGAAACAATTTCTCTTTTAACATCTTCTAAGTCTTTCATAGAAACTTTTTTACCAACATCAAATCCTTTACCTAATTTGGTAATAATTTTTCTAACAACTTGTGGAGTTGTATTAATTCTATAAGCATCTTTCGCACTTGTTATTTCTGGGTCTGACGATATAACTTGTCTTAAACTTTGAATTTCTTCTTGAGTTATTGCGTCTTCTGACAAAATATCAGGTTCAATATCTGGCCCATCTTCAGCGTTGGATGCTGGTGTCGCATAAGAAGTTTCTACATTAATACCCGCCACTCTTCTAGCAAAATCTAAAAACAATGGATCGTTTTTGGCTAATTGAAATAATAAATATTTTGTGATTGGCTTATCTACACCAATTGAACTCATAGCAGTGACGATATAATCTCTAGATGGGTTCATCAAATTTTCAATTTCAGTATTATGATTAGCGGAGTTTTTAGCAACCTCTTTTAAATCATTCATAACTTCATCATATTTTGCAGAATTTAAAAATGGAACATAAAAAAGATTTCCAAGCAAATGGCTATATTTAGTTTGTGTTTTTGGAGTGACTAACGTGCCATCAAAATCAAAAACGCGGACGACATTACCACCACTTTCTGCGATGGGTTGTTCAGCTTCCTTAACTAGGAATTTACGCCAACCTTCTAATAATAATTTACTTTGCTTAATCGAATTAGACATTATTTAAATTCCTGTATTAGCAGTCTTCGCACATGCTTTCTTCGTCCATGCCGTCTTCCATTTCATCGCCAAGGACTAATTCATATTCTTCATCTTCTTCGCCATGTTCTTCACCGGGAAAATCAACGTGTCCGGGTTCGCCTTCGGCTTCTTCGTGCCCACGATGTTTCTTGTATTGTAGGTGATGACCGATTTGGTCCATCATGTAAGCAGCAACGGCAATTTTTTCTTCAACCCAAGGCTCTAAATCTTCATCGTCATGGATAAGATCGTGCATTTCTTGGGCATATTCAGCGATCTTCCAAAGATTAGTTTTTGCCATTTCGCCTTCATAGCCATGTTGGTCGCGTGGATAAGCGCCACCGCTCATTTCATCATGTTCGCCGCCGCGTGGTAATTCATGCTTTGGCGGTTCACCGGCTACGCCAACGGCTAATTCTTCTTTAATGATTTGTTTTAAACGATCTTTGCTAATTTTCATATTAATTCCTCGTAACATAAATAGTAACTGTTAGATTGTTGTACCTATAATTTATCTGGGACCGAAAGGTAATCCACCGGGGCCAACAGCATAACCAGCTGATCCTTGTTTGCGAGCTTTTTTAATCTTTCTTTCTATTCCTTTTAGTCTACCGGATGGTTTTGTAAAAGGCCAATTCTTGCCGGTTGGAATACCATTTAGTGCAGCTAATGATTCCTCAAGAGCGCTTTCGTCTTCTAAACCCACGTTAGAAGCTATACTATAATACTTTGGGTTTTCTTTTAAATGGTCTTTGGCTGTCTTTGTTGCTTCTTGTTCAGACATACCATGCTCTTCCATTTCTTTCTTTATACCCATTTCGAGTTCTTTTTTATCGTATATATAAAGTCTGTGCATTTATTTTTCCTTTGTTGGAAATACAACCTTTGCCGCTTTTGGATAAAAATAATTACAGCAACCATGTTTTGCAGACACGTAAGCTTTTACTTCTGGATTCTCACAAAATCCTTCTTCGTTAAGACTACGGCATGAGCCACAAGCAAAACCTTTAGACTCTTCGCTTATTTCCATGTAGCCAACATGTTTATCAGCAATACGCTTTAATGTTTCTTTATCGTTTTGTGTAAGTGTTTTATTTTCTATTACCAATAATTTATACATTACCATTTTCTACACGACCAGTAGCGTGCTTTTGTGCGAGGACCGGGATTTGCGCAATTATGACGTGCGCGGAAACTCTTACGGCGCTTTGGATTGCTTTTCTTAATACGCATCTTTTTATCGCCAAAGTTTACTTTTTTAACATTACCTGTTTTTGGATCCTTAATAAACACTTTAAACTTCTTTACATCGCCGCGCATTGGTTTGCCAAGTGTAACTTTACGACCACGATATTCGGCTTCCTCAATGACACCTTCCTGTAGTGATTCTAGATGCTCAAGCAAGCATGCTTCGCAAGCTGGGTAGTTGTTCTCTAAAGAGGCGGTATCTAATTCTTCCATTAATTCTTCGATGGCTAGATCTTTCATTTCTTTAATGACTAATTTATGCATTTTATTCTTCCTTCTTCTTACGTTGATCTTTCCAAGAAATGCGTTTTTCGCTCTTTTTACGTTTAACTGCTCCCGGTTTACATTGAGCCATCGTTGGTCTACAGGCTGGGTATTTTTGTCTAGCGCCTCTACCGGCCTTTTCTCTACCGCATGGACCGCCTGTTCGGCAATTAACCCAGCCACCTGTTTTAAACCATTTACGTAAATCTTCTTCTAATACTTCTTCGTCTAATATATCTTCAATTGCTTCTTTTAAACCTTTCCAGATCTTACCTTGGCGACATTTGACAACAGCTCCAGAAGCATATGCAGAAGGCCATTTGTGATATTTTCGCTTGGCTATTCTTACACATCTACCGCCTTTCTTTTTCTTCTTTTTTTTCTTTTTTTCGGTTATTATTAATGTGATCCTAGAGTCACCTGAAGACATAATTTCTATTGGTTCATCGTCTGAAAAAGTTTCTAGATCATCATCATGGTCGTGGAATTCTAGATCATAATCTTGATGGTGCTCGCCGGATGAACACATCTCGCAAGGACATCCACATTCTTGTAACATCTCTTCTGCTTGTTGTTCATCCTCAAGTCCAGCAGTGTTTCTTGTCATATAACCTGCGCCTGAGATTGGACCACCGATTGCCGATTGTGGAGGAGCACCAACTGATTGAATTTGTGGTTTTGGTTGTTTTTGTTTTATAACTAATTTCATAAAAATAAATAGTTATAAATAATAGAAAAGGGCGGTTTTTAGCCGCCCTCTCTATTAATAAATAAGTTATTTATTTATTGGATTGTAACATTTACTGTACGTTTTGACGGTTTAACTCTTGGGATGGTTAGAGTTAGTAGGCCATTCTCAAGACGAGCGTTGATAGCATTTACGTCAGCGTCATCATTTAGAATCCAAGTTTGTTTAAACTCAGAACTCCAACGGCTCTTACTGCTTGGAGTAGCGGTAACAACAAGATTGTTATCTACTACATTTACAACAAGATCATTTTTAGTTACACCTATCATTGGAGCCTCAACAATATAAGCAGTATCTGTTACAGTTTGGGTGTAACGAGTCTTTGCCGTACTAATAGTTGTATACGGAAAGAACAGGCTATCAATTACTCGATCTAGATGGTATGGGGTTGTGTTTGACATTTTATTTTCTCCTTTTGCGGGTTCACCGCTTTATGGATACTAGTATAGTTATTACTATTAGAATGTCAAGAGGCTATTGCAACGTTGTTATTATTTTATGGTTGTACTGTAATCTTTCCCCGTATTCTTCAAGCGCTCCAAATAAAATATTTACGGCGTTAAGATCGCTTAATGATATCAATACATCTGTAATGTTATATTTCGTGCTTATTTCTATTTCTTCTTCCGTTGGATTATTTATAATATCATCTAAATAAACTTTAAGCTCATTGGTGGCAGCAAAAAATCCACATAAATCAGAGATGGGAGAGCTGTCCCAGTTGTCTGGTGGTGTGTAAACAACATGATCCTGTAAAAGATCTGTTAAAATATAATGTAAAGCTTCAACACGCTTTATCATTTCTATGAATTTCTCAAAGTTTATTGTATAATATTGAGCTAATTCATCGTTGTTATCGTCACTCATCCTAGCCCTTGAGAACTCTCCTGTTAGTTTTTAGCTTCTCTTCAATCATAGCTGGCGTTCCAACTACAACGATATTTAAGTTCCCTGTATTTAAATAGATTCTTGTAAAGTCTGCTTCCCCAGATAATCCATCAGGCATGCGACCTTCAAAAAGGGCAGACTTGGCTACTGGGTCATGCCTTAGCGCAACAACGTGCTCTGGATTTACAGAAACTTCTCTAACACTATATTTGCTTTGTGAGGTTATTTCAAATACTTCTGTCAATCTTACTAGCATATGCTTCCCCTTTGTTAAGCTGTTCAGTACGAACAGACCAAATTTGATTTCCAATTAGCACTTCACAATAAGAGCCATTGTTTTCGTATACAGTAGCAAAAGTTGGTTTATCGAACATTTTACCTTCTACTGGATGATTTGCTTCGTTAAACCTAACTACCTGAACCTTCTGTGGGATGAATACCGGATCTCCCTTACTCGGCCATTCCATCATGTTGTGTCTCCTGTTTTGTGCTTGACGGCATTTTCATATCAGCTAGTGCTTTATTGTAACTAGCAAGAATAGTATAGCAGTCTTCGAACAACAAGTCAATAGACATCAACTGTTTACGTGCTTTATCAATTTTTTCTAGTTTTGCTATAACAGCAGAGCTACTTTCGTCAAAATTAATTTGCTTTAAACTTTCACCTAAAACAGAAAGTTGCTGACCGGATTCAGCCAGCAGTTCGTCTATTTTGCTTGGCACGCGTTCCATTGGTACAGTATATGATATTTTAACGTTCATGGATACCTCTAAAGAAGAAGGCGACGGGATCAACCCGTCGCCCCGATAGTATAGCATAGATTAGACTATTGAATAAACAATTTCAACCAAGAACCTATAACTGCTGCTATAACCATCCACACAACTTTTTTATAAGTTTCAATGGAATCTTTCATTAAAGCTAAATCAGAAATAAGGTTTTGTGGGATACTTTGTTCTAAAACAATTAATCTTCTTTCCTGAGATGAAACTGCGCCCTCTACTTTTTGTATAGAAGATTCCAGTTTTTCAACTCTATCGTAAGTTTGGTCTACACGGGCAGACATCTTTTCAATGCTTATTTTTAATTCCGTCAACAGCTCTCTAACTACTTCATTATCCTGACCCATTGTAGGCCCTCCTTCCCATACTATAATTAGTATATTTAAACTTCTACGATAGCATAATTTGTAGTCATTAAAGTGGAGGCTGCGGAGACTGCATTTTGTAATGCGCAACGGGTTACTTTAGCTGGATCAATAATTCCAGACGCATCCATGTCTACATATTCTCCATAATGGAAATTGTAGCCTGTCCAATCGCCGCGACATTTATCTTTGTCTAATAAATTAGAGATGATAACATCTGGTTTCTCTCCACAGTTTTCAGCAATTTTACGGATAGGTTCACTACAGGCTTCTAGGATAACGTTTATACCAAACTGTTCATCGTCAAGATCACTTTGTAATTGCACAGCATTTGCAGCACGAAGTAATGCTATACCGCCACCGGGAAGAATACCTTCTTCTTGCGCGCTTTTAACAGCAGCAAGTGCATCCTCTATACGATGTTTACGTTCTATCATTTCTACTTCGGTAACACCACCAACACGGATAATAGCAACGCCAGCAGCAAGACGTGTGATGCGATCTTGAATACGTTTACACTCTTCAAGATCGTCAGTCTGAGAGATTTCAGCTTTTAAAGTTTCAATACGCTTTTCGATTTCGTCAGCATTGCCTTTACCACCAACAAATGTTGACCAATTCTTTAAAGATTCTACACTTTTTACAGACCCTAAATCAGTACGCTTTGTTTCTTGCAGAAGCATGCCGTTTTCGCGGCTTATAAATGTAGCACCAACTGAGACGGCAAGATCGTTCAGTAAGTTTTTACGCTCTTGCCCATATCTTGGAGCTTTAATAGCAGCTACCCGCATAGTGCCACGGACAGCGTTTGTTATAAGGGCAGCTAGTGCTTGACCCTCCACCCCTTCGCTGACAACAACAAATGGTTTATTTTCTCTGGCTACAATCTCAAGAACGGGTAGTAGTTCTTCAATATTTGAAATTACACCGTCACAAACAAGCACAAGGGCGTTTTCATAACGCATGGAGCCTTTACGTTCATCAGTAATGAACTGAGTTGAAAGGTAGCCTGAATCGAATTGAAAACCTTCAACAATATCTAGCGTTGTTTCCTGAGAACGTCCTTCTTCGATAGAAACAGCCCCATCAATACCAGCTTTATCTACAGCGGTAGCAATCAGTTTTGCGATCTTACTATCGCCGTTTGCACTTATTTTGGCAATACTTTCAACATCGTTTAATGTTGAAATTGGTCTAGCTGCTTTCTTTAGTTCTTCAACTATTGCTTCGGCTGCTCTTTCCATGCCACGCTTTATGTCTGTTGGATTGCTACCAGCTGTAATATATTTTTGTGATTTTATAAGGATTGCACTTGCAAGCACTGTACTTGTTGTGGTGCCATCGCCACAGTCTTCTACTGTTCTCTGGGAGACTTGTTTTAAGACTTGGGCTCCAATGTTTTCAAATGGGTCTTCCAGATGCATATGAGCCGCTACCGTGACACCATCTTTAGTTATAAATGGAGTTTTCCCTTTTGCATGGATAACAACATTCCGGCCTTTTGGCCCAAGTGTTGTTCCAACTGCTTCGCTTAATTTTTTAACACCTGTAACTATTTTTTGATTTAATTCTGTGTCTTTGTTAAATACCCGTGGCATTAGCCCTCCATTATTTTAATAGGTCTTCAAGTATATCATCTAGCGGGGAATTTTTAATATATTCTTTAATTGATTGAGTCTTTTGTGGTTGTTTATTTTCTTTTAGTTCTGATGCCTTAGCCCCTTTTTGTTTTACAGCTGAAACGCCTGTGATTACTTCTGAAGCGCTTTTATCAGCTAAGGTTAAGCCAGCGACATCATCTTCGATAAAATATCTATTAACGCCATTCGTTAAATAATGCATTCCTCTATAGATAGGCTCTGCCCAATCCTTAAACAATTTAGCAGTAGCAACAGAGGAATCTTTTAAGTTTTTACCAGTAATAAAAACTGTTGGATATTTTTCATCTAGTTTGCCACCTTTTGTCATTTGTGCTATTTGCTTTGACTTTGGTATACTAATAAAAAATTGTGAATCTTTTTTATCTTGAACTGGCCCATTTGCTTCTTGTAGTTTCTCTACAGAAAGGCCTTCAAAATTTTCTAACTTAGACCAGAAATCATTAACTTTTTGTAAGACCTCTTGTCCGTAAACTGGTGTTTTTAAATCGCCTACTGTTTTTGTAGCTAAAGGTTTATCTAGCGCGTTACTTAGACGATCAAAAATAGAAATTTCACCAGCTTTTTCTTGTGGTTCCGCTTTAGAAACATTCTTTTTGTCTATTTTAACATTCGCAAATTGCGTGTATGCTTCGACAAATGGTCTATAAGCTATTTGCAATTTTTGCTTTATGTCATTATAAACAGATTCATTGTTTTTAAAAAGAGCATTAATTCTGTTTTCTTCTTGTGGAGTTATTTGTTCTATTTTATCAGATAGTTTTTCGTAATCGGATAAAATTTTTGGATCAGTCTCTGCTTCTATGCCTAGTTTTAGACCAGCAAGAGATTGTATGGAATCCATTACTCCGTCAAGAATCTTTAAGTTTTCTAGAGAAAATAATTTAGATCCACTAGCTCTAACGATTGCCTTATTGATTGTATCAGCGTCCCATTCTTCTCTTCCTTTTGTATAAAGAGCAAGAGAATTTTTAAATAATTTTAAAGCCTTTGGGTTACTTTTTAAGTAATTTTCTAATACCTTTAGCTTATCTGTAAAGTGTTTTCTTACATCTTTATCAGACTTAGGTTCACCGCTTGGTTCTAACATTGTAAAGATATTTTTAGCTAATTCAACGTTGTTTGCAATATCAGTAATAACTTGTGTTTGTGATAAAGATTCATTTAATGAATCCTCGGGCTTTTCTTCTTGTGCGGTCTGTTCTTGACCTTTTAAAGATTTTGCTTTAGCTTCGCGAGTTTTTATTTCATCACTGATATCGGTAATGTTAGCTTCGTTATTTTCAAACTCTTCTGATGCTGCGTCTAAAATAGCTTTTGCTTGTAACTTTTCAGGTGAACCTTCTGGAGCTTCATCGAACTTTTTTTGAGCTGGAGATACTTTTTGATTCTTTATGTTTCCTCTTTTTGCAACATATTGGTCTAATTTTGCTCTTAAGCCATCAAGATCTAGTTTTCTTAGAATTTTTGCTCCGAGTCTTTCTTTGCGACCAGTTTCAACATCTTTGGATACATCAGCGAGTCTTTTTTCCAGATCGCTCATTTCTGCAAGAACAGCATCCATATTTACGTTTTGGCTAGCGCCTAATATAAAATTAAAATAATTATCCTTATTCACAGAAAAGCTGTATGAAGATAGTTTAAATGTATCTGGCTCTTGATCTTTTAGACAAACAAGGAAAGTAACTTCGCCTTTTTTAGCGATAGCAGTCGCTAAATTAAACTTTGAGCCTTTTATAATAGCGTTTGAACCAGACTTTAAAGTTTTTAAGCTGATAAAATGTCCTTCTGCGTCAATAAAGTCGGCAATATTTATATTTGCTTCGCCGGGGGTAAAGCCACCCGCAATACGTGCCATTAAAAATTCATATAATTTGCCAGCAGTTTGCGGATCTTTATTATTAATAATTGCGTGAATGATATTTTTTATTTGTAGTGACGATACAATCTCGTTTATTTTAGCGTTTGGTTCTTCTGCTGCTGTTTGTAACTCTTGTTCTTTTTTTTCTGTTGCGCCAAATATCTGATTCATTCTTTCAATAGCTTGTTTATATCTAACCAAACCATTAGTCTCGTTAATATCAACAATATTTTTAATTATCGCATCTAACTGATTAGACTCAAGAGTCCCAGAAGTTCCCCAATTTTTTGTTACCTCAAATTTAGGCATGTGTTTTTCTGGGTCAAATTCTTCTTCAAAAGCAGATTCTTTTAATATCTGTTCTTTTGTAAAGCCTAATTGTTTATTAGCTTTTAATAGGCTTTCGCGCATAAGTTCTAAAACGTCAAGATCTTTCTTATTCATTAAATTATCCTCTAAACAACAATATCTGCAATACCTAGTTTAACTGCTTCTTCAGCAGATAAATAGATATCAACGTGACGTTCTAGAAACTTATTTATCTGAGCGGCTGTCATTTTTGTTTCTGCTCGAAGCGCATCGATATAGCGCTTTTGGGTTTCACGTACTTCGTTCATTTCATTTTCAAGATTAAACATTGGACCACTGTTACCAGCAATAACTGAGTGGATCATAACGCGGCAATGCTTACCAATCTTACGATGACCCTTTGAGCCAGCAGCTAGCAACAGTACGCCAGCACTCATCACTTTACCAAGCCCATGAGTTGAGATTACACAATCCTTACGGATCTCTCTCATTACATCGTAAATAGCAAACATATCGCTGGCGCTGCCGCCATTAGTTGAAAGAATAAAGTCAATTGGTTCGTAAGCAATCTTAGCCTTACCGCGCTTTGTAGTTGGGGGTTCTTCATATTTCCCCATTTCTTTAAGAGCATAGAGCCCATAAATAATATCAGAGCTTTTTTCTTCTGTGACATCACCCACTAGACCAATTTTACGTAAACTGATTTCTGGTTTTGTATCACTTGCTGGATGTACCATAACAAATGGTGGGGCTTCTACGTGCTCTTGAATTTCTTCTTCGTTATTAAATTTACGCTTTGACATTATTTGCTCTTCTTTCCGTGGATAACCACTTTTACTTTATCGCCCCAATACTTCATTTCCTTAATTTGAACAGGGAACGTGTCTGCCCAATTCTTCCACTCTTCTTCACTTCTGAAGATTTTCTTAAAAATAAGAATCTGATTACCGCTTTCCTTTGTCCAGCCAGTTCCTACATTGTTCCAATCTTTCATGGCATCAAGTAGGGTTCTCCGTAATTTCCAAGGCACTTCTGTAAACTGCAAACGATAATCAATACCATCTTCGTCTTCATAAAATTTCCATGCGTTTGAAACCAAGTTAGCCTCCGTTAGTTTCTCTGTCAATTCGGTTCAACTCCTTGACCATGATTGTATCACCACGCCAATAGATGTCAATCTCATTTTTTAGATAACGGTTTATGATTTCCCCATACTCAACCAGCTTCTTACTGAAGTTTTTATTATCGGCCTCTCTAAACAAAGAATTAACTACAGTATTTATAATAAAGAGCTTCTCAGCATAGATTGTATTATCTTCTACTTTGGCATACTTTTTAAATATACTTGTAATTATTTGTTTTGGATCCTTTAAGATCATTATTTTTCAGACGCTTTTAAAGTTTCAATTAAGTTTTTTGTAATATAATTCTTAATTGCTTTGCGTTCTACAGTAACAGCATCAGCCTCTTTGATAAGACTTTCGGTTAACACTTTGCCTTTATTTTCTGCCTTAACTTCTTCGATAAGTTGTTTTATAATACCAATCATCGCCTCTCCATTTTTAGCCATCTTATTCTCCGTCCAGCTTCCTCAGATCTTCTATTACATATTGTTCTGATTCTGCTAGTGTATTGTATTTAATATCGTATGGTACTCTTTTCTTAATTAGTGCGATAGTATTTTGTTGAGCTTCACTGAAGCGTTTATTTATTGTTTCAACAATCTTTTGGTACTCTTCCTGTTTATCTCCATAATCATAAACAACTTCTAATACCTTAAGAGCTTGCCTTCTCCAAACTTCATTTTCAAGCAGCAGCATAATTGAATATAGTTCTGCACGCTTGTAAATATGGTAAGCCCCAAAAGATTGTAGCAGTCTATCAATAATTAACATAACAAGCATTCCACTAGCAAAAGCGATTGGTGTGTCCATAAACGCATAGTAGCTCATTTTAAAATGTTTGTAAAGACAAAAGAAAAGGGCGGCAAGTTTCCCTGCCGCCCAATCTATTAATTAACTTAATCTTTTATTTCTTGCCACCCTTGAATGGGGTTCCGCCTTTTACGGGGCTTCCCTTAGCTTTTGGTGGTTTAGCGTGTGATGGTTTAGCTAGCCAATTGCCGCCTTTTTTGGCAACTGCGCCTTTCTTAGCTTCGCGCATAAGGCGAGCTGCTACACGACGGGTAAGTTCTTCAGCGAGAGCTTCTTCCATAGACTCTTCTTCCATTTCTTTCTTTTCTTCTAAGGAAGCTTCTTCTTTCTCTTCGCCTTCTTCTTCGCCGCCCATTTCTGGCATTTCGGGCGCTTCTTCGCCGCCACCTTCTGGTTCTTCTTCAACTTCAAAACCTACGCCACCGGCACCTTCGATCATGCTGACAAGTTTGTCAACGCCGCTCTTAATTTCTTCTAGAGCTGCGCGTACTTGTTCACCATGATCACCCCCTTCCATTTCGCCTTCGGCTTCTTCCATCGTGGCTGGTTTTTCTGAATGAGCCTTAGTGCCCATTTCTTCCATTGAATCAGCTTCTTCTAGTGATTCTTCTTCGGCAGCATAACCTTCTTTGACTGGTTCTTCAGCAGCTGGTTTTTTAGCAGCTGGTTTTTTAGCAGCTTCTTCGATAACACCGCTTTCCATTGTGTTTAATGGTTTGATGTTAGCGAGTTCCATGAAGCGGCGAATTGTGCCTTCTTCAAGTAGTTGTTTCTTATCGCTCATATGTATCTCCTAGGATATAAGATGTAAATGTCCGATTTACATAATAAATAGTGCTATCGAACTCAAAAGAATAAAAAATTATTCATGCAACAAGTCTTTAATTAAGTTGCCGTTTTTCTTACGTAGTTTAATTAGTGCAGCTTCTTCGATTTGCTTAACTCTTACAAGTGACATCCCAAGTCTTTTTGACACCTCGTCTAGCGTCATTGGGCCGTGAATATCAGCAGAATGAACGCTACAATTAAGATCTGAATCGTATTCAATCCAATGACGACAATCGTTTTTGGAACATGGGCTTTGTGTTTTACGGCATTCATTTAGGCATTTCATGTTTTGTCCTCTTCCGCCAAGATATCAAAGATTTCTTGGACATCATTGTGGTCTAAATTGAAATTAGTCTTTTGTTCTTCAATCTTCTTATCTTCACGTTTACGCATTTTCATGCTACGAACACTGACTTTGCAGTGAGGGTTATTATTAATCCATGCCCTTATATTTGGATCGTCGTCAATATAGGCACGTATTAGATCTTTAAAGAAGGTAGCTTGCTTTATGCCATCAGCTATAAATTTAATACGGAGTTGGGCATGAGTATGGTCATCATCATAAAAAACAATCTTTTTACGATTTTTACCGTACTCTGACATTAGCGCTTCCCAAGAATATGAGTTGAGCTTTCGTGCTGACCGGCGCTTGTTTGTCTGATAAATTGCGCTCTAGCCTGCAGACTAGCGATAGTTGTCGCTCCACTATACGATAAACCACTTTTAATGTTGCCAACAAGATCATTAAAGATCGGCTCTACTGAGCCTTTATAGCTTACGGTTGTAGCAATGCCTTCTGGGGCTGAGGATTTACCGCGCCACTCTTCTTGAGCTTCACGGCTTGCCATACCACGGTAAGCCTTCATACCAGCAACAACTTCACCGGGTGCTTCATCTGTACCAGCTAATAGCGAACCAAGCATTACAAAATCAGCGCCAGCCGCAAGTGCTTTTACAATATCCCCAGCATTCTTGATGCCACCATCCGCGATAAGAGTAGCCGTAGTGGCAACTTGCGCGCACTCCATAATAGCAGTAATATTTGGGACACCGTGGCCCGTTTGGATGCGGGTAGAACAGATGCTACCGCCACCAATGCCGACGCGAATCGAATCAGCACCCCAGCTTTGCAATGCTTCAAAAGCTTCGGCGGTTGCTACGTTTCCTGCCATGATGTGTGGACCTGAGCCGTATGCAAAACGCAAAGCTTTAATGGCTTCATAAACATTTTTGTGATGTCCGTGCGCTACATCGATACAAACAAAATCAACTCCAGCAGCATATAAAGCTGCTGCTCTTTCCATGTAATCACCAGTTGCTCCAATTGCTGCGCCTACACGTTCACCATCGCGCTTTAAAGAGCGCACAATATCAGCCTGTTCACCAATTGAGCAATATCGATGGATAATAGCGACACCGCCTAGCTGGGATAACTTCTTAGCCATCTGATAGCCGCTAACTGTATCCATTGGGCTAGCGATAATTGGAGTGTCGAACGGTAGCTCTTTGCTTAATTCACTCTTAAGGCTTACTTGTGAACGGCTTTCAATATCAGAAAAAGCCGGTACAAGTAGAACGTCATCGTAGGTTAAAGCTTCTTTCATTTGCTCCTCTTTTCTTGGCATTGTGGACAAAAAATACGTGTTTCTTTTGCTTCTTTATAAACTTCTATAAACCATGTCCTCGCCATTTCTTTAGACATTCTATCAAACGGGGCTTCGCATTGCAAGCACTTATCTCCAATGCTTAACATTAAGTCTATCGTAGACGTTGCTGATTTACCTGCTATTTTTTGTAGTGCTCTGCGTTGCTGGCGGTTAAGTTTTGACATATTTTCTCCAAATAAAAATCCCACGGTAGCCATTATAGCATACCGTGGGATGAAATGCGTAAAATTATTTAGATTTTAAAATGTATTTAATTTGTGTAACTAATTCTTTTTCATAAACTGGTTTTGAGAAAACTTTTTCATTTAATCTTTTATAAATTTGATTATATAGTTTTGCCGAAGAAGAATATGGAATAACATCTTTTTCGTTTTCTAACGAGATCTCAAAAATATATCTATCTTGTGCTTCGGGTGAATCTGCTAATTCCGCCGATTGTTTTGTCTCGAATTCAATCTGTTGTTGATCCCTTACGAAACTACCTTTCGTTAGATTTACAGCAGAAATTATTGCTATGATAAAGTCATACTTACTAAACTTTTTTATATCATAATTTGGAAAATGTTTTTTGAACACTTCCAAATGGTTCATTGGGGTTGTAAACGATAATTGTATACCGTTTTTTGTATCTCGGAGTTCGCTTTCAATTTTAAGGCTGGACAATTTACTAGAAATATTTTTATTAACTTTCATAAACTGTTGATAGTGTTCTTTTAATTTATTTTTATTTATTTGTACTGCTTTTTCTGGCGCTAGTAATCTACTTTTTCTTTGTATGGTTCTTGAAGGATTCGTAAATACTTCATAATTTTTTATATAGGTAGAGCTAAGAACTAAACCTTGCACCGGAGCCGCTGATCTTTTTCCACTAGCGCCAGTGTCAATAATTGATCTATCGTCTTTTACGGCCTTAATATTTAAACTGTGCAATAGCGCAGTTTGTTGAGCGCTAGTGGCTAAAAATCTTAAAATATACCAATAGATCTTAGATAAATCCGATGAGTATTTAACACCAGAAAAATTTAAACCATCAGCTATATAATAACCAGTACCAGAAAATATGTTTGAGTCCAAACTCTTATCTTTTTCATACGCAGCTTTAACTGCTTCTAACACTTTTTCTTCTCCAAATTTTTCTTTTAACTTATCAATAAAATTTGGATGATTTTTTGCTAGATCTTTTAGATCCTCGGTAATAGCCGGATCTACATAATAAATTATTGCTAAATCTAGATTTTGGAAAGTTAGTCTTTGCCCCATTAACATGTCTATAACTTCTTCGTTGTCTAATGGGTATCCATATATACCAATTGGAGTATGCTTCCATTTATACGAACTATAATTTGGGGTCAACATTATTTGACCACTGGTGCCGATCTCGTTGGTAAATCTAATATAATAACCGGGTTTTTTATATTTTTTAAAAAACTCGGGGCTGTATACTAATTCTTTTGTTGCTTTTATCTCATTGATAGTCTTGTTTTCTTTGATTTTTAGTCTAAACATAATATAAGCCCTATGATACCAATAAATAGTATCATAGGGCAAGATATATATTTAATTTATAAATTATTTCGCGCCAGAAGCACCAAATCCTGTAACGCCACGAGTGCCTTTATCTTCAAATTGCTCAACTTGAACCAGTTCACTTTCCCATACACGCTCAACAACAAATTGGGCGATTTTGTCATGATGGCAGATTTTAATGCTTTCATTCCCCGCATTATGCATTATAACACCCCAAGGGCCAGTATAATAACTGTCAACAAGACCAAGAATTGCTAGCTTTCCTTTGCTGCTCATTCCTGAGCGGCCTCTAATACTACAACACCATCCTTTTGGTGGCATAATAGCAAGACCAGTTGGGATTACTCTTGTTTGACCGGGGGTTAAATGAATATCGTATTCTGGGGTATCAGCGTAAAGATCCCACGCTGCGTCTTCAGCGTGTGCTTTTTGTGGTCCTTTAGCAGTAGAAGTTAGCGGCTTCCATTGTAGTTTTACTTTAAAAAAATCTGAAAATGTTTGCCCTTCGGCTGAATCGAACGGATCAATTTTTAAAGTTGTCATTTTGTCTCCTTGTATATTTCGTACCAAAAATAAGTGCAATCAATTGCTTTTGGATATTTTGTATAATGCTCTTCTAGCTTATTTTTTATATCTTCATTTGAATAGCAAACAAATGAAGAATACATTCTACCATACTTTTCTGCTTCGCTATCAAAATTCATTTCTGGGTATGGTGTACCTTTTTTATGTGTTGCTGCGCGTAATGCTATAACAGGTGGGATATCTTTTTCCATTAGTATAATGCCTCTGCTTTCTTTTTCATTTGACGAGCAAGATCTTCTAATTTATAAGCCGCATCCATAAGAACCTTTTTACTACCAAGGGTATGATTCTCGGGCACAACCGTATCTGTTAACTTCACCTTAACTCCATCATGTTCTAATATAACACAAGATTTTGAAGTCACACTGCTATCGTTGGTTACCGCTACATCTTCATGCAATAATTTCCAAAACATTGAAGCCTCCTATTGTTAAGCAAGTAGTTTAATTCCGTCTTTAAAACTTTTAATTGAATTACCAAAGCTATCTACTACAATCTGTGCTAAGTATGGACGATTCATGTGTATTACATCTGTTTCTCTTATACCCCAACATTTAACTTCTGTCAACATATTTGTGCTATCGGTAGCAGTAATAATCCAATACGGTTTACCGTTCTTAGTTGTTTTAATCTCTTTACCACGTGGGATAAACCAAACAAGACGATTACCGAATTGACGCTCCTCACCTTCTTCCGGTTGTTTGCCAAGCGGTTCAATTTCTTTCTTGGCAAGCTTATCCATTATATCATCGGTCATAACAAGGTTAATTGGATAAGCCCCTGTTAACTGAGTAATGTGTTCAATCTTTTCTTCGTCTGTAAAATCGCCTTCTGGCTTGTAAAGTTCAATGTTTTCTTTTAGCTTCTTTAAGGTCTTAGGACGATCAACCACTACAGCGCTCCAGAAGTGCTTAGCGCCTGTGAATCGGTCATCCATAACAGGGCGTAGTGCATCACTGCGCGCAAGAGCGTCAAGCGCACGCTTATTAAATTTGTTGTACGAGATGTTTTCATTAAACAATAATTCTTCTACTGTTTTAAATGGACGAGCTTTCATTATTTCCGCGATAGCTGTATCGCCCAAACCTTTAATAGAAGATAGGGGCTGCACAAGAGTAGTGTCGTCATTTGGATCAACTTCCCATTCAGTTCCTGAAAGATTAATGTCTAGCTTACGAATCTTGAACCCTGCACGCTTCACTAGTGCAATAGCGGTTTCTTTTCGGTCTTCTGGTTCTTTTGCAAGGAAGGCACAGGCCCATTCGGCGGGATAATAGTGTAATAGATACGCACATTGATAAGAGAGGATGGAATAACAAACCGCGTGTGAAAGGTTAAAACCGTATCCCGAAAAGAATTCCATAGTTTTCCAGAGATCATCTGCATCTTTTTTGGCAATACCTTTTTCAAGGCACCCGTCAACGAATTTACCATATAACTTCTCCTTTACAGCGGCTTCTTTGCCTGTACCTTTTTTAGTTAATACTTTACGAAGTTCATTACCTTCATCGAGTGAAATGTCTTTTCCAAGTTTATGAGCCAGCAAACTTAATTGCTCTTGGAAGATAATAAAACCAAATGTTTCCCGTGTAACTTCCTCAACTAGTGGATGAACATATTTAATGTTTTGCGGATTACGCATTGCCTCAACATATTTTTTGTCTACATTTGCTGACAATGGACCGGGACGATAAATAGATGTAATCGCGGCAATGTCTACAATGTTCTTTGGTTTAGATTCTATACAAAAGTTTTGCGCGCTTTTGTTATTTGCGAATTGGAATACTCCCATAAAGTTGCCACCACGGAAGACGGCATCGTAAACCTTTTGATCTTCAAGGTCAATCTTACCGGGATGAAGATTATCGTCATAGAATTTTTTAATATCTTGGAATGATGGATTGGCGATTCCATGCTTGCGCTTAAGAATATGTTTAATGCAATCATCAATCATTCGTAACGAAGCAATACCAAGAATATCAAACTTAATAAAACCAAGTGGCTCAAGATGACGAACGGTTTGTCCTTCTACCCAAGGAGTCTGGACGACATCACCACTTTTAATTAATGGCATCTTTTCATTGAGATTGTCTGCAAACAATACGCCGCCCGCATGACGAGAAATACTACGGATTTGTCCTTGTAAGTTTTCCACATGAGTTGCAACGTGTGGATATTTACGAAGATACGCGTCAAGAGATGTTGAATACTTCTTTAATTCTTCCCAAGTTGGATTGTAAACACCAGCAGTAATTCCATGATCTTTCTTAGCTAGCGGTGTAGCCTCAAACAACATTTTGCTGGTGACATCGTTTACCTCTTGGAATGGAATTTCATAAAGTTTACTGATGTCCTTAATAAGCGAACGGATTTGTAGCGTGTTATAGTTGCTAATTGGAACTACGCTGTTCTCTCCAAATTCCTTAATAAACAGTTCTTTTACTTCCATAGGATCGGCGCAGTCATAATCAATATCTGGATAATCCTTGGCATTCTTACGAATAAACCGTGAGAACTGGAGTTTATACTTGATTGGATCAACTTGTGTAATCCCAAGCAGATAAGATACTAGGGAGCCAGCGCCCGATCCACGACCGCTGCCCACTAGCTGATTTTCCGAAACCTTATCGGAAATCGTTTTCATAGTTAAAAAGTATTTAGAAAATCCACGATCCTTAATGGTGTGCAATTCTTCCTTTAAACGATCAATATAAATTTGATCCTGCCATAGGCCACTCTTCTTAAGGGCGTCTACGGAGAATTTAGCAAGAGCGGTATCAGCAGTTTCACCCTCTGGGACAACGAAGTTAGGAAGTTTAATGCTAGTATCGGGCGTATAGTTCTCAATACGGTTCTTGAGAATATCGGCAGTACGAGCAATACTTTCCTCTACCAGCTTATCGTCGTAAGAAAATCCAAGGCGTGATGAAAACTCACGATACGCTGTGAACAATTCATCCCCGTTTTTAGGATAAAGTTGATACTCCATTTCTGCAAGTGATTGTGGAAGTTGATCAATTTTAATCTCATCTTTCCGCTTACCCATCCAACCAAGAAGTTTATAAATTTCGCGATCTTTCCACATATCCGGCGAAGGAAAATGTGCATCGCAAGTGCTAACTAGTTGGAATCCATATTGTTTGCTTAACTGAATAATAAATTGATTAATAATATGTTGTTCTTTGAAATTAGCCCATTGAAGTTCACCGTAAAAGCGATCCCCAAAGATATCCATCATTTCCTGAACAGTTCGCTCCATAGCGCTGTAAACAGCCCCGTCACCGTTATCACGGTTACGCCAATAATCGTTCCCAAGTACACCACCGATACAAGCCGTGGAAACAATAAGACCGGAATTATGCTTACGCAACAAATCATAATCCATACGAGGATAGCGATAGAAATTATCTCCTCTGTATGAGTTTGATACCAATTTGAAAAGATTGTTAAGCCCCTCTTGGTTGATTGCATTAATGACAAGATGGCTTCGCTGATTGAGTGTACCATAGGAACCCTTTTTAGTTTCGCTTTCGTCTTCTACAACAAGCCCAACATCCTCGTCAACCTGTTTGGCAAGTTTGGCGTCTTCCTTGTGCTTTTGTTTCTCAAGTTTCCAATCTTCGATATTGGGATGAATATAAGCTTCAATTCCATAGACGATTTTAAAATCCTTACCTTCTTCTTTCATCTTTTTAGATTTCTGGAAGGCATAAGCAAAGCTGTTCATGTTCCCATGCTCAGTAAAAGCCATGCCTTGTAAGCCATTGCCAAAAGCAAAGTCGGCGTGTTCGTCTGGATATCCCATGCCGTCAAAGATAGAAAAAGTTGTATGGCCGTGCATATTGTAGAACGGGATACTTGGCTTTTTACGATCAGTCATTTATGTTCTCCTAGCGCTTTCATGGCACGATACTTGCCTTTAAGATAGTTCTTGTCTATTTCATAAGTAACATCATTTGTTGGGTCATTATCAAGGTACCATCTTAAACATTCTCGGAGTTCTTTTACTTCGCCAGCCAAAAGCTCTTGCGATTCCATAAGGGCATTATTTGTAGCGGTCAACCACTCTATTTTTTCAGAGTCAGTCATTCTTTAATTCCTTCTCGTATTGTTCTACATCACGAATAGCGCGGAATAAATCAGAAGTTACATCACCAATAAATTCGCCATCGTAGCCACTGTTTCGCAATGAGCGAGCTGCATGAAAGACACGATACAATACATCATTATGTCTGTCAAGAAGATCAAAATTCTTTTTTAAAGCGTGATACTTCTTCTCCCAATCCATATATGCTCCAAAAGAAAACGAGATGGTAGAAGTGTACCATCTCGTCAATAAGTTGTAAAGAAAAATTATTTATCGGGAATTAGACCATGCCATTTATGTTTTACCATATATTTTGGTCTAGTACACAATTTACTGTGTTCAGAAGATAAAAACAACCTATACTTGTCCCAGTCGCTAATATTATAATGCCAAGGTAATTCTAACGTCCTGTAGGTGCTAACATCTATCTTTTTAAATACATCGGAAAACTTTTTATCTGAGTCATTGCCGCTATAATTTTCCCTAAAGTAGTCTTTACACGTTTTATATCCATTTGCATCAAATGTAAATGGAATATGCTCATCGTCTAAAAATGTTTTACCATTGTATTTGAACAATACATTTTGCGATGCTCTTATCAAATATCTGTTTTCTTTTAAAGTTTCTTCGCAGCTTACTCCATACGGAGAGACTACCAGAAATCTTTTTGGTACGACCCAGCGGCTTATTTTTAGGCTAACATATGAAGCTACTCTGGCACCATAAAGAGCACTCCATGCTTGTGAGTCTCTGCGCTTACGATCTTTTGGATTTATTGCAACATAATAAACAGGTATTTCTTTTTTATTAAAATATACGTTACTACCACGCCACACATTTGATGGATCGTAAATCCAAGAAGTTATCTTTTTTTTAATTAATGGCTGAGTTTCCCTGTGTAGAATAATCCAAATAGTTTGACAACCAGCAACTGCGGCTGAATGTACAGCCCTTTCGACCGCATGATAATCTTTGTGTACTGGCATCATTGAGTCATGCCAAGGCATATTGAAATTTAATGGTTCACCGGCTACAGGTATTATGCCCGCAACATGGTGTACTAGATTATTTGTTTCCATCAAAGACCTAACTTCTTTTGTATGTACTGTAGATATGTTATTTTAAATCGTAGCTTTTTAAATTGCCAAGCAGTTTTAGGTTCTACCCCAATCATAGGTATAACATTATCAAACATTTCATAGCTGTTACCGTTTATAGGAATAATATCGCGCTGTAAATGTTCAACTTCAATTTTTAAAATACTGTTTTGCTTAATGCCACTTTCTTCTAGAATTTTTTCAGTTTTAATCTTTACAACATACTCGGCGTATTTACTGTAATGTTGTTCGTTTTCTTTTAAATAAGATATAACAAGACAATCTTTAGACTGTTTATCACCATATTTATTACTACCAGCATAAAATATTAATTTATTGATAAATTTACTTTCTCTGTCGATAAATTGATAATCGTGATATCGACCACTTTTAACCTTTAACCAATCCACCATAATAATATCATTGTTAGACTTAGTTGGTTGTATTGGCAAGTCATAAAATGATTCATCGCTAAACAAAAAAAGTTTATTAAATTTTATATCTACTACAGTTTCTTCCCAAGTTATAGCTTTTATTGTATTTGCATCAATATATCTTAAAAGCTTAACTTTGTCCGCGAATGGGAAAAGACCACCAATGCCTAATATAAATATATACTTATTCCAAGCATCTAATTTATTTGTACCAATACCAAAGTCTTCCATTTCTTCAAAAAAGTATGGTTTTTGTATTTTTGTACAAATAAGCGGAGCATTTATTTGATGAGCAAATAAAACAGCCTCTAAACTAGAGCCTACGACAATATTATCATAGGATAGTTTTAGAGGCTGCTTCTTAGATTTAGGCAACATTCTTTACTTCGTAATACGCTTTAATCGTTTCTGGATAGAGCCCCTCAAGAATTTTGAGCATTGCTTCGGCTACTTTTTGAATTTCAAGTTGAGCGCCTTCATGCGAACGTAACTCAATAAACTTTAGAATATTTGAAAGATTTGCACTTGCGTAATATTCAGTGTACATATTTTGTGGAAGAATTCCACGGGCTTGTTCACGGCATACACCTTTTCGCATCATCTCTTCATAAAGAAATACCGCCGCTAAATGATGATCTCTAATAGCTCTTGATGCAGTTATTTCTCCGACTTCATAAACAATCGGATCAATCGTCTCGTTTTCGTTGCTAGCTTGGCGATTCTTTTCATGCTGAGTTCTAAAACTCATAGGCTCGTAGAATTCTAGATTCTCTGCCGTATAACGGCGAGAGATCTCATTATAACTCCAAGTGCGATGTCTATGGTGTTGCGAACGAATAAATAGTGGTACCTTTACTCGGAAAGTGACAAAACAATGCTCTAGAGTTGAAGTATGCTTGTGCTTAATGAGATAACGGATTAGCTTCCGATCTTTGTCGTCTAATTCAGATTTATGAACTCCAAATGATACGCGAGCAGAATTAACAATAGTAAGGTCTGAACCAACTGCATCGACAAGCTCAACTTTTCCAATCTTATCTCCATAGAGTTCTATACTGTTCATTTAAAAATCGCTTTCTTGTAAACGTGCTACAACGCCATTCTCGCTAATTACATGAAACTTGTGATCATCAAATTGGATTTCATCAATAAGTGCAGTTTGCACAACGATAAGATCCCCTTCCTGTAGCATAAGATCGCTCTTAGCTAGATCGCTGCAACGTAGGACTTTTACAACGCAATAGCGCGATTGCATAGATTCCTCTGGGACAACGAATCCACCAACATTTTTAGTTTTCTTGGGCGAGTGAACCCTCTCAATTAGTACAAGTTTATTAAGTGGAATAAATAACATTAGTTCGCCTCGCCTTCTGATTCGCCTCCAACATCAACCTTGGTACCACGAATCTTGCCAACCATGTCTACAAGCTTGTCGATGTCGCTGTTATCTTTAATAAGCTTCTTGGCTTTTTCTAGCAGCTTAACCTGTTGCTTGGTTAGATACTGGTTCTCAATAAAACTCTTCTTAAAATCACGTAGATGTTCACGTAGGAGCTTAATTTCTTCTTCAGTCTTTACACTGCCCTTAACATAATCAGCAATGTGCTCCTCGACGCTCTTTACCTTCTCGGCTGGTGTCTTGGTGCCTAGCCCTGTCATAACTTCGCGTAGTTCGGCCATAGTGTTCTCCTAGTTGAGCAGTAGCGCTCTGGTTAGTGCTCGTACTTCTTCAAACATCTTACCACGGGCACCGGTATCTTGCAAGTTGAAAAGATCAACTCTGTGAGTAGTCACCTTCCCGTCAACAACAAGATGTTTATAATGCATACGAAGTTCGCCACTATAGAACGAATCTTTTGTTAGGTCAACATCTTTTTTTGTGTTTTCATGTAATTCTTTTAAAAATTTCTTTTCATAATGATTTAGCATGTGTTCTCCAAATAAAAACTCTACCACACCAGTATAGCATGGTAGAGTTGTTTTTATAGCAATTTATTCAATATTAACCTTCGCAAGCCTTACATTCACCACTGCTTCTATATACATTATCTGCTTTTAGAACGCTTTCTCCGCGAAGATAATAAAGACTTTTTAAGCCTTGTTTCCAAGCTTCTAAGTGGACTTCATGTATATACTTGCCAAGTTTTTTCTTATCTTCTGAATTTAAACTTGCTGGTGCTGTAAAAAAAAGATTAATACTTTGTCCTTGATCGATCCATTTTTGGCGTTGTGCTGCTTGCTTTATAATTGTGTGTTGATTTATTTCACGAGCAGTTAAAAATACTTCTTTTTCTAAATCATTTAAACCATTAACACCAAGAACACTACCCCCATCAGAATTAATTTGTTGCCAAGTATCAAAATTATCAAGTCCTTTTTCTTGTAAGAGTTTTTGTAGTGCTGGATTCTTACGGACAAATGACCCCTTTGCAGTCTTTTGTGCGTAATAATTTGCGATAATTGGCTCAACTCCTTGGCTTACGCCACCAGAAATTAATGAATTTGAAACTGTTGGAGCAATAGCAAGACGATGCGTATTACGTGTATCGATACACCATTCTGGTGTTCCTTTTAATTTAGCAAGCTCCTTAGAAGCCTGAAGGGTTAATTTATCCATTGTACGGAAAATTTCCGCATTAAGACGCATTGCTTCAAAACTATCAAAAGGAATTAATTTTGATTGTAGAAGTGTGTGCCACCCTAACGCACCAAGCCCTAGAGCTCGGCTTTTTTCAGAGAAACGAACAGCTTTTTCAAATCCCTCAATCTTGCGTGCTTTAACAATAAATTCTTCCATTACTGCATCTAAAAAATAAATACAGTCTTTTAGGAAGTTTGGATCGTTTTTCCATTCATCATAACGAGCAACGTTGACACTTGATAAACAACAAACAAAAGTATGTTGTTCGTCATTATAAAGAAAAATTTCTGAACACAACTGACTTGTATGAATCCTTAAATTATTTTTAATATAAGCATCTGGTCGATGATTGTTTGCATTATCACCGAACATCATATAATGTTCACCAGTTTCAAGACGAGTTTTTAAACCTTTTTCCCAAATCTCACGAGCTTTTAGATCGCCATCTAATGCGCGATTCATAAAATCATCTGAATAGATGATCGCATGATGAAAGTTGTTAGAGAGGCAACGACGAGAAATATCACCATTTGGACGACGAATATCAATAAATTCATCAACATCCCCATGATCTGCGTCTAGATAAGCAGCAACCGCGCCACGACGCACGCCACCTTGACCAACACTTTGGAATGTTTGTTCGTGAACTTTCAACCAAGGGATAATACCTTCGCTCTTACCATTGCCCTTAATTGGTGACCCTCTGGAGCGGATCTTTCCAACATACGTGCCAACACCACCACCATTTTTTGTTAACATAGCGGCTTCATGATATGTTTTAAAAATATCCGAAACGCTGTCCCCCATGTACTGTCCGTAGCAACTAATTGGTAGCCCACGATCAGTGCCCATGTTTGATGCTACCGGAGTGGCAAGCGCTAACCAATTATTCCAAATATATTTAAAGAAACGGGCTTGCAGTTCACTCCTTAGTGGCTCATCGTAATAAGAAGCAGCAGCGGATGCTACTCTTTTATACATATCAATAGGGGCTTCCCCATCTAAAAGATAACCTTTAGAAAGGGTTTCATATCCTTCAGATGTTAAAAATTCTGGTGCGAGTCCATGTTCTTTTAGCTGTTCTAATGACATTACCATACCCCTTCAAAATCTGCCATTCCTTTAGAATAAGCAGTAACTTTTTGTGCAAAAAAATCTTGTAATTCTACACCACTTGATAATACATCAAACCACTCCAAACGTTCAAGGGATTCTTTATCAATATTTTTCCAATTTTGTTTTAAGCCAAGATCTTGAAGTTTAGTGTTTGCACGATAACGGATGTAGTTTTTAAGATCATGCATAGAGAGATTTGGGAGGTTACCTTTTGTAAAAGCAGTTTCAATAAATTTATCTTCTAGTTCTACAGTTAAACGTGCTGCATCATAAATTTCTTTCTTTACTTCATCCGTCCATACTTCTGGATATTCTTTAATAAATTCACGGAACAACCAGCAGCCAGCTTCACTGTGTAATGATTCATCTTTAATTGACCATGAGACAATCTGTCCTAAGCCTTTTAGAAGGTTTCTTTGCGGAAACGACATAAGAACCGCGAATGATGAAAAAAGATTTACACCTTCGTTAAATCCTGAGAAAACCGCTAACGATACAGCAATTTCTTTTTTAGTCTTACCTTTAGTAGACATAAGACGATCAATTTTAGCCTTAGCTGCGGGCTCGTGAAGGAATGATTCATAGTTTTGAATACCAAGCGATTCTTCAAGATATGAATATCCGGCAGCATGGATGCTTTCAAAGCCAGCAAAAGTATTAGCCATCATTTGAATTTCTGGTTTTTTAAACCAGTTTGCCACTTTATTTGACCAATAATCTTCAATAAAGATTTCTGTTTGTGTAAAACCTTTAAGAATACTACCGATAACATGTCGATCTGTCTCGCTTAGATTCATTTTCCAATCATTAACATCTGATCCCATTTGTACTTCCCAAGGAACCCAATGTGCTAATTGCTGTTTTTGAAAAAAATCATAAGCTTTTGGATATTCAAATGGACCATAAGTTGGTCTTGGAGTTGTAATACTCATAATAGCTCCTTTACTCGAACAACGCTTTGCGCTCCAACGAAACGTTTAACTTCTTCATCATTTTCGATCAACATAAAAGTTGGTACGCCTGTTATATTAAAGTCTTGTGCCATTGCTCGATTTTCGTCTATATCAACAATTTGAAAATAAACATCACTATTTTCATTTTGTGACTCAGAAATCAATTTTGCTGTTTGTTCAAATATAGGTTTTGCTTGCTTACATGGGGCACACCATGAAGCGCTAAACATTACTATTTTTTTCATTTGCTGTTTCCTTTTTAAACTTACGATAACGCTCTTTTAAACTCTGCTCTTGTTCTTTGGCGCTTTTAGCAATTATATCACTTGCGCTTTCTTCACTTTGCTGCAGGACTTTGATCTTAACGTTCTTCGTGTCCATGAATAATGGATATACCATGCCATCAGGTCCATTACGGTTCTTAGCAATATACATGCGTCCTTCATTACTTGCCTTATCTTTGATAGTACGGCTGATTGTACAAATAAAGTCCGCAACGAAACATTTATTGAATGCTTCCGAAATACTTTCCATGGTGATTACTTCTGCGTTTAGACCACTACGGTTTGTTTGTGAAGCTGTCCATACACAGCATTCATGTATTTGAGCAATGCCACGCATTTCTTCATAAATGCTCTCAAGTTCTTGACGCTTTTCTCTTTCTTTAGAAACTGGGCGTAGTAGATCGCCATAATCTACAATAACAAAATCTACACGGTGCCCATGAGCTTTTAACTTATCAAGGTGCGCTTTGATAGTTGCTGTACTTGCACTCTTTGTTGGATACTCTTTGATGAGCAATTTTCCTTTTAGTGTCTGTACCATATCAAGAATTACTTCTTTATGTTCACGTATTTCTGAAAGATTCAGACCAGTAAGACAACTATCGTAACGACCAGCAATTACTTTGTCTTGTAATTCAAGTGTATAGTGAACAACATTATAACCCAGTTTAAGAGCAGTAGCGCCAAGATGCACAAGCGCCATACTTTTTCCTGCTCCGGTTGGGGCAATAACAACGCCAAGCTCTCCGCGCCCAAGGCCACCCCTTGTAATGTTGTCAATAAGATCCCAACCAGTTGATACAGGGTTTCGTGATTTGATTTCAAAACGTCGTTCAAAATCCACAGCATAGTCATAGCCGTGATTGTTATCAGTACCAAGCTTAAGAGCATCATTGATTACCTTTGAAACCTCATCAAATGATGAAGATTTAATAAGTTCTACGCTTTTCATCATTGCTTCTTTGAGCTTTTGCTTTTTACAAAAATCAAGAGAAACATCTTTAATGTGTTCAGCACCATCGACAAGTACATCGCTCATCTGTACACGAGCAAAATACTCGCGTACTTGTTTCTGAGTCACGTCATTTTCGTCACTAATCTCTGCGCGCAAGATCATCGCCATCGTATCGCGCGATGGATGGATACCGTATTTTTTACGATAAGCATAAACTTTATCTGTAAAAACACGCAGATAGCGTAGTTCTAAAAAGTTTACATCTAGAACTTCACCGATTTGCGCTGCGAATTGCGAATCATCAAGAATAAGATTACAAAGATGTTCCTGAAATTGCTTTCCAAATTTTGAAAAGTCTTGCCTCTCGTCAACCATATTAGCTCCTGTGAAACAGCATCTTACTTCTTATCTGGGCAGTTGTCTA
>Ga0214921_10000096_pt1 | contig 164282 bp, 137 predicted proteins | sample LL1505_MetaG_FD_177992 | JGI IMG/M metagenome (GOLD analysis project Ga0214921, IMG submission 177992) | Freshwater microbial communities from Lake Lanier, Atlanta, Georgia, United States - LL-1505 | ecosystem: Environmental > Aquatic > Freshwater > Lake | place: USA: Georgia | collected... | reverse complement strand
TGCTACAGAGCCGCTAAGCGATAATACGCACAGCGAAAAAGGCGATAAAGGTGGATCAGACTTACACGACAAAGCAGAAAACAATTTGATGCGTGGCTTCGTTGCCTCCCTCAAAAGAACTGCTAAGATAGATATTATCAATGAACAATTTTTCTCAGCTCAGTAATACGGAGCTCCGGATACCTGCATGTCACAAAAACAATTGATTGCTTCAAAGAACACCTTGGTGATTCCCGAAGAAAAGAAAAAAGCTCTTGATGCTGCCTTTGCTCATATTGATAAGCAATTTGGTAAAGGCGCGGTTATGCTGTTAGGGCAACGACCAACCCAGAATGTCGAAGTTATCTCAACGGGATCAATCCTTGTTGATGCCGCTCTTGGTGTTGGTGGTTTTCCGCGAGGGCGTGTTGTTGAGGTCTATGGACCAGAAGCGTCAGGGAAAACAACGTTGACATTACAAACGATTGCTAACATTCAAAAGCGTGGGGGCGTTTGTGCCTTCATTGATGCCGAACACGCGCTTGACCCTCAATATGCAAGTGGATTAGGCATCGATCTTAATAGTCTTATTATTTCTCAACCTGATTCTGGCGAGCAGGCTCTTGATATTACCGAAACATTGGTAAGATCTGGGGCAGTTGATCTGGTTGTCATCGACTCGGTTGCGGCTCTTGTGCCGCGAGCAGAGCTTGAAGGCGATATGGGTGATCAGCACGTTGGACTTCAGGCGCGTTTGATGTCTCAGGCATTGAGAAAACTTACGCCTATTGTGCACAAATCAAAAACGGTTATCATTTTTATTAATCAGATCCGTAGTAAGATTGGTGGCATGGCGTTTGCGAACAATGAAGTTACTTCAGGCGGTAATGCCCTTAAGTTTTATGCATCAGTTCGGCTTGATATTCGCCGTATTGGCACATTAAAACGTGGTGATGAAGCCGTTGGTAACCGCGTTGCAGTAAAAGTAGTCAAAAACAAGGTAGCGCCGCCGTTTAAGCGCGTTGAAGTTGATTTGATGTTTGGTATTGGGATTGTTCGTGAGATCGAGGTTTTTGATCTTGCGGTCGAGCACAAGGTTATCGTACAAGCTGGCGCATGGTTCTCGTTTAAAGACGAAAAACTTGGCCAAGGAAAAGATAACTGCATTAAACGCATGAGAGAAGATGGGGCTTTATTTAAAGCCATTTATGCTGAAATTGAAAAATATATAATTATGAATACAGGGGGAAGTTGTGATTCCGAAGACGCCTAAAGGACGACCAGAGGTAACAGACCACGGCTTTTTGGTTAATGAAAAGATTAAAATTCGCGAAGTTCGACTCATTGATGAGAGCGGCGAAAATCTTGGCATTGTCGCAACCGACCAGGCAATAAAAATGGCTCAGGTCAAAGGTTTGGACCTTGTCCAAATTAGCGAAAGCGCTACGCAGGCTGTTGTCAAAATCATGGATTTTGGGAAGTTTCTCTACGAGCGCAAAAAGCAACTGGCGGAAGCAAAGAAAAATCAAAAAGTAATCCAGGTTAAAGAATTGAAGTTGCGTCCGCGCATTGAAGAAGGTGATTACCGTATTCGTGTACGCCAGGCTGCTGAATTCTTAACCGATGGAAAGCGTGTTAAATTTACTCTTCAGTTCAGAGGGCGAGAAATCCCGATGATGGATAAATTAGGCACCGTGCTTTTTGATCGCCTGGAAAAAGATTTAAATGAAATGCAAATTGGTGGCGTTTTGAGTGAAAAAGACTCAAAAGGTGGTCAGTTATGGTCAAAGATTTTCTATCTTAAAGAAAAATAAAAAAACAAAATAATCCAGATTTTGGGTTGTTTTGGGGAAAAGTAGAGTAATTCAAAGGGTAGTCGTAATTGCCAAAGCTCGTGATTATGCTACACTTTTGGATATTATTTGGAAATTTTATACGGGGCTTTACGGCCTTTGGGAAACCTACATTATGAAAATGAAAACAAATTCAGCAGCAAAAAAGCGCTTCCGCAAGCTTCCTTCCGGACAAATTAAGCGCGGCAAGGGCTTTCGTCGTCACCACTCATGGGCTAAGTCTCCTAAGCAAGTTCAGCAATTAAAGGCTGGTGCTTATGTACATGAAAGTGATCTCAAGTCGATTGCTCGCTTATTGCCTAACTAAAGTGTCAAAACAGTAAAAAGATTATAACGACGAGGTTTTTCGTATGAGTCGCGTGAAACGTGGTGTGGTTACGCACCGCCGCCATAAAAGATTATTTAAGTTAACAAAAGGCTACTGGGGTCAACGTTCTAATATTTTTAGACGTGCAACAGAGACCTTGCTCCGTGCTATGGCGTTTGCATTCCGTAGCAGAAAATTGCGTAAACGCGATTTCCGCTCAATGTTCATCACCCGTGTGAACGCAGCGAGCCGCCAGCATGGCATGAGCTACAGCGTGTTCATTCACAAACTTGCGACAGCAAACGTTTCTTTAAACAGAAAAATGCTTGCTCAGCTTGCAGTGTATGACTCAGCAGCGTTTGCAGCAGTTGTGGCTAAAGTAAAATAACTGAGCCATAACAAATATATTTAAATTTCCCCTTGAGCATCATGTGTGCCGAGGGGAAATTTACTTTTAAGACTAGTAAACCGCTTTGGACTATAATCTTGGGTTAAGTAGGTTTTTTTTGCTGACTCTTTGGCTGCTTTCATGTATAAGATTGGGATGCGTTGATTATTTTATGAAACGCATGAGCTGTAATTTTAGAAGCATTTTATTATAGAGAGAGTTACCATGATCGATATGCTCATTATAGGATTCGCTGCGGGGGGCACCTCTGCATCGATCCTTTTCTTACTATATTTCGGTTTTAAGCGAAAATCATTGCACCAACTAGAACAAGCATCCGAGTTTAAGCTCAAAGAACTCAATACGCGTTTTGAGCTGGAACAACAGGATGCCAACAATAAGTTGACTAAAAAGCGGAACGATTTTGACGAAGAACAAAAACGTGTCCGATTTGAGTTACGCAAGATCGAAGAGCGTATTCAAAAACGCGCTGAACATATTGAGCAAAAAGAACTCGATGTAGAAAACATTCGTCGTGATTTGCAGCTGCGTGAACGTGAAATTGCTCGTCGTAATGACGAGTTACTTTCAAGCGAAGGCCGTGTAAAAAAATTGTATGACTCGTTGGTTATCAAGCTCGAGCAAGTAAGTGGCATGAACCGCGAACAAGCGCGCACCACATTGTTTGACTCGTTGCAGAATGATGTTAAACATGAATGTTCAAAGTGGCTCGTAAAAACGCGTGAAGAAACAACAGCAACTGCTCAAGAAAGAGCTATCAAAATTCTTTCAACCGCTATGCAGCGCTGTATGCCAGATCAAATTTCGTACCACACTTCTAACGTTGTGCAATTGCCTTCAGAAGAAATGAAAGGCCGCATTATCGGTAAAGAAGGCCGCAATATTCGTGCGCTTGAAATGGCTACCGGCATGGAGTTTGTGATCGGCGAATCTCCTGAAATTATTTCTATTTCCGGTTTTAACCCTATTCGCCGCGAAGTTGCACGTCGCGCATTGTTAAAACTTATTCAAGACGGCCGAATCAACCCTGCACGTATTGAAGAAGTGGTCGAAAAATGCCAACAAGATGTCGATCAAATTACTGATGAAATGGGTCATAAAGCAGTTCTTGAGTTTAACTGCGTGGGCATGCATCAAGAACTTGTTTCGCTGCTTGGAAAATTGCATTTCAGAACAAGCTATACCCAAAATAACCTTGAACACTCAAAAGAAGTGGCATACTTTGCCCGCATGATTGCGCAAGAGCTTGGGCTTGATGGCAACTTGGCTGCACGTTGTGGCTTGCTTCATGACATTGGTAAGGCTCTTTCAGCTGATGTTGAAGGTCCTCACGCTATTATTGGTGGTGATCTTGCTCGCAAATGTGGTGAAGATCCAATTGTGGTCAACGCAATTGCTGCTCACCACGAAGAAGTTGCTCCAATTTCGCCGTACGCTATGATTACTCATCTGGCAGACGCTATTTCTGCAGCTCGACCTGGCGCTCGTAAAGAAAAGCTTGGCAGTTATGTTAAACGCCTTGAAGATCTTGAAAATATCGCTTCAGCATTCGATGGTGTAAAAAAAGCATACGCCTTGCAAGCTGGTCGCGAAGTTCGTATCATCGTTGATGAGAATAACATGAGCGATGAAGATGCAATGGTGCTTGCTCGTGATATTGCAACCAAGGTTGAAGAACAACTCGATTTCCCTGGCCAAATCAAGGTAACGGTTATTCGAGAAAAACGAGCAATTGAATACGCAAAATAAGTAACAAAAAAACCCCTCCTACTTTGATGTGGGAGGGGTACTCAAAGGATTGGATTTCATGGCGGGATTACGCATTTTATTTCTTGGGGATTTGGTTGGCGTGGTAGGAATGACCATGGCGCAACGATGGCTCCCTTCATTGATCGAAAAACATGCAATTGATGGTGTTATCATCAATGGTGAGAACATCGCTACAAAAGGGCGTGGCATTCATCCCAAGGACGCTGACAAGCTTTTTGCCTTAGGTGCAAAAGTAATTACCACCGGTAACCATATTTGGGCCATTAAAGAAATTTATCCCTACATCAATGAACATCCTAACCTTATCCGTCCTGCAAACTTTCCGGACGGCGCTCCTGGTAAAGGGTTTGTTCTGGTTGAAATCAAAAACACCGTCGTTGCGGTTGTTAACGCAATGGGACGCACGTTCTTTCGCGAGACGCTCAACTGCCCATTCAAAAAAGTAGATGAAATTGTCGCTGGCGTACGCATCAAGAGCAATATTGTTTTTGTAGATTTTCATGCCGAAGCTACCTCAGAAAAGACCGCCTTCGGTCATTATTTTGATGGCAGAGTATCAGCGGTTGTTGGTACGCACTCGCATATTCAAACAGCTGACAGTCGTGTGCTTCCTGGAGGTACCGCGTACATTACTGACGTTGGCTCTGGATGCGCGCTTAATTCGTGTTTGGGTGTTGATTCCAAAACGATTATCAACCGTTACCTGACGCAAATGCCTGAATTGTTTGCGGTGGATACAAAACCGCCGTACCAGCTGAATGGTGTGGTTGTTGATATCGATCGTATGAGCGGCAAGGCAAACTCCATTGAACGTATTTTTCTTGTTGATGAGCAACCAATCTAGGTAGTTGACCATGTTTCTTGTTGTTTTGATGTATGCGCTTTTCGCGCTTACATTCCCTATTGCTAAATTGGCTATGGGACTTATTTCTTCGCCTCTTTTCTTCTTAAGCTTACGCATGATTTTTGCTGGCTGCGGGATGACGCTTGCAAGCAATTATCTGTACCCGCAACGTGTAGCTCTTTCTCGATCTGACTGGGGCTTGTTAGTCGCTTCTGGTTTTTTTGCCATCTTTGTGGCGTTTGGCTGTGAGTTTTGGGCTCTTCAGTACGTTACTTCCATCAAGGTAAATATTTTCTATTCACTTTCCCCATTTATGACTGCGGTTTTTGCGTATTTGCTTGATAGCGAGCGACTTTCTGGTAAAAAAATGCTTGGCCTGCTTATTGGTTTTGTGGGCATGATTCCCCTTTCATGGGATTTTGCAGGCGGCCAGAGCGGTGTGTTGCCAACGTCTGTCTATGATCTCGGGCTACTTGTTTCTGTCGCTTCTGCTGCCTTTGCATGGCTTATTATCAAGCGTTTAATGAATCGTGGTTTTCCGCTTCTTTTCATTAACGGCGGCATGACACTTATCGGTGGCATGTTGTGCCTCGGGGTATATCTTGCTTCGAGCGGGCCGGTTATTCCAGCGATCGCTTCGTGGTCAACCTTGCTTGTGTACATGAGCGGGTTAATTCTTATTTCAAACGTTATTGGCTACACCATGTATGGCTCGTTGTTGCGACAGTATTCCCCAACATTTCTCTCGTTTTCAGGCTTTATGTGTCCCTTGTTTGGCTTGGGGTACAGCTACCTTTTTATGCAAGAGCCAGTGTTGCTGCTGCATTTCGTTTCATTAGCATGCGTTTTTGCAGGCTTGTTGTTGTTTTATTGGGATGAGCGCCCAAAAAAAGTGTAACGTAACCGTATTTATTAAAAAACTTCTTATTGTCCTCATTTTTCTTGTTATCTGCTCAGGCATTTGTTTTTAGAGCAGACGTTTTTTATAGTGGAGGAATTCTGTTTTATGTATAAAAAAAGAACCTTCTGTGAAACGACATTTTAAATTTATAGTAGTTATGCTTGCTGTAGTTATGCTTCAGCTTTCATTAAGAGCACTTACTCCTCAGGGAGCCATTGAATGCGCATTGTTTCATACATAAACTCCTGCTGATATTCGCGAAGCAGGAAAGATTGTTGGTCGCTTGACCACTGCAATTGTGCGTTATAAAGGCTTTAAAACAAGAATGAACCCCGCAGAATTTGCCGAAAACAATTACCGTGATGAACATGGTGCTTTGTGGACGGCGAACGATCTGGAATACATTATTAGTCAAATTAGCCAGCGGCGGAATGATTTAAGAATAGCTTGGAACTTATAACTAACGTTTTCAACGGTGCTAAAATTCATGAATATCAGAGAGCGATCAGTACGGCTATTGCTTTTTTATTGGCATGAAAAAAACAAGTGATTTTAGTAGGTTTTTGAAAAAGAGCATCTTTGATTGAATAAAATGTTCTTTGTAAGGATGTTGATACGCAATCAAACATATTCTTCATACCATTTTTATTTTGGCCTTAATTCTTTAATTCTTTTCACAACAGCGCCGGTACATTCAGCGTATCAACAAAATGCTCCGATTTGTTCTCCGCGTCCTCGCAGTCCGCGCGCTTCGTATACAAAAACTGCCGTGGAAGTCGCCATTAAAACACAATTGCTTTTAAGCACTTTTATTTTTTAGGGCTGAAAACATCCCGCAATTTTTCTACATGAAACGCACCAAGACTTCAAATAAGGCCTTTTTTGATTTTTTTTGCACCTATTGGTCCTTGAATCATTTATTCACTCAATCTCTCTAAACTTAATCTCAAATACTCAGAGTAAGAGGGACAGAGAGAATGAATTTGTATAAAAAAAGTTATTTATTAGCAGCGGCGAGTATGCTTTTAGGGGTGTTGCCCGCTACGGCAGCTACCAAAAGTCCTGTTACGTATGAACAGCGTGCAGAAAGCCAAAAAACGGGTCGTTGTTTTGACCTTAAAAAGGACGCTGATGTTGAACAGAAGATCAGTAAATACCTTTCAGAGTTGGCGGACGATTTTTTAAAGAACACTGAAGAACTTAAAAAGGATGCGTATTTCTATCTTCTCAAAGATGAGACGCATTCATTTGATGTACAAGTAACCATGAAAAAAGCGGATGCTGGATGTGATGTTCAGATTATTTGTTTTGGGACAGAAAAAGCAGCTCAAAAAGAAGTTGTTGGCTTGCTAGATCGTGCATTAAAAGCAGCTACTGATAAAAAAACAACGATCTCAACAGGGAAAGTTATTGGTGGTATAGGTGTTGTCAGTGTTCTTGCTTTAGCAGCGGTATTTAGCACAAAAATGCTACGTCGCAGTGACTCTGAAGTTCCTAAAGGTTCACAAGATCCGCAAGAAGATACAAGTCGTTTAGACTATGCATCACCAGAAGAACTGAACGCTTTGAAAGCAGAGATTGAAAGAGCTCTTGCTCTTATTCCAGGCGTTACAAAGCATGTGGAAGTGCTTTTGTGGGGGCCAACTAATCATAAGACTGTTGATGGAGTGAATCAATTCGGCAAAAAATACACAGAGAGGGTGTACTCTGGTCCTCATGCGGTGAATACACCCGAGAATAATAAAAAGGTAAAAATTATTTTGTGTCCTAAAACCCTTCATGATTGCCACATTACTCCGCATCGGCTTGATTTTGGGCCTCTTACGTTAGTCTATGTAGGCAAGCAATTAGTTGGTGAAAAAGATACCTGGGAGATTGATATTAGAGGTAACTCAAGTAGTTGGAAGAAGCTTGAGAGCGATAATTCATCTCTAGTTAGACAATTAAGTTCTTATGCACCGTGTGGAGAGCCTGTAAGCCGCGCAGATATTCCTAAAAATCTTGCTCAATTTGTTCGATTATTGAGTAATCATTTTAGAGTAAATAAAACTTCGTAAAACAGCCCTGAAATTTGTTTAATTATAATTCGCCGTTTTCTTGTAAGGCTTTGCCGGCAGAGAAAGCGGCGTTTTTATTTGTGAGCGCCAAAATTACACAGAGTTTAGGGTAGGTTTCTTCTAATGCATCATTTGTTACGTGATGAGAAAAGAATCGCGCTTCTTCTTCAAGTTTAATTTCATCATCAAACGGCTGCAGCTTCTGAGGGACGACCGGTGTATTATCGGGCTTTGTCCATGCACCAATTCGTACTAAACCGCCTGATTGTTCCAGGTTCTATTTCCCTGCTTGAGGGGAGAGATGGGGCTTCTGGCTGGGATTGTTTCCTCTGTTGATGTGGGACCAGATTGTAGTAGCATCCTAAATTAGATGCTTTTTAAAGCATACATTAAATTGATCGTTTTACTTCACTCGGGGGAGTTTTCATTAGGTTTCTAATGCGAGTTCCTAATATGAATGTTGTAGCAGAACTTGTGGTTGCAGCTGCGGCAATGCCCAGACCTGCTACAGCCGGAAATATACCATACATGATAGATACCGCTGCTGCGCTTGTAAGTATGGCGTATCCACTTGCGACAGCTACGCCTTTGACTGTTTTCTTGAATGCTTTTGGTAGGCTTTTTGTAAAAAATCGTTTTGCTTTGTAGGGTGTTGTTGCAAGGTGAGTAGCTAATTTAAGTGCTGATTTTGATTCCAGGCGGCCAATGGCTTGCTTTCCTATTTTAAAGTAACGTTGGGTTGGATTAACAACAACATATCCAAATGGGCCTTGAGATGTGTTGACGACTACATTTTCTGCGGCAAGCCCGCCAAGATCAACCAGTGTCGTTTTTCCTGGTGAGCTGACATATAGGTTTTTGGTTGTGCCGCTTTTAATAAGTATTTTGCTATTGTCGCGGACATGAATAGTGATATTTGGTACATCCTGCAAGGTATCTGCAACAAGAATGGCATTATCTTTAAGCCATATTTCGATAGGTTTATTTGTTGGGCATGTGCCTTGCAGATAGATGCGAGCATCTCCTGAACCATAAATATATTCAGGAGTGTTTTTTCGAAAATTAACGATATACACCGAATACTTCGTATCACTATTCTTATTCATTTGCATGCCGTTGCCCGTAATAAACGGAAATCTGTATTTGCGCACAGATGACTTAGAAAAAGGAGCTTCATCATTGTTTACTTGGGCGTCTGTTCGCAACGTGCACACCGAATCCATGTGGTGTTGTCGTATGATGCACACACCATCTTTAATGGTGTATAACGCGGGAAGATTGTGAGAAAAAATTGTTTCTTCTCCTACTAGCGTATCAATATCAGGAAACGATTCTGGTGTTATGTCATAAGCCCGAAATCGGTTTTTCATAGAGTGTAAACTTTGTTTTATGCTTGTCCGCAGATTGGTATCGACCAAGGGTGCTGCTGTAAGAGCGGAACAAAGTAAAAAAGTTAAAAAAGTTATCATAAAAATTTCTTATTATTTAGATGACATAAATGCATCAAAAAGTGCTGGGTCTGCGCTTGTCCAGTCAAAGCCTGGGGGTACGGTGTATGTTCTTCCATCGATGACAATTTCACTAGAGCCTGTGCCACTTGAACCTCCCGGGGTACTGCCTCCAGCTCCTGCTGGCAAGAAATTTTCTCGGATGTACTGATCTACATATCCTTCAATAAGGCCATCTTTGATGTCATCGCCAAGCTCATCAACACTGGTCTTGCCTGTTGCAAGATCAAAGAACGTTCCATAGGTAATTTTTTCCCCTGATGGCGCAATAAGTTCATTAATTTTATCCAGCATCATGTCTGCAAAAATGCAGAATCCAATACCAATCGCAGAACTTGCAACAACTCCAAGGGTTACAACTGTTACAATCGTGTATTTTGCTGTTAAAAATGCGCATCTTGTTGTTTTTTTAAAAAAGCCAGGGATGCTGCGAGTTACCAATCGTTTCGTCTTGTATACAACAGAGCTTTTCTTAATGGCATTGTCTAAGGAAATGCCATTAGTCGTATCAATATTCCCGCGGAGTGATTTTCCAAGTTTGAACAAGTGATCTGTTGCGCAGATGGTAAGCGTGCCGACTGGTCCGTTCGTTCCGTTAATGATGATTTCTTTTGCAGAAACTCCCCCGACCTTAACCGAGGTGTATTCTCGTGAGCTGATGTACATCTTTTCTACCGTTCCGCTTGCTACATGAACTTTGCCATTGTTGCGTGCGTGGATGATGAGTTGTCTCAGTGATACGTTTTCTATGTAGCATTCGGCATCACCGCTTACCCAAATTTCCATGGTTTTTAGGTTTGGGTTGCCAACCATAAACACCTTGGTTTTGCCAGAAGCACGAATGTATTTTGGTTGTTGTTTGCCGCTTTGAAAATAGATCGAATCTCGAGCAAATTCTTTCTTTTTAAGTTGCAAGCCAGACCCCGTGAATGATGGCACAATAGATGTTTTTTTAATCTCGGCTCTGCTTAAAAATGGACGCTTTTTAGTTGGCTCAGTTGTTTTAAAAGCCAGTAAACCACTTTTAAGGGTAGATTCTGCGTCTAAAACCAGTGTTCCATCAGAAATAGTTACGTACTCGGGTGTTTTTTTAACTGCAGCAACGTTATGTTGATAGAGTTTTGCTAAATGTTCTTTTGTGACGGTTGTTTCATGTCCGAAAACCGCAGAACTTTTTTCAAGACATTCTACGGTTCGTGCTCTAAAATCTGCTTGCTCGCATACAAGGGCAAAATTGCTGGCGAGAAATAATGCGCAGAGTAGAATTTGTGCGTTCATCAAAGCTCTCCTGAGTTTTCTACTACGTAAACGGGGCTCAGGGAAGTCTAAGTTGTAAAAAGATATAAAAACAAGGCTAGGTGAGAAATCATCTAGCCTTGAATACTTAAGAATGTTTTTAAGGAGTTGTTTTTTTGGTTTCTTTAGATTGTCTACCAAACATACGGCTGAAAAAACCTTTTACAGCGTTTATGATGTCTTTGCCTGTGTAGCTGTTTTTGGCAGTGTGTGTTCCAGAACCTAATTTTCGGTTGGGACCAGCGAGTTGTGCTCGGCGTTCATTTCTTTTTTGCCTGCGTAGTGCTAAATCAGCTCTAAGTGAAGTTTTTTCTTCTTCTGTTCTGCCAGAGCTTCCAGAAATAGAAATTGCAGAACAGGAAAACTGGGTGAAGCAAGATGCAGCGAGCAAAAATAGCAGGAGTGACGGGGTTTTTACTTCAAACTTCATCGTGGTGAGCTCCATAATCAAACACAGCTTTTCATAGGTTTCTTCAAGATTATCATTAGTTACGTGGTGAGAAAAGAAACGCGCTTCTTCTTCGCGCTTGATTTCATTATCAAATAATTGAAGCCTACGTTCAAATGCTACGGTGTCATGTGCATAACGGTCTTTTAGTCGTTCGGCAAGTACCTTGTTTGAAGTAACGGTAATCCAGATAGTTTCAAAGTTTATTGATGAGTGGTTACTGCGCAGCTCGTGCGAAATAGTTTGAGCACCAGGCCAATCTGTAATGATGATATAAAAAGCACCGTTTTCAACGTCATCCAGAATATCTTTGGGTGAGCCGTACCAAGATTGGTCGTATTTAGTTGTTTCAAGAAATTGTTTGCCATCTTTGAGTGCAAGAAATTCAGGTTCTGAGACAAAGAAATAATCAACACCATGTGACTCGCCTGGACGAGGCTTTCTTGTGGTGTAGGTGACTGCTCGTTTTACATGCGGATGTCGTGAAATAATTAGGTTTGTAAGCGTCGTTTTTCCTGCGCCGGTTGGTGCAGAAATAATAAAAAGCTTTCCTGAATTTGTATGGCTCTTGCCCACAACCATTTACTCACGATGATGATGGCTAGTAACTTATTCGTCAGTATTGCTTAAAAAAAGTTGGTGGGGAAGTCCTCTGGTGAAAAAAAATATTGCTCGATACACCTGGGTCGCGGCAGTAATTTTTTTTATAACATCGTGGAATATGTCCATTGTGCGGGCGTCTGAAAGGAATGATGCCGAAACAGTGGTCATGCAAACAATGACCGCTGGTGCTGACTCTCAGCCCATTAGCGAATTTGATGTAAACATTGATGAAGCGACGTTTGATGAAAGCCAAGTACACGCAGCAGAACCATTGCGTGTTATTGAAGATGTGCTCTCTACTGATGCAGGACAAGCAGCATTACCTATCATCATGCAAGCAATTGATCTTGGCGCTTCTCTTGCGCAGCAAAAAGTGTTGCTTGATGAACCGATAAGAGAATCTTATGCATCAGAACCAGAGCCAGAGACTCGAAAAAGCAGCCTGGCAAGTGCACTAAAAACAGAAGAACCTGCGGTATCTGCGGCGGTCCTGCCAGCAATCGCTCCTCCCGCTCCCGTAAAAAAGATAGACACTCCGCCTGCTGTGGTTCTGGCTCCTTCTGCTCCGGCACCGGCGGCACCAGTGTCTGAAAAGAAACCAACTGATGCTGCATTACCAGATGATGTTTCAATAACTACCGCAGAAAAGAAAGCGATCAAAAAAAAAAGTGGTGAAACCCCGCTTGTTTCTGAAAAAAAGCATTCTATTATCTTGAACGCCTCAATGCCGCTTACTGGGAGCATGGCGCTTGTGGGTCGTGATTATTTAACTGGTATTAATTTGGTTTTTGATAAATTTAACCGTGCTGGTGGGCTGGATAAAAAGTACCTCATCAAATATGTAACTTCTGATGATCGGTATGTCTCAACGGTTTCTAAAGAAAACATAGTTAAAGGCGCTAAAGAATCGCCATTGTTTATTGGGAATTTTGGTTCGCATGCGCTTGCAACTATCGAAGATTTGATTGTAAATAACGATGTTACCATGTTCTTTCCTACAGTTGGCGACACTCGGTTCAGGAAAAAAGATTATCGCAATGTTATTAACTTACGCCCATCTATGGAATGTGAGCTCAAAGCGTTGATTACGTACGCAATTAATGATCGTCACCGCAAAAAAATTGCAGTGTTCTACGAAGAAAATCAGTGGGGAAAATCTGGGCTTGCGATTGTAGAAAAGATCTTACAGGAATTTGGTTTGTCGCCATGTGCACGAGGCTCGTATCCTGCAAATACCATTGCAGTAGTTCCTGCGTCGGGTGAAATTATTAAAAGTAGACCGGATGCAATTATCTGTATTTCAACGTATCGTCCCACGTACAACTTTATTCAACTTGTTCTTAATGAAGGCTTTCAGCACTGCTTGTTTTTAGGTCTCGGGCCTTCAACACCTATGCAGCAACTGCTTAAAAAATCACGCGGTGTAACTATTGCAACAACATCGGTAGTTCCAGATCCAGTGCGGAGTAAATTGCCAATTGTTGAGGCATATCGCAAAGACATGGCAAAGTATTTTCCTCTGCGTGAGATGTCGCAGTATTCGCTTGAAGGATATTTAGCTGGTTCAGTGTTTGTTTCGGCACTTAAACAACTAGAATCGCCATATACTGCTGAAAAAATGTTGGGTTTCTTTGAGCAGCTTAAACATAAAGATTTTGGCGGTTTTAAAATAAATTTTAATCCGGCAACACGCGAACTCTCTTCGAAAGTATGGATTAATAAAGGAGTTGACGATGCGGAATGGGATGCTTCTTTTTGTGGATGAAATTTCATGAGTGCTCATAGTGTACAAGCGCCAACACCCCCATTTTTTTCTTGGATCTTGTCTGGAGAATCTCCCAAGGTCTTTTTTCTTTTTCTGCTTCCACTGACAGTTATTTTGCTTTTTGGATACAAGTTGTCATCGTTTAATACCACAGACCTTTCGCCTGAATTTTCCATTATTGATGCGGCAAAGCAAAAAGAGTTTGGCGAGTTTACGGTCAAAGTAAAAACTGGACTTTACCTGAAGAACTTTACAAAATTCGACGTCCTCAATAACCAGTTCATTTTTGATGCGTTATTGTGGTTTGAGTACCATTCAAATGAGATAATGCTTGAGAATATTGGCAAATTCTCTGTGGATAATGGAAAGGTGATTAATAAATCATCACCAGATATTCGTGTTTTTGATGATGTAGTCGTTGCGACCTACGATATTCGTATCGACTGCAAGGCCAATTTGGATTTTGAAAAATTCCCGTTTGAGGATCACAAGCTCTCGATTGTGATTACAAACAATGCGGTCACGCCTTACGAAATGTTTTTCATTGTGGATAACACTACGTTTAATGTGGCACCCGATTTAAATATCTCAAATTGGAAGATTAAGAGTTTGAATACCGACTCAGGTTACTTTTCGCCAGCAGTTGATACCAAAAGTGCTGACAAGGGTTCAGCGTACCCTAAAGCCATTTTTACTTTAAATGTGCAGAAAACAGGCATTCGTAAAGTTTTGGTTATTTTCTTACCCATTTACTTGGTTATGATGCTTTCATTGTTTTCATTTCTGATGGCAATTGGTAACTATGTAGGGCGTTTCTCGCTTGCAAGTGCTGGCATTTCTGCTGAGCTTGGGTACCGGTTTGTTCTTGATAAAATGATTCCCGAGGTTAGTTATTTTACAACTGCCGATAGTTTATACCTCGTGTTATTGGTTTCGAGTTTTCTGGTATTTATTTCGCAGCTTTTTATTGGTCGTTACTGCAGTTTGTATGTGGATACGGTGCTTCCTGTTGAAAAGATGGAGCGTGTTGCGTTCGTAGAAAAAATTAATGGCGTGTGTTTTTACCTAATACTTTTTCTGGTATTGACCGCCACATGCTTTTTAGTTATTCGGTAGATCGAGAGGCTTGATTATGGCAAAAAATACAGTTTCTCCGGTGATCTTGGCTACCGCCGGATTGAGTGGCGCGGTTCTCCTTTTTTTTATTGTTGCTTTGCTTGTGCCAGAAGTTGCAAATCCTGAGCTTTTTACCACTCTTTCTTCGTTGCAGCAGTACACCAAAACGTTCCCAGAAAACCCAACACGAGACAATAAAAGCATTGTAAAGCCAGAATACGAGACATTTTACACGGAAAATCAGCCGGGTTTTTTTGGTAAGACCGTGGGGAATTTACTCCAAAGCGCTGGGGTTTTGGCGCCAAATATTTGGTCTTCGCGTACATGTGCAGCGCTTATGCAACAGCTCATTGAGCAACGCGAGAAAAAAGAATACAAAGGATCACACATCCTAAAACTCAAAACCCCCGGAAAAGCGCGCTTTTTTGTTTTTGGTGACCAACAAGGTGCGTTGCATTCGTTGGTGCGTAACTTGGCCAAACTTAAAGAGCTGGAAGTCCTTGATGAAAACCTCAAAATAAAAAATGATACGGATTTTATAGTCTTTTTGGGTGATGTGGTGAGTCGCTCGGCGTATAGCCTTGAAATCTTGATGATTATCATGAGGCTTATCGAAAAAAACCCAGAACATGCGTTTTATGTTCGGGGAAACCACGAAACTGATAACTATTGGCAAAACTATGGGCTTAAAAAACAACTGGAGATGATGGCAGAGAGTGTGCTCAAAAGTGGTGAAAAGTTCCCTATGGAAAGTTTAGTAGGTCGCTTTTTCTTAACGCTGCCGGTTGCTATTTATGCAGGAGTCCCATCTGATCCTGATAGCCAATTTGTACGGTTTTCTCATGAAGGTGGTGATGAATTCACCATCGAAAAAATTAACATTGAGTTGTATGCATCGTTTTTAAAGAAATCCTCTTCAGATTTAATTGCATGTTTTCCTATCGCAGGGCTCTCTGGTTCGGTAGATGCTGACGGTGTTGAAACAAAAGCGATCGTACGGTGCGAAGTTAAGCGTAAATCATTCCAATCTATGGATGGGTTGCGACAACTTTCGCCAGAAGATGGTGTGCCTTCATGGACGATTTTTTCGGCTCCTACAGCAATTTACCAAGAAGGCGTTTCGTTCTTTAACGACTCATTTGGCATGATTAAAACGGCAGATGACATTGATGACTGGACTATCACGTTGTACTACCAAGATGTTCGCAAATTGGATGGGTATAAAACTCGTGCATGCAATCTTATCTCTGGTGAAGAAGTAGCTGAGTCCAAAGAATAGCGCTTTAATCCTTTTGATTTTGTAACTTTTTTATGATTCTATTTGTGCGAATCATTATACATTGCAGTCTAAATAAAGGTTGCTGCTATGACCTTTTTTAAAAAAATAGCGTTGTTTATGTTTTTTCTGGCAGCTCCGTCTGTTGTCTTGTGTGATATCTATCAATACCTATTGGTTCCCGTTGATGGAGGCAAGATCGACACAATTAAACTTTGCGGTTGGCAAGATGATCATATAGTTGAATTGTTTGTCTGTGGCGAGAAAAAGACCATACAGGTTCGTATTCGAGAAACACGTGCTGTTAAAGATGAAACCATAACAGCAGGAAGTCTTCTGCGCATTCAAATTCCTCCTGGCTTCCAAGAAGCATTTAATAGTGTTTTTAAGGATACTTTTGAGCGCAAATGTTTGCCGCAGATATTAAGTGATATCGAAAGTGCACTCAAAAACTATCATCACTCAGAAGATGTCCAGATTGGAGTTGATCAGCCTCTCTACGAAAAGTACATTGAAATAACTCCTGTTGACTGGTCTGGTTATGGTGTAGAAAGGGGATTGCCCAAAGAAGCACAACCACAGCGCAGAGGAACAAGATCTAGTGCAGGTGGCAAGCGAGCAAGAAGTGAGTCCCTCGAACCTATAACACCGATATTGCCTCTTGTAGGGTTTAGCGATTCATCACATATGGCTAATTTAATTGCTAGGCAAGACTTTGGACCGTTTGGATCTTTAGATTCGCCTCTTGTATTAGAAGGCTACCTTGTTTCGGAGCTTACGCCGATAGCAAAGCCTTCCCCGTCAACCGTGAGGCCCGACAGTCAACTTCAACCTAAAGTTGAGGATAGGAGCGTCGATGGTGAGGGTTGAGGCTGTTGCAAATTGTTTTTTTCTATGATTTCATTTCCGCGAATACACGTGCTGGTGGTATGTCACCAGCTTTCACGGATTGGGTTCTCCATGTTCTCTTTAAAAAAAACAACCTCTTACGCCTTGCTATTTGTTATTGGGCTGATGGCGCAAAACATTGATGCTGCAAAATATATGCTTGGTATTAGGCAAGCTGGCGAGCCAGTGTGGGGCGATAAAAATAGTAGACATGAAAAAGTGGACGCCGGTTCCTTTTGTATTTCGGTGTTGATGGAAGAATGTACAGAGATACCAGGGCATTTTAAATTTATAGAAGCCAAAACATCTGATAATGTTTTGTTCTTGGATGTTACAGCACACCCAAAATGGCAAGTGTGTATTCCCAACTCAAATTACCTTGTAAGTTTTGATACAAGGGGTATAGATCCTATTGATTTGACAAGAGACCCTATTGAACAATTGCGTGAATTACTTGGCCCAGATACTGAATTTGCCTATGAGCCAACATTTTGCGGTCTTTATCAAGACTTATATCCACACGCTGGATTGCTTTGTTGTGATGTTCTGGCCGAATTATGCGCTGAAGTTGGAGTTAAAAAATCACCAGGACATCGTCGTTCCCACAGCTCGGCGGATTTGGATGAGGAAAATAACGGTAGGTTTGGCCCATTTCAATATGGGGTAACTGTGCCAGTAGTTGCTACGTATGATGGACCAAAAGGAGCTCGCCGATTAGCTTTCTTCGGATCCCTGCCTGGTTTTGAAGAGGAAGCTGTGCATGCTCCTCGAAAAGAAGATTCTGATGATGAAGGTGAAGATAGTGCACCTAAATCTTCAATGTCAGCGGTAGAAAGACAAGCACTTCTTGCCTCTTTACTAAGAACTGTTGGCATTGAAGGTGGCATTGCCGAAGAAGGTGATGAAGCTGATGAAGCTGATGATGATACTTCCAAGCAGATGGGTAAAGTAGATTAATTTTTCTGTATTTTGTTTGTTAAGCCCGGAGATTTCTCTCCGGGCTTTTTCTTTTTAAAAAATGTTAAACGTTATCGGTAATTTTTTTCAGAATATCTTGCGCTGTGTTCATTATAGACCCTGTGACACCTTCTCGAGCAAGGATATCTAGGGCGACGTGTTGCTGAGAAATCCCAGGTTGTACTGTATATTGTGAACGCCAAATACCATCAGCATCTTTATGCATCATGACGCATCGATTCTGAATAGCTGGGTTTGCTTTTTCAAGCGCGGTAATGAGAGGAAAGTGTGTTGCAAAAACACCACACACGTTGGTTTGCATGCCTAAATATTCGGTCACTCCCCACGCAAGAGCAGTTGCTTCTGTGTATGATGTACCGTTGAAGAGCTCATCAAAAACAATGAGTGCTCGCTTGGGTGTTGTGTCAGCAGCAGTTGAAACTCTGTTGAGAAGTTCGCGAGCCCGCACAGCCTCTGCTCTGAACAATGAATGTCCTTGAGCAACGTTATCGGTGATATTGAGGTAGGTTTCAATGATCTCAAACGGAGCAATTCGGCAGGTTGTTGCAGGAACTATGCCAAGTGTTTGAGCAAAAATTGCACCGAGTGGCACTGCTTTTAAGAATACCGATTTACCACCTTCGTTAGCGCCGGTAATTAAATAAATGCGTTTGCCAGATTGTTCACTGAAATCAACATCACTTCCGACTGCTGTATCAGGAGAAAGTAATGGGTTCCACAGATTGGTTGCTTGGTAGAGTGGTGTTTGGCTTTCTACGTATTCAGCAAAACAAAATTGATTTGAGGAGTCTATTTGTTTTTTGTAGAGATGTGCACACCCCAAATAAACTTCTAACCTTCCATACGCCAGCAAGAGCGCATTGAGCGCATCTTTATTTTCGCTCGCTAGTTCAAAAAAATATTGTGCGACAACAGGTCTTAATGGGGAGTACGTAAGGTCCATGTGCAATGACTGTGCCAGTGAAAATATTTTGGCAAGATCGTCATTTTGGACGAGCCCTTTTTCAAAAAAATCATAAAAAGGCTTAACGTCTGGCAATGCGCGAAGTTCTTTACATCGCTTTGTTGCTGTGTAGAGATCATGGATTTTTGTAAGCGTTTTAGTGGCCTTTGTGACTGTTTTTGTAAAATATAACATTCGCAAGATGCTCGTGTACTGCCACCTGGTGTCATGCCATAAACTTTTCATTTGAACGCACGCATACATCGCGATTATGAAATCAAACCATCGAGTCCCGTGAGATTGTATGAGTGGGTTATAGTTGTCAGGGAGAAGTGAGAAAATTTTTTGATCCCCACTTGTGACAATGCCATTTCCATCTTCGGCAATTTTAGTTTGGTTTTTCTGGTGAAAGCCTGCGATGGCTTGGGGGAGTGGAATGTTTGCTTGTTTTGCCAAATAAATTAACGCACACCCAAGAAGTGTTATTTGCGCTACGTAAGAAGTTTTTCCTGCAAGAAGCTCGGTGTAGTACTGCAGGCTTTTTACGGGCAGAGAAGAACCAAGCTTATTGATAAGCGGCAAATCAAATACAGAAAAACCACCTCTGCCATTTGGTTTTCCCCAATCATCTATCCAACAATGTTGAGCACAAGCGATAATTAATTCTTTCTGGTTTTGGGCAATATAATTGATGAGGTTTTCGCTCTTTTCCAGGAGTTGTTCATCGTCGACAATGGTTTTTATCGCGTTTTGGCGTGCCTGTAAGATTTTTATATCGGTTTGCGGAGAGGTGAGCAAAAAACCCAAGCTAAGTTTTGCAGGGATTGTGCGTGCAATATCGACGACGTGGATAATTGCATGATCAGTATTTGTGTTAGGTCCAGAGACCAATGAGAGGTCATTGTTGAGAGTTTTATGAGAAGTAAGTACGGGGAGCGAAGTGTAATCGGCGTTAATGGCTGGATTGTCTTTTAATTCGCTGCAGATGCAATTGGCCAAAAACGGAGGCATTGAGCCATCTCCATCAATAAATTTAATTACCGATCGTGTGTATTCAAGGCTTGAATAACCGCCAACATTCCAATTTATATCACCAAATGAATGCTCAGCCGTTTTAAGGATATATTGCGCGAGAGTTTGCTCTGAGTGAGCAATGGTCCGGCCGTTTCCCAACAGAGCAAGAATTAAGGCTACTAAGAATATTCTTCTTTGTGGTTTTATCATGAGAAATGCTTTGTTTTTTGCAGGTTTTTATACCCCCTAGAATATCATTTTTGTGATTATCTTCACACGGCCCGGTGGTGAGCCATCAGAATCTTTAAATAAGCGCAGGTTTTTGCCCGCTCGATTCAAATGCTCCACGCCTCATACCCCAAAGATTGAGCAAATAAGGCTGCATCTTGGGGTGAGATAAGTGTTGTCATGTCATTGCGGAGCGGATGGAGGCCGATGGTAGTTTGGGTCTGCATGCGGCTATCCAAAATAAGGGTCACTTTTCGTTCAGTATCGTTAAGCAAGGCAAAGAGCGTTACGCTTCCCGGAGTTACTCCCAAAATGGCTTCAAGTTCATCGGGGCGTGCAAACCTCAGTTCAGGGGCATTCCAGTCTTGGGCAAGTTTTTTAAGCTCAATGGGCGTGTCTGCAAGTGCCACCAGCAGGTAGTACCGCTTCTTTTTATCTTTTAAAAAAAGATTTTTAATAAGCCCGTGGTGTGGCATGTCTTTTTTAATATTAGCCATGTCAGCGCACGTGAATGCAGGGGCATGAGTAAATGTTGAGAATGCAATGTTCTGCTGATGCAGATAGGTGTGGACCTTTTCTTCAACCATAATTTTGATGCAACGGCTTAAGTTTTCTAAGGTTCTGCAAAACGTATAAGATTACCCTTTTTTTGACAAGAGTGGCTCGTTCCCCCTGCATGGGGGGCTTTTGTAATTAGTTAGTTATTGTGATTAGATCTTGCGGTCGATTGTTAGTGATCATAAAGGATACATAGAGATGATTACCGTAAGGTTTTGGCTTTTTCTTATTTTATTAGGAACCACAGGTTCTTCTTCAGCACAGTTATTTTTTGAAATGCGATACGCAGGGCAATCGTTATGGCCTGAAGGACCTGTGGGGGCTTGGGGTTTTGACTACCTTGTGTGTACTGGCGAAAAAACTATTGAAGATGGAAAAGAATCCATAAAAGAATTTAATTTTAGGGAAGGGGCGGTATATTTTCCTTTGAGGGGGTATGAAAACTGTAAGTTTGAGCATTTAAAAACATGTCGTGATGAAAGCTCCGAGTATTCCAGTGCGTATACGCTTAGCATTGTTATTCCGCTTTCAGTTATTCGTAAAAACGCAGATATGGAACCTTTGTTGCATCTTATCCAGGTGCAACCAAATCAGTATGTTTCTCATTTATTTCAGCATTTTATGTCACATTTGAAGATTCATGAGCACAAAAGCTATTTAGTTTTGATACCACTTCTCTTCCTTGTAAAAGTAGTTAGTGGCACTTTCCCATTAGTCAACTTTGACTCATTGGGTGGGGAGTTGCCAGCCACTGTGGTAGATGCGTATCATGCACTTGATAAAGAACAGGCGATGGCGACATTTGGTATTACGTTTTTGCGGGATTACTGGGAAACAGAAAAATCTTCATGGCCAGAAGAAGAGGTTTTAAAATTGGTTAATTACTATTATCGAAGTGAGATTACAAAGCTGATAATTAAGCCTTAGATATAACATCACGCTTATAGCCTAGCAGATCTTCTGGCAAAAAGAGCTAAGGCTGCTTTTTCGAATGAACGCCTATTCTGTTCAAACCGAACAGAATAGCATTCACGTTGGTTCTTATAAAAAGCTGAAAGTTCTTTATCGTTAAGCGACGTATATTTTTCTGAGATTTCTTTGTGTTTGTCTGCCATTTTATTTTCAAAATAAATAAGTTTTGAATAGAGAGTTATTTGCGCCTCATAGAATGCCATGAATTGCTCATCTGACCAAGAATCTAAATCGTGCTTTAGTTCAATTGGTATAGTTGCATCTAAGGTATCTCTACGCTCCTGATATTTAGCCCATGCAATGTAACTTTGTGCATCAAGGTCATATATATCAGCTAGCAGGTTTTGAATTTCACGGTAGGTTCCAACAAGAGATTCTGACTGATTACGAAATTTTTGAGCCATGTGTTCTAATCGTGTAGCTTCTTGCTTATACCATTCAATTTGTGCTGGATCTCCATATTTGATGAGCTCTTAGGCGCGTGGTATACTTGCCTGGTCCGTCGTTTGAAGAGGCACACAAAGGAGTATCCATGGATTTGGCCCAGCTTTTTAAAACAAATTTCCCAGAGTGGTATCAACACGTTATTTTTGAATCTGAACTTGTTGACCAAAGCCCCACACGAGGCTCATTTGTTATCCGTCCCTATGGTTATGCACTATGGGAAGCCATTCAAAAAGACTTGGATGCTCGCATTAAACGCCACAATGTTAAAAATGCCTATTTTCCGCTTTTTATCCCTGAATCATTCTTGAAAAAAGAAGCCGACCATATCGAAGGCTTTTCTCCAGAACTTGCGGTTGTCACGCATGCTGGAGGCAAACAGCTGGAAGAGCCGTATGTGGTTCGTCCTACTTCAGAAACCATTATTTACCATATGTTTGAGCGCTGGATTAAATCCTGGCGCGATTTGCCTTTGAATATTAATCAGTGGGCAAACGTTGTGCGTTGGGAAATGCGTCCACGAGCATTTTTAAGAACAACTGAGTTTTTGTGGCAAGAAGGTCACACCGCTCATGCAACGCGCGAAGAAGCTCTGCTGATGGTTAAAGCCATGTTAAACGAGTACAAAGAACTTGCAGAAAATTTGCTTGCAATCCCGGTTGTCGTTGGCGAAAAAACAGCTAACGAACGGTTTGCTGGCGGTGAAATTACTACCACCATTGAAGGTCTCATGGGTGATGGTAAAGCTTTGCAGATGGGGACATCGCACTTGCTTCAGCAGTCTTTTCCAGCATCGTTTGATGTAAAATTTCAAGCAGAAGATGGCACCAACAAAACACCGTGGTGTACCTCGTGGGGCGCAACCACACGTTTGATTGGCGCATTGGTTATGACGCACGGTGACGAGCGTGGGCTTGCATTGCCGCCTCGTATTGCGCCTGTTCAAGTAGTGATTATCCCAATTGGCTCAAAAGATGATTTTGTAAACGCCAAAGCAAAAGCTTACGAACTTGCTGCACAATTAAAAGAAGCTGGTGTACGCGCTCACGTTGATGATAACGAAAACACGCGTCCCGGCGCTAAGTATTTCCACTGGGAAATGCGTGGTGTGCCGCTCCGAGTTGAGCTGGGTATGCGCGATATTTCTGCTGGTACATGCATTATTGCTAAACGTGTAGTGAACGAAGGCGAACAAGCTAAATCGACCATTTCTCTGGATGGTTTTGTTACAACAGTGACAGCAACGTTAGAAAACATTCAAAATGCGATGTTTGCGCGTGCATTAAATCGCCGCACTGAATGCTGGTTTACCGCAGAAACATTCCAAGAAATTTCAACGCGTGTAGCAGAAAAACAAGGTTTCTTTCAGACCGGCTGGTGTGAACAAACAAGCTGTGAACTTGAACTGAAAGCAATTCAATGTTCCATTCGCTGCATTATTCCTGAAAAGAAAGCTGCAAAATGTTTCTTCTGTGGAAAACCAAGTGTACAAGAAGTACTTATTGCAAAGGCATATTAAAACGACTCCTGTAGCTTATTAACACGGCATGGTACACTGCGACCGTGCCGTGTTTTTTTTCTTTGGTAGTCTCTATGAGCGAACAAATGGTCACAGCATTTCGGACCTATTTAATTACAGAGCGCCGCTTTGCGCTCAACAGCGTAACCGCGTACATGGCTGATGTTGAGCAATTCATGCACTTCTTGGAAGAACATGACATTGAATTGGCCGAGTATACCAAAGAAACAGTTCTTGAGTTTCTTTTTACGCTTCATCTTAAAAAACTCAGTATGACAAGCATCGGCAGGAAAATTGTTGCTCTCAGGTTGTTTGCGACTTTTTTATTGGAACGAGATGGTATTCCCAATGGGCTCTTGCACATCTCAGTTCCCAAGGCAGAACAATTATTACCGCGGTATCTGACGGAAGATGAGATTCGATCATTGTTTCACACCGTGGAAGTGGAAGCGCTGACATCGCCTGTTCGTGGTGCGCGCAATCATCTGCTGTTGATGCTGCTGTATTCTGGGGGGTTGCGCGTCTCTGAGCTTCTTTCGCTTAAACCAATCTCATTTAGATTTGATACTGGGTTTGTTGAAATTGTTGGCAAACGGGGACGTCATCGCATGGTCCCGTTGCCTAGCGAAGTACTGGAATTAGTAAAAACATACATTGCGCAGCACAAGGTTGATGGATGGCTGTTTACTTCAACCCAAACGGGTAATCCACTCACGCGGCAACATGCATGGAATATTGTGAAGGAGCTGGTGCATAAAGCTGGCATCAATCGCGATGTTTCTCCGCACAGTTTGCGCCATTCACTTGCGACCCATTTTTTGGGAAGAGGTGTAGATTTACGCAGCCTGCAGGTGTTTTTGGGACATGAATCTATAGAAACCGTCCAAGTGTATACGCACGTTGACCGGACATCGCTCCGTGAGATTTATAAAAAAGCACATCCGCGTAAGTGACCTTTTTATTAAAATGTACAGCTATCTGGTCTGTTTGTTGTGAGTGAGTCAACAACATGAAGGGGCATGGTCTGAAAAATGTGGCCACTAGATGTTTCTCCTAAGCTTGTTTCTACATCTTCTGGTGGTGCGAGAGGAGAAAGGAGTGCTTCGTCTTTTGCGCTACAACAAGGCCAATGCGCTTCATGTGGATGGGTTTTTTTTAGTCGGTCGCAAAAATCATCTGGGTTGTGAAACCAAACCTCTACAGTGTCTTCATCATGAAGATCAAGCATGGTTTCTATAATTTTTAATTGTTTTGGAAAATCATCTTGATGCATCACAAGCTCTCTGGCCAAATCCATGACAACATCGCCATCTTCATTTCTTATAAGGCTTGCCACAAGAACGTCATCTCGCTTTGGGATGTATAAAATACAACCGGAAGCTATAAAAAACATGTAGTATTCCTGAGCCAAAAGAGGCTCTATTTTATTTGACTTCGAATCCTTACATTCAACGATAGTAAGAGCGGTGAATTTTTTAGGTGCTGTTGCATACATGGGTAACAGAATCGTTCTTTTACCCCCAAAAAGCGCTTCGCCTGGTAGTCTAATATCTAAATAATAAATCTTTGATGCACCTGCCAACGTAGAAATACTTATGAATAAAATGAAAAAAACTCGATGCGCCGAAAAAACCATTATATGCCTTGCGGTCTTGGTTGTTTAAGAACCAGTATCTCATTTTAAGCCAATCCATGGGATGGCGTATACGATTGTGTGGTATACCTGCTTTTCAAGATTAAATTTTCTGAGCGATTTATCAAAATCTATCTTTTCGTCAGGATAGCTTTGTGGTCTTTTGTTCTTATCGGCAAAAAGTCGCCAGCTGTGCTTTAAGCTTTTTTGAATCTCAGATAGACTGGATGCATTCTTTGTACGTCTGCTTTTTAATTATTTGCGTGGTAAAAATCTTATGATGTATTCATTTTCGTTAGAGCGTGATGCGCTGCTTTTGCAGTTGAGCGCGATGCAGCCGATTTGTTCAAAACGCTCACCGCTTGATGTTACAGAATCTATTTTGTTTCAGGTTAGTTACCGCGAATTGATTTTAAAAGCGACTGATCTTGAGATTAGCCTGCAATCAAGCCTTCCGATTGAAAGCACGCTTGCAGAAAGCCGTACCTTTTTGATTTCTGGTCGTAGAATTTACGAAATTGTTCGCGAACTCAGTGGCATGCTTACGTTTTCGTTCCTCGAATCTGGCATTCAACTTACCACTTCAGATGGTGTCTCATTTACGCTGGCGGTACGTGAAGCTACTGATTTTCCTGCATTCCCAGAGCGCATCGAAAATTTGATGGATTGCGAGAGCGCATTCCTGCTGAGCCTTTTTGATAAAGTGGGCATTGTGGTTCCTCAAAATAATGCAACCCGGGCGCTCAATGGCATGTTGTTTGAAGTTGGACCAGACGGTGTTTCTTTTGTTGGAACTGATGGCCACTCACTTGCGCATGTGTTCACCTCGCAATACACGCTCTCTGAAACAACGCAGTGGCTTATTCCGCGCCGTGCGTTGCTGGAAGTTAAAAAATTACTCGAACAAACTTCAGGCACTGTGTTTATCGGTACGTGTGCTGGGCAGTTGGTATTTTCTGGCGCGCATTTTAACTTCTTTACACGTCTACTTAATGATCCATTTCCTGCATATAAGCCAATCTTGAATCGTACAAATTTCATTGCACTTTCTATTAACCGCGAAGCTTTTTCTAAAGCGCTACGTCGTGCTGGCGCATTGCTTGCGGGGCAGTTTATTGCTTCTCAATTTACTTTCTCGCAACAAGGGTGTGAGATGGCGCTTGAGAACAAAGATATTGGATCGTTGCAGCAATTAGTTGCGTGCAAAGTACCTGTAGACTTTTCACTGCAAACATCATTTTATTCGCCTTATCTTTTGACGGGACTTACAGCGGTTGATGATGCGGAACTTTCATGCTTTATAAAAGATCGTCGTTCGCCATTAATTATCTCATCCAAGGCAGAAAAACATGAATTCACGTACGTGGTGATGCCGGTCTCACGCGAAGCAAAATAAGTACATTATGTTACGCGTTTGTTCGTTGCGCAGCACAGATGTCCGCAACTTTGTGGGTGAGCGGAAGTATGCATTTGATGCAGGTAAGCAATTCATTGTCATCCTGGGCTCAAATGGCGCTGGTAAAACGACCTTGCTTGAAAAGTTGTTTTACGTGTGTCATCTCAAATCATTCAGAACGGCGCAATCAACCGATCTAATCACGTTTGGGCGTCAAACTTTCTTTATAGAAGTTGCCCTTCAAGATGATTCGTCGCTCGAGCAGCACACCATCTCTGTGGGGTGTGATGGAGAGCGTAAGGTGGTGAAGTTGGATGGTAAGAGTATCCGCGCGCACAAAGATATCTTGCAACACTACCGCGTGCTGGGTGTTACCGAAGATGACTTGGATCTTATTCGCGGCGCCCCACAATTACGTCGTACGTTTCTGTACCAAACGCAGATGTTATTTGATCCCGATTTTGTTGAACGCATGCGCGCATACCGCCGATGCCTCAATCAACGTAACGCGTTATTGTTTTCACTCAAAGGCGGGGGGCTTTCTTCTTCAAGCAAGCAACAACTCATGGTGTGGACTAAAAAATTATGGGAACTATCTCTTGCTGAAATTATATTGTTCAAACAGTTACTCATAAAAATTAACGCACAAATTGTGTCCCTTTTGGCTGAACATTGCACAGTGGACAATCTTAGTATTCAGGCGACCTATGAATCGTCGTTTATACGAGAAAATGAGTCGTTCGATGGTTTTTGGACTAGATATGAATCAGAATTGTGCCCTGGAGAGCTTGCGCAGGGGAGATCGGCGTGGGGATTGCACTTGGATGACTTGGTTGTTGATTTGACGGATAAGTCAATGCGACGATTTGCATCACGTGGTCAGCAGAAACTTGCCATTTTGTTGCTCAAAGTTTCGGTGTTGTATTTGTTGGGGCGCGGCACTTCGGTTTTTATTGTTGATGACTTTATGACGGATTTTGATGCCAGTCGTATTCAACAGGTTATGCGTATTCTTAAAGCCACGCAGAGCCAGGTGTTCATCACCAGTCCCTTGCAGATGTCCTTTTTTAATGATTTTGAAAGTGACATTCAGTTTCTTGAGTTTTGATTTGTAAAGTGACGTGCGATTGGTTAATTACACTGGGTTTTATTAGGTTTTTTCGATTTCTGTGTTGATTTTATCTGTGTTGGTGGCTACCATAGCAGCAGGTTAAGTGTAGGTAAATTTTTGCTTATACTTTTCCTTTCTCCTTAAAGCCTCGGGGTTTCCCGAGGCTTTTTTCTTTTGATTTTTACCTTATAAAAAATGGGGAAAAAATGAGGTTATTTCCTTAATAAATAAAAAGGTTGGAAAAATACTTGCGACTTTGAAACATGGATAAAATCCAACCTTTTTATTTATTATATATGTATTTTGATTGACATAAGTACGATTATCAGTCGCGTCGTATTTTTTATGCAAACCTTCACCTCACCACATCTCTTCTTAGTTGTGAGCTGTCAGACATAATTGAAAATCAAGAACGGTTTATAGCTAAAGAATTATCCCGCAGCATTCACTAGGGTTTTTTGAGGATCGCCAACGACGCAAGCATTTGCGGCCTTTGACGCCCTGCGCTAAACGCATCCACTACACTCTGGGTTGTTGCTACATACTTCATTGCAGCATCTAGTCGTCCACGAAGACTTACAGGAGACATTTGTCTTTGAGTATGAGCTATCCTGCGATGTTTTATAAATTCTGCGCCCTTCTGATGTAAGGATTCTATCTTCGTTGCAACTTTGACAAAAGTATCGCGATCTATTTTTGATGGATTAAGTCTAAACCATGCATATTGCGCATGTGATGGAAAATTATTCCAAAGGTACAATGGCACTACCCCTTCTTCCCATATCGCACGTCGAATAAGAATGTCTTTTTCGAATTTTACTAATTGAGCAAAAGCTTCCACGCTATTAAATTCTTCGGTGGTAAGTCTTGAAAAGGGGTATTTATGCATAATAAATGGGGCAACCGCGCGTCGACGAATATCAAAATAACTTTCTTCAGAAAAATTCTGTGGGTCTAACCTGTACCACCCAAGGACTGGCCTATCAACACACTCTTTTGCTTCTTCATCATGCGCAAATCGCAAAACATATACATCTAATTCATCACATCGAAGCTTAAAGATACTGTTAGTTACCCAAAACGACTCTTGCGTCAAACAGGAATCGCCCTTAATTGAAACCGTATTTTGTGCATGAGCCCGAGCAAGTTCATACGTGTGAGGTGTTAACATTGAAGGATTAAGAGATCTAACAACCATAAGATTTGGTGTTTTTTTATCGGCAGCCAGGAGCCATTCCTCTGCAGACATTATTCCCTCACAGAAAGAAGGAACCCGTATGGTGATGGCGGCATCATCTTGCGCACATGAAACAATACATGAAGAAAGAACATGTTGAAGTTGAAAATCAGTTAATGTTGAGTATTTAGGAGCTTGCAGCAACGAAGAAAAAAATAATCCAACAACCAACAACAATCTATAATTTTTCATAATAAAAACCTTTTAACGCACGCTCGTTTTTGCAAGGCGCGCCTCCAATTTCTTCTATTTATTAACTCTAGCAGCTTCATTCCAAAGCAAAAAACGGCAGTAAAATCCACCGCCGCTCTCTTCCTTTTAAGGTTTTTTGCTTTTTATTTATTTTCATACTGAATAAACAATTACATAACCTTAAAATTATCGGTCCCTAGAAAACCATAATTTTACTTTTACTTAATTGAACAGTTATTCAAAGTCAGAATGGTCAAACAGAAGACCTGGTTACGGCTGTCCATGGCTGAGCAGGGGAATGAGTTACTACAGGTTGCGCAGGAGGAATGCTAGGATTTTCATCGTCATCAGAATCTTCAGGGGGTGTCCATTCCAACACCGTTGGTTTAGGACCTGGATTCTCATCGGGAGGAAATGGTGCAAATATAAGCCCACTACCGCTACACGCTATGACCAAAACAAGGACTTTAAGGCTAAATTTCATTCATTCACCACATAAAAACCGCACCGCATACTCTTTTCAGAATACCCAAACGCGTAAACAAACAAAAAAGGCCTTAATTTACGGGAGAAAAGCTCAGTGTTTTTGCCATTATTGCACCCATAAAACACAAATACGCCCCAAAAAAATCGAATGATTTATTTAAATAAGCACAGCCCGCAGATACCAATCGCTATTGCATCGGTAACGTCAGAACGCATTGTTGCCGCATACTGCTGTAATTGCGGAAACATTCGCGTAAGCATAAGCGCAACCTGCTCTTTTTCTGCGCCCCCGCTGCCCGTGATGGCTTGTTTCACTTCGCGTGGTGCAAACTCTGCAATTTCAAGACTGTATTGCGCTGCCAGCAAATATAAAATGCCGCGCAAATACCCAAGTTTCAGGAATGTTTGTGGGTTTTTACCCAAAAACGATGTTTCGAGCGAAACGTGTGAGACGCCCTTCTGCTCAATAATTGTTTTGAAGAAATTAAAAAATTGATGCGTGCGTACCGACAAATGATCTTTTGAGGCCATTTTTAAAAAGCCACAATCAACCAAATACGCTCTACTCCCCTCACGAGCAACCAGTGAGTAGCCACTTACAGAAAATCCCGGGTCAACGCCCAGGACTACAATTTTTTTGACGCTTGTACTCACTGTTAGTGATGCGCTCCATCATGCTCTGGTAAATCTTCAAACTTTGTCAGCTCACCAACAAATCGTACTTTAACGGTTCCCGTAGGACCGTTACGTTGTTTGCCAATGATCAACTCAGTTAAATCTGGATGTTCTGTGTCCCGATTGTATACCACATCGCGATAAATAAAAAAGATAACGTCACCGTCTTGTTCAATCGCACCAGATTCACGCAAGTCAGACAACAATGGACGTTTATCAATACGCGCTTCGAGCGAACGCGAAAGCTGCGATGCCGCAAGCACTGCAATATCAAGTTCTTTTGCTAATGCTTTGAGCGCGCGCGAAATAACGGAAATTTCTTGTGTTCTGTTTTCGTACCGTGCTCCATCGCCAGAAATCAGCTGGAGATAGTCGATGAGAAGTACATCAATATTGTATTTAGCTTTTAAGCGACGTGCTTTTGCGCGCAATTCCATGATAGAAATCGATGCAGTATCATCAATAAAAATTTTTGCTTCTGCAAGCCGAGCTGCAGTATTGGTCAAATCCATCCATTCGTCAGAAGTGATGGTTGCGTTACGAATGTAGTGATGTGGAATGCGCGATTCTGATGACAACATACGGAGCACTAATTGCTCCGACGACATCTCAAGAGAGAAAATACCAATAGCAGAACCCGAATGACAGGCATTAAGCGCAAGGTTCAACATCAGAGCTGTTTTTCCCATCGAAGGACGTGCCGCAAGAATAATCAAATCACCCTTTTGCATCCCGGAAGTCATTTTATCAAACGCAGAAAAACCAGTTGAAATTCCGGTGATGCCATCGCGACGAGAACTTAATTGTGCAAGTCGTTTAAACGTTCCTTTGAGCACATCAGCAATTGGCACAAACGCTTTTTGGGAAAGGTTGTTAGCAATTTGAAAAATCTTTTTTTCTGCACCATCAAGCAACCCTGCAAGATCTTGCCCGGTACTTTCGTAGCATGAAGAAATAATTTCTGTTGAAGACGTTATTAAATGACGCAGCAAAGATTTATCTTTGACGATTTTTGCATGCTGCGCAGCCATGCCAATGGAAGGCAGATCTTCTTGCAACTCCACAAGCCCCATAATGCCGCCAATTTCTTCAAGTTCGTTACGTGTTGCAAGTAAGTCCTGCAACGTAACCAAATCGATTTTTTGGCCAGCACGTGAGAGATCCATGATTGCTTGATACACCAACCGGTGAGCTGGTACATAAAAATCATTGGGACTCAAAGAATCAACAACAAGTCCTAAATTTTCCTCATTCAGCAAGATAGCTGCCAAAACAGCCCGCTCCGCCTCAATACTTGCGGGGAGGCCTTTAAACGCAGGCACTCCCCCGCCAGATTTCAAGCGCGTCTGAACAGATTTCTGAATTTTTAATGACATTTCCCGATGCACCCGTTCTTCGCTGAGAAATTACGCAGCTTCAGCTACAACTTTAAGTGTAAATTCAGGAATGAGCTTTGCATTCAGCTTTACGCCAACGGCATGTTCACCGGTTGTTTTAATTGATTTACCAAAAACAATTTGTTTGCGATTCGCAACAACTTCTTTGGCTTTAAGCAAATCAACAATTTCGTCCGCACTTACCGAACCATACAAACGACCATCATCATGCACTCTTTTCTTGAGTGAAAGATGCATCGATTTAATACGCTCAGCGAGCATACCTAGTTTTGAATTGATAATTTCTTTTGCGACAACAGCTTTAGCTGCTTTGTTTTTATAGAATTCTTCTTGGTTTTTTTCAACCTTAACCGCAAGCTTATGAGGAAACAAATAGTTAGCAGCGTAACCATCGCTTACGTTAACCAAAGCTCCAGCCATTCCAACATTTTCAATATCTTTAAGCAAATAAACACGCATGTCGTTCCCTTTTTTCGTAGCATCACACATCATTTTTGATGTCCCTTGATGCTACCAGAAAAAGAAAACTCCGAAAAGGGGAGCCCGCTAACAAAAGATATGAATAATTGCACCTGCTGCCACCCTTTTTATATGATCAAACGCGGGAGTCCTGGGGGAGGGGTTAACGCATGCCATTGAACAAAAAAAATGTTTTTTTTATTTTCAGCTTTTCGCTGTGCTTGCTTGCAATGCATCAATCACAGGTTACTGCCGCCGGCGGACTTGAGGAGTTGTCATCATTTTTTGATGAGCTCTTTGGGGATGAATCTCCTAAAAAGAGCCCAAGCCCGACCAAAACAAAACAACCTACCGCCGAAATGCCAACACCAGCACAACTGGCCGAATTAACCAAACACATCGCCACCTTGTTATCCTCAGTTTCTTCTTTAATTTCGACCACACACCCACACCATGCTTCCTGGGGCGGTGCTGTTTATGAATCAATTAAGCAGCACCGCAACAGTTTGACCGTACTGGAATCAACACTGCTTCATCTGCAAGCGATTCAGTCATATTTGCCAAAAAAAGAACTCGGTCAATTTGTCGCCGCATTAAAAAAATATTCAAAAGATATTCTCGATCTTATTGCTGCGGCGAATGCAATTCCAGCCGCAAAACTTACAACCATTGCTGAAGAAAATGCTTTTTTGCTCGGAGAAACCTCATCATTACCCTCCAGGCAAACGCAAAAAAACCTTGAAAGACGCACCAACGCCTTTGCAAATCTGGCTAAAAAAATAGCCCCACTCAACACCGAACTACAAAAAATCCTACATGACCCAGAATTTAATAAAATCTTCCCCGAAGCCCCAAAACCATCTGACTACAAACCAAGTTCATCTTCATCTCGATCCTCAAGCTCATCATCATCACGCTCCTCGAGCAAAAAATCATCGCCTCGAGACAGCTGGGATGATGATTACGACAGCAGATCACCCTATTCATCAAATTATTCTGGGTATGATGATTACGACAGCTTCGACCGCACAAGCGAAGAACCAAAAGATATCCAGGAACCAGCAAAATCCACTGATTCCTCCAAAGAAGCCTCTGGTGGCACCATGGCTCCACCGCCAAAAGAGAAAAAAGATCTGCCGCCTGAAGGTTTTGTGGAACACGTAAAATTCCTGCAAGAAGATGAACTGGTGGCTACGCTTCAACGGTGCCTTGAGGGCGGTTCATTGCTCACCAATCCTTCCTATTTTTCTACGCTTGCCGCTGTATTTGAGCAGCTTTTTGCCGAGCACAAAGATGGCGGACTCTCCAAGCTGGCCAGCCAAATAAAACAACTTGAAAAAGAAGCTGCGCAAGCGCATGAAAAACTTGTGAGCACCAAAAAAGAAGAGAAAAAGGAATTGCCGCCTGGCGTCATGCCAGAGAGTGAAGAAGCTAAAGAAATCATTGAAAAAGAACAAAAAGATCGTGCGGCACTAGCCGAAGCTCAAAACGACTACCAACAACTCAAACAAGGGGTCACCTCGGCTGTAATCAGGCTGCGTTACCTCCCCACTCAACACCGAGTCAAAGAATCAACCGCAGCAAAAAGCGCTGAGCACGACGGCATCCGCCTTGCATGGATGCTTCCCGAGCACGCCAGCGGAGAAGATGACGATGACACGCCAAAAAAACACTTGGGAATGAACATTTCGAGCAATATTATCGATCAAGAAGACGTCTTGTGCCGCCACGGCCGCAAAACATTTACCCATTTTTTGGACATGTTCGCTAAAAAATTTGGAATGGCTGCCTACATCAAAACACAAGAAGAGCGGCTCAAACAGGAAATTGCGCAATTTGAAGAACAACGCAGAAAGAAAGCAGACATGCTTTCTGGAAACCTTCTCAACACGCCGTTAAGCATAGAACACCTGGCTTCGATTCAAACGAACGTTGAACAGCTTGCCGCCCTCGCCTACGAATTACAGTGCGAAAAACCAACAATGAACACCAACGACGCACATTTTTATCAACTAGCCCAGCACAAAATGTACGCGAAAACAAAAGCTGTTTTAACCACCGAACAAAAAGAAAATCTTGAATCTGGCTTGGGAACATCGCGCTACCACATAACAAACTGCCTATCATCACTTGATCAAGCGCTCCAAAAAGTTTCAACAGAGATTCCCGCGCAAGACGTAGAAAAACTTGCACAAGCTCTCACCAAAGCGAAAACCGCATGGTCTGGCTACATCACCCAAGAAAAGATGACTCGCCCCAAATTACCTGCAGCAGCAGAAGAAACCGAGCCGCAACCACCTATGCTTCCACTCGAGTCAGTTGATGATGCAGATGAAGTGATGGATGAAATGTACGAAAAACTTTCACCAGCAAAAAAACCAAAGAAGAAGCCTATTTTCCAAGGAATTTCCCAAGACCAACTCCAAAACATGTTGGGGGCCATTGCGCAACCTGCAAAACCCCAAATTAAAGCGCGGTAGAATTCAACTCCTACACGCGCCATACAAAAACAAAAACCCCCGAAGATTTTATTCCTCGGGGGTTTTTTTACTTATCACGCCGTCGTTCAGAGAACGTAGGCAGAAAGTTTTTTGAAGTTCAGCAATTAAGCTTGTGCTTCTTCTTCTGTTTCTGTTGAAACTTCTTCTGTAGAAGCTGAAGCGTCTTTGCTTGCTGTGAAATCGCGGTATGCGTTAACAAGAGCAACAGCAAGAACAACAGCACGAACTGAAGCAAGAGTAATTTGAACTTTGTTATCAGCAACATATTTGCCTTTAACTTCGTCAACTTTGTCTGCTTTCTTAACAAGCACATCGCCAACTTTAACAGCAACAGCTGCTTTAGCCTTGAATTTGCCTTTATCTGTGCAGTCTGCTGTGATTTCTTCAAAGAGAGCTTTTACAGCTTGCAATTCAGCATCTTTTACAGTATCGAAAAGGGTAGCTTCAACAACGTCGCCTTTTTTAGCTGTGAATTCAGCTGTAGCTTTAACGTCATCCGCAACTGCTGGTTTGCCAACTACTTTTACAGCATCTTTATCAAAATGCATGAAGCCAAGGCGGGTGAAGCCTGAGAAATCACGATTAAATTTCGAGAATTCTTTAGGATCTTTTGAAGCACCCTTGTCACCAAGAACTTCTTTACCTTCGCCAAGAGCGTATGAGGTTAAAGCTGTAACAAGAACAGGAGCAACTGCACCTTTTACTGAGCCAAAGCTGCAATATTGTCTTACAACTGCATCAACTTGTGACATTGCGCCACCAAAAGCGTTAGCGCCACCAACTACAGCAGCAAACAATGCTACTTTCTTAAATGTATGTGTCATTTTCATTTTTCCTTTTCATTACAACACACGAAACATTACAACACTTCATAACCTATTCTACCCATTTTTACTGGGTGATCCAGTGGGTATTCAGCTATCATCGCAAAACAATGCTTTTTTGCAAAAAATAGCTAAACAATAGCGTTTTTTCAATTTTTTGCACTTTCCCGCCGGGAGGAATAATTACAATGAGATTTTTTCTCGAGAACTACAGCGATAATTTGTTGTACTACTTCATCAAAAGTCAATCGCGAAGTGTCGATAATTACCGCTCCGCAAGCCGCTACCAATGGGGCCATTACACGCGTTTGGTCATGCGCGTCTCGCGCGGCGATGCTATTTTGAGCTTCATCCAACGTCATACCCTGCGCTTTTCTTGCCACATCATTAAGCATCCGTTGAGCCCGAACTTCGACCGATGCCGTCAGAAAAAACTTACATTCTGCATCAGGGAACACCACGGTCCCGCAATCGCGCCCTTCTGCCACCAACGAGCATCGCTCTGCAACTGCACGTTGCATTTGCATTGACCATTCGCGAATATGAAGGTTTTGACTAATTAATGAAGCCGGCAAACTCAACCACGTAAGGCTCAGCACCAGTTCAACACGTTCGCCATCAATTGCAACTACCGGCGTTTTGTTACCCGCCTCATAGCCGTAAGCTATGCCCTCAAGCGCATCCAAATCATCTTCGGTCACGCTATCGCGAACCGCGCAAAGCACGCCTGGAGAAAGATCGTCAGCCTCAGAAAGCCCTCGCCGAGAAAGCAGCACAAACGCTGCAGCGCGGTACAACAACCCGGTCTGGAGTACATAAAACCCCAATTCGTCTGCAACACGACGGGCAACGGAGGTCTTTCCGCTGCCCGCAGGTCCATCTATCGTGATAATCATACCAAGCTCACACAACGAGCACACAACCCGTCTTCATGGGTCGTAACTTCATACTTCCAGCAGCGCGGACACTTGGTTCCTGGCGCTTTTTCTGCTACCACAGAAAGCCATGGAACTTGTGTTGCGGCGCTCTCATTAAAGTTTTTAAATTCAATTTTTGATACCAAGAACCATTCACCAAACACTACCGCGAGATCTTGTTTCTGCGCTATTTTTTCTAAAAACGCGTTAAACGCATTCCCGGCGGCATCTGTTGTATTGATTCCAATAACAATGCTTGCCTCTAGCCCCACGTTTACCGTGCCAACCTCTCTGAGCTTTTCGATGGTGCGCAGTACTTCACGGCGCACACTCTCCAGCACACCCCAGTCGGTTGCATGGACCTCAAGCGCTTTTGCGTACGCTGTTGGCAACGCTGGCAACGCAGCTTGATGCACACTACCTTTGCCTGGTGCATACAATTGATACACATCTTCGGTCGTGAACGAGAGCACTGGCGCCAACAAGCGCGTAAGCACATCAAGAATGGTCCACAGCACTGTTTGAGCAGATCTACGCGCCGCACTGTCGGCCCGCTCGTTGTACAAACGATCTTTGAGCGCATCAAGGTAAAAGCCACTGAGCTCGTTTACACAAAAATTACTGATGGTTTTAAATACCGCGGTAAAATCGTAGGTTTCGTAAGAATTTTGCACATTCAGATTCAAATCGTACAAAACGGAAAGCATGTAGCGATCGATCACCAGCATGTTTTTGTGGTCAACCGCGTGCTGTGCATGGTCATAATCGTAGACGTTAGCAAGCAAGAACCGCAGCGTGTTACGTACCTTACGGAACCCTTCTGCCAACGTTTCAAGCACGTCTTTTGAAATAGCGATGTCATTTTGATAGTCAGAAGCCGCAGCCCACAACCTGAGAACGTCTGTGCCATATTTTTGTATAATTTCTTGCGGTTCTACACCATTCCCAAGCGATTTTGACATCTTGCGGCCTTGGCCATCAACGACGTAACCGTGGGTGATAATGGTCTTCATGCATGGCGCATCATGCAAAATCATGGAGGTCAACAACGAGCTTTGGAACCATCCGCGGTGTTGATCGGACCCTTCCAGATACACATCTGTTGGGAACATGCCGCGTTTTTTAAGAAACGCAAAATGGCTCACACCGGAATCAAACCACACGTCCAAGGTGTCGGTTTCTTTTTCAAACTCGGTACCACCACAGCGTGTGCACGAAATATTTTTTTCACATGCGCCAGCAGCAACTAATGCATCCAGCGAGATGCGGTCCCAATATTCGGTACCTTCAACGGCCACGCCCTGGGCAACCACATCAGTGAACTGCTTGGTAACAAAACCAGCAGAACAGCCTTTGCACACGAGTGCGGTGATTGGCACACCCCAGTGACGTTGACGAGAGATACACCACTCGGTACGCGTACCGACTGATCCGACAAAGCGGTTCTTTCCCCATTCGGGAACAAAGGAGATGGTATCTGCTGCAGCAATGGTACGTGCAGCTAAATCATTTTTTTCTAAGTTACAAAACCACTGATCGGTAGCTCTAAACATCAAGCCATTGCGGCAACGCCAGCAATGCGGATACGAGTGTGAAATAGTTTCTTTTTTAATCAACGTACCGCGTTCCATGAGCATGGTGATCACGCGACCTTGAACTTCGCTCACTTTTTGACCAGCAAACTCTGGTACCCGCACTTCAGCAGTGTAGGTGCCGTCTGATGCAAGCGGTGACGTGATTGGTAATTTGTTTTTAACGCCCATGACGTAGTCTTCTGGACCACAGCCCGGCGCCGAGTGCAAGCACGCAGTACCCTCACGCAGCGAAACCGCATCATCAAGAATGACAGGAACGGTATACGTAGGGACTAATGGATTGCGTACGCGTGCGCCCGCGAGGGATGTTGAGTGAATGGTGGCAACCGTCTTTGCATCTGCAAATTCAAACTTTTGCATCATTGCATCAACTAAATCAGTTCCCAAAAGGTATGCTGAACCATTGGCAACAACCACGCTGTATGATGCGTCTGGATGCAATACCACCGCTTCGTTAAGTGGCAATGTCCATGGCGTTGTTGTCCAAACCGCAAATGCAGCCTCTGAAACACCTGCTTGGGTTAAAATTTTTGAAAGCTCAGAAGTTGCCGAATCGACCACAAAACGCACATAAATGGATGGATCTTTGCGGTCTTTGTACTCAATTTCTGCGGTTGCAAGAACCGTTTGGCACGAAGCACACCACGGAACAGTCTTGCCTTTTCGCTCGATGTAGCCTTTTTCTACCAGCAAACCAAATGCTCTGACAATGTCCGCTTCGTAAGATGGATCCATGGTTGCGTAACGTTGTGAAACGTCAGCAAGAATACCCATGGCTTCAAACTCTTTGTGCTGAGTTTCTATCCATTTTTGAGCGTATGCACGGCATGCTTTTTTGAGTGCAAGTACGTCGGCAGTGCCTTTAGAGGTATCAATACCCTCTTCTGATGCGACTTTGAGTTCAATTGGCAACCCATGGCAATCCCAGCCATAGGTCAAATCAACATCGTACCCAGACATGCGTTTAAATTTACAAACAACGTCTTTAAGAACTGCGTTCAGCGCGTGCCCCAAGTGCAAATGACCATTGGAGTACGGAGGACCCCAGTGCAAACTAAACTGTTTGTTGCCTGGCTTCTTTTGAATAATCCGCTCATAAATACTGCAGGCCTTCCAGAACGCTAGCATTTCCGGATCTTTTTGAGCTGCGTTAGCTCGAATGGAAAATGTAGTCTGGGGCAAATTAAGCGTATGTTTGTAACTCTTTTTTTCAGGCACTGTTGACATGAAAAGCCTCTGCAATAACTATGAATGATGCGATATTCAACAACTTGGCGTAGTGTATCGCACACCCAGAAAAAAATCACCCCCAGACAAAAGTCCGGGGGCTTTTCTAAAAAATTTTATGATTCCAAACGAACTAATCGCTCATTCTCAAAAAAGCGATGACAAGTCGACTACCCCGTCTTGAGAACCCGCAGAAGAACCAGATGATTGTGATCCAAAAGACTGATCAGAAGCTGCCGCTTCTCGCTCCAGATCCTGCTGATCAGCTGAGCTCAAATCTGTTATTGCAGAATCCGAGGCCAACCCTGCAAACGCATCCGAAACCCCATCTATAGGCTCATCAGCTAACGCCTGAGCAACTGACATTTGGTTTTCATCTGATGCAGATGCAGCCCCCCTTGAGGAAGATGTCGTTGTGTCACTACCAATTAATCCAGATAAATCTGTAATCGATGAAGACTCATCACTCGTACTCGATTCTTCTCCTGATAGATCAGCCAACTCTGCCAACGGATTATTATCTACATCCGCTGAAAACGATGCCTCTTCTGACATGATATCCCCGGCAGCGCCTAAATCTTCAGACAAATCGACGCCATATTTATCTGCAAGAGCTTTACCCAATGCATCCATTTCGGAATGATTGGTAGCTGAACCAATCGATGCTAACGGAATTTTTTGGGAGAAGAAATTATTGTCGGGTAAAAATGCTTTGTCTTCTTCTGATGCAATATCAGATTTCTGACCAGCTACCGACCGCAGCAATTGATTAACATGCATGCCCGTCATCTGGAATACCATCTGATCCATTTGTGCGTTTGCAGCATCCTGAAATTGCGGGCAACGCAACAAAAGCAACGCAAATTCTTTCATCAAGAAGGCATTTACAGAACGCGAATAATCGTATGCCTGGGGGGTAATTCCCAAGAACGACTCTTGCGCGGATGCTCGCATACCGGCTGATGGAGCAGCACCATCAAATACAGGGTTCTGAAAAACACTCGCATCTCCACCCTCAACAGTTCCCCCAGAATCATTTGTAGATGTATCTGCTGACACCGATTCATCAGCTAAAGCTGCAACCGTGCTCGAGGTTGTAGTCGCAGTATTGAAGGCGGCAAACGGATCGTCAACTGAAGGTTGCGCTGGAGTTTCGCTTACCGGCGCTGCTGCAGCAACCGCCACTGTCTCTGGCGCTGGCGTAGCAGGCGTTGTAGCAGGCGTTGTAGACGCACCTTGATCTGAGGCTGCTGGCTGCGCCACCGTAATAACGTTCACATCGCCAAGCCCACTCATTGAAGACTCGCCCATAAGCACTCGGCCTACTTTTTTTGCTCGAGGAAGGCGGCGATCAAATTCAAACTGGCGCAACTGATAACGGAAAGCCGATCGAGCCCTGCTGTAGAGCACAGACGCATTATTAGAATCTTTTTGCAATGCAATCAACTGCGGATCTTGCAACAATTGTTGAGCCGTCATTTTTCCCAACGAAGCTCGATAGGATGAAACTTTATTCCGGCAATACAATAAATACCGCTCCGCATCCATGTACGATTTATACAACTGAACACCTGTTGCGGTAAGCGTTTCACCTGTATTTGTTTTTACCACAAACGGACGCGAGTCTGTTTTGATGAGATTTTCCAAATACAACAAATCCAAATTTGCGCGAAAACAAATTGCATACGCTTGCAAAATAGCCTTAGGAAGGGTCAACAGCGAATCATTCATAATATAATTGTTATCGCCCGCAAAACCCTGGCGCATGAGACGCATAGTTTGCCAAAACTGAATATCCAAATACGCGGGCAATGGTACGGGAATTTTATTACCACTTAATTTGCCAAGCTGACCTTCTTCTTGCGCCGCAATTGCATCTAGCTTATCAATAATCGACTGAGCAATTCGTTGCTCAAGAATAGCTTGCGGACTCGCCTGAGAAGTTGTTGTCCCGGTCGCTTCCCTCTCCGCTACAAGCGCTTTACGCGCATCGGTAAGATCGGAAATCATTTTAGTAAGTTCATCAAATTCTGCATCAATAGACCCTGCCATTGCCGTCAAATAGCCCGTCAAACTTTCCCCCCACCAACTCTTTTTTTCGGGAGCAAGAAGATGCGCAATGAAATCTTTGATCTTGGGAATACGCGTTGATAAAAAGGTTGTCATTCGATTAACATCAATTGAAACCGTAGTGATATCGTCGCTAGTACGAGCAGTCGTTGTATAATCTATTGTTCCTTCTTGGTCGGTAGATGTTGTGGATCCCATCTCAGTGCTTGCAATAAATGTTTTAAGCCCCCGATAACGCTCAGCAATTAATTGCTGAATCATATATTCAAGTAACGCTTTATCCGACTGGTTAAACGTTTTAAGATCAATAAGATCAATCACATTATTTTGCGCATAGCCAATTCGCACTTCATACGGCGTTTGTTTGCGAACATCGCCATAGCACAATTGCATGTCAGAAATAGGCGCTGCAAATCTGTCTTTGTATTCTTGGATTTCCGCTGAATCGACCGATGGCGTAAATGAATTCAACAGATCTACAAAGAATTTGGGCATTTTACCAAGCAACCTAGAAGGCCGAGAAATAGTAACAACTTTTTCCCATCTAAAAGCTTTTTCAGGACCAAACCCAGGATTAAGCTTCACGGTCTCTTGGATATCTGGCGTGATTACTAATTTAAAAATAAGCATCATCAATTCAAAAGGAACATCAAGCAACGTAGGATATGCTCCTTTAATTCCGGTGGTTACAGTGGTATTTTTACGCGCGGTGTTTACCAAAATGATAATCTTGAGCAAAAACATTGTTTCTGGTGAAACTTTTAGAAAATGACCAAACGGTGCCCAGATTTTTTCTGCATTTGCGCGTCCACCAACCATAATTCCCAACAATCCTTTAATCAATTCTGGGGCAACACCATCACCCAGAGAAAGTGGCTTTTTACGCTGACCAGAAGGATCGGTAATGTCAGGAATAACACCCGGCAACAACATTGCAGTCATTGGTTGATAGACGTAGCGTCCTAACCCGTCAAACGTAAAACCAAACGGCTCATTAACATCACCCCCACCGCGAAATCCAAAATCATACGCCATGCTGTAGGGTGTATTGGAAGGATCACTACTTGCTTGCTGGTCATACACAATAATCATCTGGTCGTTGTAATCTGTTTTTTTAAGGCTATTGACCATGTTGCTTACAAAACCAGTGAAAATATTCACAATGGGTTTTACTTTTGACGTCAGCCCACTCACAGCACCTGTAAGAGAAAACGCGGAAACCGTTGACTGAAAACCAGCACAAAGTCCTATCACACCCACAAGTATTTTAAATCTTTTTTTCTTGCACACGACCCCACCCCTAGCTCACTGTGTTTACACGCGCCCTGACTATACAAAAAAGCATGTTCTTCATGCCCATGTTTTAAGTTTTTTATGCAGGCCCTTGCATATTCAAACGCGCTGGCCAAACAATTTTGTCTTGTACAAGCGACGATGAAATAAGAAGCGAACACTGCGCATCTTCTCGCATAGATATCATTTTTGGAAATTCAACCTTGTATGCTGTTTTAAATGCAGACACAGTCTGCCAATCATCCCCAAACAACAAGCGTGTTTCGGCATCAAAGTCTGTTTCGGTTATTTTGTAAGGCGCCGTTGTTTGCGCATCAGCTTGCTGCGAAAGCACCAAGTGCCACTGTGCATTTTTATCATGAAGCTTTTGATACCGGTCGCCTCGCACCTCGGCAAGAACATAGAATACATGGGTCCTTGAAAGTACTTCTCTCTGATTTGCTAATTGCTCAGCATACTCAGCTTGCGAGAGTCCGCGGTCTTCTCTTTTTTTATCAATAAGACGTTGCGCAAGATCGTCATCAAGCTTTACCACATCAAACATCGCCAACGTTGAAAACTGGTTGTAGAGCTTACACGTTTTGACTACCGATCCAAATGGATTTTTCTTAGAGATTCCCTGGTTGATCCCAGAAAATGGACTCTCATCAAGCGACATCTTCTGCCACATGGTTTTTTGCTGTCCCTTTGCAGGACGCCGATATGGTTTACCCCACAAAAACCGTGCATTGCACGACATATTCATTACAACTAAAACACTTAACATCAATCGCAGAATCACGCTGCACCTCCCCGTGTGCTTCACTTACAAAATCGTATCAATTCATCTGGCAAATCGATACGATATGTCTTCAAAACCCCTTTAAAACCATTGGTTTTCACATGCTGAGTTTTTTTCTTGCTCGAAAGTATTTTGCACATGCGCTCTCAACAAAAGCAACGTCCACCTCACTTTGGCTTTCACTAATTGTACTTTTTGTCGGTAGCCTCGCGCTTTCTTTGGCCTTGAGCATCACACAAGCGTTTGAAGAAAAGGTGTTTGCAAAACTCCAGGGAGCAAATGCAGACGCACTTGTTTTTTCTTACGGAAACAAACTTGATGCCAACGACATCAAAAAAACACTCTTCGCCCAACACGGCACGATCATAAAAGCAGTCACCGAGCAAAGCATGCACAGCGTCATTATCACCCACAATAACCATCAATCACTCACAACCTTGCGTGCAATTGATACTGAAACCGAACACCTAGTGACCAACCTTGCGTCAAAATGCCTTGCGCCACAAACAAATGTGCCACTCTCTTCGTATCTCTCGGACAATAAGGTCATCATGGGGAGCACCTTGGCCAAGCAACTCAATGTGCAAAACGGCGACACCATACAAATTTTTATTCCGCACGAAGGAAAAAGTACCTCGCGCATAAAACTCACCGAGAAAACAGTAACGATTGCTTCACTTTTCACACTAGGGCTTGATGAATTTGATGCAAATACTCTGTTCTGCACGCTTCCCTTTTTCAACGCGACATTCCATGTTGCCTCTGGCGTAGACACGCTCCTTGTTTCATTTAAAACGCCAGAACCCGCGGCCTCTAAAATCCAGCAACTAGTCACCAGCATCAGCGAATCGTTACCATTTGCGAATACAACAACCGACCACAACATCGCAGCACTCAAAAAAACGCTCCCACACTGCACCGTGTCATCGTGGAAAGATCTCTACCCCGCTCTCATTTCTGCATTCCATCTTGAAAAATGCGGCATCATCAGCATTATCTTGCTGTTCATGCTCGTGGCACTGATGAATACCATTTCGGTATTGTTTACACTGGTTCACCGCAAGCAACATGACATCGCGCTCTTTCAGGCACTGGGCATGCCTGATGCTACCATCTCACGCATATTTATTTGGCTGGGCATGGGAATCGTTTGCACAAGTTCTCTTGCAGGAATTTTACTTGGCTATACACTCAGTTTCGCACTCGAAACCTATAAACTGGTCCCTCTGCCCGATGTGTACTACGTTTCATATCTTCCTGCATCAACAAACCCAGCCATCTTTGCTTTTGTCACAGCACTTTCTTGTGGGATGGGATTTATAACCATTTTTCTTAGTGTTCGTCATATAAAAAACAATCATGTCCTTGAAATATTAAGGCACACTTAATGATTACAATCACCCTCCTGCGGAAAATCCTACGCCGCGTAAAAAACAGCATAAAATATGTTCACGCGCGCGTAGCACACACCTTTCACAAAAGAAATATTCGTTCTTTTTCTCGACAGCTAACCTTTCAATTTCAACGCCCCCTAGAACAAGATGTATGGATAGACATCCCCACTCCATCACCAGAAGAAATTACTCAGATTCTTGCAGGTAAAATAACCATTTTCGACTACACTACACACACATCAAAAGAGCGCCCTGATTGGCACCATGATTTACGCTTGTCGCCGCAACACAACCCCAACATTGCCACTACCTTTTCTTTTGATATCAAAATTCAAGAAACAGCTAGTAAAAACCTACAGGAAATGGGGTTTGATATTAAATATCCGTGGGAGCGGTCGCGTTTACAATACCTGTTGCCACTGGGAAAAGCTTTCCATAAAAATATCCACGCGCATGAATCGTTTGAGTTTTTTAAACACGAACTGGAATCGTGGATTTCGCACAATCCCTATCTTCATGGCCCCAATTGGATGAACGCCATGGAAGTAAGCATTCGCTCCACAACCATGCTCTGGCTTCTTTCATTTTTTTATACTGAAGATACCGCCAAAACACATGAAGCCTTTTGGAATTCATACATTACGTCGTTACTCGAGCACGCACAATTTATCGCAACCTACTGGGAAGACTATGACGCGCCAAACAATCATTATTTATTCAACTTGACCGGCAGTTGGTACTTAGCGCGCTTTTTTTCCTTGCACGGACTTTTCCCGTTTGGAAAAATTACAACGCTTTGGAAAAGCATTTGCGATGGTTTTAATTATCAACTCAGTGCAGATGGAACCCTCTACGAAAGCTCAACCGCGTACCACGGACTTGCATTGCAATGCCTGCAGCACATCTTCCAGCTCAATATCATGTCGCAGTACGGATTACCCACTGAACTTAAAGAAAAACTTGTGAGAGGCACACAATTTTTAAGCGATAGCTTTTACAACAACACAAACCAAGTAGTAATTGGTGATTCTGACAGCGGCTATTTGGTGTGGCCTCTTGTCGCATCACTGATTCCTGATTTGTATAAAGCAAAAAAACAAGATGATCACCCAATCGTTCAGCATTATCAAAACTTTGGTCTGGTTTTTATCACCAATAAAAATTGGCATATCAGCCTGCGAACAAAATCGTTCCAACAAAAAAAACCTACCGGACACGCGCATGCCGACCTTCTTGGAATCACGGTAAGTTACCAAGGTAATGCAATTATTGTTGATCCCGGCACCGGTTGTTATACCGCGAACACAACTATCAGAAATACATTAAGATCCTGGGATACTCACTCAACACTGTGGCAGCCAAACGTGAGTTTGTTTGATTTCTCAAAGCTTTTTTCTATTGGCGGCTCACCAGTCCCCAAAATTCCGGTTATTTTTTCAGGAGCTCCGCACGCACCAGCAGTTACAGCTCAATACAATAATGGACAAATTTTATTCACACGCTCGCTAAAACTTGATTCACAACTAGACTCACTCTTCATTACCGATAGTGCAAATTCTGCAATTTCTCAGAAAAACTTTTCATTTAAAACAGCACTCACTATTGATCCGAGCATAAATATTGCAAGCCTGGCTCCGACATTTCACGATCTTACAAATGAAACCAAGACACTCGCTCTGCGATGCAAAAAAACTGATTTTAGCGCTCAACCACAAATTTTTTCACAGAATTATGGCGTTATAACTGCCACAAAACAACTCGTGGCAGAGTGTATTACACCCTACCACGACTGTCTTGAAATTCGCCTGAAAACACAAACGCCCGAGATTTAACCTCGGACGCTTACCAGATTGGACAAAAACCCAACAACGCAACGGCGCTTGATAAAAACTTGTGTCTCAGAACATCTAGATTAGATGGCTCTTGATATTCAAATAACAACAATCCATGGTTTCCATGCTTCAGATCCCACGCAAGAAAATGAGGCTGATCCATGCCCATATCATGAGCCAAGCGATCAACTTCAACCTTATTGTGAAAATCAATACCGCGAGCTTTTATACTGTTGCGCAAAAACGCACGGACCTCACGGTTAAATGCTGACTTATCCATTTGCTCAATAGCTTCTAACGGATTGCTCCAAACATCTCTCTCGTGAAGATGACATTCATCACTCGAAAAGCCTGCAACACCAACAAGATGGTCAAAATCTGGATTGTCGGCAAGATATACTGCTTTTTTAAATTGAAACACTTCACCATGCCCAAATTCATGAAGAACTAATTGAGCAAGTCCATGAACTTGTTGATGACGCATAATTTTTTGGGGAAGACCCAATAAAGTATGTACGTGATCGTGATCGGTACTACCTAACTCTACAGAACGTTGATCGGAGGTTTTCATACTCCCACTTTCTATTTAGGCTCATTGCCGTATTTTCATGCTAAAATATTTAAAATAAATTGGCAATAGGGCCCACCTGGTCGACATTATCACATCTTTTAAAAACCGCAGAGAACCCTGACTTTTTTTGTAAAAAAAGTTTTTTTTAAGTTAAAAAACTTATGCACGAAGTATCTTTCGGGGCTTGCTACCTTGAGCTGGCGCCAATAACCCATCTGCTTCAAGTTGCTCTATGAGACGCGCTGCGCGATTAAACCCAATCCTAAAGCGCCGTTGCAGCAAGGAAATAGAAACATCATCCATTGTTTTTATAGCTTGCAGAACATCTCCATACAACACATCGTCCTCATTATTCCCACCAGCAAAGCTTTTAGCTGCGTCTGCATACATATCAAGGTCCACGTACACGGGCTGACCAAGAGACCGTAAATAATTAGAGAGCCTCAGCACCTGAGATTCAGAAACATATGCACCGTGGATACGTTTTAATGATGCGGCAGATCCATGTAAATACAACATGTCCCCACGCCCAAGCAGTTTTTCTGCACCACTCGCATCAAGAATGGTACGTGAATCTACCTTAGATGAAACACGGCAGGCTAAACGACTAGGAAAATTAACTTTAATAAGTCCCGTTACCACATCAACCGATGGACGTTGTGTTGCAATAACCACATGAATTCCAGCCGCTCGCGCCATTTGCGCAATACGAATTAACTGCAATTCAATTTCTTTACCTGCAACGATCATTAAATCTGCAAGCTCATCAATCATTACTACAAGATACGGCAGCACCGCCTCATTTTTTTCTCGGCTCCGCTTGTTGTATTCATAAATATTTCTTACGCACACTTCTGCCATCTGCTTATACCGATGCTCCATCTCAGCAACAACCCACTTGAGCACCAAAATCGCACGTTGCGCCTCCACCACAATTGGAAACAATAAATGAGGGACTTCTGCGTACGCTGCAAATTCAAGACGCTTGGGATCAATAAGAACAAACCGTAATGTTTCTGGCGTGTGCCGAGAAAGCAGACTAAATAATAAGGTATGCATACACACCGATTTGCCAGATCCTGTAGATCCAGCAACCAATAAGTGCGGCATTGTTGCAAGATCCTGCACAACCGGATGACCGGTGCTATCAACACCGAGCAGCAACGGCAACGCGGCAGATGTTTTTTTCCATGCATCAGTACCAATAAGATCTGAAATAAACACGTCTTCTCGCTGAGTATTTGCAATTTCAAATCCAACGACACTAGTGCCAGGAATAGGAGCTACAATTCTGATGCTTAATGCTTTGAGCACCATCGCCAAATCGTCCTCGCGCGCGATGATACTATTAATCTTAACGTCGATATCAGGCTGATATTCAAAAACCGTAATCACCGGCCCCGGCTTTATCGCCACCACCGAACCTTTTATACCAAAGTGTCGTAATTTTTCTTCAAGCTGTACGCCGCGCGCTTTGCATTCAACCTCAAAAGCTTGGCGATCAAACACTTGAACATGATCTTCAACTAATAATGATTCATCGGGCAGAGGAAATGGCTGAGCATTCACCTTTTTATGAACGTCGCTTACACCATTAACTAATTGATTGATTTCTGGATGGCTAAATAAATGCACACGCGTTGGCATAACTGGCAAAAGAGGTAATGAAATACTACCAAATTTAAAAACACGGGATTGATCTGGTACATATAAATCAACCAAAACAATTTCTGCTACCTCATGTTGAGCTTGCGCATCAATATCAATTGAAAATGCTTGGGGTTCAAATGAAGAATTTTGCGTAGCACCTACATCGACAGTCGCTTTTTGTTCAACAGAACGACTCTCAAACACCGCTTGCACTATTTTTTGGCCATCGCTCAATAATTGTTCAGCAGAAATCATATTTTTTGCAGAAGCAAACAGACTTTTTCCTGCAACAAGAACTCGTCCACCCAACCGCACACTCTTTATGGCAAAAAAACGCAATGCCTCCACTGTTTTTTTCAGCAGAAATAATTTAGCAAGCACTGCTTGATACGCAGTGATATCAAATAAGAAACAAAACGAAACAAAAAGGCCACTGCACACAACAAGTCCAACACCAACAGGTCCAACTGCTCGCAACGCAACATTAAAAAACGCATCTCCAAATGCAAGTGAGTATGCACCCAATCCGCACACCGCAAAGAAACGAAGTACAAAAGAAAGAAACAATCCAAAAGCTGCCGATGAAAGCACAAAGAAATCAACGCGCACCTTTGTTCTACATAACAAGCCTCGCCAAACCCATGCGCACAACACACTTGCAAGCCACGAGTACGCGCCTACACCAAAAATAAACAATAATATGTCTGCGCCATATGCCCCAACAGCACCGCACATATTATCAAAAGATGTTTTGCCTGAGTTGAACATAAATACAGCATTATCAAAAGGAGAATATGAAAAGAGTGAGACTGTTAAAAATAAAAGAATAATACCGAGTGCCAAAAACATTAAATCATTAAACCCATGCAAATGATTTAATGGAAATAACTGTGGCTTTACTGAACTTTTTGAAGAAATTTCATCACGATCCTTGATCATACTCATAAGTCCCTGATACGGTTGGCAATCATTACTACCGACCAAGATATGCAAACTTATCTGATGCACTCAACAAGTTATATCTAACTCTAAAACAGCCTCCAGAACGACAAAAAAAGTATTATAAAAAAGCTTGCCAAGAACGCTAACAGGGAATACAATCTCACGCTAGAAATCTGCTCGACAAAGCTTGCTTGATAACACAATATCTTGTTTTACTTGCGTTCCTTTGGGAAAGCGTGGTAAAAAAATATTGTTAGTTCTTGCTAGCAGCCGTTGGCAGAATTTGTGTCGTGAAGTTTTTATCTTCCGTTTAAACAATACAAAGGGAAGTACATATGTCAAAAAGAGTAAGCCAACTCCTTGCTGTTGTGTTACTTGCGGGTGCTAGCTTCTTAGAAGCTTCATCGCACGGTACCTATTTAACAATTATCAACGATGACGCATCATCACGTTCGCTTGTTGCTGCAAAATGCATGAGCGACGATGTAGATGCAAAAACATCTAACTTTGCAATTTCCGCAGGCTACTCACGTACCTGGGGCTCAAACAAAATCGGTACATACTTCATGCCAGATGCGGTTGATACAAACACCGTAACTCTTGATGCATCAGCACCTGCAACAACCGCAGTTGATTCATCTCGTATCATTCGTCTTAACACTGGAACAGCACTTCATGCAGCAGTCAGCAGCTCAGTTCTTCCTGATGCAACCGTAACAGTTAGCCCAGTTTCAACCAAATTCGCACTTGGTTTGAGCTACTGCCAAGATCTTAAAAACGTAATGGAAGGCGCATGGTTTAAACTCGGCGTTTCTCTTGCTCGTGTAAAAAACGATCTTAACGCAGTTGTTACCGCTGGCGCTAAAGATTCAACCGTTAACATCACAGTAGACGGTCTTCTTAAAGGCGATACCCCAGCAACAACCGGTTACGCCGCTGCTGCTTTGGCGTACGGCAAAATCTCAGCAAACTATGCTCCAGATGCGCAAACACGTCCAGAAGAAGTCAACATGCGTCTTGGTTACGAATTTGTAAGCAATGACTCAGGTACATTTGGCGGTTATGTAAGCGGCATTATTGGCCTTGGTACAGAACCTACAATGGAATGGGCATTCGAATCAGTAGTTGGTCACCGTAACTTTGGTGTTGGTGCTGGCTTGCAAGGTTGCGTGCAACTTTCAAGTGGTGAAGACTACAGAATGTCCTTGAACATCAACGGTCAAGCTCATTACTTGTTCGCTCGTGATGACTACCGTCTTGGTAAAATGACAGGCTTAACAGGCAACACAAACTGGATGCGTTACTGGCTTGCAACAGACGGCACAACCAAAGCTCCTCTTGCAAACTTCCTTCGTCAAAAAGTTTCTGTAACTCCTCGTTACACTGTTGACCTTGGCGCACAATTTATCTACGCCGGCGAATGCACACAGTTTGATGTTGGTTACGCAATGAACTACCGCGCTAAAGAAGACAACAAGCTTGCAACAGCTTGGAACGATGCGCTCGTAAACGCATACGATGCAGGTGCAGTAGTCTCAGCTACAACAGCAATCAAAGCTGCTAACATTAGCTGGAACGAAGATTCACAACTTCTTCACACCATCCATGGTGGCGTGCTTTACAGCATGAAAGACATGGAAAACCCAGTAACCGTTGGTCTTGGCGGATCGGTTTCGTTAGCTAACGACTCCACACGTACAGAACAACACTGGTCGATCTTTGGTAAGCTTGGCGTAAGCTTCTAAGCTTCTCACTGAACTTTCAACAAAAAGGGACTGCCGAAAGGCGGTCCCTTTTTGCATTTGAATCCAAACAATCTGATTGCTTGCGTTGGGCTATTGCGTGAAACGATTGGTTGTTTTTATACTCTCACCCGCCACAACACCCGCCCACGCATATCAAGGAGCTTTGCTATGGCGTTTTCTTTCCACAGCACGCCGCGCTGGGTACTTGCACTCGTTATTTTTTGTGTTACCCATACGGTAGAAGGTATTTCACACGCCACTGAAATCATTAAACCTACGTTCTTCTTTTCACCACTTGCACACTGCGCATTGCAATCAAGGTACCAACACAAAAACGAAGGTGCTGCTGGTTTTCATGTACAAGCAACTCCATTCATTACAAAAAACTTTTCAAAGCAATTCATTGGGGCTGGCCTTGGAGCCGCTGAGACAAATAAATTTACTGTCGTTCCTTCTGCGCAACAAGGCTCTGTTGATAGCGATCACTTGATTGCTGTCCTTACAAAAAACGACACCCTCACACTGCAAACTATTAACGAAACCGTACACCGGCCTCAAGCAACTATTGCAATCAACCCAGAACACCAAGATATTGGCGTCACTCTGATACTCAGACATGATCTTGATGCTTTTTTTGAAGGGTTGTTTTATTCGGTGGAGGTTTCGTTAATTGAACAAACACGAACACTCAATCCAACGTACCAAAATGAGCTCACACCAAAAGTAGATACATCTGACATCATCAGCGTCCATGAATACTTCAGTGGCATGCCTCAAAGCATCTATGACGCCTTGGCGACCCTGAAGCTCTCTGACTCTCCCAAGTCTCAACACGGATGCGACGTGGTCCAAGCAACAATAGGCTACCACGTCCTTGATAAAAACGACTATCGCTTTACCATTCTTGGGTCGATGCAATTGCCTTGTGGTCCTGATAAAAGCCTTGAATATTTGTTTGCACCAAACGTAGGAGTACGTCACCTTAATTTCGGACTTGGATGGCATGGACACATCAAACTTGCAGGAAACAAGACTACAACCTGGTGTCTTTCTAACATCGCAATGGGTGCTTACAACTTCCCCAAAGATCAAGCCAGAATACCTTCAATCTCAACTTCCCCGTGGGCGCACTACTATCAAACTCAAGCCGATAAAACACCAAAATACTACACGCTTACGCCTGGAAGCGATGTGCTTCCACATGTAGTAAAAGTTAAACAGGGACTTTCTCTACAAGATACTTTTATGATTAGTTATACACACAAAGAAACCTCAATTGATGTAGGGTTTTCTGCAGCATATCGCGAAGCAGAACACAACACGTTAAGTTCCCCATGGCCTGACGGCACCTATGCTATTGCCAACCGCTATTTAAACCCATTTAATCCAACTGGTGCATCAAATGCACCAACAAACCAAGCGTTTCTTGTTGCTGGCAAAATGTATCCTTCAACCACTGGTCAACTTCCCGAATCATTAACAACACAAACATTTACTCTGGGCACCGATGGCTCAGGAATCCCTATTGCCATGACCCCTGTTACTAGCGGCGCCTGGGCACAAAACATGGCAACAAAAGTTATCAACAACACCGATCTTTGTTTTAATCAGCCAACCGTATTTTTTTACCAAGTGTTTGCAAGTTTTGCACGTACCTTTAAACCTACAACTAGCTCTGAAGTAAGCATAAATGCAGGATGTAATATTGCTTTCGGGCAACCTCAAGAATTACTTATGAAAACATACCAAATGTGGGTAGGTTTGGGTGCAAGCTTCTAGGATCAAAGTATTGCGATCCTCAAAATATGCTCAGTACACTTAGCCCGATCTGTTAAACGCACATATTTGCGGGGCTTTTGATGCGCTGCCTCATCGTTTTATTATTTTTTTTTACGCTAATCACGCCTATTTCATCAACAAAAACGCCATCGGACCCAAACAGCTCACGCATTTCGCCACTCACCACGCCAAATCTTGATAAAGACGATACCATAGCAGCACTCCAAGCTAAGCTTGAAGATGCAAATAAAAGGTTAGAAGAACTACAGGGAACACTTACCGCCGTACAAAAAAAACAAGAAGAGGTGGGAACCCTCAACGCTGATTTGCTTGCCCAAAAAAACACTCTTGAAAAAACAGCAGCAAGTAACCTTGATACCATTCAAGCACTTAAAAGCGCACAAACAGAACTAGAAAAAAAACTAGCAACCCAACAAAGCAAAGAAGACGAGCAATTTGTTCTTCTTAGAGAAGAATTAGTAACCCAAAAAGCCGCTCTTGCTAAAGCCCAAGCTGAGCTCGCAGCTGCTCAAAAAGATGCCACCGAAACAACTTCTTCTTCAAGCGACACTCAAGTACTTATCGCAGAACGCGATAGCTTAACCACAGAGCGAGATGAACTTGCAAAAGAAAAGGCGACTCTCACGGCTCAACTCAAAAGCCTTCAAGCTGACTTAGAAGCTCTTCAAGCAAAAGCCGATGCCGCAACAGGTGACGACGCTAATGCAGTATCTCGTATTGCCGATTTAACAGAAGCATACGAAACTCTCGATACTCAAAAACGAGAACTAGCAGCTCATGTTAAGGAACTACAAGATTCTCTTGGCGATTACAATGACGTCAAACAACAATACGCCGAGCAAAAACAGCAATATGCCGAGCAAAAACAACAACTGGAAGACCTGCGTGTAATGTATAAAGAGGCGACCGAAGGCGCAAGCCAAAGAGCTATTGCAGGACACCATATCGCACAAGATCAATGGGATACTCTCTTGGAACAAGTAGCAAAAGCTCTTAATCCAGTGCAGGAAAAATTACAACAAATAGAAGGGGTACTCCCCGATCTTGCAAAGCGTATCACAGAAGTGGTTAGTGGAAGAACAGTAGCACTTCAATTGAATGCCAAACTACGCAACGACAAAGGAATACTTGATAAACGCATTAAAGAACTTGAAGAATTCGATGATAAATTCACCGCTCTTCAAAAAGAAAAGGCGAGCGTAGATGCAGCACTCCAAGAACTTACTGCCGCCGCAAAAAGCAAGGATGAAAATGTTTCTTCCTTAACCGCTCAACTTGCAGATTTACAAACCCAACTCAATAGCGCAAACGAAGCAATGGAAGAATTAAAAACAACAGAAATTGCTCCAGCAGCACAATTACGCGCCCAATATGTTTCACTCAAACAACTCATGGCAACTTTGATCGGAACAACTCAACGTCAAATGAGCTCAATTGGCGAAAGAATATCCCCTCTTGCAGAATGCATTGAGTCTGCAAAAGATCATGAGAAGAAATTAAAGAACCTTGAACGAACTCTCAAAGCTCTTGAAGACAATGTGCGCGAATTAATCGATCTTGCAAAACAACTTTCTGTCGTTAAACGAAGCGCAAAAAGCGCCACTGACTCATCAGGCTCTCAAGATCAACTTAAGCCACTCCAGGAACAATTAGCTACGGTAACCGCTCAATACAACCAGCTAGTACAAGATGCAAACAACCGCGTGCAAGCCCTGCAAGAACAAGTAGCGATACTTCAGGCAAAAGCAAGTGAAGGCTCAGGCCTTAAAGACGATGTTGTTCGCCTGCAGCAACAACTTGATGATGAAAAAATGCGACGAGAAACAGATGCGCGCATTGCCCAGCAAATTCGGGACGCTTCTGTCTCTGCACAACTTGGCGCTCAGAACTCTGCACTCATTCAAGCACAATTAGATGCACAAAGAGACAGAACAACTGATGCCTCAACAGCAGGGACACAAGCAATGGCAGGTCAAGCATTTGCGACCGGCATTGCCGCTGCAACCAAAACCGCAGCACCCACAGGAGGGCTCAGCCTTGCTGACCTGCAAGCTGTTTTTTCGCGATACGGTGCGGCACCAACGCCCCAAATTATCAACCAGTTGCCAACTCAATATCAGCCCTATATGAACTCAATGGCTCAATTGCCACAATTTAAGCCAATGACCACTCAACAACAGGTAACGTACGCCACAACCCAACTTTCACAAAACAGAACAACGTATATCGATACCTACACGCGCGCAATTACCTTCCTCCAAAATCCAGCCGCACGCAATAACATTGGCGCCTTTAATTCACTGGTAGCAACTGTGTACAACGCAGTCTCTCGAGAAGGATATCTATGGTTCATGCGTGGTGCCAGCGTTCCACGAGGACAGCCTCTTAATACCGAAGCTCGTAACAATCTGAGAATGTTAAACGATCAAGTAGCAATCCCATTACGCAATATCAAATCAGAACTAGCACGACAAGGGGTTTCTGATTATAGCCAACCAGAGGACCTGGTTGCTAAATTCACAAACTTCAGAAGACAACTCGGGGAAGCAATTTAGCGACAAGTTAAAGACTCGTGGTCGACCATAACCATCGCGAACTTTTCTTGCATTTAGCGCTAAAAGGGCGATAGCATTGTGCCGTTCGGCCACAGCACTCAATTTGTAATAACAAGATACAAAGGAATCACAATGAAGCGTTTTTATTCATGTCTGTATGCGCTTGCACTCTGCCAAGCAGTTGTTAGTGCACCCTCGCAAAAAGCTGCGGCTCCGGGATTATTCATTACCCAAGCGAGCGACCAGGACCAATACAAAGAAAAATATACTCATCTACAACAAAATTTTAATGATGTCGTAAAAGCAAAAGATGTCACTGACTACCAACTTTCGTGTCAAAACCAAAAACTTGCACACATTCTTGCGTTCAGCGACCTACAAAAAAAATCACTCGAATCACGCAACGCAGAATTAATTCACAAAAACTACGCCCAAGACAAAGAACTCGCAGAAAAAAACAAACACGTTGCGCGTCTCTTTGAAGAAATCAATGCCATTAGAACAATGCTCCGCAATTCATTAAATACACGTAACAATCTTGAACGCGCGTACTTGAACCTCGATCAGAAACTACAAGTTACACAGCAAAATTTTGCCGCTCAGACCAAACACCTCAACCATAAACTCATTGACCTTACTGCAGCTAAAACAACAAGTCTTATGAGCGAAAGCAAAGCTCTTCAACAAGTAGCGCATCTTGAACAAGCACTGAGAGATAACGAACAATTCTACACCAAAGACATGTACAAAACATTCGACAGCCTTGCGCAAGAACTTGAAGAAACAAGAAAACAGCTTAACATCGCAACTGACGCATGTTTTGAAACAGAGCAGGAACTTTCACAAGTAAAAAAACAATTAGAGGCCACTCAATCCTTACTTACCAACGGTGGCGTTTCGGCTAAAAGCGAAAGAGAGCTTAAAGCCATTCAAACCACCCTTGCAAAACTTGGGAAAGACGCACTCGAGTCAAAAGGGTCTTACCACCAACAACTCACACAAGCCCTTGAACACATCAAGCTCCTCGATCAAAAACTTAACAAAGCCCAGCAAGAAGCAGAACGCAACCACAAAGACATTCAACAACGCGCTGCACGCGAAGCGAAGCACTCGCAAGACTTTAAAATCATCAGCTCAGACCTTGCAAAACTTAAACGCGAATACCAATCAAATATCGCGCAAAATACTTTTCAACTCACCAGAACCATCAAAGGCTTAGAAACAGAACTACAATCCACCAAAGCTCAAGCCTTGCGTACATTCAAATCTATTCAAGCTAAAGACATGGCATTTGGCGCACTTGAACGTCATTCAAAAGGACTTCAGGCTCTGGTTGCGCAAGAAGAAGCAACACAAAAAACCTTGGTTAAAGACTTACACTCGAAAGAAGTAGAACTGAGAAACGTTCACGCAAAGCTTGCTAGATTAGATACAACCGAGCAAAATCTGCGCTTATTGGTAAGTAAAACACAACAAGAACTCGCCAGCGAAACCCAAAAATCAAAATCTCTTGCTGCAAAACTACGTAACGTAAGCCAAAAACTCGCTTCAGCGGAACTTGAACGAGATAAAGTTTCTTACCAAAACACTAATCTTCAAAAAGACATTTCTGAGCTCAGCAAAAAGCTTATGCACAGCGAAGGCATGGCTCTTGCGCTCACCGAAGAACGCAACAACTACATGTTTGAACGGCACGCATTTGCACGCATGGCAGAAAAAGCAGTTGCTGACCGCAACATGTTTGCAGAGAGATACCAAACACTCCTTAAAACTGTTTCTCGCGCACGAGAAAACTCAAAATTGGGCATAACAGAAGCTCATCCTGTTGGCATCGCCATCTTATAAAAAACCTAGCAGAGCTCAAAAAGGACTCCCCTTCTTGAGCTCTGTTTTTATTTGGCCTATCCTTTAGCAATAAATACTTCCAAGACCTTAGGCAGTTCTATGCTTTTTAATGAGCTATTGCTCTGCATTCATGCACTCGTTGCAGTTGCTCTTGTATTTTTTGCCTTTAAACTCGGAAAAAGCGCACTAATCAGTTATTTATCAGTGTGTGGCGTGCTCGCCAACCTCTTTATTTTTAAACAAATTGATTTATTTGGACTGCATGTTACCGCAACAGACGTCTTCATGATTGCTCAATTAGTGGCACTCAATCTCCTCCAAGAAATACACGGGGCCGAAGAAGCTCGCAAAGCCATCAATGTAAGCTTCTTTGCAGCGCTCTGCACATCACTTTTTGGGATTTTTCATATCGCCTACATGCCCAATGCCTTTGATGCCACTCATTTATTGTATTCAACTCTTCTTGTCCCGGTTCCTCGCATCATTTTTGCCTCACTTGGCACCGATTACCTTGCCGCACACATTGAGCGAATGGTCTTTTCGTTCCTCTCTCACCGTTTCAATAAACGATTCTTTGCGGCACGCAATATTGTAACCATGGCCATTTCTCAGCTTTTTGATACAGTAGTATTTAGTTTTGCAGGTCTGTATGGGCTTGTTGCATCAGTTCCTCACATTATCGTCACCAGCTTAGGGATCAAAGCAGTCCTTATTGTTGGCATGTCTCTTTTGAGCTCAAGCGCCTACACGTATTTTTTGAAAAAATAACCATATGAATACCAATTACTTTTCATTCAAAATAATTCATCAATCAAAGAAATCACGCGCACGCGTTGGCCAAATTGTGACACCACACGGAGTGATTGATACCCCTAACTTTGTACCGGTTGGCACAAATGGTGCCCTTAAAGCCCTCGATTCTCTTGTTGTAGACTCACTGAATGTCCAACTCATGTTTTGCAACACCTATCACCTCATGCTCCAGCCTGGCGCAGATATTGTTGCTCAAGCAGGTGGACTACACACCTTTATGAATCGATCAAAACCAATTATTACCGATTCTGGGGGGTTTCAAGTTTTCAGCCTCATGTATGGCGGCGTTGCCCAAGAACTTAAAAGCAATGGATCAAAATCACACAGCAACAGCGTGGTAAAAATTAATGAAGATGGCGTTACCTTCAGGTCTTACCGCGATGGCGCACTCATCCACCTTAATCCCGAACGATCAATTGACGCCCAAAAAAAGCTTGGTGCAGACATCATTTTGTCGTTTGATGAACTTCCGCCCTACCACATCAACCCGCGCGAGCTCAAAAAATCATTCGATAGAACCCACCGCTGGGAAGAACGGTCGCTTATTGCGCATAAAGCAAATCCAAATCAGCAAGCATTGTACAGCATTATTCATGGCGGCATCGACCCTGAATTACGTAAACAAAGTGCGCAAATCCTCTCAAAATTAGACTTTGACGGCTATGCAATTGGCGGAAGCGTGGGCAAAAACCGAGCAGAAATGACGGCCATGCTAGAACTTTTAATGCCGCATTTACCAGAAAACAAGCCTAACCATTTGCTGGGAATTGCAGACATAGGGTCACTTGAAGCTTCAATCCCACTGGGCGTTGATACCTTTGATAGCTCCCACCCCTCAAAATGTGCACGCCACGGCAAATTATTTACCGACCAAGGCGAACTTAACATCTTGCGATCTGGAAATAACGTCAGATTTGAGCCAATTTCACGCACGTGCACATGCTACACCTGCCAGAATTACACTATTGCATATCTGCATCATCTGTTCAAAGCACATGAACTCTCAGCATATTCGTTGGCAACCATCCATAACATTCACCACGTTACAAAAAAAATGGCGGAATACCGCGAAAAAATACTTAGCGATATTTTGTAGAAAAACAAACACAACCAGAAACACAGTAGAACACGCACAAGCAACTCAGACATTGACTACTTGAAAACCATTTCATTAGTCTAAAGAAGTAACGAACGTCCCTTTACGCAAACCGCGAGAAGGTTTTTTACGATGAAAATGTTTGTACACAAAGTGCTTTTCGTTACTTTCTTTCTTTCACCTGTCATTGCTGAAACACCAGGACAAACACTCACCATGACTACCACTCAACTGAATGCTATCGCCAAAGAAAGCATGCGACACTCTGATCAAATTCGCTTTTCCTTTAATGATGCCATTCAGGCCGATTACGTAATTAATGAAGACGAAAATACCTGCACGCTCTTATTTTTCAACCTTCCATTCAACAGCACGCTAGCCGCCAATTTGGTAAAAAAAATTAAAGGAGCAAGCTCTGTTATTACCGCTGTTGTGCCCTCGAAAATAACCTCACCTACAAACAACATAGAAGGAACAGAGCTCAAGATAAGTTTCTCTGCCAAAGAAGTCCGCATTGGGGTACAAACATTTGAAAACCCACACCAACTCGTTTTAGATATTACCTCAATGAATCGCTTGCTCAGTAAAATAAATCACAGTAGCGTCATTTCACTTGCAAGTAACACAAAGTCGCACGCATTTTTTATTGCCCAGGTACGCGCATAAAAAAAGGGAGATTCTTTCATCTCCCTTTTAAAACCGAACGTTTTATTTTTATAAAAACTTCTGCGAATTTTATGCCCCATCTTTCAACTTAATGCGCAAATTCACTCCACCATTTGGTTCTGGTGTTAAGTTATAGTCAGTTTTCCAGTCATACAAATCTTTTCCCATAAGTACTAGCCCAACTAGAATTCCTGCAGCAAGCGAAGTCTTTTTGATGAGCTTTGCTCGAGACACTTCCAAACGAGCACCATTTCTTTCATCCGCACTAGGTTCAATCAATAAAAAACCCAACGTGCTCACATGGGCGACATAGCAAGCATTAAATCCATACCCTGCCGTTTTTACAGCTTTATACGCCAAATAACCAAACACGCCGCTTTTGATAAACGATTCGCCAACACCGCGGAACCATCCTTTTGGATAGGCTTTAACGGCTCTTGAATCACTACCACGCGCACTTACCGTGGTTCTGGCAAACAAGCGGTTGTGATCCATTTCACTGGTTGAGATAAGGTTTTCGGTAAGCATTTTTATTTTAGGATCATTCAATGGAAGCTTCTGTAAAAACCTGAATACTTCATCTTCTTTTGCGTTAAGGTCAATAAGCGCAAACGTTGTTTTCTTTGCATACCACACACGGTGAGCTTTGAGCGCTTCTTGTACAGCAAACTGACAATCAAGCCCTTGAGGAGAAAGGCGTCCCGTTGTTTTATCAAAAAACAGCAAATGCGCATTTTTAATGAACCGCAACAATCCGGCCGACGTAATTTCCACCCCGCACGCCAACTTTTGGTAAATGTTGTACGACTTCATGCTCATTGGCGCAGAACGCATAAAAAATGTATGCACCGTTTCAGGCATTGTTGGGATATTAAATCCTGTGTGGGCACGGACCGTTGAAGTAAGTAAATCTGCAACCGTTGCTTCCTGCGGCATAATCACTTGCGTGAAAGATGCGCGAGGCGAAACCGAACGGTTTTTAACATCTCTCAGTAACTGTTTTTCTAAAGGAGCGCTTACTACTGGCAAGCCAGCGGCAATACTCAGTGCAACTACTGCATATTTTTTGAACATATTTTTTCCTTTGTGCTTTTGATCAAATCAAACAATTACGATAAAAACGGATCTAACTTGATAACTACCTTAACGCCACCATTTACGGGTTCAGGAATAAGGTTATAATCTGTCGCCCAATCGTAAATATCTTTTCCCCACAGATAGCCAAAAACAGCTGCCATTAAGCCGGCAGTAATGATCGCGCCATACTCTAAAGAATTGCCTGAATAGATCCGTTCGATTCTTTTTAATACATCATCATCCACACCTAGCGAGGGTCTTTGGCTCTGCGAAGGGCTAGACATAGGGGATGAGGTAGATTTTTTGGACAAAATAGCGCCCTGATCACCCAAAACAAACATATCATACAACGCAAAGGCGGTAACCGCCGCCGCCGGAACCAGAAGGGCTGAGCCTACGTTAACACCAAGATTTTCTGTACATGTTCTAATAAATCCCTTTGGATGTGCGTTTGCATTAGCTTTCTTTGTCGAATTGCTCATGGTTGCTCTAGGCAAGAATCGTTTATGATCACTTACAGACGTTGACAACATTTGTTCAACCAAATAACGCGTTCGGTTATCGCTCAACGGTAGTTTTGCAAGGAGCTTCATGACTGCATCTTCTTTTTTATTAAGCTCAAGCCGCGTTTCTTCTGTTTGATTTGCAAACCATACTTTGTGGGCCTCAATTGCTTCTTTAACCGAATTAAGATACTCAATACCATCGCCCGGCAAACGTCGCTTTTCTTTGTTATAAAACAAGACATGTGCGTTGGTAATAAATCGCCAGAATCCTGCGGCAGTAATTTGTGCACCGCAAGAAAGATTGTAAAATAGTTTATACGATTTCATCTTCAATGGAGCTGGAAGCAAAAAACTTCTTCCCGCTGTCATAGGCAATGTTGGGATATTAAAGCCCAAATGCCCACGTTTTTTAGAAATAAACAGATCCCCAACCGTCGCTGATACTGGAAGCGAGGCGACAACTAGACGCGCATTGTGTGGCGCTACACGTTTTTCCAGAGAAGTCAGAATTCTTTCTTCTGAAGTAGTTCCACTAAATACCGTATTAGAGCTCAATAACCCCACAATTAAGAGCGGCAATAACAACATTTTCTTTGTCATAAGACATCCTTTTTCATAATTTTATACGTGCTTAGGTGCAAGTTTTTGCTAATTCCCACAAATAAGCTTCTTGATAATAATCGAATAAACGAAATGCCTTTGGATTAATAAAAACCAAAAAAACTATAGTCTTTTTTTAGAAAAATCGGCGTTTGCGTAGTACAAACAGAAAATTTGTCCATAAAAACAGAGTTCCATTTCTTCATCAAAACACCCTGCCTAACCCTCATACCCCCCAAAAAGATCCAAGAAGTGTCGTTTTTCTAGGCGTGAATCTTAGCTTTTGCTGCTTTTTTATACAGTTGCTAGGCTAAAGCAATAATCAGAAAAAGCTGAATTCTCCCACGTAACATCTAATCTAAAAGCGAAAGAGACTATGGTCCGTACAAATTTACGCCATTTTTTACTTGTAACACTCTTGTTGATTTCTAACATCACCATCACTGCAACTACCCCTACAAAAGAAACACCTACACAAAGCGCTTACCAGCAAAAAATGCACGCATTACATGGCTCCCTGCTTAGTATTCAACAAATGCTTTCTGAAGAACAATTTGATTGCTTACAAACTATTGTTTCCCAATTTCAGGCATACATTAACTTAGTACTCATCGATGAGAAATCAGAAACCGCAGCATTTGATGCATTTTCTGCTTCACAAGGTCAAAAGCTTTCAAAAGAAGAGCTGATTTCGATGAAACAAACAATGCTGTTAGCTCTTGAGCAACAAAAAGTCCCTCTCCCTATCGCTCAGAAATTCTTTGCAACCCTCATCGAAATGCGCAACCTTCAACAACAATTTGCAGGCCAAACTGATGATGAAGATGAAAACTCAGACGAAGAAGATCAAATCGCAGAATTTAATGAAACAATCAAAGATTCCTCGCATGCAGATAAAAAGACCGCACAAATTACACAGGTCATGTTTGGCTCAGGGCCGTTTGCACGTCTCTTCCTTCTTGATGCAGAAAAAGACGCCGCCAAAGTAGCTACGTTCTTCACTCAAGCTAAAAAAGCAAACATTATTCCTGCTGACGTTGATGTTCAGCTTATTCTTACTCAAGTAAAAACCGCCAAAGAAGCATTGCTCGCAAGTGGAGTTACCCAAGCTGAAATGCAAGCCGCCTTTGATGACATGAAAGAAAAATATGTTGTTCAAATTGCTCAGCAGTTCACAGGCTTACAATTACCAACCAACCTTTTGACCATTGCAAAAGCAAACCTTGAACCTGTTGCAAAAGAACTTTCCAAAAAGCACGGCCAAGAAATTACAGTGGATATGGTCTTTCATGTTCAACAACAACTGAAAGCACAAAAATTGGTCTTTGGAATTACTGCAAAAGAAATTCAAGCTTCCCTTGCTACCATCTCATCTGAACACAACAAAGAGTTTTGGAGAAAGTATGCACTTACTGCACTGACCGCAACCACCATGGGAACGGCAGACTTGCTCATCCAAACACCTAAGCACATCGCTAAGGCAAGCGGTAGCATTCTGAATAAAGTATTTGGTACAACTGTTTTCTACTCAGAAGAAAACGCTCACAAAATCTCCCTTTCAAAAGAAGGTATCGCTGGTCGCTTACTTCAACTGGTGAGCACGTACCCTGCCGGTATTTTATACAAAGAAAATACATTCGAAAAATTCATCAACACACAAGATCCTGCAGTCCAAATGCCATTAATGGCGCTGGGACAGCAATATCCTCTTTTGAAAAAAACAGCTAAAGCCGCTCCTTTCTTACTGGTATCATTTCCTGGCCAAAAACAAGCAACGGTTGATAACGCGTTTGCTGAAATTTGTGGTGGATCACGACGAGGAGCTGCAAGCGCTATTGCGTTCCAAAAGTTTGCACCTCTCGCTGTTTGGATTGGCATCCAAGCCTACAAAAACAAAGCTATCTTAGAATCTTTCCACAACTTCCGTACGCACTTCACCAGAGATGATAAATCAAACGCATGGAGCAGTGCCGCTTTTGCTGCTGCACCGCTATTCAAAGACATGGTCGGTTTACCGCTTGATAATGCCCTTGGAAATCTGGCCCCTAAAAACGGCATCTTCTGGCGCTCACTCTTGTCATCTGGCTGGGCTTCTCGCTTGGTGGAAATTGGTTACCAATCTGCAATGCGTCACCAACTATGGAAACAGCACAACGGCCAAGATGGCGATTTATGGGTACGACCAGACTTTGGTAAATCTATTACAAAAACAACTCGCACCCTTGTGGATGCTCAAGGAAAAACTCGCCAAGAAGAATTTGTTGGCACCGGAGTACCTGTAAAAACAGATGCATACAACTGGACTGTGGTAACAAGCAGCTCGCAAAAAGCTCACCTACCAGAATGCGATGATATTCAATTCAGTGAAATTCAAAAATGCATGCCAGCAAACACAGCAATCTGGAAAAAAGAAGAATCTCTCATCGCAAAAAGTGAGTCGATCGTCAAAACAAACAGCGTCTACACATCTGCAAACAATGCTGCCCTCGAGTACGCTAAAAAAGCAACAACGCACTTGGTAACCGAACAGCTCACAAAAACAGCCCTTGTTTCTGCATGCTTTGCGTTCAATAAAAAAATTGCGACTTTTGGAAAAAATGTTGCTCAAAAAACGGTCTCAGCTGCATACAATCTAGGACTCATCAAAGAATCAACTCAAAAAGAGCTACAGGACTCTGCAAAAAACATTCAAGAATTCGTCCACATGGGAAGCGCATTCTGGGCTATAGCCAAAAATTATATCCATAATCCAAATGAAATTCTTCAGAACCCTGAAGTCATTGCAAAAGTTATGGAAAGAGTTCACACAGACGGCGCTAAAGCACTGAGCCCACAAACGCAAATGCTTCAACTTTGGGTCCACCGTCAATTCATCAACAAGTTGTACCAGCACTTACTCCAAAAGGGATTGAATAAAGTTGCACCAAATTGGTTTGAAGAATCTTCTGAATCAAAAGCTCCCGGCGTAAATACTGCAAAATTCGTACAATGGTTACGCCCAAACACAACCAAAGCCAGCCTTGCAAGCACAGCGCGCTATGCAAATGCATCATTAACTGTGGGCAAACTTGCGGCATATACCACCTTGTGGCTTACGGCAACAGCGGTTTTGTCTTACAAAGATGAATCAGCAAAACCAACTCCCAAGAAAAAACCAGTAAAGCCAAAACAAAAACCGGCACAAACAACCCCGGTTGCACAACCTGAGCAAGGACCTGTAGCAGCCTAAGGTTTATACAATTCTTTGAGCGGACATTCGTGTCCGCTCTTTTTTTTAGTCAAACACCCATTTTGGCCAACGAGCACTAGCTGGCGATTAACCTGCGACCACAATTCTTGCGGTACCAGTTTTTGGAGCGCAAATTCAGTTTCTTCTGGCGTTTTTGTCTTCACCCACTCCAATACGTTGGCTATCCGGTGAACGTGCACATCAACGCAAATTGCCGGCTGATCAAAAGCCATCGACAAGACAAGATTGGCAGTTTTACGCCCTACGCCATGCAATTGAAGCAATTCCTCAATCGATGCAGGCACCTCGTCATTAAATTTTTCGCCTAATTCCACTGCTACACGCTTAAGAACCTGCGCCTTGGTTTTATAAAAACCAACCGAAAAAAATGCTTTTTCTATAGATTCTATAGGCAAGGCACGCAGCTCGGCTGGCGTTGAAACCGTACTAAAAAAATCCAAACACAGCGGCGTTGTTACCGTATCTCGCGCTCGCAGGCTTATTAAGCATGAACAGAGCATTTTAAACGGGTCTTTGCCAAATTTTTGCACCATAGCATCTGACAACGTTTGCTGAAAACCAGCAGTATGCGATTGCGACAACCGTAAGAAATCTGAAATTTTTTTCACAAACGCCTCCCACAAAAACCTCTACAAACCAGCAATTTCGCCGATATACTCCTGGCAAGATCATCACAAAAACGCAAAGATAGCAAAAACATGGAACTTGCAGCTTTTATTGAGCACTGCTCGGCATTTATAACGTCGCTGACCCTTGAGCGCAACCTGTCTACCCACACCCGGCGCGCGTATGCCAGCGATCTTGAGCAACTCCAAGAATTTTGGTCTCGGATCAAAAACAAGGAAAAAGAACAAACACACGAATTTAGCGAGGTTTTACGCAGGTACGTGGTGGCTCTTTTTTATAAAAAGCTCAGCAAGCCATCTCTCGCTCGCAAGCTGTCCACCCTGAGAACGTTCAATAAATACCTTAATTCACAGGGATTCAACCTTACCCTCAACGTAAAATCTCCCCGAATAGACAAAAAACTCCCCAGCGTGTTGAGCGAAAACGAAATAGAAGCACTGCTCGACGACGTTTCTGACGAACAACTAGCCAGCCCCCTACCCCTGCGCGACAAAGCGATTATGGAGCTTTTATACGCTACCGGCGTACGATCTTCTGAGCTGGCAAGTATCCAGTTGAGCGCTATAAACTTTCTAGAGCACACCATTTTAATTAAGGGAAAAGGAAAAAAAGAGCGAATTGTGCTTTTCAATGAGGCTTCCGAAAAGAAAGTAAGGGTATATCTCCAGCAAGAACGGGCTCCTTTACTTGCCGATACCCAAGATCATGGTATTCTATTCGTTAACCATACCGGCACACCACTCACACCTCGGTCGATTCAACGCGTTTGCGCACGATTTCGCAAATGCCTGCCTACAGACCGCCCATTAACGCCTCATAAATTGCGCCACTCATTTGCCACCCACCTTCTTAATCGTGGGGCTAATTTGCGCGTTGTTCAGGAATTACTGGGACATAATAGCTTGGCGACAACCGAAATTTATACACACGTTTCGCCAGAACAACTCAAAGAGGTTTGTGCCAAAAAGCACCCGTTAAATAAAAAGGAAAAACGTGAATCCGACTGAACAACAAGTACCTCAACCCGTAGAAAAAGTAGAAAAAAAGCCTAATTTTAGCCTTGATTACGAACTGCTCGATCAAGGAAATGGCCAAAAACTGGAACGCTTTGGCAACAACATCGTCATGCGCCCAGAATCAGAAACCAAGGGAACTTGGAAAGTAAAAGAACCTTGGAAACTTGCAAGCTGCGTCATCAACCCAAGCCAAAGCAGCTTTGTTGTTGATTTCTTGCCTCAATTCCAAAAGCCTTGGACCACAACATTCTCATGCTCCGTTAAAGACGTACAAAAAACTATCACCTTTAACTTGCAATCAGAGTCATCCCAACACGTTGGGATTTTCCCTGAACACGCCGCTCAATGGAGCTGGATTGCCAATCGCGTATCTTCTCGCGTAGCAAAAAACGGATCGTGTTCCGTCCTTAATTTGTTCGGCTACACCGGCGCTGCATCTCTTGCTGCAGCTGCATTTGGTGCAGAAGTTTGCCATATCGATTCATCATCAAGCGCACTCACACAAGGCAAAAACAACCAAGCATCCTCAGGATTGGAAGCCGCTTCTATTCGGTGGCTCAAAGATGACGTCATCTCATTTTTAGAAAAAGAGATCCGCAGAAAATCTGTGTATGATGCTATCATCATGGACCCGCCAGCATTTGGCAGAGGACCAGATGGAGAAACCTTTAACATCAAGCGCGACCTTGAAACGCTCATCACTCTTGCATCCAAAGTTCTCTCCAAACAACCAGCATTCTTGATTTTTAATCAATATCCAAAAAATATTGATGCTGAATCATGTGAGATCTTGTTGCGTAGCAAATTCAAAAATATGCAGCTCAGCAAACACTCGTTGGAAATTGTAGAAACAGACTCCAAGCGCCGCTTGCAATGCGCAACCGCGTTTATTTTGGTGCCGTTAAAAAAATAATGTTAATAAAAAAGTATCGTTTTCTGTTATTGATCGCGGTACTTTTTTCTTCCTTAAATCATTGTGCTTCTATCGCAGACCATGAGCGAAAACTCATAAACAAACTCGCGAAAGAAGCACTTTTGCTGTACGCAATGCAGCAGAATATTTCCCCAGAAGACCATCTTAAAGTTATCACCGCACGATTATTCGGCACCTCCAACATGGCACTGGTCATTCTTACAAAAAAAATCATGCGTCATGTCTGCAAACAATTGTATCTACAAGGTCTGCCAAAGCTCTCTCTCTACGCAGAAGCGCTAAAAAAATTCCAAAAATATCAGCGCCCCGCCGGCACCGTAAAAACAACCAAGCAAAAGAAAAAGCATAGTCATTCGTTGTACGAAATAAGCGCACAATTTTTGAAAAACCACGCGGGCAAAATAACAGCCACCTGCATTGTTGGATTAGTACTCATAACACTCCTGGCTTCATGCCAAGATCTTTACGAGCAAATGTACCAACTACGAGCACTCATCATAGCTCAAGACGAATACATTAAAACTTTAACAAAAACAAAACCCAAAAAGGCGAAAGCTGGAAAAGAACCCCAGCCGCTACAAACAGGTGATGGAGAAACAGAGGAATAAAACACCAAATCCTTACAGAACGACACAGAAGTCGTCTAAGCTGACCACCATCATTATAAAAACGCTTTAGATCGAGTTTTTATATGAAAAAAAACCGCGTACTGAGCTTGCTTTTGGCCATGCAGGCTTTCTCTTCTTTCTCTTTTTTAAGCACTCAAAAAAAACCAGAAATCACTACCTCATTCAACGCCAAAGAACATGAAGCTGCCGTGCACCGCTGGCTCAACACCGCATCTGAAGTCATCACTCTTGTAGAAAAAAAATCATTCCGCAAAGTCGACATCTCAAACATGATGCAAACAATGCTCAAAGCAGGAATGGCCTGCATTGATGCGCACTCAACATTTATCCCTAACTTTGAAGAAGTGGCAGAATCTACCTCCGGTAAATTTTCTGGCATTGGTGTCAGCATTATCTCCAAGGCTAACGAAGATGAACACCTGCTCATTGTCGATGTCATCAACGACTCACCCGCAGAAAAAGTCGGTCTTATCGCCGGCGACAAAATTGTGGAAGTTGCGGGAGAAAAATTGCGCGGACTATCATCTGATGAAGTAATCAGCAGAATCAAAGGGCCTATCGGTACCAAAGTAAAACTAAAAATTTTACGTGATAAAAAGCCCATGGAATTTGATGCCAAGCGTGATGTGATCAAAGATCAAAGCTCATACTGCTACCATTTTAAAGACCAAAACATTTATTATTTCTCGTTAAAAATGTTCAGCGAACTTGCGCCACAACAAATCAGAAATCTTCTTGAAACAGCAAATTCCAACAACAGCAAAGGTATTATTTTAGACTTGCGCAGCAATCCAGGCGGTATTCTGGAAGCAGCCGTGGATATGGCAAGCCTCTTTTTACCTAAGGGTTCTACCGTCGTTTTAACCAAAGACAACAAGAACCAAGTGACGGGAGAATACTCGACAAAAACAGATCCTATCTTAAAAAACAACCTACCTATTGTCATTCTCATCAATAACTTCACCGCATCTGCTTCAGAAATTTTAGCCGGAGCATTACGGCACTACGCAGCCCAGGCAACAGGCAACCAAAACCTTTCGGTCTTTCTGGTTGGTACGCCAAGCTTTGGCAAAGGGTCTGTCCAAGAAGTTATTCCCATCAGCAACGGTTGCGCGGTTAAAGAAACAACCATGCTGTACTTCTTGCCCGATGGAACCTCAATTCAAGCAAAAGGCGTGGAACCAGATATCTTGGTAAAACCCAAGACAGTCCCTGAAATGGAACTTAAATGGGTTGATGAGTTTTACGGGAAAGAAACCTCACTCAAACACCACATCACCGCAAATGAAGTTGAAAAACTTAATAAAAACGAATTCCCTGGCTTTGCGCATGAAATCGACAAACTCACCCAAAAGAAACAAGCTGAAGTAGAAGCAAAACGCGAAAAAGACAAAGAAAAAGACGAAAAACATCAATTTAACAAAGAAGAATCTTCAAAAAAACGAACAGAAGACATCGCGCTTAACATCCAAGTACAAGCTGCCGTTAATGTGATCTCTGTTCTTGATCTTGGTCGCAAAGCGTATCCCGAGGAAGTTTCGACACGAAACAAGGCTTTAGCCTTCATAAAAAAGAACTTATTAAACGATTCACCTGCAACCGTCACAAAAATCGAATAAAGGTACTTTTATTTTTCCCGAAACATCGTATAATAAACCTCATGTTCCGAAATGGAAATATGGTGGATGTAGCTCAGTTGGTAGAGCAACGGGTTGTGGTTCCGTGGGTCGCGGGTTCGAGCCCCGTCATTCACCCCATTATTTTCCAGGAACTTTTAGTGTCGGGGTGTGGCGCAGTTGGTAGCGCACTCGCTTTGGGAGCGAGGGGTCGCCAGTTCGAGTCTGGCCACCCCGACCATTTTTTTTGATATCCTCAAAAATCTACTCGCAAGATTACTCTTTTGGCGCCTGTAGCTCAGTTGGATAGAGCAACGGATTTCTAATCCGTAGGTCACAGGTTCGAGTCCTGTCAGGCGCACCATACACGTTCATTCCATGCTTCGTATGGCTGGCCAACTTCTTTAATCGTCGGCTAATAAATCTCAAACTTACATTAGCTACACAACTGACTTACCACAACACTTAAAAGATCATAATGCGGGCCATTCCGCACATACCGCAAAATATCTTCCCTGGAAAGTTATAACCGACATTACCTTTAATTCAGCAACAAATGATCGATATTTCGAGAAATACGTAAAAGTTTGCTCAGGCAGTGCTTTTGCAAAAAGACGTCTCTGGTAGCACTCGACCGCAAAAATGGCTACGCACAGAGTAATTCCATCGCCTTTAAGACCATATCCATAGATTCTATCCTGATGACCGCTGGATGGTAAAAACAAAAATTAGTATTGAAATGCGGTCCAACCACATAAATGTATGGCTTTTTGAATGTAAGAAATGAACCAATGGCAGCGCCAAGCTCACCAGATGCTCCCATGCTCTGCTCCGCATTAGAAAGCAAAATAAACACATCTGCTGCAAGCACACCTGCAAAATCTTCTGCTACGCACTTTGACGTAAATTCTGGATCTACATCAAATGGATACGACGGTTTGTTGTGCACCCATTCATGAGTAATGGAATGCCCTCGTTCTTTAAGCAACCCATAGACGGTTTTTACACGTTCTTTATCACTAAATTTTGCCGGAACATACACCTGCATTGAGTAACTCCAAACATTCACTGCTATTTCATCAATACATCGCGAAGAAGTATACGCAGAATTCTGGCTACCGCGATACCTCTAATAGCTAGGATTGGACAGCAACAATCTTTAAATAACGTCAAAAAATTGCCTGCTTACTTTTCCCGGCTAAATAATTTACTGGCTAGGAAATACTCTTGATATAAGAGTTTGACCAAAAGTAAATTTTCTATAGTAGTCAAAATTGAGCCGAAGAAAGAGCATATGAAAAAAATCTACGCTATAGTACTACTGAGCATATTGTATTCGTTTGATACAAACACCTTGCCATCTCCGCGAAACCCCACAGGCCACGCCTCAACAGAAAAACCATCTGCAAGAAGACCTCGACGCCTCGCAATAGTAGAGAAAAACATACCCTTAATAACACCACCAAACGCAAAAATGTTTACATTCAAAAACGAACGAAGTATTCAAAGATCTTTAAACAGCCAAAATCAAAGATATTGGCATGAAGTTGGATTCGGTCAAACCGAACACCAGTTTTAAGCAAACCTCCTCGCAAAAGAAAATTTCGGGCATTTGAAGGAGTTAAAGCTTCCGCAGGAGCCGGCGAAACAATTGAAACTCCGACGCCTGAAACTCCGACGCCCTAAAAACAGATAATTTCAAGATCAACCTCAAATTCCTTGGGCCTTAAAACCCTACTACCAATTCACTCACACAAATACAGAGAGTACGGTTTAAGCTGTACTCTCTGTTTACTTTTAATCCAAAACAACCCATACCATCTCAACTGGACAAGCGTAGCCTTTTGAGCTACCGTAACCCCTGTTCTTTGCATACGTATGCACCAACACAGATCCGTCCCGGAGAGTTTTTCATGGAAACCGTAGAAAAGAATCTTGTAGAAAATTCAACTCAAAACGCATCTTCAGAAAGTTATAAAACTCTTTTTGAGTACTGGTTTCCAGAAGTTGTTTCGCTCACGTTGCTCATAGTACTCCCTATTTTTATCGATTCATGGTTTGTCGCCTCGCTCCAGTCAACAGTAGTGTATGGCGCATTAGGAGCAGCAACCCGCGCAATACACTTTCTTATGAAGTTTGCAGAATCTATCCCGGTGGCTTCCATTGCGCTTATTGGGCGCCACAATGGCGCGCAGCAACTTAATGAATGTGGTAATCGACTCAGTGATGCCTTGTGGACAACAGGAATTATCGGCGCATTTTTGTGCGGAACTTTTTTCTTTGGCGCCGAATGGGTCTATCGCTTCCTAGGGGTTCCTGAACATATGATTCCTGTTGGGCTTACCTACTTGCGCGTTCAAGCAATTACTATTCCCTTCATGTTTTTGTTTCAAGCGTTCATGGGATTTTTTAAAGGCATAAAAAACACCAAGACCCCGCTTTTCATAAACATTACTACCATTGTTCTCTTTATTATCACTGACTACTTACTCATCTATGGATTTTGGCGAATTCCACCACTCTGGCTCACAGGATCAGCACTTGCAACATTGGTGCGATACGTAGCAGCCAACATTCTTGCCGTTGGTGTCTTGTTTTTTTCAAGCACCTACAAACCGTACATCAATAACCAATTATTGCGCGCGATCAACCCTCCCGAAGTATTACGACTCCTTAAACTCAGCATTCCTGTTGTCATCGACAAAGGCATGTTGGCCCTTGCGGTCGTGTGGCTTGGGAAAATGATCGCAGTCGGCGGAGAAGCAACGCTGGCATCGAGCGAAATCATTAGAAACATTGATCGCTGGGGACTTATTTCGGGGTTGGCATTCGCACAAATCATCACGTTTATTGTGAGCAACAACATTGGTCAGCAAAACATCGAAGCCGCCAAAAGAAATTTATTTCGCATTCTGGGAATTGCACTGTGCTTTACTGCAGCAGCTACCATTTTGCTCAACTTAAACCTTTCGTTTTTCACCACACGGCTCGATCCAAATCACACATTGGATATTTTTATTAAACCGACGGCCTACTTACTCACGCTCTTTCTCTCTATCGATGTGATTCAAATTATTTTTGCTGCTGCACTCCGTGGTGCGGGCGACGTTAAGCGCGTCATGTGGGTTCGCTCGGTAGCTTGTCTTGGATTTTTCCTCCCAACAACGTACATCATCAGCTTAATCCCGGGCGTACCAATGGATGTAAAATTTGTTACCATGTACACATTGTATTACGCAACAACGGCCATAATGGCAATTCTGTTTTACTTACGAATCCGCGGTACATCGTGGTTAGCGCAGAAAATTTAGAAACATTTAAAATACCCATAACTGATTCCCTTTCAGGAGTAGTTATGGGTATTTGACCACTTATCCAACTACAGCAAAGAACTCAAGGCATACAGCCCAAATAAAAGAATTGCCATCCCCGCTACATAGTTTATGTAGCAAAAAACTTGCTCTGATATTTTATTTCTAAACAAACCGACAACAGAACATAACGTAAGCCACCATAATGCAGAGCCAATAAACACCCCACCAACAAACAGCAATGACTCAAAGCTACCAACAACATCAATATTCAACCCTGTGAACAAAGCCGCAAAATCCAATATTGTCGCTGGATTAGTCAAAGTTAGAAAAAACGTAACGATATAGGCCTTCCACAAACCACCCTTAATTGGCGATAGAGAATTCAAAGAGGTCTTAGCTATAATTTTCTTAACGCCAAGATAACAAAGAAATAACCCGCCAAATAGCGTGAGCGGCGCCTTATAGCTTAACAAGAATGCCTGACAAGCCTGCAATCCAAGCGCCACCAAAACGCCATACGCAGTATCTGCTGTAGCAGCACCCAACCCAGAAACAATTCCCAGCAAAATACCGCCCCTAAGGGTCTGCTGTATGCAAAGAAACCCTATAACTCCTACAGGAGCAGCAATTGAAAGCCCTGCCATTATTCCTTTTATAAACAAGTACATCCTAATCCTCCAGAATCTCAATCATAACTAATTGACAAAACCACCAAATCAAGCAAAATCTATCGAGGCGGTGCGATTTAAAAGGAAAATCTACGGAGACCTAGCAAAATGTCAACAGAAACCACAGCCCTGGACTTTCTTGACAATAGAATCATCACAATACTTCAAGAAGACGCTTCCTTAACCAACAATGAACTTGCAAAAAGAATTGAGCTGTCTCCTTCTGCCACTCACGAACGCGTTCGAAAATTACACAGCAATGGGACAATCAAAAAAATCTCCGCCTTTATTGCTGCCAGCGCTCTTGATAAAACACTCTGCGCTTTTATTTATGTCCTCATAGAGGGACAAATTGATAGCAACCGATTCTTAAATGAAATAGCATCAAACCGTGAAATAATGGAATGTCATCACATAACAGGAGAATATTCCTACTTATTAAAAGTACGCGTAAAAGACACCCACCAGCTTGAATCTTTTATTACACAATCCTTAAAAACGCGCTATTGTGCCACCAAAACACTCACGCAGATTGCTCTTTCATCTCCCAAAGATGGTGACACGATAATCGTTTAAGTGCATTTTTAAACAGTCCCAACAAATAACGTACCCTTCAGTTCACTATTGAAAGACATTATGTTTTCCCTGCTTGCAGCATACGCTGACACCATTCTTGTTGGCCCATTTCTACTCATTTTTATTGTTAGTGGAATTATCACAATTCTTTCGCGCGGTGTTCAATTCCGCTCACTTTCACTGGTTGGCGCGATTATCAAACAATCTTTCCACCCCTCAACCCATTCTCAAGAAGAGCTCCCACCCCTCAGCTCTCTTGCTATGTCTCTCTCTACAACAATTGGCATTGGAAACATTGTTGGACCCCTTGTCGCAATCGGTTACGGCGGGCCTGGCACATTAGTTGGCTTTATGCTCGGAACCGTGCTTGGCGGAGCCACAACCTTTGCGGAAGCTTCACTTTCTATCATTTACCGCAGCAAGCGGCCAGATGGCTCAATTGCTGGTGGCCCAATGTCATACCTCGGCACAGAACTAGGTAATACCTGGGCATGGATTTATGCCTTTTTTGGGCTGCTTTTACTCGCTTCTTGGTCAAGCAGCCAATCAAATAATCTTGCCATTTTACTCGCATCACACGGAATGCCACTTGCTGCATCGGGCGTTATTTTGGCAGGACTGCTCCTCTTTGTTATGTTAAGCGGCGTTCAATTTATTGGAGAAATGAGCAAAATACTCGTACCCATAATGTTTTTACTCTACAGCGGATCAACACTCTGGATTATTATCCAAAACGCGCACAAACTGCCCGAAGTATTCACCCTTGTCCTACAAACATTTTTCTCCCCGCAGACCGCACTTGGCGCCACCGCGGGGATTGGCATGTCTCAAGTAATTAGATGGGGGTTTGCTCGCGCAATACAAACTGACGAAATAGGCACCGGAACCACGGCTTTTCCGCACTCAATCAGCAGTGCAGAGCCACATATCCAGGCAACCCTTGCAACAGTGGCACTCTACATGAATGGCATTCTCTGCCTACTCTCCGGCTTATGCATTCTGGTTACAGATTTTTGGAAAACACCCGGATGTGCTTTTGATATCACGTTGTTCGGAAAAATACTTGCACAGTACTACGGACCATGGGGACATATCATTCTTATTGCATGTGCCTGCATGTTCGCATTTGGAACTATCGTGGGAAATTGCTACAATGGTAGCCAGTGTTTTTTGTTTGTCACAAAGAATAGATGGCTAACCTGGTACTACTACGCCACGTGTTGTGCTGTTTTGTTGGGTGCAATTACAGATATGTCTATTGTTTGGGGCATTGTAGACTATTTTGTCATTCCAGTAGCCGTTCCACACATCATCGGCATTTTATACATCGCCTACAAACATCCATCTATTTTTAACCTGACATCAAAATCAACAGTTAACGCACAAGAAGGACAATAAATCATGGACATCCAAAAAGAAGAAGTTTTAAAGCTCGCGCAACTTTCAATGCTGCGATTTAGCGATCAAGAACTCACCACATTAACGAGTGATTTCAAAGAGTTTCTTGGGTATGTTCAAGAAATTATGACCGTCGACTCATTGCCCAATTCAGAGAGCAATCGGCGCTTTAATGTCTTTCGCGAAGACAGGGCAATAACTAAAGATCGCGAAGATATTTTAAGCCAAGCTCCTGCCAGATCTAATGACTATTTCGTTGTTCCAAAAATTCTTGAAGGTACAGAAAATTAAATCATGAATCCATTTGCAACTATTAAAGAACTTAACGAGCAACTTAAAGCAAAATATATTTCTCCTCGTGAAGTAATCGATTTTTACACCAATCGCATCAACACCTACAACAACCAGTTCAACGCATTCACACACACCTACGAACCAGACATGATTGCTTCTGCCAAAGAAAATCACCTGTCTTTGGTGGGTATTCCCGGCATCATCAAAGGTAATATCGCTAAACGTGGTAAGCCTCACCATGCTGGTTCAAACATGCTTAAAAATCACAAAGCTGCCTACAACGCAACAATTGTTGATCATTTACTTGAACACGGCGCGCCCATCATTGGCACATCCAACATGGATGAATTTGCCATGGGAAGTACGGGCGAGTATTCAGCATTTGGTAAAACAAAGAATCCATGGGATGTCACACGAACCCCTGGTGGTTCATCTTCTGGTGTCTCTGCGGCAGTTGCTGCAGGAATGGTACCGTGGGGCATTGGTACAGAAACCGGCGGCTCCGTTCGCCAACCTGCTGCTTTTTGTAACCTTGTTGGACTGTACCCAACCTACGGTTTGTTTTCTCGCTACGGCTTAATAGCATTTGGCTCATCACTCGACCAAGCAGGCCCAATTACACGAACCGTATACGATAACGCCGTCATTGCATCTGCAATGTCTGGCCATGATCCAAAAGATTCAACCTCTCTTCCTGAGCCAAAAAAAGATTACACGCGCAAGCTTGATGGAGTTATTCCAGAAGGGCTCAAAATTGGCGTTCTTAAAGAAGCGCTTGATGGAACAGGTATTGACCCTCAAATCCATGCTGCATTCAAAAAAAGCCTGCATGAACTTGAACGTCTTGGCTGCACACTGAAAACAGTCGAGCACGCAACCCTCAAGCATGGCGTCACTCTATACTTCATCTTGAGTAGAGCAGAAGCCGCATCAAACCTTTCTCGCTACGATGCAACACTCTATGGTTCACGCGCAGAAAACTACACCAACCTGAACGATATGATCATCGAAAGTCGCACAAAATACTTTGGAAAAGAAGTAAAACGACGCATCATGATGGGAAATTACGTATTGTCTTCTGGTCACCGTGAGTTTTATGACAAAGCAAATGCCATCAGACAAATGATTCGCGCTGAATTTGATACAGCATTTATGGATGTTGATTTGATTGTTTCACCAACCACCACCACATTGCCATTCAAATTTGGTGAAGCAGAAGCAAACCCATTAGCCATCTACATGTCTGACTATTTTAGCGTGCCAATTTGCATCGCAGGACTTCCTTCGCTTTCGATTCCAGGTGGATTCTCCAAAGAAGGACTTCCTATTGGCTTTCAATTCATTGGGCCGCGTTTGTCAGAAGAATTGCTATACCAAGTTGCCTATGCTCTTGAACAACAAACTGGCTTTCATTTGCGAAATGCTGGAGAAAAAATGGCTAGTTACTCAGAAAAAACAGCTGAATAGGACTATCCATTCAGTAATTTTTTTGATACTACTAGTGTACGTGTGCGCCTATAGCTCAATTGGATAGAGTGCCGGACTTCGAATCCGTAGGTTGTAGGTTCAAGTCCTACTGGGCGCACCATACTTCGCTTTCAGCTTCGTCTGGCAAGCTCACCCCCCTGCCACTCACTCTTAAATAAAAATATCATCTAAGCAGGCAATACAAGATGTGTAGAATACAATTTCTTACTCTGCCTGACAGACTGTAAATCCTTGGCGTTTTTTGTATACTCTTCCGATATGCGCCCATAGCTCAGGTGGATAGAGTATACGATTCCGAATCGTAGGGTCGCAGGTTCAAGTCCTGCTGGGCGCACCATACTTCGCTTCTGCTGCGTTGATTATTGCTTAAAACAGCCTTTTCATGACTACATTCATGTTACCTGCACAGCAAAAAGGCCACGGCGAAAGCCGTGGCCTCAACTAATTAATAATTTTCATACTTTACAAAATACTACACGGACACGGACGCGCGCTTGATACTTCGCCATCTCTATCGTCTTCATCCGTTACAGGAGCTGCTACAGGAAATACTACAGGAGTTTGGGCAGGAGCTGGTACGCGACGCCTTAAACCACCATCAGAAACTGCCAGATCTTTTGATCGTTTTAAGATATTCCCGTCAGGTCCGAAGATATCGCAAATAGTCCCATCTTGTTCGATCTTACGCAAAACAAAATCATCACCTAAAACCAACGAAAGTTTTGGTTGCTTAGGATCCAGCAATGCAAACACCGCTACTAGATCAACCCCACACAAAAAATCTTTACGTGCAAGAGGAAGTTCTTCGCTTACAGGAAAAAAACCACCCGTAAAGATATGGGAGGAAGCCATTCTCAACTTCTCAAACTCTTCTGTTAGCACTCTATCTAACACTCTTTTCACGGCCGCTTCTTCTTCGGCTAGTTCAGCCAGAGAAAGAGGAGTACGCCCCACCAAGGATGCTGCCTCTCCTTTAAATACGACATCCCTTAGCGCAGATAAATGCACGCGTTGCTCATCTCGCATCCTATAAAGCTCGCGCGTTTCGCTATACACTCTTGATAAAATTCTAAGGCAATTATCAAGCCAAACTTGGCACAAAAAGTTCTTGTTTGCCTGTTTAAGAGGCTCAAAACGGGCATACTCTGCCTCTTTCAGGCAATAGTGTCTATAAGGGTTTTCGAGTTGCGAATCCCTTTGAGCAACACCAGGAGCCCAGCTTCTTACACTACGACTAATACAATCAAATAGAGCATCACTTGGGCAATATGCGTTACCAATAACGCCTACGGCAAAAATAAAAACAATAGATCTTTTTAATAAATTCATAATTTCAACCTCACGACATTTTTTATCTCCGCTTTATTTTAACTATGATCGATCTTTTACTCGTGAGGGCTTTTGTTATTATCCGGAACAAAACAAGCCTCTTTTGTATCATTTCTCAGCCAATCTCGTTTCAGATTGAATCCATCGAAAGATAAAACCGTGTAAAACAGATCTAGCATTTCGCATCTGTAAATCATGCTTCAGTTAATATATACTCTGATCTGGGCGCCTATAGCTCAGTAGGATAGAGCGCGCGATTCCTAATTGCGAGGCCACAGGTTCGACTCCTGTTAGGCGCACCATACTTGGCCAAGGCTACGCTTACGGCCACACGTTCTCCCTACAACACACCCACCACATAACCATCAAAGCATTGATTTAAAATGCTTCTGATTTCATACTTACGCGCAAACAAAGTCTTTAAGTGAGTTCTTGCTATGCGCAGCTATCTTCATATTTTTATTCTCGTTGTAGCCACGTTTCAATTCACACAATCCCACGTCCATGCCATTCCTCAAACAATGGAAGAAGAGTATGACGCTGCAACCACCGGCATGCTTGAAACATTGTATGGCGAAGGATTTCTGTCGCACGGCGGACCAGAAACAGTTAGTCGCATGTTCAAAGGAATTTCATTACACAATAAAAAAATGCTTGATATCGGGTGTGGATTTGGCGGCCCAAGCATCTACCTTGCAAAAAAACATTCGGTAGATATTACCGGTATTGACCCAGTCAAACACATCCTTGATAAAGCTACAAAAATCGCAGATAAACAACAGCTGAAGACAAAAGTAACGTTCATTTTGACACCTCAATTGCCATATCCTTTTGCAGATGAAACGTTCGATATCGCGTTCTCCAAAGAAGCACTTTTACACTCGCGAGAAAAACAAGCCGTTATTAAAGAAATTTTTAGAGTTCTTAAGCCCGGCGGACAAGTAGTTATCCTAGATTGGGTGTTTTCTCCTGCAACAAATCAATCAACACGAGATCTTTTCAACGTTCCCACATTCAATCCAATAGAACAACAAGAGTACGTTGAATATTTTAAGGACGCAGGATTTAATGACATTTCAACTGCCGAGCAAAACAATCTTGCCTGCAAATACACCATAGAAAGCATCAAACACCTTAAAAAAAACAAAGAATCTATAGTGCAAAAATTTGGCGTACACGAATATGAAGAAGCTCTTCTCGGCTGGAACACGCAATACGTGCTATTCAAACAAAAACAGGTTTTGGTGACGCTTTTCAAAGCACGCAAACCAGAAACATCAACAGGTATCGTACAACCAGTACGCGTATTTAAGTGGTATAACCCTTTCACCTGGTTTGGTAAGTAGTAGTAGCTGGTTTCTCAAGTAGCATGCAGTAGGCATACCAACTCCCACTAGTTGCTTTCTCTTTAAACCCAACTGCCAGTGCTAATTGACGCACAACAGACCTACGCTGAAAATGTGGATCAAAAATAACCTCAACAACTGCAAGAACACCGCCAAGTTTAAGCGCATCAAACAATTCTTGCAGGGCCGCTGTTTGGTTGGGTATTTCACCAAGCACAGTGACGAGTACCGCCCGATCAAAATGAGCCAGCGCAAGCTTTCCTTCGCCAAGGCCAGCATGTAGAAATATCACGTTATTCAAATGAGCCGCGCGTGCTTTGCCTTCTACTCTTTCCAGCATCCCTTGTTGAATATCCATTGCATACACAGTCCCCTGCAGGCAAACTTTTTGCGCAAGCGGTATTGCAGTCGACCTGTTCCACAGCCGGCATCTAGAACCGTCATCCCTGGTTGCACATCAAGCTGCTCAATAATGAAATGCGCACGATTAGTTTTCGTAAACGGATTATCCATTTCAACCATAAAACCCAACCACGTTGGACACGGCAAGGCAATGCGACGCGAAGCAAATCGCCACAAAAAACCAATGCCAAGCAAAAACAAAATCACACCATAAAACATAGTCATAAAAACCCACATGCCAATTTTAAATACGCGTTCTTTTATGTTTTGCTATGCGCTGCATAAAATCAATCATCACTTTCACCAATTTATTAAATTATTTTAAAAAAATTCACGAATATGTTGATTATATCGCAATATCGCGCTAATTTTACTCGAAACAAAGCCTATAATCATACTATTGGAGAAACAATGACCAAAAACATCCTTCTAGCCGTCGTATTGACACTCGGAACCGCTACCCTTTTCGCGACAAGAAGAAGCGGCTCCAATTGATCCAGACGGAATTGAACTTACGGTCGAATAAAAAAAGAGGGGGCTTTTTCAGCCCCCTCTTTTTTGTCTTCTAAAAAACTACGCGACAGGTTCTTCAAGCGCGTGTTGAATTACAACCACGGCGTCTCCTACAGTTTTGATGGCATCTGCAGCTTCATCTGAAATACAGATCGCAAACTCTTCCTCAACCATCATGATCAGTTCAACACGATCGAGCGAATCTAATCCAAGTTCATCCAGCGTAACGCCCACAGAAACTTCAAATGTCCTATGCGGTGCAATTTTCTCACGAATTAATTTCGAAAGGCGCTCTAAAATTTCTTGCCGTTCCATGGCGTCTCCCGTCAACGTTTTTTCATATCAGAAACACACATACACCCTAGGCGTTCAACGCCTCAAAGAGCTGCGCAATATCCTGCATACTGTTAATTGAAATTATTGTGTGGTCTGGCCATTCACGACGAAGCATTTTTGCAAACTTATCGTTTGGTCCAACTTCAATAATAATGTCCATATCTTTAAAATACTGCATACTCTGCCACCAGTAAATATGTGAGCTCGTTTGACGCACCAATGACAGCTTGATTTCAACCGGCGTATGAATTGGTTGAGCCATGATATTGTTGATCAAGGGCACTTGCAGTTCTTTAAAGTCTACTTTCACCAGGTATCGCGAGAAATCGTTTTCTGCTTGACGCAACAAACGACAGTGAAATGCGCCATCAACCGGCAGCATAATCGCCTTGCCTCGCATAATTTCAACGTCAGATTTTATGTGTTCAAGTTCTTGCAAGGTGCCAGACACAACAACCTGACTCGATGAGTTATAGTTTGCAATTTCAGCAACGTGTTCGTTATTTTCTGGTTGATCGTACTGCGCGCAAATAAGCCGCAACTTTTCTTCACCAAATCCAAGAACAGCAAGCATCGCCCCGTTCTGTTGCTTGATATGATGATCCATCAACGTTGCGCGTTTGTTGAGCAAATACAACGTATCAGGGAAATTCAACCCACCAACCGCGTGAATTGCCGAATACTCGCCTAAACTATGTCCTGCAACAAGATCTGGCACAATCCCGTACTTCTCATTCAGGAGACGATAGATTGCAGCACTCACAACAAAAATTGAGGTTTGAGAATTGATTGTCTCTCGGAGTATTTTTTCCGAAGATGCAAAACACATCTGAACAAAATTTATATCAAGGCACAAAGAAGCCTCTTCAAACACCTCTTGCACAATGCGCTCGTTATCGTAGAGCTCTTTACCCATCCCGACAAATTGTGTTCCTTGACCAGGAAAAAGAATGCCTATCTTTTTTTTATTTTTTACGGGATTATATCGCATGGAACTACAACCTTCATCAACATCCGTTAAACTCACCAGAGCACCGTATCAAAAACAAAACACGTGCAGCAAGATGGGTGCTTGTTCCCAACAATGTACAACAAAAAAGCCCCGCACAATACGGGGCTTTTAAATTTTTAACAAGAAAGTATAAATTACGCGCGGTAATCAATCAGCGACAACTTTTCTCGTGATGCTCCAACCCAGACAGACGTTACATCTGTTCCAAGTTCAGTTTGTTTTTTGTCTGCAATACTTACCAATTGCGCCCACCACAAGCGAGCTTCTTGATAATTTTGTTTTGACCAAAAATATTCGCCTAAGTAGAAAAGAGCAGCATCACATACAGGTGAAGCAGTATTTTTTGCCAAACTTTTAAGATCCGCAACGCCCTGCTCTTGAACCGCGGCATCACTTGCATCGATATCCATCAAAGCAGCTGACAATGAATACACCTGACGCATATCCGAACTGTTGCATGCTTTTTCTGCGGCATGCATTTTCAGACGAGCATCATCTTTTTTTCCAAGATCAGACAAACTGTGTGCCATAAAACCAAGAACTGTCGGCGCAAATGAAGAGGATGCATGCTGAGCCATAAACAAATCGCCAGCAGAAACAACTGCTTCATGCTTTTCTTGGTCAGAAGCAAAAGAACCTTTTGCCTTTTTAACATCCATATTCACCAACTGTACAACGCCAAGATACGCTTTATGCGCTTTCGCTTCACAATGGTTACGATATGAACGCCATCCAACAAATCCACCGGTTGCGCAAAAGACTAACAAAACAAGCGCTAACGCGTGCCGCCAGTATTCGATTAGCCAGATAACAAACCGCTCATACACCATATGCATGGATACCAGTAACGATGAAAGCTTCATGCAAGACCCCTCAAAAAGTCATAGCGATACAATGAAAATGCAGGCATTAGAGTACACAAAGAAGAAACAAGATCAACAAAAGAAGATGGCGTACACCAAATTGCCGTACGCCATTGTATCTACAAAGATTTAGCTTGCTGATTCAGTTGATGTGGTATCAACGTGTGCAGATGAAGCACTCATTTTTCCTCGAGCGTCTCTACGAGCTTGAATCAAAATTCTTTTTTGTGTTCGCTCGTGAGTTCTGTCTGCTTTGGTTCTTAGAACCTTAACACCCTTGTAATAGCCAGAAGTCAAACACACTGCGTGAGGAACTACTGGGTCTTGGGATGTTTGGCAATACGTTGCTGGATTAAAGTCTAACCCTTTATTAGCGTGCTTTAAATCTCTACGAGCCCGCGAATGTTTACGTTTTGGTACTGGCATGGGATCAACTCCATTGAAGAATAACCTAATAAAAATCTACGTTTGCGCTCAAATAATAAGAAAGCGCCTTGGATCAGTGTAAAAAAGTAGAGAATTTTGTAAAGCAAAATACCTCCTCTACTAAAATCCGTACCCCCAAAAAACAAAGTTTTTGAAAAAATACGTTACTTACGACCCATCAACTATCCGGTTTCATTGATCTTTTGCAGCATAAATTGACAGACTGAAAAGAGATTGAGTGATTTAGCGCATGAAAAACCATGCGTTTTTAGAAAAAGGGTTTCTTATGAGTACACGTACTCTCAAAAAAATCGTACTACTATCGTTTTTGTGCTTAATAGCTGCCCAAGTTGCCGCATTCGGCGGTTGGAGCTTTGGCGTTGGCTTTGGTGGGCCCCGTTACTACGCTTCCTACGATGGACCATGGTATAACCGCTGGGGCTGGGACGGTCCAGGTTACTGGGGACATCGCAGATACGATGATGGCGCAGTCGTAGCGGCAAGCGGCCTTGTTGGCCTTGCTGCAGGTGCTGCAATCGCCAGCGCAGCTCAACCAAAAGACCCTGCAGTTGCTCTGCAAGAATATGAAGATCGTAAGATGCTCCAAGAACAACGAGAAAAAGATCGTGAGCTCAAGCGCAAAGAAAAAGAAGAAAAACGACTTGCAAAAGAAGAAGAATTAGCTCAAAAACGCCACGAACGTGAAAAACGCAAGCGAAAACGCGAAGAAGAAGAACAAGCTCGCAAAGAAGAGCGCGCCAACAAACACACCAAAATCAAACGAGAAAACCAAGACCCAGAAGACGAAAAATAATTTCCCTTGAAAAATTAATCACAAACCTCTCTCAAACCAGTACTAACCCAGCAAAATAAGCGTGAAGCATTGACGCAAGCAAGGACAGAACGGAAGAATATATCTATCAGATAAACCGTCCTTGCTTGCGAATATTATGAATACTATTATCCAATTTGCTTCCGTAGGCCTGCTTTTTCTCTCCAGCTGCTCTATTGAAGCCGGTAGAACATCTCTTCGTAACGCACGACGTTACTCCGCAGGCAATAGACGCGCTGATGGCGAAGCTCACACCACAGACCGCCAATCTGCGAGAAAAAGCACAGTGCCCTCGAGTAGCTCCACCAGCCTCTCGACACGTTCCCCGCGCAGCCTCGATTACGCCTCCGAGGAAGGGTCACCCCGCGCAGACGACTCTCCAGGAGATGAATCCCCGGCCCCACAATCTCGATCTAGCAAAGACAGCGACTCGCCCCAAACTCCAGCAGGACTTTCAAAAAGCGCCCGCAGAAGAGCCAGAAAAAAAGAAAGAGCCGCCGCACTAGAAAGAGAGCTTGCTGCCTTTAAAGCCGCAAAAAAAACCGCTACCCCGGGCGAAGTGCCGCCTGTCAAAGCAGAAGAAACACCTGCTCCCGCAGCTGTCGTCGTAGATGGCGCAGCAGGAACTGGCGCCAGCGCCGCAGGGAAAGGCTCAGTAGCCCTTGCATATGATCCAAAAAAGAAAGTGCTCGTTGATGGCACCGAAATGACGATGGAAGACGCGGTAACAGAAAAAGCTGATCCCAACTCAATAGTAACAGTTGATGGTCAACCGATAGCCATGGGAAGACTTCAGCGGCTCAAATCCCCTCCGCCGCTAGAATATGACCCAGAAAAACCAGTGCTTGTTGACGGCAAACCGATGACTATGGCTGAAGCCGCAGCAATTCCTGACGCTACGCAAGTAGTAACAGTTGATAACCGGGCGGTTACGATTGGAACTCTTCAAAAACTCCAACTACCGCCACCTCCTTCAACATGGCAACGCTTTAAAAAAGCTGCAACACCACAAAGTTTGGGCGGCGCAGCAACTGCCGTAGCTGGTCTTGGCAGCTTAGCAGCACTTGGCATGGCAGGTAATACGATAATGGAAGAGAAAAATGATGAAAAGGTTGATGATGCACAAACCGAAGGCATAAATCAACTTGCTACGAAAGCCGGCGTCAGTTTAACCACGCCAATACCAGATTAACCGGGGAATTTTTATGTTCAATTTCCATCTATTTCTTCTAATCGCACTTATCACACAGCTTTCACCCATCAAAGCTCCTCCTTCGCCTCGCACCCACGCAAGGGAGGTCAGGGCCAAGCTTGCTGCCGCTCTGGGCGATAGCCATCACCCAGGCGCCGGAGTAGGCCCACACTCCACTGAAAGCGCCCAAATTAGTGATGTGCTGGGTAACTTAGGGGAAAGACCACGCGCCCTCTCGGTCCCTCACCTTAGACTTCCACCAGCCGCTACCGACGTTGAGCAAGCTCCCGCAAGCCTTGCTGCAGCACCAACCAACGGCTTTTTCTCAGCCGGGTACGGCTCTGCCGCACACAGAGCATACAAAGAGCAGAGAAGAACCGAAAAAGCACTCGCTGAAGCAGCACGGAAAGAACAAAAAAGAAAAGCTGCCGAGGAGCAAGCAGTCACAAAAGCAGCAGCAAAAAAAGCTAAGAAAAGAAGTCGAAGAAATTGGATGATCGGCGGCGGAATCGGTTCACTCGCAGTACTCGGGGGCGTGACTACCGGACTTGCGGTACCACTCACGCAGAACAATCAAACAGACGATGCACAAGCTGACCAACTTACTGCTCTACAAACAGCGGTTGGCGCTTCAACTGATGCCGCAAGCGCAACAGGATCACTGTATGCTCGCTCAGCGGCCGACCTTGCTGCTCTTGCAACTAAAGCATCAGCCGAAGACCTTTCTAGAACTGCCGCATCAGTCCTCAGTCAAGCGGCAGAAACCGATGTTCTTCAAAAAACTGTTGGTGTCGGCATTGATCTCACACCCGCAGAACGAGAAGCAAGCCTTTTAACGCGGGTTGGTACACTTTCAACAGCTGTTAATGATTCCACAAACGGTCTTGCAAGCAAAGCATCTACAGCTGCACTTAACGCAGGTCTTGCAACTAAAGCAAGTTCTGATGATCTCACCAGACTCTCTGGCACAGTTAACGACTCCACAACCGGTCTTGCGAGCAAAGCGTCTACAGCTGCACTTAACGCAGGCCTTGCAACTAAAGCAAGTTCTGATGATCTAACCAGACTCTCTGGAAATGTAAACAATCAACTAGCTGCAGCTAATACACTCACCACCAATGCCAATAACGCTCTGCAAGCAATTGGTACTGCGGGCGATGCTACACGTGCTGCGACCGGTCTTTTTGGTACCGTTGGGGGAATCTCCACAAGAACTGCTGCTCTTGAAGGAACTGTCAACAGCACAACCACTGGACTCGCCGCAACGCGTACCTCACTCAGCACTCTTGAAGGGACTGTAAACAACGCAGCCACAGGACTCAGTGCAACAAGAACCGCTCTTGGAACTCTTGGCGGACGCGTTACAACTGTAGAAGGAACGATTAATGACACTTCTACAGGACTTGCGGCTACAAGAAGCACGCTGGCAAGCAAAGCAAACATATCAGATCTTGCGGGATATCAAGTTAAAGGTGATTATGTCACCACCGCAGCCGGCAATGCTGCATACCAAGCTAAGGGTGACTATGTAACCACCACTGCTGGCAATGCTGCTTATCAAGCCAAAGGCGATTATGTCACCACTGCTGCTGGCAATGCTACATACCAAGCCAAAGGCGATTATGTCACCACTGCTGCTGGCAATGCTGCATACCAAGCTAAAGGCGATTATGCAGCTAGGTCTGACGTTTTTGATACTACTGGCGCTGCAAAATATCAAACTAGAGGTAATTATGCTTCAAGCGCAGACCTCACAGCACTCCGCTCTGATGTAGGGCAATCAACAGACGCTCCTGACGCAACTGGATCGTTGTATGCTCGCTCAAGAGCCCTTGGCACCCAACTAATTACGACACAGGGTGCTCTTGCTGGCAAAGCCGATAGATCTGACGTTTATGACACCACCACTGGCGCTGCTCGATACCAAGCTAAAGGTGATTATGTTACCACTGCCGCTGGCAATGCTGCTTATCAAGCAAGGGGAGATTATGCAACCAGATCTGACGTTTATGACACCGCCACTGGCGAGGCAAAATATCAAGCTAAAGGCAACTATGCCTCACGAGATGACGTCTTTGATGCCGATGGTTCTGCCAAATATCAAGCCAAGGGTAATTACGCTAACACAGATTACGTATATTCAAAAACAGACTCTGACGCCAGGTATACCCCTGCGGGCTATTCTTACTCAAAAGGCGAATCTGACGGCAGATACACTCCTCTTCCTGCAACGCCAATAACTGCCGAATAATAAATTAAGAGTGAGCGCCCGTGACAGGATTGCTGGTTCTTTGTAGACTGCTCAAATAAGTATCTTTCGGAAAACCAGCTTTTCTAACACAGGGGCTCACATGAGTTTAGAATTATTAAAAGAATTACGTGAAAAAACCGGCATAGGCATGATGGATTGCAAAAAAGCACTCACTGAAGCCAACAACGACCTTGAAAAGGCAATCGAAATTCTCCGTAAAAAGGGTATGGCTGTTGCTGCAAAGCGTGCTGACAATGCAACTAACTGCGGTTCTGTTGCGGCTTTTGTTAAGCCTGACAACAGTGGCGCATCCTTAGTTCAAATGAGCTGTGAAACAGATTTTTCTGCTAACACTACCGATATGAAGCAATTTGCTACATCGGCTGCTCAGTCAATTCTTGAATCTGGCAAGCAACTGGATGACGCTGCAGTTATGGAACTCCCATTATCAGGCACCGGCCTTTCAGTCAAAGTTGGCCTTGAAGGCTTGATTGCAAAAATTGCTGAAAGCATCAAAATCAACCGGTTTGCAAGCTGTCCTGCAACCGCAAACGGTGTTGCTAATGTGTACATCCACCCAGACAACTCTATCGGCGTTGTCGCAGTCGTTGAAGCAGACAAACAAGTCACTAGCGCTGCTCGTGAAACACTTTTACATGCAACAAAAGATATTTGCATGCATGCTGCAGTGACCAACCCGTTGGCTATCGATTCCACCGGCCTTGACCCTGCACTTATTGCAAAAGAAAAAGACATTGTCGCTGAACAACTCAAAGCTTCTGGCAAAGCCCCTCAAATCATCGAGAAAATCGCCGAGGGTAAACTTGCTAAGTACTTTGAAGATGTGTGCTTGCTTAACCAAAAATTCATCAAGAACGACAAACTTACTATCGAGCAACATCTTGCCGCTGTTGGCAAAGAAATTGGCGCAACGCTCAAAGTTACCAAGCTTGTTCGCTTTGCAATTGGTCGCTAACTAATTTATTTCACCTGTGATTCTGCAGATTTTAACCAGGGGTTTTAAAACCCCTGGTTTTTTATTAAATACGACACAAAAAGCATAACTGTTGATTGAAAAAAACCACGGACATTTTATCCTTGATACATAATGTCCTCAAAAAATTATAAGAAAGATAAAAGTATGATTATTCCTCCATTTGCTGAAGGCGACTCAAAAAGAGTTGAAGACGCGTTAAAATCAGCCATGAATGCATGCATCAAACACTACGAACACGAACTCACCACTATCCGTACAGGCCGTGCCTCAACCGATATCTTGGACAATGTTAAAGTTGAATGCTATGGCCAAATGATGAACATGCGTGACCTTGCAACCCTTGCAACGCCAGATGCGCGCTTAATCACCATTCAACCTTGGGATAAAGGCACACTGGGAGCAATCGAAAAAGCAATTTTGACCTCCGATGTGGGCATCACCCCGCTCAATGATGGAACCATCATCAGACTCCAACTACCACTTATGAGCACAGAACGCCGCGACGAACTCGTCAAAACGCTTAACAAAAAAGCAGAAGACGCTCGTATTCAAATCAGAAACGTACGCAGAGATTTTCTTAACGCAGCTAAAGACTCAGAAAAGAAGAAAGAAATCTCTGAAGATTTTGGTAAACGCCTTGCTGACCTGGTACAAAAAATCACCGACCAATTTATTGGCACCATTGCTGAACACACAGCAAAAAAAGAAGCTGCACTCCGCCAAGTGTAATTTACGAAAAAAGGACTGAGAGTCACATCTCAGCCCTTTTCGTTTTTTGGCCGTAATTGCGCATGTCAGACAATCATTTTTCTCATTTACACCTGCATACCGAATTCTCTTTGCTCGATGGAGCGCTCAGAATAAAAGATGCTGTCGCCCTTGCTAAAAAGCAGGGGTGGAAGTCTATGGCAATCACCGACCATGGCAACATTTTTGGCGCCGTTAAGTTTTTTCAGGAAGCTGAAAAAGCTGGCGTGAAACCCATTCTGGGCGCAGAAATGTACTTCACAGACGATGCCAAAACCAAAGATTCACGCAATAGATATTACCACATGGTCCTGCTCGTAAAAGACGAACAAGGGTACGAAAATTTATGCCAACTGATGGCGTATTCGTTCCTTGAAGGATTTTACTTCAAACCACGTATCGACCAAGCGATCTTGAAAAAACATGCTGCAGGACTTATCGCCTCTGGCGGGTGCTTGGGTGGCCAAATCCCCACGCTCCTACGCGAAGGCCAAATTGCGCAAGCACGTGAAAAAATTGAATGGTTTTTGGATGTCTTTGGTAAAGAAAACTTCTTTTTTGAAGTCATGGCGCCATTTGATGAAGATCAGCGCGTGACCAATGAATTGCTCTACAAATATGGCGCTGAGTATGGCATTGATTGCGTTGCCACCGGAGATGCACACTACCTCACCTGCGAGGATAAAGAAGCACACGAGGTGATGCTTTCGATCCAAACAAAAGACACCATTGCCAATCCCAAACGCTACTCGTTCGGCAATTTTCAGGGCCATTTAAAAACAACAGATGAAATGCTGGCAGCATTTCCCGACCGCCCCGAAGTTGTGTGGAACAGTGGCAAGTTTGCAGACAAATGCAATTTTAAGTTCACGTTTGGCAAGCTTCAATTCCCTGTGTATCAAATCGATACCGGCGAAACAGACAACGAATATTTCACACGCCTCTCACGCGAAGGGCTGCAAAATCTTATTGATCGTAATTTAATCCCTAAAAACCAGCTCGATGAATATTGGAAACGACTAGACCTTGAAGTTGCCCTTATTTGCAAGATGGGATTTGTGGGATACTTTCTGGTCGTTTCAGATTTCATGCGTTGGGGGAAATCCCAAGGCATTCCCATTGGTCCTGGCCGTGGTTCTGCTGCTGGATCTCTTGTCTCGTGGGCGTTACAAATTACCAACGTTGATCCTCTCAAATACAACTTATTGTTTGAGCGTTTTTTAAACCCAGAACGCGTCAGCATGCCGGATATCGATATCGACTTTTGCATCAACCGTCGCGAAGAAGTTATTGAATACGTGCGCCAAAAATATGGCCACGATTGCGTCTGTCAAATCATCACATTTGGAACCATGATGGCCAAAGGCGTACTCAAAGACGTCGCCAGAGCCATGGATATTCCTTTTGCTGACGCCAACCACCTCACGGACCTTATCCCTAACCAATTAAAAATTACGCTCAAAGAAGCACTGGAACAAGAACCCAAGCTACGCGAACTTGTTGAAAACAATCCGCAACTCAAAAAACTTTTTGATATCTCGTTCCGCCTTGAAGGACTGACACGGCACGCATCAAAGCATGCTGCCGGCGTGGTGATCACCCCAAAGGCCCTGAAAACCATTGTTCCACTCTACGTCCCTGCCAAAACAACTGATTTAGTCACGCAATACGCCATGACCGAACTGGAAACGCTTGGCTTTCTGAAAATGGACTTTCTGGGCCTCAAAAACTTATCAGTGGTAGAAGAAGCGTTGCAGTGGATTAAAAAAAACCATGGCGTCACCATTGATCTGGATTTATTGGCACTCGACGACCCCGGGGTATTCAAATTGCTTGGCGAAGGGAAATGTAGCGGTATTTTCCAGTTTGAAGGTGAAGGCGTAACCGATGTCATTCGGCGCCTGAAACCAGAAAAATTTGAAGACTTAATTGCGGTCAACGCACTCTACCGACCAGGCCCCCTAAGTTCTGGGATGGTGGACGATTTTATTAATCGCCGACACGGTAAAGTTGAAACAACCTACCAATTTAAAGAACTTGAACCCATTTTGTCAGAAACCTACGGGGTTATTGTCTACCAAGAACAGGTCCAAAAAATTGCCGTAGCCATTGGTAATTACACGCTGGGTGGTGCAGATTTGCTCCGCAGAGCCATGGGTAAGAAAAAGCCAGAAGAGATGGCTAAACAAAAAAACATTTTCCTTGATGGCGCCAAACAACTCGGATTTGACAGCAAAAAAGCAGAAGATCTCTTTGAACTCATGGCATATTTTGCCGGCTATGGTTTTAACAAATCTCACTCAACCGCCTATGCGCTCATTGCCTATCACACTGCATACTTAAAAGCTCATTATCCCTGCGAGTTCTTCGCGGCATTGCTCACGTTTGAATGTGGAAACCCTGACCAATTCTCACTTTACTTACAACGCAATAAAGAATTTGGCGTTTCTGTCCTCCCCCCTGACATCAATAAATCAGGAATGGCGTTTACCCCAACCTCAGAGGGTGTACTGTTTGGCCTGCAAGGGATTAAAAACGTTGGAGAAGCGGCATTACATAACATTATTGCCGTGCGCGCAGAAAAGCCTTTTGTCAGCCTACTCGACTTCTGCTCCCGCGTAGACCTGCGTACCGCCAATAAACGCGTCATTGAAAGTTTGATTACCGCCGGCGCCTTTGACTTATTACCCGGCACACGAGCCCAAAAAACCCATGATCTTGATGAAATTCTGAAAAAAGCTCATACCATCCAAGAAGCAAAACTCACCGGACAAATGTCCCTCTTTGGCATGGTACAATCTGGCGACAGCTCAACACCCGCCGAAGAAACCCACACCTATTCGGCTATTCCAGACTGGACAGCCCGCGAACGCCTTGACCTTGAGAAGGCAAGCATTGGAGTGTATTTGAGCGACCATCCACTAAATGAATACCGCATAATGGCCACCGCCCTACGGGCTAATTTTATCGCAGATCCATCATTTGAAGGAAAATCTGTGCAAGCGACGGTCGTCGTTCTTCTACTGAACAATAAAGTCATTTTGACCAAAAAACTAGAAAAAATGGCCTTTGCTGAGATTGAAGACGGTTCGGGAAAAGCAGAGCTCATCATTTTCCCAAAAACGTTCGCACTGTGCGAAAACATGCTAAATGAAGGCAAAAACATCTTTGTCATTCGTGGCGAACTTGATGCCACCAACCCAGAATTACGCAAAATAAAGGCAGAAACCATTATTCCTGCTACGTCTTTCATGGAACAAAGCAACACCATTTCAAAAATAACTATCACCCTGCCCGAACCCGTAACCGAGGAAAAGTGCCAGGCAGTAAACCAGGAACTCAGGCCAGGAAACGCTGAAATCGTCCTTCAATACCCAGATAATGGCAATTTATTTGGCGTAAAACTCGCTCAGCGCCTGACAATTCCATACGAATCCTTAAACAAACTTTCAGACATGGGGATATCATTTCAAATAGAAACTTTTGAGCCTCAAAAGCCTGAAAACCGAAACTTTTTCAGAAAGCAAAAAAACAATTTTCACCCACAATAAAACGTGCTATTGTACTCCAGTTGATTGAAACTGTGCATGGTTGTTTAAAAAGAAAAGGAATTATCCATGACAAGTAAAAGACTTTTAGCCTTGTTAATGATGGTCAGTTTGGCCTTCCAACAAGCTGTTAAAGCAGAAGACATTGTAAACCCAGAAGAAACTGTAGAAACCGTCGAAGCTGTGGTCGTAGAAAAAACTGACGATACCCAAGATAATACCGTTGTTGTTGATTCAACCGAAGTCTCAACTCCCGATGTAACGTCAGAAGAGCCAACTCTTCCAGTTGAACAATCAACAACCGAAGAAACCATTACTGAAGAAACAACCACCTCAGAAGTTACAGCTCCAGCAACGCCCGCAACACTTGTTGCTGAAAAACCGGCTTCTGAAAGCGAAGATGAAACATCTGATGAACCAACCATGTCATCTGCTGGCGTAACCGCACTTCGTTGCATTTTATTATTTGCAGCTAAAAACGCACTTCGCGCTATCATGAAAGCGTCCTACCACGACTACACAAAAGACGCAGAAAAAAGCTACTTAAAAGTAGGCAAATTTTCTGCAGATAACTACCTTGGACACTTTGTTAGCTACGGCGTAGATATTGCAGCACCATATAAAGACTCTCATGATGTTTCTGGTCTTCAAAAAGGCGCAGAATTCCTTGCAAAAGAAATCAGCATTGTTGGCTCAGAAAAAGACAATACGGAAAGCTACTTAGCTCCAATGGCTTCCATGAACAGCAAAGCAGCAACCAAAATGTTCTTCAAAGCTTTAAACCGCAACAAACTCTTTATTCTTCCTGATTCAGTAAAAACTGTATTGAAGAATGATTTAGTCAGCATGACCACCGGCATGCTTGAAGGATTATCATATGACTCTTCTAAAGCAAACTGGTCTGATTCTCTTGACCGTGCTAAATGCGGAAAAGCTTTTGTATGGGGTCAAATTGCCCTTCGTGCAAACAGCTTTGCAAAAGACATCATTGCATACGGATTGATGACCGACAAATTCCCAGAGTTTATTACAAACTTCATGAACAAATCAGAAGCAAACATGGAACTTTGTGAAAACTTGCTCGCTCAGTTGATTGAAGATTCAATGAACCAAGCATACCTCGCAACAGGACTTCACGCATAATCTTCTCGACGCATAAAACTAAAAAGGCCGGAATAAACCCCGGCCTTTTTTATTGGCTATTTAATGGTAAAAATAAAAAGAGCAGCTTTCTAAGAGAGCTGCTCTTTTTATTTGTTTGTAGATTATTCTACGCCCCAAATTTACTTACCAAAAAATCCAACTCGGATTCTAGCCATCTTGGCGGTATCAAAATGTTTCTTAGCAACAAGATTCAATTCCTCAACCGTCATTGCATTAACACGCGCAATCAATACGTCGTAATAATCGGGCGACAAGTTCAGAACCTTCATGCCCGCAAATAATGATGCACGCTCTTGCGTTGTAGAAATCAAATCAATGGTCTGCTTAAGCATAAGCTGACGCGTTGCTTCAAGTTCCTCGGTTGCAACACCATGCTCTGCAAGCTCAGTAAACATCGCACGAATTTGCACTTCGGCATCTGCAACAGTGTTTGGATTTAAAATTGCATACACTGAATCAGCGCCGCCCTCTGCGACCGTTGCCCCTGCAGCCATGCCGCCTGATGCTCGGTAAAAGAGGCCTGTTTGCTCACGCAATTGATACAGTCGCGAACCCAACGAATAAAATGCAATGAGATTAAGCATACGAAGTGGAAGATAATCTGCATCCAACATCCGAACAGTCGAAGGCTGACCCATAACAAAAAAGACTTGGTCTTTTTGCATTACAAAATCAATCTCTGCCCCTGGAACAAACGTACTTTGCCCAATAAGCTTAGGCTCAAATTTCCCAGCTGAAAGCCCTCCAAAATACTTGTTCAGCAAGCCGGTAACTTCTGCTTCATCAAACTGCCCTGCAAAAGAAACAACCACCGCCTCAGGGCGAATGAGAGAAGCATGCAACGCTTTTACATCAGCAACCGTAAGTTTTTTAACCGTGGCGATAATATCGTCAGCAGTCCAATCATTGTCGGTGCCCTTGTAGATTTCGTTCTTCAGCAACCGCATCGCAACATCACTTGGTTCGTCTTTAGAACGTTCAAGTGTTGCAATAGTCAGCTGTTTTACATGCTCAAGAGCTCGGGCATCAAATTTAGGATTAAAAAGAATGTGCAATGCACGGTCAAACACCTCAATATGATTGGTTGAGATTAATGACACACTCATGCCATACCCATCAAGTCGATAAAACACGCCGTTTGCTTCAAAGTAGTCTAGGATCTGTTGCTTTGAAAATTGAGTAGAACCTTCAATCAACGCTCCCATCATCAAACCAACTAAACGGCCTTCGCGAGACGACGCATAGTACGAACCATTTCTAAATTGCAGAACCATGGAAGCGAGGGGCAATGAAGCATCGCTATGCATCACAACCTGCAACCCATTATCCATAACCATTTCTGATGTCGGCCGAGGAAAGGTAAATGAAAGTTTTTTTGGATGAGCGTATTGTTCTGGAATTACAGGATCTTCAATCTCTGTTGTTCGCTGATGAACCGAAAGAATCTGCTCTTCGATTTTCTTAAGATGAGCTTGATTACGTTGCCAAAACCCTTCTTTGGTTTTAACAAACGGCATAACTTCTGCCCAACTCATCAAAAACGGATCAAGATACTCTGCCACAAACCCAACAATTTCTTTAGGATCTACGGTGTAACACTGTTCCAACTTCTTGAACACATCATGTTCATCACGCGTCATGAAGTACGAAGGAATCCATGCTTCAAGCAAACCATTCAAGCTTTCCAATGAACGAGCAAAGTTGGTTGTGTAACCCGCAACAAACTTTTGACGCTCAATATCAGAAATACCATTTACAATAAGGTTTGTAAGCTCTGAATTGATGATTTGGCGACATTCATCAAGTTTGCCGCGTTTTGGCTCAACAATGATTAAAAATACGCCACCATGCATCATTTGATACACTTCAACGCCAACGTCATCAGCAACTTTGGCATCATCAACCAATGCTTTGTACAAACGGCTTCCTTCGCCGCCACCAAGAACCGATTTCGCGGCTTGCACAATTAATTCAGTTTCAGATCGCAAGCCCGGAATAACCCAGTAAAACATTGCTTGTTCTTGTTGTACGTGTTCATACACACGCGACACATTGATTGTTAAATCATGCACAACTTCTGGGAACTTATTAAATTCAACAGATCCGCCGTTTGGAATATCCGCAAAATATCCTTCTGCGTACGCAAGTGCATCGGCTGGATCAAGATCGCCTACCATAAACAATACAGCACGCTCTGGGTGGTAATATTTTTTATAGAATTTTTTAAGAATATCAGAAGTAACCGAGGCCAAGTCTTCTTTAAACCCAATAACCGGATTGTGGTAAGGATGATTTGAAGGAAAACCAAGCCGCAGCGCAATTTCCACCATGCGCGAAACAGGTTTATCGCGGTACATGTTAAGTTCTTGCACAACTGCTTTTACTTCTGAAGCAAGGTGCTCTTTGTCAAACGATACATTCTTCATGCAGTCGGCAAACATTGGAATAAAGTTTTTCCAATTTTCACGGTCAACTTCAAACCAGTAGCTCGTTTCATCTGACGAAGTATATGCATTAAATTCTGCGCCGTATTTGCGCGCAATTGCATCAATCGCGCCTTCTTGGAGCGTAGATGTACCTTTAAAAATCATATGCTCAACAAGATGCGCAAGCCCTTTTTCGCCTTGCTCTTCAACCGCCGCACCAACATCGTAGGCAATTTGAACCAAAACTTTTGGTACCAAAGCGACTTTTGCCGCGATAATGGTCATGCCATTTGAGAGTATTTTTTTCTTAATATCTTCACGTGGAATATTAAATGTCGCCCGTGGTGTCACAGAAAATTTCCTTATCAAAATGAGGTAAAATTACCTCGAGTAATATGTACAATAACTCAATGTGGACAGGTTTATCATGGAATGAAAAAGTGGTCCACCCTATCCTCGCACGACACTCGGTTTTTAGCTTTTAAAGCGTTGTTGATTAACATAAATCTTTCAATAGGCGCTCTATGAAGGCGCTACCCATTTGACGTTGTCAATTTCACTGGCTAGATTCTACCCCGTTCATTCATCACCCCCCACTCTTACTACCCACAAAAAGGAAATCATCATGAAACACCGCAAGTCCATAGCTATTGCTGCTATTTTATCGGCATGTGCGCTACAAATACCCTTATTCGCCGGAAACGCAGCGTCCAATACAAGCTCGGCACTCGCGCCCTTCACACCGCCAGCCATTCCCTCAAGCACCCCTTCATTGGCATTAGTACCCTGGATGCCAGCTCAATCACACGCTTTTTCATCAGACGCCTTCTCAAAGGATTATGAAAAGTCAAAAGCACCCCTGTTCATGCTCGTTGAACCACCCCATGATTTCTCCTCATACCTTGCATACCAGGATCATAAAAAAACTCTAAACTATTTATACAAAGATTATTTGCGGTTTGTTGCCCAAAAGTACAAAGCCGGAGCAATTACAAAAAAACGTGTAAAACAGGCAGTTAAAGGCCCAAGCCAACGTGAAGTTCTTAATGGCACAGTCCTCAAAAAGTGAATGTGCAAAAATCTCGACCTTATTCCCTTTTACGCGTTAGTTCTTGAAAAAAATGGCAATGTGATTACTGAATTGACTCAGTATATAAATGGAACGAGCTCAACCCACAAAATTTCAACTCGCCGCTCGTAAAGCTCAAAAACTAAGAAGCAAAAAAGGCCCTCGGATTTCTCCGAGGGCCTTTTAATTTTTGTTTGTTCAACTTACCCGTTGATTGAGGTAAAGCGAATAATCGTTATTGGTTGACGGTGTCCGTTCTTAACGCGGTATTTTTTACGGCGTTTGAACTTGAAAACAATCAATTTTGGTCCACGATCTTGCTTAATAATTTGAGCTTTAATGGTTGCTCCAGCTACAAATGGCGCGCCAACTGAATACGCTTCGCCATTCTTAACTAAAAGAACTTCTTTAAACTCAACGTCTGCACCGGCTTCGAAATTTAATTTTTCGATACTGAGGGTACGACCTTCAATTGCTTGGTATTGTTTGCCGCCAGTTTGAAAAATGGCATATTTTTGAGGCAACACAGATCCGGTGTTTTCCATCCACGAAACTCCTATATCCTGGTCAAAACCAGGCTTTTTATCTTGTTAATCAGTCTAAACTGGGGAATAAAGCAATTCTACCAGACACGCTTTTTTTGTCCATACTACGCTTCTGCTCGGGAATAGACGCAAGTCAAAGCTTTGTAGGGCAGGAAAGCTCCTAAAAAGAAACCTTCCCTGAAGGGTCAATTAGAAAGGCAATTCTTCGTCAAAGGCTTTTTCACCCTTGAAATTGATCTCGCCGGTATTGGTTTTTGCCTTAGAATCAGCATTACCACCAAACGATCTGCTACCACCAAAGCTTTTAGACGGCTTTGAAGCTTCAAAGCGTGTTTCTGTAGCCATTGGCGCACCATCTTGGTCTTCAACATCGGCCTGAGCGCCACTGTTCAAGAACGTTACGCGGTCAGCAACAATCGAATGCTTGCTTTGTTTTTTGCCATCATTGTCTTCCCAAGTATCAAACTTAAGGCGACCTTCGATAAGCACAGGACGGCCTTTAGCCAGGAATTTTGAGCACGATTCTGCCTGTGCTCCCCACACGTCAACATCCACAAAACATACTTCTTGGACCATTTGGCCATTCTGACGGTTTTTGAATTGACGATTTGAAGCAACAGAAAGACGGCATACACCCTGTCCTGAAGCCAAATTTTTAAAATCTGGGTCGCGGGTAAGGTTGCCCATCATGATAACGCGATTGTAACTCGACATAGTTCTAACTTTCAGCGTAAACCGCTTTTTTCAAGGTTATTTTTAGAGAAAATCCACAGGTCTAAGCTACCTGTTTTTTTGCCTTTCAGGAAGAGGCAAAAGCAACGCTCACCGACACAATCAACCAAAAAAAGAGTATTGAAACCACGCTTTCTTGCTCTAACTTTTTCTTTTCATCAAAAAGCAGTAGATTTCGTGGATTTTTAACCATTTTTTTAATTAGGCACGATTGGTGGTAGCTTTTATGAGTACACACCCCTATTGAAAGTCCCGTTCATGAAATTATTATTTTTAGCCCTCATCATCACCAGTACCTATTGGACAACGCCGCTTAAGTCTTCCGACGCAGATAAAAAAAGAATTCAGGCTTTTCTCGCCGGTAACCCCCTGAAGGAAATACCATACTCAACTCGATTTGGTACAACTTTCGGAGAGAAATTACTAAACAAAAAGGGAATGAGCAGAAGACCCCGGGGCCCTCGTACTATTATCGCAGCCAACAGTATATTTGGAGCGCATTTATCGGCTTCAAACCCACATGGAGCAATTCAGGATAAATGAATCCCCCCTTATCCACGCATGAGCGAAGATAGATACTTTTTGTTGCCCGCAAAAACGAGTTTATCTGTTTCAAGTACCATGTAGGTATCACCAACCAGCATAATATCGTCGCCTTTTTGCACTGCAATGCATGCAACGCGCGGATGTTTGGCGGCATTAATTTCAGAAATTTTCCGTCCGACAAATTGGTAGGGAGCGGTAATTGTTGTTACGGCAAATTCATGAGTCACTGGTACCAAATCGGCAAGTGGCAAGCTCAACGTGTACGCAACCTTAACGCCCATGTCCCGCTCGATAACAAACACACGGTCTGCACCCACAAGTTTGAGAATGTTTTCGTTAATGTCATCAACCGCGCGGGCAACCACGTACGGTACATGCAAATGACGCTTGAGAATAGTCGTCAAAAGTACCGACTGCGCAAATGATTCACCGGTGGCAACAACCACTGCATCAAGTTCGCCAATACCAATTTCTTTAAGAGACTCTTCATCAATGACGTTCATGCAAATAGCCTGGGTCACCGAATCTCTGATGGATTCGACAATTTCCTCATTACGGTCAATTGCCACAACTTCACACCCAAGTTCAGCGAGCGTACTCGCCAACTGAAACCCAAACCGACCAAGTCCAATAACGCCAAATTTCATATCATTACCCAATTAATAATCGTTCATGAGGATAGCTATAATTTCTTAACGTACGATGCTGCGCAAGCGCTAACAAGACCGTGAGAATACCAACGCGCCCAACAATCATATTTACCATCAATACATATTTGCCCGCAGGCGAAAGCAACGAGACAATTCCAACCGACAAACCACAGGTCGAAAACGCCGACACACTTTCAAAAAACAAATTAAAAATATCAAAACGCGAGCCTTCAATCATGAGCAGCACAAAAAAGCTCACAACAATCCACATCATGCTCAGCCCCAAGATCACCAGTGCTTTGTAGATCTGATCTTGGTAGATAGTTCGTTTATGAATTTCAACTTCACCACGCGCTTTTACCGCTGCTACAATAGTTGCGAGCAGAATGACGAATGTCGTTGTTTTAATGCCCGAGGCCGTTGAAACCGGGTTTCCACCAATCAACATCAACAGCATCACAATAAATTTAACCGGCGCACTAGTGACTGCATAATCGATGGTTGAAAAACCAGAAGACCGCAACGCAGTAGCATTAAATAAACAGTTAATACACTTGTCCACAAAAGAATATTTTGAAAATGCCACACCCCATTCAAACCAAAAGAAGAGTAATGCGGCAGCTCCAATCAGCACAGCAGAAGAAACAAACACCACGTACGAATGCAACGAAAGCACAGGAACCGCAGGACGCTGCACAGGCGATAACACCACCCGCTTAAACCATGCAAACAAATCCTGCCACACAAAAAAACCAGCACTCCCTGCAAACACCAATGCAGCAATGGTCATTAAAAACAACCCATCCTGGGCGAACAACAAAATACCGCCCTCGTTGGGCGCAATACCCGCATTGCAAAAGGCAGAAACAGCATAAAAAACTGCATAAAATGCTGCATCAACTTGAGGAAAATAGTGCCGCAGTAGTGGATACAACAGCAACACACCTACAATTTCAAATAACAGTGTCACTCGAACAATCATGCCCAAGAAATTTCTGATCCTACCCCAATATTCAAAATCCAGGATTTTGCTTGCAGTAACGCGATCTGCGATACCAAAATTCAAAAAAAGAGAAAGAACTGAAAACGAAAGCGTCATCAATCCCAGTCCACCAATTTGCACAAGACCAAGGATCACGCACTTACCCCAAAAACTAAAACTAGAGAATGGAATAAGCGAAAGCCCCGTCACACACGTGGCAGAGGTTGCGGTGAACCACAGATCCACAGCGCTGCTCGGCTGTGCATGCATCATTGGCAAGCTCAAAAGCATGTACCCAATGCCAATAATTACCAGAAATGAAGCAAGAATAAGAATACCAGGCGACAATAACGCGCGCCGTATTTTTGATACCATACGTCACACAAAACTATCTAAAAAACACTGAATAACAGACTACGGCAATAATAATCTTAATCGCAAGCAAGAGAACGATATGCCTGAAATACTGCCTGATAAACTGCGTCACGCGCGCGCCCCACCACTTACTTACGTACGCGATCGTAAAGAAACGCACAAACCGCGCACTGCCAATCGCCGCGCAATACAACACAACGGGCAACGCGCAAAAGCCTGCAGAAATAGAGATAACTTTAAAAGGCAGCGGCAGCAACGCACCAATAAATAACGTGGGGAGGTAGTGCTGCTGATAATGAGCAACAAACGCATCAAACGTTTCTTGTTTCACCAATAGCGACACAATTTTGTGTCCAATCGCGTCCCATAAAAACGCTCCAAATGCATATCCCATGAGCGCGCTCACCAGAGATCCAACCAAGGCCATGCCTGCAAATTTGTAAGCATCATCACGACGCTGCATCACATAAAACGCAAGAACCGGATCAAGCGGAACAAAAATCAACGCTTCAAGAGAAAACAAAGCAAAAAACACCCAATACGCGTGAGGTGCATTAATATGCCGATGCACCCACACATGTAATCCACGCTCTTCCGGAAGTTGGTTCATTCGCTTATCCCCACCTGTTTTACAACAATCGGGTTCAGCGTATGCGCAGTTTGAGAAAAACCCAAGACTATTGCCCAAGTTTTTTCGCTAAATATTCAAGCAATCCATCAAGAGAAACACGTTCCTGTTGTGCAGAATTTCTGTCACGGACGGTGACCGCATTGTCTTCTGCTGTTTGATAGTCAATGGTCACGCAAAACGGTGTACCAATTTCGTCCTGACGACGGTAACGCTTACCAATCGAAGCGCCATCATCGTACTGAACGTAACCAAAACGCGCTTTAACATCACGATACACTTTTTCAGCAATCTCGCCCTGATGTTTGGTAAGAGGCAGCACGGCACAACGAATTGGCGCAATGTGTGGCGCAAAATCAAGATATAACCGAGCTTCACCATCAACCACGTCTTCTTTGTACGCATTAAACAACGTGGTCAAAAAGAGACGGTCAACACCAACAGAACACTCAACAACGTGAGGAATAAAGCTGGTGCCAGTTGCTTGGTCAAACACTGATAAATCTTTTTTGCTAAATGTTGAATGCTGACGCAAGTCAAAATCACCACGGTGGGCAATGCCTTCAAGTTCTTTAAACCCGAATGGGAACTCATATTCAACATCAACACACGCTTGAGAATAATGCGCAAGCTCATCTGAGGCATGCGGACGCTGTCTGATGCGGCTCATGTCTAAGCCAATTGATTTGTAGAAATCGGTACGAATTTCACACCATTTGGTGAAGAAATCTTTTGAAGTGTCTGGATGACAGAAGAACTCAAGCTCCATCTGTTCAAATTCACGCACACGGAATAAAAATTGTTTTGGGGTAATTTCGTTACGAAAAGCCTTACCAATTTGGGCAATACCAAAAGGCAATGAAACACGAGACGAAGTCATAACGTTTTTAAAGTTCACAAACACAGCCTGAGCTGTCTCTGGACGCAGATACGCGATGCTGTCACCAGTCATGGCACCCATGTTGGTCTGAAACATCAAGTTGAAGGTACGCTCTTCGGTCCAGTTTTTAACGCCGCAATGCTTGCACGGTTTTTCTGGGCTGTAGTCATCGTCATCGGCGCGGTAGCGCTTTTTGCAATTTTTACAGTCAACAAGCGGATCAGAGAAGTTAGAAACGTGACCAGACGCGGTCCATGTCATTTCATGGCCAAGAATGGCACCATCAAAAAAGACAACCTCAAACGGTGATTTAACCATGTGGTTAAGCCACGCATTTTTAAGGTTTTGTTTAAGAAGCACGCCAAGCGGACCAAAGTCATACACGCCATTCAAGCCGCCGTAAATTTCGGCCGACTGAAAGACAAATCCCCGGCGCTTGCACAGCGAAACAATATTATCGAGTGTTACCATAGCCAGAAACCTCTTGTTGAAGCCTAAAAGATAGGAATAAGTGTAGCAAAACTGATCTACTTCGCTACTGGCGGTTTGAAGAACGGCAAGAGCAAAAAAGAAAAAGGGGCCGGATCTTTATAACCAGCCCACAAAAAGCATTAAAACTAAGCGTTATCAATTGTTACCGGCTCGTACAATAATTGATCACACACACATTTTTTTTATAAATACCGTTTTTATACTCACTTATGAATGCTTTTTTGCCATTGCATTTTTGCATCAAACCACCAAAGCATGCTGGCATTAAAAAAATGACCATTAAAATACTCATTAATTTTTTCATATTACGTCCCCAACTTTTTCTATAACCAAACCTTCTTGCTCTACAACCCCATCAAGCAACCAGATTGGATGGATTTCCTCGCCAAAGGTCGCTTCATATGTTCGTATAAATTGCGCATAATCGCCGCATGCGTTAACTTTTTGTTCTTGAGTAGCTGGCCGCTCATGGTCACGCACTGGGTTGTGGTGAATATACGCCCCATTCACTAAATTAGAAAACGCGTGATATTCACAAGTAAATAAGATAAACGTATGCCATAAATTATCAACATGCTTGCTATACATTCCTACAGAATCTTTGCAGATCACACACAAATACAAAAATCTACGCAGTTCTTTTTCAAGCAAGATCATGTCTTCATCAGTATAATCATGGTCTTTTTTGCAACGAGCAACAACATCACCTAATGGGAATTGCATGAGTCGCTCAAGAACCGGCGCAGAAGCCATTCTGGTGCAAAAAGCTTCAGAAGACTCAACAGAATCAACAAGCACCTGAGGACTATTTGCTGTAGTTTCGACTGCTTCCTGAGGCTGGTCATCAGCTGAAAAGCCAAAAGAAACCGTACAAACGCTTAGAATTAAAAAGATACGTCTCATACCAACTTCCACCAAGAACATCTCCTCGTTGCCTCCCCATCTTCAGCTTAGAAGCAGAGAAAAAGAGCGTCAAGAAATGGTTACGGCTTCAGCCTGGCTTTGTTCGCTTTTATTCTTTAAAGCTCCATCAACAAAAGAGTTCTGCAAATCTTCGTAATCTGGACCTATCTTTTTTTCATACGCAATACGAGACGCATAAAAATCTGCCAATTTATTTCCTTGGGCTGCTGACTTTATATACCACGCAAGCGCTTTATGGCAATCCTGCACCACACCCAGGCCACTCTCGTACAAACAACCTACTTGGCACTGCGCAATCTGGTTACCCTGCTCTGCAGCTTCAAGACACCAATCAAAGGCTTTTTTATAATCTTGCGCAACCCCTTTGCCAACATAATACATGTAGGCAAGTCGCCTTTGCGCGGGATGATACCCTAATTCAGCCGCCTTGGCATACCACTCTGCCGCACGTTTATAGTCTTTAGAAAGAAAAACAAATGACTGTTCTCGTTCTTTTTCATTTGCAGTACGGTGTTCTGTGTCATCAACCAGACAAACTTCTAAAAAATTGCTTTTATGTGGGTGAATGTTTGATTCACTGCTACTAATCGCGTGCTGCACCCCTGCATCATCATCAACAAACACTACCTCTGGGTTTCCTTGATAAATCTTCGGAACTCCAAGCCCATGAGAATAAAAATACCCAAGCCTACTCATTGAGGGAGGCCAGCCTTGAGCAGCAGCTTTTTCGCACCAATACACAGCTTTTTCATAATCGAATGGAACTCCAACCCATAAATTCCGGTCTTCAATCCCTTCTAACCTAGGCAACTCAGAATCCATTCCATGCGAGTACAGATATACCAACCATGTCATGGCGGGCAGCACACCTTGCTCAGCAGACTTTAGGTACCAATCAAACGCGTAATAATAATTGCGCGGCCTGCCTATACCCATCAAATTAAAGAGCCCAAGACGACACTGAGACGTTTTATCACCTTTTTCAGCGGCCATCATGTACCATTCGTGAGCTTTATCGTAATCAAGTTCAATGTCATCCCAATATCCAGGAACTTTTTCATCTTCTCTTTGGATATATGCGAGATGCGAGAACAAATGGCCAAGCCGACGCATGGCAAGAACGTCACCGTTCCACGCGGCTCGTTCATAAAAATAGCGGGCAAGTTTTAGATTTCGCTCAGTTCCTCTACCCTTGCGATACAAATCAGCAATAGGACGAAAGACGGCCTTGTCATCCATAGATGCAAGCTTGGAAAACACAAAGAAGCGCCAACTCACGGGGTGCAAGAACAACACCCCCAAAAAAAGGGCGCTCAAAATAGATATAATCAATAACCGTTTTTTCACGTACAACGCCCACACAAAGGCCTTGGTTCACTTTTCTACCATACCACACTGACCGAAAAATCAAACAAGCCACCCATAAATATGAAAATCCCCGAAAATCGCGGGGATTTAACCAAAGCAATCTTCGGGGTTTTATTAAAAACGCACTCAGGGCTTAAACTTCTACCGGAGATGCAAAAAAGCAAAAAACGCTTCAATTCCAACGAGCACAATGATCACAACCGTCAGCAATTCGCCCCTGATGCCCGCAAGTCTATCACGGTACACGGTGTACAAATCCTGAATAATTGAGAGCTTTTTATTAACCGAATCGAGCCACTGCGGGATAAGCAACTTATCCACCAACATCGAATAAATTTCTTCATGGTACGGATCGCCCGACATTTTGATACTTACTTCGAGCCGATCAATAATCACAGAAATATCCACGCGCAAACGAGCCAATTCTTCAATCAAGCGGTCTTCTTTGCCCTTGATCATAGGGATGTATGAGCTCCACGACAGTTCGTAGGCGGTGTCACCGCTGTAAAACTTATTGAGCTGCGCATCAAGCGCCCGGTCAAAATACTTAAGTTCGAGTCGCTGGATATTCACAAACTCAAGAAATTCAAGCACTTCGTAGTATTCATCGTCATAAATAAGCGCCGCTTCACCATCGATAATCACCATGTCCTGCCCGTAATACCCAGAGGAAGATGCAAGCACCGCCTCTTGTTGATATTCCGAGAGCGATTCTTTTTCATAGCGCAGCAATGAGGCGATTTTTGAACCAAAGGTGTGTTTGAAGGTTTCGGCGGTCATAACATCAAACGGTGCCACTTGCACGGCGCTGTAATGCTCAACCATGTTAAAGAAATGCGGCTTGGTGATGTATTTTTTCACAGCATTGAATAACGTCGTTGCATCTATTTCGCTTTTTTCTGTATACACGCCAGCAATTTCTATAAATCGGCTTTTCAGCTCTTCAAAGTTCCCAGTAAATGGAATCTTGTAACACAGCGAGAGCACACCAAAAGAGTGGATTTTTGCTGCAATACAATCTGTTCGCGCGCGCCCAGCCGCATGAGGATCACAATCAGCCAGCTGAACAGAAACAGGAATGTGATAGTTTTTAAAACCAGGAGACGACGGCAGGACAAAGGAAGGAATACTCTTTGAGTTCTGCAATGCTTTTAAGTTAATTTCTTCGCCAACATCAAATGCGTAGAAAAGAAGAAAATTTCCCCTTAACTGAACGTTTCCTTCGTTGCCAACAGTCTCAGGAGTGTTTTTAACTGACATAGAAACCCCACGCACATTTATCAAAAGCCTCTACCAGAGTAGCATTTTTTTCAAAACGCGTAAGAGCTTACTGGTACTCTCCCCAAAAAGAGAGGTGCTCTTGTCTTTGTATAAACGCCCATTTCATGAGCAAAACCACACATAGAAAAAGTTGATTTTTAATGGTAATCTTTTAAGCATTAGTCACAGTACAAAATCCCTCAATGGTGCGTAATCGCTTATGGATCTTCTTTCGGCTTTTAAAAGCTTTCTTGGTTCAACTGCCCAAACCCTCTTTTTCGACGGGCAACAACACCCAACGTGTCAACGCATTGAACTCATCATCAACGCAGAGAAATCCGCTGATCACGGTGACATGAGCACCACGCTGGCGCTGCAAATTGCTAAAAACCTTAAGCAAAACCCTCGCGCCATCGCACAAGAATTACAAAAAAACTTTCTGGCTGCTCAATCAGAGCTTCCGGCACTCAAAGAAATTTTAGCCAGCTGCACCATTGCTGGTCCTGGTTTTCTTAATTTCACGATCAGTCCTGCGGCCTGGACCTGTTTTTCGCAAGACATACTCAAAAATGACGTGTCCTTTTTCAAGCCAAAAAACCTACAACAACTTAAGTTTTTAGTAGAATTTGTCAGCGCAAACCCTACCGGACCGTTACACCTGGCACACGGCAGAAACGCAATCATTGGAGATGTACTGTGCTCCATACTCAGCTTTGTTGGCCATGACGTAACGCGTGAGTTTTACATCAATGACGCCGGCAACCAAATTAACAAACTCGGGCTCTCTCTCAAGGCTCGCTACCTCAATTTAGTAGGCGTTGAAGAAGAGTTCCCCGAAGGGGGCTATGCAGGCGACTACCTCAAAGATATTGCTCAAAAAATGCATGAAGAACATAAAGACGCATTCAAAGATGAGAATTCCGACTTTTTTGCTGACTACGCAAAAAATGCAATGCTCACCCTCATCAGGCAAAACCTTGCAGAATATGGTGTATCATTTGATCACTGGACCTCAGAGCAATCATTGTACGCGACCGGAGCCGTCAAAAAGACTTTTGAAGATCTTATTGGCAAAGGCGTAACATACGAACAAGAGGGCGCAACCTGGTTAACCTCAACAGCTTTTGGGGACGACAAAGACCGTGTACTCAAAAAAGCTGACGGCTATTTTACCTACCTCGTGCCCGACACTGCGTACTACCAAAAGAATTTAAGTGCTGGTTATGACAAACTTATAAACATTCTAGGCCAAGACCATCACGGATACGTTACACCACGAAACGCAGCACTTCATGCGCTTGGCCTTGATACCTCAAAACTAACCTGCTTGATTTACCAACTCGTACTTATGAAAAAGAACGACGTGTATGTCCGCATGTCAAAGCGTGCTGGGACCTTTGAGCAACTCAGCGATGTCATTAAAATTGTAGGAAAAGACGTAGCTCGCTACTTCTTTCTCAACAGAAAAGCTGATGCGCATCTTGAGCTTGATTTAGAACAAGCCCTCAAACAAAATGATGAAAATCCGGTGTACTACATTCACTACGCATACGTCCGCAGCGAAAGCCTGCTCACCAAAGCGTCTGAACACAACAAAGAGCTTGCTGAATTTGTTCAAAAACTCACGCTGAATGCCAGTGCATGCGCAAGCGACTTTACGGAAATTCCAGAAACCGCGCACGCCGTAATCAAAAAAATTCTATCGCTCAGGGATTTGCTTGAAACCATCAGCATTAACAACCAGACGCACATGCTCGCGTACTACACCTACGATTTGGCGTCGGCTTTCCACACTTTTTACGCACATACCAGAATTCTTGTCCCTGAAAATATAACCAGTACAAAAAACAATCTACTTATGGTCAATTTAGTACGATCAACACTACGTCTTTGTCTTGATCTGCTCGGCCTAAGCAAACCCAAATCCATGTAACGGAGTCAGTGATTTACCATGCAAATGAACCTTGCTCAAATCGATTTAAAATCATTCCCTACTTCACGCATTCGAAACTTTTCTATCATTGCGCACATTGATCACGGTAAATCTACGCTTGCCGACAGATTGCTTGAAGTTTGTGGCACCATCTCAGATCGCAACAAGAACGAACAGGTACTCGATAAACTACAAGTTGAACGCGAACGCGGTATAACGGTTAAAGCACAAACAGCTTCGCTTTTTTATGAATACAAAGGCGAAATCTATTTGCTCAACCTCATTGATACTCCCGGCCACGTAGATTTCAGTTATGAAGTTTCTCGCTCATTGTACGCATGCCAAGGTGCATTGCTCCTGGTTGACGCCGCACAAGGCATCCAAGCACAAACCATGGCGAACTTTTACCTGGCGTTTGAACAAAATCTGCACATCATTCCTATCGTTAACAAAATTGATATGCAAAACGCTCAACCAGAACGCGTTACCGAAGAAATCGTCAATAACTTTGATATGAATCCAGATGACGTTATTTTGGCTTCCGGCAAAAGCGGCATCGGTATTGATAACATTTTAGAAGGCATCATCAAGCGCATTCCGGCACCAGCAGGAAGCGCTACTGCACATCCAAAACTTTTGTTGTTTGACTCATGGTTTGACGTGTACCGCGGCGTTGTGTGTTTGATCGAAGTTGTTGATGGTCACATCAGCAAAGGCGATATGATTGCTTCCGCATACACCGGCGAAAAATATGAAGTGCTCGAATTGGGGCTTATGTATCCAGACCCAATTGCTACCAAAACGCTCTACACCGGCCAAGTGGGCTTTATTATCACCGGCATGAAAACAGTTAAAGAAGCGCACATTGGCGATACGTTCTTTGATCCTCGTCATCCAGTAACTGCATTACCAGGCTTTAAACCTGCAAAACCGATGGTGTTTGCAGGGATCTACCCCGTTGATACAACCGATTTTCAGGAACTTAAAGAATCTATCGAAAAGCTCTGCTTGAACGATCCAAGTATCACCGTGGAAAAAGAAACATCTGCAGCTCTTGGTTTTGGTTTTCGTTGCGGCTTTTTGGGCTTGCTCCACATGGATGTGTTCAAACAACGTCTTGAACAAGAATATGACATGAGCATCATCACCACTGCGCCAACAGTGCTCTACAAAGTCACCCAACAAGGTGGTAATAAAATGGATATCGAAAACCCAGCAGACTTCCCAGATCCAGGCACTATTGAAACGATTGAAGAGCCCGTTATTAAAGCCTCAATCATGACACCAAAAGAATATTTGGGTGGCATCATGACCCTCTGCCAAGAACGGCGCGGCGAACAAAAAGAGATGCAATACATCGACGAAGAACGTATTGTAATGCATTACAAAATGCCTCTCTCTGAAGTGGTTACCGATTTTTATGACACTCTAAAATCGATTAGTGCTGGCTACGCAAGTTTTGACTATGATCTTGCAGGCTATGAAAAAGCCGACATGGTAAAGATGAACATTTTATTAAATGGTAAAGCTGTCGATGCGCTTTCGATTATTGTACACGCAGACAAAGCCTACAATATGGGCCGAGATCTTACCAAAAAACTCAAAGAAGTTGTGCACCGCCAGCAGTACGAAGTGGCTATCCAAGCGGCAATTGGCGCAAAGGTCATTGCACGAGAAACCATTTCACCCTTGCGTAAAGACGTCACACAAAAACTCTATGGTGGTGACATTACGCGAAAAATGAAACTCCTGGAAAAGCAGAAAAAAGGTAAAAAGAAGATGAAACAAGTTGGTACGGTTGAGCTTCCACAAGAAGCCTTCTTCTCAGTACTCAAACGCTAAGGTTTTGTGGGAGAATGCTATGAAACGCCGCAAAGGGTTTTATTCTATTTCGGTAGTTGCCAAGATGTTTGAGGTACACCAACAAACGATTCGTTTGTACGAAAAAGAAGGACTAATCACCCCCCATCGCTCAGAAGGCAACACTCGCCAATTTACCGATGAAGACGTTGATCAGCTCGAAAAAATTATTTACCTCACTCACAAGCTTGGCATCAATCTTGCTGGAGTTGAGATGATTTTAAAGCTTCAGAAAAAAATTGACCGTCTCCAAGATGAGATGAACAAAGCATTTGAAGCCACCAAGAAAAACCTTGAACAAGAAGCCGAAGGTTATGCAGAAGGCGCGCGTGACGAAGCACGCCAATTAATGCTCCTCAAGAGCGTTGCAAAAGCTAAAAAAACGCCAACACTTCCTGCCGCAAAGCCAAGTAGCACGGTTGCCAAAGATAAAAAATCTGAAGATACTGATTTTGAATCTGATTTAAAAATCGATTACGAGGATCTCTAAAAATGCTTACCAAAGCAGAAATCGCATACATGGCATATCTTGCAACATCAACCTATGTAGGTTTGCAGATGACCCAACAGCCTCAAAATATTTCAAATGCCGTGCGTTTTTTCTGGTTCGTTTCTTTTATTTTAGCAAATCACCTCATTAAAGAATTTGCCGGCCCATTTAATCCCTATGTATACAGCGCTGGAATCATCACTGTTGTTGCACCTTTAATGGTTAAATTCTTTAGATCTAACGCACAACAATAAGCAATAAACGAGAAAACCTATAACACTATGAACATTCCATATGCTCCACAAATCTTTCTCATCCTATACTTTATGGCTAGTTATGGCCTACCGTATGTTTTTAAATCGCTCAAAACAACGAGTTTTAGCATCTTAAGAATTGTTGTTTTGTGGGCAGGCATCTATTTTCTTAGAGGCTCAACACTTGCCATTGAACAAACTAAATATGCCATTTTAACACTCATTGGAGCACTTGCAGCAGCATGCGTCATAGAAGCTCTGGGATGGGGCAAGAAAATACGATCTTTTATCAAAAAATAACACTACAAAATAAGGCGATCTAGCGATGAACTTTACCACCACTGAAATCGTATACATGGTTTTCCTTGCTGCATCCACATACGTTGGGTTTCAAATAAACCAAGCTCATCTAAAAATTTCTACATCAACACGTTTTTTATGGGTGATTTCATATTTCTCAGCAAATTATCTCATTAAAGAACTTGCCGGACCATTTAATTGGTATGTATACGGCGTTGTAATTGCAGCCATGTGCGCATCTCTGGTAAGTAGATTGATATTTGGGATTGATACTCAAAAGCTGCAGTAAACAGAGGAGAAACTGCCATGTCCGTATCACTTCACCTTAAAACAGCCCTTCTTCTGGGTGTTTTATACGGCCTACTCCTTGGAGTTGGTTCATTAATTGCAGGAAATACTGGCGTTCACTGGGCGTTTGGTATCGCTGCCGTTATTAACTTTCTCATGTATTTTTACTCAGACAAAATGGTGCTTGCCATGTACCGAGCCACTCAAATATCAGCAGAAACTCATCCGCACATTTTCAACATGGTTGCAGATTTATGTCATGAAGCGCGTCTTCCTATGCCCAAGGTTTATTTAATCAACAGCAACAACGCGAATGCCTTTGCAACGGGCAGAAATCCTGAACATGCGTCCATTGCATTTACTACAAGTATTTTGAAAATGCTGGACCCGGATGAATTGCGCGCAGTAGCGGCCCATGAACTTTCTCACGTTAAAAATAGAGATATTCTTATTGGCACCATCGCTGCAACCCTTGCTATGGCCATCTCCTACGCTGCGGACATGATCCGCTGGTCAATGTACTGGGGCAGAAGTAGCAATGACCGGAAGAATTCACACTGGCTACCAGTGTTTTTAAGCGTTATTTTCGCGCCCATTATCGCAACTCTCATCCGTTTGGCAATCTCTCGCTCACGTGAATTTCAGGCCGATGAATCTGGCGCACACTTATGTCACGAGCCATTGGCACTGGCATCAGCACTCGAGAAAATTCATGGCAGCCCGATGATGGAAGGCGGCGAATCATACGCACATGCATCAACCGCACACTTATTCATCAGCAACCCATTCAAAGCGTCTTCGGTGCTTAAAATCTTCTCCACGCATCCTCCGCTTGAAGAACGCGTTAAACGCTTGCGCAACATGGCACGCTAAACAGGGCAAAAACGCTCGTTTTCAAGCAGGAATGGACGTTTTAACTATATAAAGTAGGCTGGTTTACATTGATAAATCAGCCTACTTTTTTGCTGGACGCTCACTATGAATATTTTATCTACCCTAGAACGCCTTGCTGCTGGTCCCTTATTTGTGCCAACCCTCTATGGCGATTATTTAGGATTCCCGCTAGGCTTCATGCTCTTTTCGAACACAAACTACAACCCGTGGATGGTCGCAGCAATCGTCATCGCGCTCTACCCATTCTTGAATTACTATCACCTTGCAACAGGAGCTCTTGTGAAAAACGCCATTATGGAAGAAGCTTCTCCCAAAATGATGAACACTATCAAGCAGATCGCCGAGCATGAACAAATCACCGTTGCAAACATCGCTGAAGTGAGCAATTTTACCTCACCAACGCTTTTAATGGGCCGCTTTAAAAACAACGTGGAAGTATATTTTTCTTCACACTGGAACCATGAACTCCCAGAAAAAGCACTCACGGTTATGTTGCATGATTCTTTTAAAGACATCAAAGAAAAAACATATCGGTTATTCATAAGCTCATCATTATTCGCGGCCCAGAACCTTACGCAGACCGCATTCTTTGTTATTCTGCGCAGCATGTGCGGTTTTACAACAACGTCTTTTCTTTTAACACTGTTCTTCTGGCAACTCTGCACATGGTACATCTTGTTTTTAAAAGCATATCTTTTGCGCCAACTCACCTTTTCTCGCGATCTTCAAATCGCTAAACAACTTGGCACACAAACGGTTATTGAAGGGTTTCAACAATTCAACATGTGCACTAATTTCGATGAAAATCTTGCAACTATTCCTGAGTGGGCACTGGGTGTGCCAAAAATTTCTTCTCGCATTGAAGCTCTTTCACAACATGAATCAACAAAGACCTCATGAACCTTGTTGAAAAAATTGGCCTTGTTATTGCTGGTCCTTACTCTACACCTGTTGCGTATGCCGGTGATTTGCTGTGGCTGGTAGCACTTAATTACCAATACTTTACTTCACCACTCATGTGGTTTGTGTGCTTATCAGTAGCGCACATAATCATTAATCTTACTCACCTACAACAACGCAAACTCATTCAAAACGGCGCTTTTGGAGAAGCAAACCCAGAAACCACAACCCTTATTCAAGAAAAAGCCACCCGCGATGGCATAAAAAATGTCATCTGCACGCTAGTTACTCATTTTCCTGTAATGAACGCATTCTGTGAACAAAAACTCACCAGCTGCGAAATTATTGTGTCTCACCATTGGTTTGAGACACCAGAAGGAACAGAACACCTTGATAACATCTTAGAACATGAATTTGCACACGCTCGCGCCCACCACATGATCAAGCGTTTTTTAACTGCCAGTGCTCTTTTTTGTATAGGCCTAGGTGCCTTTTTGTATCTCATGACTCTTAATTTATTCCCCGAAGAACACCTGCATATCTGCAATGCACTAACTGCTTTTTGCATTTTCAGGGTTATAAGATTTCTCCAGGCATGGTATCATCGCACTCAAGAGTTTGAAGCTGATGGAATGGCTCTTACTTATGCTTCTCCAGCAAAACTTGCTGCCTGCCTAACATTCATGCGAAAACACAATCCCGGTGAAAAAATTCTGGAAAACATTCCTGAGTGGGCACGCGCAACGCATCCGTACATTTCATCACGCATACAAAAACTCTTGAGATAATCAACACACAACCAAGGGGAATCTATGAATATCACCACCAAAATTATTCTGCTATCTCTTTTATTTGGTTTTGCTCCCCACTGTGCACCAGAAACAGTTGAGCAATTCATTGAATCGATAAGCACAATGAGAGGGAAAGAAATTCTGAGAATTCTTAATCATCTTATACTCGCCCAGCTTAACCCTACGCAGCACGTAAGAGATTGCGGCGTTTGCATTCATCAAGATACAAACACACCATACACGAACGAGGATCTAGCTCCGCGAATTGCAGCTCTAAAAAAATTATTGAATCCTCAATCCAGAAGCACTTATTAATTCAAAAGAAAGTTACAAATGACCTCGCTTTTTCTAGCTTCCTCATCACAATCACGCCAGCAACTCCTTAGGGATGCTGGCTTTTCGTTTGAAATCTTGAAAACCAGTGCAGAATCAGAACCATTTGAGACAACCGCAAGCCTTGAACAAAACGTCAAAGCAGCAGCAATTTTTAAAGCAAAGACAGTAGTTTTGCCTACTCCAAAAGATTCACCACAAACTATCTGTGTGATTACAGCTGACACCTTGATTGCAGATGTCGCGGAAAACATCCTACAAAAGCCTGCCGATCTCGCGCACGCACACGAACAACTCAGACAACTGCGCGCAGGTATGTGCACCATTGGAACTGCTGTTGTAATTCAAAAACTCGCACATTCCCGCGACAATGATTGGAAACGCATTGAATCTGAATACATCTATTCAGAAAGCCATGCAGAATTTTATGTCCCTGACGAGCAATTTGATGCCTATTTTTCGCAATTGCCGTTTGCATTGCATGCATGTGGATCTGGTATTATCGAAAGCTTTGGCGCACAATTTTTAAAATCATTTCAGGGATCGTACACCGGAGCTCTGGGATTATCGATGTTTGAAGTTGCAGCAGCACTTAAAAAACTTGGATACAAATAAAAAGCCCCGGAAATTCCGGGGCTTTTTAGCAAAGGTTCTAGATGAATCCTAGACCATTCAAAACAATTAGATATAACGTCTGCTGCACTCCCATTCATGGAAACAACAAGCAACCGTTCCTTTTACAAAGCCCATTTCTTCCTCATGACCAAGTTTATTGGTTTTATCAAAGCATGTGCTCAGTATATACGAGGACAATTGCGACATGATTCTTCTTCCACAGCACGCGTCTTCGCATCCTAATACGGGATATGCTTCTACACACAAAATATCATCAGTACATGCACACTCATAAGCGAGAGTATATACAAATGACATGCATGCACGCACATACACATCACCATCTTCTTCACAGATTTGTGCAAGAGTTTTATTTCTCAACTCCTTAATTTTTTCATTAACAGCCTTAAGTTCAAGAAGATCACGCTGCGAAAATTCCACCAACACTTCTCCGTCTTTTACTAAAAAGAAGCCTTCAGCAGACTCAGCGATATACTCTGCTGTACAATGCTTATCAATTAATACCGACAACTCATCTGCTGTTAAGTATTTAAACAAATAGGTCGACAATACTGTATGCCATGCTCGTACTGCGTATCCAAAAAATCGTTGTACCGGTGATTCATAGGTAGAGATAAGTTTTGAAAACTGCCCCTCATTTACCAGCAAAGCCTCTTGCATAAAAGACATACTCATTTTTGAATGTTTTAACGTATCATGCGCTTCCAACGCTTCACGTTGATACAACGTAAACTTACTGCTCACATATTCATTAAAATTGGCAAGCAATTTTTCTACGTTGACGGTCCGCCATGCACGATGCTCCTCGTTGTCATACACGGTCACTTCAAACGGCTCTAACGGCGCCACTGCGAATACACCGCTTCCCATGCAACACGCTACCGCAAAAGCAGCTACTTTGGTCATTGTTTTCATATGTTTTTCCTTATACAACAATCAAACCACACGATTTCCACACTTAGGGAGAAGTCTCTAGGAAAAGCAAAATAAAAATACAATAACCACATCTCTGTTAAAAAAGGTGCTTTTAACAGAGATGTGGTTATAAGACCATTCAATGTGAATAAAACCAACAAAAAACCCCGGGTGTTGAGCCCGGGGCTGTGTATTTTTCAAAATAAAAAAGAATAATTAATTCAGAATATCATCTGCCGCAATGGTCCAGTTTTTAAGCAAGTTTTTATATAACTCGTGCTTAAAAAGCTCATTTTTTTCCTGCTCGTTCAGCCCGACAGATATCGCGTTTACCGCTTCTTTGGTTTGACTAATCGCAAGCCACACAACTTTAGGATCTAAAGCATGCTGATCTAGCTTTTTGAGCTCTGGATCAAGAAATGACCCAATGCCACTACCAGCCTTATTGCCAGGAACTCCTTGAGCAATTACGGCCTCGATGTACTCAAAAAACTCAGCTACCGTCTGAGCCATCGTATCCGACAGTTCAGCAGGTCGAGCTGCTTGCAATTGAGCGATAGAATCGGAAACACCACCAGCCAACGCTTTCTGAATAAGCTGCTGTAATGCTGTTTTGTCTTTTTTAAGCAACCAACCCATAAGGCAGATTAATTCGAATGAAACGGATAAATTAGTACTCATAGCTGGTTCTCCTTACTCACCAATATTCTGCCCATGGCAAAAAGTACGTCAAGTGTGAAACCACATTTTTCATGAAAACGACGGCTACCGTATTCTCACGATAGCCGTCTCAATAAAAATTAACAATGCCTAGAATAAAATTATTACGCAGCAGGAGCCGTAGCTGGTGCACCGTTTAATAATTCATTAGCTTTGCCATCTGCAGCAGCTTCCGCAAGCAATTCCTCAGGCATTCCCTGCATCATAGCCTTCATAGCTTCTGGATCTTGCATCATTTCCTGCATTGCTTGCATTGATTCTTGCATCATTTGTTCAAATTTTTCTGGATCTTCTTTTTGCAGTCTTTCAACTTCATCCATTGCTTGTTTAAATTCAGGATTATCAAGAAGCGCTTGCATGCCCGATTCATCAAAATCAAACTGTTCTGCAGCTTCTGTGCCTTCAGCAGGAACTTCTTCCTCTGCTAGCTCACCTGCACCTTTTTTAGCTTTTTTCTTGGCCTCAACGTCGGTAACTTCACCGTTGTTAAGTGCTTCTTCGTCGCTTGCTTGTTCTTCTGCTTGAGTGGTATCTAACTCTGCATCAGTTGATTCAACTTGCTCTGAAGAACCATCGAGTAATGCTTGCATCTCTTTTTCACTAATTTCTCTAGATACTACATCCACCGAGATAGTTAAAAGTGCTGCCAAAATTACTGAAGTCATAAGTGTCTTTTTCATATCGTTCCTTTTATTTTTCATTCATCACAAAATTTGTCACAACCGCGAAAACCACGGCTTTTACATATCGCCAGTAAACCAAAAAAACCCATTATTGTAAAAAGGGAGGCTCTAGAGCGCCGCCAACCCCCATAATCCCGTAAATTGTTGCTTAATTTTACCCTCAAGCTGCAAATCAAAGAGAAAAACCTGCGTTTCCGACACGCTTTTTCCTAAGAAAATGGCTATTTCTTCTTCAGAACGCGCCGATTTAGATAAAAACACAAAAAATTCTTGTTCTTGGGACAACTCGCCACGAGCAACCAATACCTCTGACTGTGGTTCTTTGGCCGCATTTCCCTCGAGTTCACAGCCAAGCTCTCGCAGCACATCAGATACGCTTGAAACAAGAACAGCCCCATTTCTCAGCAAATCATGACAGCCTTGAGACGTTTCTGAGAATATCGATCCCGGAACAGCACAAACGACGCGGTTTGCATCCAATGCGTATGATGCGGTAATCAGCGCACCACTTTTAGCCGAGGCCTCCACCACCAAACACACACCAGCAAGCCCGCAATAATTCTATTGCGCGCCGGAAATGTACCGCGCTCTGGCGTCTGACGCATAAAAAACGGAGAAATAATCGTGCCTCCACGCGCCAAAACATCTGCAAATAGCTGCTTGTTGGCATACGGATACATGTGAAGCAGGCCAGAACCCAACAAAACGGTGGTTATGCCACCATTCTCCAGTGTTTTTCTGTGCACCGCCGAATCAATACCAACCGCACCACCACTCACTAAATTGATCCCCGCACACGCTAAGGGTGGAATAAACGTCTCAATACACGAAAACCCATACGCAGTCGCCTCTCGAGACCCCACCACGGCAAGCGCTGGTCGATTACTTTCAATAACCTCGCCAAGACGATACAAAACTACCGGAGGCGCATGAATATGACGAAGCAACTCTGGATATTCCTCATCAAAGCACGTATCAACAGAAGCTCCCGCTGCTACTACATCTGCTACGTCTTGGTCAATAGCAACTTCACTCAGCGACGTCTTAAACAACCGCGCTGACGCAGGGGAACAAATGCCACGAGAAACCAAAAACTGCTCATCCGCAGCTACTATTTCTTCAAGCGCTTTGGTTAATGCATCATGATTTTTTGAAAAATGCGCAATAACTTGAGCTTGATCTGCGATTCCTGAAATACAAGAAAGAGCCCTGTAAATAAATACAGGGCCCACTCGATCTACTTGGAGGAGTTGCAGCAATAACCGTTTATACGTTTTCATGCAACCTATTCTTCATCTGGATCATCTGCAAGGTCATCTTCCTCCGCAAATTCTTCATCTTCATCAAAAAGTTCGTCTTCATCATCCATCTCTTCTAGCTGAGCGGGTACTTCTTGCGCATGAATTTCTTTTGGAGCTTCGCCTGCGTCACCAGATGGAGGAGTTTCACCATCTTCTGATGGACCTTCATCAAATGCTGTTACCGCAAAGACACGCTCGTTTGCATCAAGACGGATAAGTCGAACACCTTGTGCTCCGCGACGCATGGTTCTCACCTCTTGCGGCGAAAGCCTGATGATACGACCCGATTGTTCGATTAACAAAATGCTAGATTCGTTAGAAACAAGCGCCACGCCAATAACTTCACCATTACGCTTCCCAACAGGAATCGTGCGGACACCAAGTCCACCACGGTGCGCAATTCTAAAGTCTTCAACACGAACACGTTTTCCATAGCCACCAGACGTTACAAACAACAAGTCACGAAGATCATTTTGTTCAATAACTTCAAGACCAACAACCTGAGCATCACCACGAATTCTAATACCACGAACACCGGCAGAATGGCGTCCCATTGGACGAACTTCTTCTTCGTTGAACCGGATTCCTTGGCCATTGCTTGTAGCAAGCACAATGTCATCGTTACCCGTACTTTGAGCACAGAAGACAAGCTCATCACCTTCGTTAAGGTTAATTGCATGAATACCAGTCTTGCGAACGTTAGAGAACGCAACGGCTTCTGTCTTCTTGATCACGCCCTTCTTGGTTACCATGACCACATACCCTGCTTGCAGTTCTGCTGCACACAAGAGTTTGACCACAGATTCACCAGCAGTAAGCGGAATTAAGTTAATAACCGCACGGCCTCGCGCTGTACGTGAAGCTTCTGGAATTTCATACACACTGAGGGAATACACACGTCCAAGATTAGTAAAGAACAGCAAGTCGTCATGGTTACGAGCTACAAACACGTCTCTGAGAATGTCGTCAGATTCACCCAAATCAGCAATCGCTTTTTTACCACGACCACCACGGTGTTGAACTGCATACACTTCAAGTTGTACACGTTTTACATAGCCCTTGCTGGTCAAGGTTACCACAACTTCTTCGTTCGGGATTAAATCAATATCTTCGAACTGATCAATTGGGCCTTCAATGCGTGAACGACGTTTGTCAGTGTAGGTAGCACGAATTACTTCAAGCTCGCCCACAACTTCTTTGTTTAAAACGTCAGCATCACGAAGCAACAACTCAAGGTACGCGATAACTTTTTTGATTTCTTCAATTTCATTAACCAGCTTATCTTGCTCAAGCGCTGTCAAACGTTGCAAACGCATATCAAGAATTGCTTTTGCTTGAACTTCAGAGAAGCCAAATTGCTGTTGCAAGCCATCTGATGCATCTTGGCCAGACTTTGAAGCACGAATTAACGCAACAACTGCATCAATGTTTTCAAGCGCTTTAATCAAACCGTTCAACAAATGAGCTCGTTGTCGATTTTTTTCAAGATCGAATTCAGAACGACGTCTGATGACTTCTTGACGGTGAATCAAGAACTGCTCAAGCATTTCACGCAAAGTAAAAATATGCGGCGTGTTATCAAGAAGCGCCAACAACATGATTGAGTGCGAAACTTGCAGTGATGTGTGTTTGAATAACTGGTTCAACACAACTTGCGGGATATCTCCACGACGAATATCAATAACCACACGAATACCATCGCGATTGGATTCATCACGAATGTTGGTGATACCTTCGATAACTTTTTCTTTAACCAGATCGGCAATTTTTTCGATCAGATCAGCTTTGTTAACTTGGTACGGAATTTCTTTAATGATAAGTAAATTTTTGGTTGATGATTCATCAATTTCCACCACAGCACGCGTCACCACATTGCCATGACCAGTTCTGTATGCTTTGACAATACCAGAACGACCACAAATAATACCGCCTGTTGGAAAATCCGGTGCTGGTACTAATGCAAATAATTCATCATCAGTAAGGTACGGATTTTTAAGTAATGCCAGGCAAGCATCAACGATTTCACCCAAGTTGTGTGGCGGAATAGATGTTGCCATACCAACCGCAATACCGTTTGAGCCGTTAACCAAAAGGTTTGGCAAGCGACTTGGCAACAAAGTCGGTTCTAATTTTGATTCGTCATACGTTGGCTGAAATTGTACCGTTTGTTTGTCGATATCCCAGAGAAGCTCTTTGGCGATTTTTGCCATACGCACTTCAGTATAACGATACGCAGCAGCATTATCACCATCGATAGAACCCCAGTTCCCCTGACCATCAAGCAATGGATAGCGCTTAGAAAAGTCTTGCGCAAGTCCAACCATGGCCTGGTAAATAGGCTCATTACCGTGTGGGTGATACGAACCGATCACTTCCCCAACAACCGTAGCAGATTTACGATATGGTTTTTCGTTAAATAACCCCAAGGTGTACATTGCATACAAAATACGGCGATGCACCGGCTTTAAACCGTCTCGCACGTCTGGCAATGCACGACTTACGATCACAGACATCGCGTAGTCGAGGAAGGAATTTTTCAGCTCCCGCTCAATAGATAGCGGTACAATTGATTGTGCTATCCCCGCCGCAGGCGGATTTTTCATCCCATCAGACACACGCAGCCCTTTCTCAAATCTTTTTTATTGAATAAATATCATAGGAAAATACACCCCGAAAGGATACTAAAAGTCCGATTTAAAGACAAGAAAGACACAGCCACAACAAGCGAGTATTAACGCTCTTTTTTAGAGATGCGCCAACGCGCCATACACATCCATGGTTGCGCCAGCCAATACTTCAATACGCAGGTTGTTTGTAGAATCAAGCCCAATGGCGTTTGAATCAACATCGCCTTCAGATTGAACAATCACGCGATCATTGATTACGAGCACCCCTGTTTGCAGGTGCGGCGACGTCATGGTTCCATAGAACGTACAGCCATTTAAAAACAACCGAGAAGTTTGATCTGCCATTGTAAGCTGATCTTTTGAAGCACCTGTCACACCATCACCAGAACGATCACCAAGCCCTGAAGAATCGTAACTAAATGTAACATTGCGATCGATTAGGAATGTTGCTCCTGAATTAATGGCAAACGTTCCGTTTGATGAAAACGCAAACTGGTAGCCTTTTCCGCGTAACGCAACATCATTATAAATATTTATAGATCCAGCAGAAAGCGTGTAATTACCCGCAAGATTAAGATCTACGTTACGTAAATTAATCACACCCGTGTAGTCCACACAACGCAGCAAATTTGCCGATGCAATGTACGCACTCACCGTGCTGTACGTGTATTCTGGTGCTACCGTCATAGAATCATCATAATTCACGACGCCCTTAAGGCCAATTAAATGTACATCTTCGATATTAAGCGTTACCGGAGAACCTGCACCCTCAGCTGGTCCCACCGAAATAGCAACTTTATTGCTACCTGTAAGCGCATCTAAATTAAGGCACTTTCCGTTACCTCGAATTGTAGAAGCTGTAGATTGCCCCGTAAACGACCATGTCATCGTCAATGATTCATTGGAGCCAAGTTCAACCGTCACCCCATTACCAAAAATCAATGAAGCTCCAGAACCCAACGTCACCGCCGACGAACTAAAATCTTTAAGAACCACATTTTGCAATGTAACTGTTTTGTTAGCAGCAACCACTAAGGAACCAGCTAAGGCAGCACCACGAGGAAACTGGAGAGTATAACCGCCGCCATCCCAAGTCATACTTGAAGCACCACTTCCCCTAAAATTCAATATGTGATTTGCACCATCAAACGCCAGATGCTTGGGTTGTTGGTAAAACGGCATATCAATATAGAATGACGAACCATAGCTAACACCACTTGGCCGGCTCATTAAGCGCCCACCATTTGCGGTAATCAAATGTATTCCATCTGGAGCGTTAGGAATAATTGAATGCATATCTGGCAACCCAAGCGTGTCATACTCAACAGTTGTTCCATCAATCGTTACCACTGCAGTACCATTAAACGCAAGCGTGTTCCCACCCGTCACAATCATCGAATTTGCACCATAAAAATACAGGTTGCCTTTCGTAAACGAGTAATTACCTTCCACGTGCAAAATCGTATTCGACACAGAAAGCGTAGAAGTTAAATCCCATAACTCGATAGAGCCTCTAGACTCTGACAAGCCATTAATAACCACATAATTAAGGGCCAGCCCAACGCCATTTTGCACGACCAAGGAACCAGTAGTACTCAAATCAAGCACATTACCGTTTCCGTGAATTTTTGAAGGCGTTGTCTGCCCTGTAAACGACCATGTCATAGTCAAGGCCTCATAGGAACCAAGCTCAATAGTCACCCCATCACCAAAAATCAATGAAGCTCCAGAGCCTAACGTTACCGCGGAAGAGCTAAAATCTTTAAGCACAACATTTTGCAACGTAACCGTCTTACCAGCAGCAACTACTAACGAACCAGCAAGCGATGTGCCACGCGGGAACTGCAGGGTGTAGCCACCACCATCCCAGGTCATATTTGCAGCATCATTACCCCGGAAATTCAAAATGCGATTTGTACCATCACACGACATGTGTTGTGCTTGTTGATAAAAAGGAATATCAATGTAAAGCGATGAGCCATAACTGATTCCACTTGGACGACACATCAACCGGCCACCATTCAATGAAATTAAGCTCGTACCATTTGGGATATACGGAACAATTGGATGCATGTCAGAGAACACCAGCGTGTCATATTCCAGCGTTGTTGCATCAATAGTTGCAACAGCACTGCCAATCGTAAGCACATTAGTCCCTGTAACAATCATTGAATTAGCACCATAAAAATAGAGATTGCCCTGGGTGAAAGAATAATTCCCCGTTAACTGGAGCACTGCGTTAGAAAGCGATAGCGTAGAATTTGTATCCCACATCACAATGCTTCCTTGTCCTACACCAAGCCCCTTAATCACAATATCTGTAACACCAAGACCAACACCATTTTGAACTACAATTTGACCGCCACCACTAATATCAAGCATATTTCCATTACCCTGCAGCACTGCGGTGCTGTTATCTGGCCCGAAATACCAGATGCTGTTAAGCACCGTTACCGCGCTCAGCGTCACGTCAGTTGCACTCAAGAACGACAAATTTCCATTCCAGACAGATTTTTTTCCTGGGAAATTGAGCGTATGGCTGTTGATATCAATCACACCATCACCTAGCATCATAACATCGTCACCAATAGACAAAGTGTCTTCCAGCCGAATCTTGCCACCATTAAGATGAATGCTATGACTTAGCTTGTTTTGAATAGAAAATTTAAGCTCTGCATTTGAATCAGCAAGATGAATTGGCTGCGAGAATTTTGGTGTTCCTTCAATCAAATTATCTGATCCTGAAACCTGCATGCCCGGAAACACCATACCTGGCTGCGCACGCATCTGCGATGAACCATCCAGTAAAATCATGCCATTCTGCGAGGGGTCAAACCTCCCGGTCCACATGGCACTTGCACCATTACGCTCCACAATACCAGCAGAAAAAACAATTGGCTCACCAGTCAACAGCGTTGCTATTGCATCTGAAGTTTCCAGCGTCCCTTGAAAATTCAACATCGGTTTTTTCAAAACAACTTTTGCGCGCGGGTCAGTAATGCGCAAACGAGAGTCTTTACCTGCAAAATAAAATGCTGAGCGCACTTCACTTAAGCAACATAAGACAAGGACTAGCCAAGTAAATACAAACGAAAATCGCATAATCCAGATGCCTCGCATCTAACACACATGGCAAAAGTCAGGGAAAAACTAGTGTTAAAGGCCTTTAACAGTCAACACATCACCATAAGAAAGAATATAAACAACCACAAACAAACTGTTCCTGGCAGAACGCAACAGAAACACTGCAAATTGATGACTATCAGCAACCAGGTTAAGCCCCCCAGCCAACCCGTCTCCGCGCAAAAAACATACTGAGTTGCATCAACAAAAATCAACACCTGTCACGAAACGCTGAATAAAACAGCTCATTCTTACCAATATACTATGGATCCCACTAGATCCAATGTCGCACCCACTTGAACTTTTACATTAAAAGAATCTTGGATTTTTATTGCTTGAGCTTCCCCGGTGCCTTCTCCATCAAGCTTTGATGTACCGCTCACAATCAACGTTCCTTTATCAAGACTCAGCCCCGAGGAACCGCCAATCAAACTGGCATTATGCAACAACAACCACGAAGAATCGTCCTCAAAAATAAAATGTGAATTACTTTTTTGCGGATTGTTGTAGAACAGCGAAATACCAGAATCAACATAAAAATGCGCACCATACTTCAATGTAAAGGTGCCTGCTGACGCAAACGAAAAACAAGATGAACTTCCCTGCAAATACACGTCGTTAGAAATAATCAACGAGCCGTTAGTAAATGAGCAGTTGCCACTCAACAATAAGGAAGATGACATCAATTCGATTGAGCTATCGTCACCAAGCTGTACTATTTTTTGCCCAGAAACACCACTCACGTTAGTGTTAATAATCTTAAGGGCTCCCGCAGGCTGAACCACAATTCCCGCACTCGTAGAAAAACCAAGATCTAATGTTTTGTACCGCCCATCAATAACCACCTTGCCTGAAAAAAGCCACGGCGAAGACAACACGCAATTTTCGGTCAACTGCAAGAGCACGCCATCACCAAAAATCAGCGAAGATCCAACCCCCAATTGAATATGTTCGGGTGCAAGATCTCTGAGCACCATGTTTTTAAGTGTCACATTTTTGCCATCAGGAACCACAATGACGCCGCCACTTGAGCGTGACAGTTGAACCGCAAAACCACCCCCATCCAAAACCATATCACTAGAAAGTAAATGTAATCCACGGAAAACCATTTTGCTTCCAAGACTCAACGACTTATCTTGATCAAGCACATTAACACCCAGATCAAGCAACAAATCGCCCTCTCTGTTTACCGATGAAATAGGCCGCACCTTGCCCCCATTGAGCGCAATACAACAAACATCATCAGGGTCAGCTGGCTGAATATTACGCAAATCTGGGGCAGACAACGTGTCGTAAAAAAGCGACACGCCATCAACCACCAATTTACCTGTACCAGAAAAGGTGAGCGTATTCTGCCCCGTAATAATACGCGATTGAGCACCCAAAAACTGCATAGTGCCCACACTGAAGGAGTAGTTAGAATCCATTTGAAGATCAACATCAACACAAGAAATAACCGCCGAAGAACTTTCATGAATAATTTGGCCACCGCTTGCAGACAATCCTTTGATTACAATATCTGCCAGTCGCAACACTTTTCCTGCAGCAACGCTCAAAGAACCTGAACCCAACAACGTCAATACATTACCACCGCCGCTCAACGTAACCTTGCCGCCAAATGACATTTGATACCCTAACGAGGCATCGCCAGCCAATTGAATGAGCACATTATCTCCAAAAATAATTTTGCTACCAATCCCCAAGCCAATGTGCTCTGGATAAAAACTCTCAAGAACCATATTTTGCAATACCACAGTTTGCCCGTCAGCGAGCGCAATAACGCTTTTTTTGATCTGTGGGAACCTCAATGAAAAGCCTCCCCCATCAAGATACACAGGGTCTAAACCAGGCACCGCAAAGCGCATGGTTCTGTTTTGGCTTAAAACTTCTGATTTTAAAAGAACATTCGATTTGTGGGTAAAGAGCATCGCTGGGCCATTTGCATCCTGAATGCGGGCTAAAATTTCCGCAGAACGAGTTGACAAGAGACATCCTTGATCTACCTTAATGCCAGCCGAATTTGAAGCTGAAAGCGCATCGTAGACGAAATTAGCACTCTCCAAAACCAATATGGAATTTCCGGTAAACGACACACTGTTCTCGCCTACAATCACCAGCGAATCTTCATTTTTTATGGTGACGGTGCCAAGAGAAAACGTGTAACTAGAACTCATTTCTAACATGCAACCAATAAGCGTTAATTTGGCATTTTTATCACCAAAAATAATCTGTCCCTGCAGCGCGCCAAGCCCACGCAACACAACATTGATTAAAACAAGCTCATTTCCCGCACCAATAACAAGTGATCCACCACCGGAAATGTCCAAAATATTATTGTCGCCTTGAATAACCGATTGCTTAGAATCCGCAGAAAATGTCCACGAACTTGAAAGCATTGTATTACCACGCAATTGAAGCACTCCTGCATTTTTGAAAAGCAAATTTCCTCGCCACGTCGCAGCTCGCTGATTAAATCTCAGCGCATTGTTATTGCAATCAACTGTTCCACTTCCTATAAGAGTTGCATCTTGCACCAAATCAAGATCAAGCCCTAGAGAGACAATTCCACCATTCATAACGATAGATTTATTGAGCGGAGAAACCAAAGAAATCTCCACAGACACACTTGCATCAGTCAACGTAATATTTTCATTAAAGTACGCAAACCCAGCAAGCTTGTTCCCACTACCAGAAATAACAATAGGACTCACAACAGGGCCATTCATTAATGAAATTGAATGATTTCCCATAAGGCGTATTACATCATTTTCAAACGGATCATAGACTCCCAAAAACAAACTTTGTGTTTTGGCTTCTTCTATTTTGCCCTGGTTAAATGTGATTGCTGAACTGCCTTGCAATTGGTCAGCACGAGCAACGCCACGTTGTAACGTTCCACAGAAGCCATTTAATGGACTATTCACAATGAACTGTGCAGATGGATCAGACACACGTAAGCAAGCTTCTTTACCAGCAAACATAAGCTCTGAACGAACTTGCTCACCAGCCAAGAAGACAAACATGGCCAACAAACACTTTAAAGCGCGCATTAAGTGGCAACCATAGCTAAGAATCAAAAAAGATGCGCTTGCAGGGTACCCAGGATACTCAAGCGATCGCAAGATATTTTGGGCTCGCTATCATTCATAAATTATTAGGCCCTGCAGATCCAACAATGACTTAAGAGAAACCGCTACATCAAACGTTTTCTCTTTAAAAGTAACCCCTGCGCATCCTTTTGCTATTCCACCATTGACCACACAGGTACCCTCTACTTGAAGCAACCCTTGATCAAACACAAGCCCTTTTCTTCCAACAGATAGAGAAGTGCTTGCTAGACGGAGGCACGAGCTCTTGTCTGCAAACAAAAGACCACTCTTTGCCAGAGGCACATCCAAGAAAAACTGAGAGCCTTCCTCAAACGATAACGTTGCGTGACTCTTGATAACTAGAGGCGCACGAGAGTTGTATTTAAACACATGCTGATGCGTCAAAAAAGTACACCATCCACCAACTTCAAGACAGCCTTGTGAAAACGTAAAATCACCACTCAGCGTACACATCATGTCTTGCAAAACCACTTTAGAAGCAGTGTTTGCGACAAACATATCTTGAGCTCCCTTCAAATTTTCTAAATGACCATTTCTGAGCTCCAGAACGCCCGAATTTCCCAACACAAACCCACATCCGGGATCGAAAATAATTTTATTTCCTCCGCAGTCAATGACAGTTTTCCCAGAAATACTAATCGTTGAAGAGAGCCTAAAATCACGAGAAAACTTAACTGCCACATTGTCGCCAAACTCTAGACTTGCACCAGTTCCCAGAAATACATGTGCGCTCTGAAAATCTTGGAGAACCACATTTTGCAAAACAAGCTTCCTTCCAGCCGCAACACGCAACACAGGGCTGTTAGAAAATGCAAACAAGAGCGAAAATCCCTGTCCATCAATTGTACACACTGAATCATCACCAACAATCTGCATAGGACGAACAGTAGTCAACATCTCGTTACGTTGCAACGTATATGACGAAACAGTAATATCCAGATTGCCCGCAACTCGACTCTCATTAACTAAACTTAATGAGCCTCCTTTAGAAAAAATGAGATTAGATGCGCCAGCAAACTGCGCCCTGATATTATGCTGATCTGGATATGATAACGGATCGTACTCAACATTTACTCCATCAAAAACACACTGTGCATTCTGGTCAAATGTGGCAAGGTAATTACCTGTGATAATTGTTGATGAACTTCCTTGAAAAAACCATTTCCCTGCTGCTTGGTTATAATCATCATTAAGCACAAGCGTAACATTCTTGAATATCACTGACGACGTTGCATCATGAAGCACAATCGTTCCCAACGAATTTCCCAGACCAACAAGCACAATGTCCTGCAACACAAGACTTGAATTTGCAGCAACAGAAATCTGCCCACTGGAAATATCAACAATATCTCCACAACCACGCAAAATGGCATTACCAACAATATGTAATGGCTTTTGAAAAGTGACTGCGTGCGAAAGCACAAGCTCTGTATTGTCTCCAAAAAAAATATCTGCATCATTACCATACTTAACCACTTGAGGATCAAAGTTGTTAATAACAACATCTCGCAGCGTTGCTCGCTTTTTGTCATCAAGAACAATAAGAGCGCTGCCTTTTTGAGCTAAGTCATTCGCACAATGCAACACCAATCCCGAACCCTGTAAGTCTAACAAATCGCCCGAGAGCCCCCTAAACCAAAGCGGTTTTTCGGCGGTAATATCCATTTGACCAAAACCGACAATCGAACCATCAACGATCAATCGAGGAGCAATGTCTCGTTTATGAATTGACGCTATTCGCCCACCATTAAGTTCAATAATATTTGCAGGTTTTTCAACGGTGATACCTACTCCATGGGCAAAATTCAATGGATCGTAATAAAGAGAAACACCATCAACCACTAATTGAGAAGACCCACCAAACGAGCACACAGAATCCCCGGCTATGAGCACAGAATCTTGCCCCGAAAAAATAATCTTTCCATGCGGAATTGCGTAATCTGCAACGAGTTGCAGTGAACACCCAACAAACGAAGCCACTGCTGTTTCATCTTCAAAAAGAATTGACCCTGTCTTAAGGCCCTGCAAAACAACGTCATCAAATACAACATTTGAGCCAGCCTTAATTACCAGCGTCCCACCTTTAGAAAAATCCAGACACTGTCCCATTCCCTCAATTTTTGTAATCGCTACAGTTTGGGCATCAATTGTCCACACGCCAGAAATGGCCGCTTTCTCGTACAGGATAATTTGACCACCACCCGTCCAGGTTATGTTTCCAGAGAAAGTAGACGCCTCAGAACGCAAAATAACGGCCTTTTCTGAAAGGTCGACCGTTCCAGAGCCTACGATACTCGTACCTTTATTACATTCCAAAGACGAAAAAAGGCGCAATAAACCGCCATTTAATTGAATATCCTTCGTTAAATTATTAGAAAGGCCCAGAAACAAGACCGAAGAAGCATCCTGGAGCACTATGGGCGCCCCAACTTCGACCCATCCACCAAGTTGATTTCCCGCCCCCGCTATAAGGACTCCAGAAACCTTTGTGCCAACTTCGCCCCAAAAGCTTCGTCCACCATCAAGCGTCAAATTGGCTGGATTCGAGGGATCAAACACACCGGTTATTAAGCCACAAAAATTCCCCACTTCAACCCTGCCGTTCTTAATTTCAACAGATTTCCCCTTGACCTTAGAAAACGGATCTAACACCAAGCCTGTAAAATTTTGAATAGCACTGTTTACAACAAGAGATGAGGCAGGATTAGTAAGTTTGATTTTAGAGCTCACCCCTGATGCGATAATAGCTGAGAAAATCTGGAAGCATCCAAAAAACAAACTCGTCACAATAAACCGCGCAAGCAATACAACAATCATCTAAAAAACACACTATTTTTCGCGTTTTTTGAAATCAACGCCAAGATATGAACGCTGGCCCTAAAAGCGCAAGAATCCCCCAAAAAGATCCGGATGAACAGCTTCCTTTGCTAATTTTTTTTCAACCTGCTAGTATGGGGGAGTCGAATTAAGAAATTTTATCGCTTAGTTCGAATATATTCTTTAATAGTTGCTGGGGTAGCCTTGATTAGATGTGATTAAGAGCCCCGGAGTTGGGATCAACACTTATAATCAAGGAGCGTGCATGAAAGCGCCAGAACTGGAATTATTATTTACTACCTTAGGCTTAAATGACCACATTTTAAAAGCCGTAACCGCTATGGGCTACACAGCCCCAACCGAAATTCAAGCTCGCTCTATTCCTATTTTGCTTGAAAAAAAAGATTTAATTGGCCAAGCCCAAACCGGTACCGGTAAAACCGTAGCCTTTGGTATTCCCATTGTTGAATCCATTGATGCAAGCGTAAAAAACGCTCAAGCCCTCATTCTTTGCCCAACCCGTGAGCTTGCGCTCCAGGTAGCAAAACAACTTGAAGCTCTTTGCCAATTTGCTGGCAATATCAGAGTGGTAACCCTTGTTGGTGGCCAACCTATCGAACCTCAAATTCGTTCACTTAAACAAGGTGCACAAATTGTTGTTGGAACACCTGGCCGTGTTATTGATCATATTGATCGTTCAACCTTGAGCCTTAACAACGTTAAGTTTGCCGTCCTTGACGAAGCAGACGAAATGCTTGATATGGGATTCAGAGATGATATCGAAGCAATTTTGAAAAAAACGCCTAAAGAACGTCAAACAGCTCTTTTCTCAGCAACAATGCCTGCAGAAATCAGACGTCTTGCTAACGAGTACCAAAAGAATCCTGAAATTATAAACTTGGTTCCAAAAGAAATCTCCAAAGCAAGCATCGAACAAATTTATTTTGAAATTCCAAATCAACGCAAATCAGATCTTCTTGCAAGCTTGCTTGATATCGATCAACCTGCACTTTCTATCGCGTTTTGTAACACAATTCAACGCGTTGACGAACTTACCAGAAAGCTTCAAGAGTCTGGCTATTCAGCTGATTCTCTTCACGGCGATATGCGTCAGTCACGTCGCGACCGTGTTATGGACAGATTTAGAAGTGGCGATTGCAAAATCTTGATTGCGACAGACGTAGCTGCTCGTGGTATTGACGTTGCTGGTATTGACGTTGTTTTCAACGTTGACCTTCCAATGGACCACGAAAACTATGTTCACCGTATTGGCAGAACAGGACGTGCTGGATTAACCGGTAAAGCATACAGCTTTGTTGCTGGCCGTGACCGCATGTTACTCAAAACCATCTTGCGCTACACCCAAGGAACCATCGAACAACGTCCAGCTCCTTCACACGAAGCAGTTGAACAAGCTCGCGCTCAACGTATTTTCGACAAAATCCTAAATGACGTTAAAGGCGAAGTTCACTTGGAAAAATACATGGGCTTGATCAAATCACAACTTGGTGAAACAGGCGATCCAGTAAGACTTGCAGCAAATCTTTTGAAAACTATTATCTACAAAAACAAACCAATCCACACCGAATCTAGCGCAGATTCTGAAGGCAGACCTCCACGCAGAAGCTTTGGCGACAAACGCGAAGGTGGCAGATCTTCAGATCGTCGTTCAGGCGGCTTCTTTAGAGATCGCGAAGGTCGCGAAGGCGGCTTTGGCGGTGGACGTGGCGGTGATCGTCCTCAAAGAAGATCATTTGGCTTTGACAAAGAAGGCGGCGAAGGTCGTAGCTTTGGCGGCAATCGCGAAGGCGGCTTTGGCGGTAGAAGTGAAGGCGGCTTTGGCGGAAACCGTGAAGGCGGTTTTGGCGGCGGACGTAGCGGCGATCGTGAAAACTCTCGCAGCAAGTTCAGTGGTGAACGCAAAGAGTGGACACCTCGCTTCAGCATCAGCGAAGGCGGCAACAAAACATGGCGCCCAGAAGGTGGACCTCGACGTTCTTTTGATGGAGAACGTGGCGGCGACCGTAAACGCCACGAAGACCGTGCAGCTTAAGCACTAACTGCATAAGTAATATCTACAGAGCGCGTTTGCGTTGTGATAGACTCTCTTCTAATCATACTTGTTATGCTGAATGAGAATCCACGATGCAAACGCGCTCTTTTTTGTTATACCTCGCTGTTTTCCTAGCAACAGCTTCAACGATTGCGCACTTATACTGCGCTAAAAAACATACTCCTCAAAAGCACATTCACCCTCTCCTTATTATTGGAGGCGGAGTGGGAGGTCTTTCTGCTGGCATAGAAGCAGGCAAATTACAGCCGCTCATCTTTCAGGGCGAGTCTGCAGGCGGACTACTCACCAAATCATATGCCATTCAAAACTGGCCGGGCATACCAAACATTTCAGGCCAAGATCTTATTTCAAAACTTGAACAAGAAGCCCAAGATGCTGGCGCAACTCTCGTTCAAGAAACCGTTATCAATATTTCTCGGCGCGGATCAATCTTTGAAATTGCAACAACAACCCCCAAGGGTGATAAAAAAACGTATTCATCGTACTGCGTACTTGTTTCAACAGGAACAACCCCGCTCAAACTGGACATCCCTGGCGAAGAAACCTACTGGGGGCGCGGCATTAGTAATTGCGCCGTGTGCGATGGCGGACTATTTAAAGGAAAAACGGTAGCCGTTGTAGGCGGCGGAGAGACTGCACTAGAAGAAGCCCAATACCTCAGCTCGCTGGCAAAAAAAGTATACCTCATCGTAAGAAAACCAACGTTTAAGTCACATGAATCAACACACATTGCACATGTCTTAAATTCACCAAACATCACAGTTCTTTTTAACACAATTGTAACAGAAGTACTGGGCACGCCAGAAAACCTCAACAGGATAACCATAGTTAATACTACTTCACAAAAAACATCTTCTCTCTCAATTGATGGTCTTTTTGAAGCAATCGGATCACAGCCAAACAGCACATTACTCAGAAAGCTTTCGCTAACTGATGGGCAACAAAACGCTGCTATCAATCCAGATTTCTCAACGAGAGTTCCCGGTGTTTTTGTAATCGGCGATGTAACAAATTCGCGATACAAACAAGCAATTATTGCTTCACAACAAGCAGCTCAAGCAACTACATCAATCCAAAATTATTTAAGCAGAAAAAAACAGTGCGACCCGACCGCACAAATTACTCAGCCTCGCCACGCTCTTGCAGAACATCGGCCGCACACCTTTACCCAAAACGCCCAACATCCTGTTGAAAATTGCCTCATTATTGGCAGTGGCAGCGCGGGCTTAACCGCAGCACTCTACCTTGCGCATGCAGGCATGCAGCCACGTGTTATTCAAGGACCTAATCCAGGCGGCTCGCTGGTAACCCAGCCACTCACTCACCCCTGGGTCTCCCTGAGCGGTGATTCTGGCCAAACCATAGCATTCAATCTCAAAAAGCATGCGCGCTCAGCTGGCGCACACTTTGAACTTTCTGAAGTTGTTGAAATAGACACGCAATCATGGCCATACCACGTTACCTGTGCCTCACCCGCCACAGGAAACAAGAAACATTTTTATGCAAAAAGCATACTTCTTACCACCCATCAACCGATTTCAATTCACTCTCATAAAAAAATAGAAAAAGACTCCCACGGATTCTATAAAACAACCGCTCGCTTTGAATCCTCAATTCCTCATATTTTTGCCACAGGGCCTGCGATTATGGATATTCATGGACATCACATCGTCAGTGCCGGACAAGGCGCTGAAGCAGCACTCAACATCAACGACATCGTCAAAGCAGCACGAACAGCACAGCCAACAACAGAAGTCGCACCACAACCCGCACCTTCAAAGAAAACCACCAGCATCCCACACTTACACTCTATTGCCGAATACAACAAAGCCATAAACCAAGGTGGGAAAATGGTAATCGATTGCTTTGCACACTGGTGTCCTCCGTGCAAAAGACTTAAGCCAGTCCTTGAAAACATCAATACAGAAAACATGTACCCAGATGTACAATTCTATGCAATTGATGTTGACGAAGCAGAAGATCTTTCTGGACATTTAATGATTAAAAGCCTTCCTACGCTTATTTTCATGCAAAATGGCAAAGAAGTAAGACGCGAATATGGATTTAGCGGAGAAGAATGGCTGCATCAAATATTAAAAAGCTCTTTTAAAAAACCCTAGAAATTACAGGCTCTTTCCTTGATACACTGCACATCAAATCACACCACTGATCTCGCATTGTTATGGGAACACCGCCATGCTTACACGTCTTTCTATTTTTTTTATGTATGTGGTTTTAGGGACCTGTATCAACATTCATAGCGCTGTAATGTGCGATCAGCTCAGCTCTCTTGCTCCCGGCATTATGAAATTTATTGCTCACCCACAGGGAAAGCTTATCGCCGCTCAAGAGGCGACATCGGGATCAAACACCCATCTTGCATTCTATGAATTTCAAAAAGGTAACGAAGGTGGTAAAAAGCCTCAGTTAAAATTTTCTTCGGCACTTGAACAAGAAAATGCTCAAGGCATCATCTGGAGTTGGGCCACCACACAACAACGCATTTGTTTTGGCACCCCAACTGGGAAATTTGCCGTCTACGAAATTCCTACTGATGATGATCTTGATGAGGCACCCGCCCCGGTTTTGCTTGGAGAGAAACAAAAAGATCAAACAATAAAAGCAATTAGTTGGGGAAATGAGGGAGACCTTTTTGCTATCATCCTTGATAAAAAGCTCGTCCTTTACGCACTCAATCCAGAAAGCAAAAAACGACCAATAAGACGTGCGGCTTCTCTTGAACTTCCCATCGACGACATCTCATTTCTGAGCTGGTCACATGACGATAGCATGATTGCCGTAGGGAACAGCTCCAGAATACTTTTTTTGAAAACCAAAACCCAATCAGGAACTCTGCGCCCCGCACCATTCACTAATTTCGACCTCGATCAAGCACTCAAAAACATTTCTGGCCCAATCAAAGATATTGCATGGAATAAAACAGGAACGCCGACTATTGCCATTCTCAACAAAAAACTGATGCTCATTTCGTTTCAAGTTCCTGGATCAACATCACCCATTTCGGTTTTTACAAACTTTGCGACAAATACATCTGCAAAACTTGCTTGGAATACCTACGCAAAAACATGCACCGCCGATAACCAAGAACTCATTGTTGCACACGAGTCAGCACTCTCGTACCAAGTGTATACCCTCACTTCACGCAGCCTGATGTTTGATACCGCAGCTCAAGAATTCTTGCCACCGTATGGCCAAAACCCTCAGCCAGCACCCAATAGATTTCAGCAAAAACCAGCAAAAAAACATTTCCTGTCTGATGAAACCACGATTGAGCTGGTAAACAAATTCACAACCACGTAGAAAACATCTAACTTTCCGTTGGTTTATATGACCATATCTTTGTCAAGAATGGCCACGACATCGTTGTTTTTACTTCTTGAAGAAAGTCTATACCACCAATATAACAAGCTAATAAATAGCCATCTGGGTCATACCAATCACTCTCGTCAAAAAATTCACCAACAGAGCCTATATCATCGTAAGAAAATTCTGGAGCAGTCGTATATACGCAGGCGTAGTCAGTATACCTACATTTATCTTTATGGAATGCGCGCCCCCTGGCGATAAAGCGCAAACCGCTCAACTGAAAAACTCCCCAACTTTGCAGTCTCTGTTTACGATTAGTTACATAAGACGGACGATAAGCAGTGTGCTCTGCGTAGTTATATTCAATAAAGTCTTGCTTGCCACCAGAAACAATTACCCTACAAATAGGGGCAGAGAGGTCAGAAAGCGCACGTACCGCAGCCGCAGAGACCACTTTCCCGGTAAGGACTGTTGATGGAATAATAACATCATACTCTTTACAATCTTTATCTTCGGTCACATCTATAGAGTCACCACTACGTCCAGTTTTTTGCCTAGTTGTTTTAGTAACCAGTTTGGTAATCTTTTGAGCCAAAGGTTCAAGCATGTCTGCATTGAGAACCAACACGATATGCCACTCCTTAATAATATTCAAAGATGCTTCACTGAGAGATTGTTCATCGCTCACAACACTAAAGACGTATGGTTTTTTTTCGTAGTGCCAAAAGTCCATATAAATATGATTTAAAGAGGCTTCTAGTTTTTGCGCAAAATCTAGAAGGTATGCATCGGGTTTATAAGTTGATTTTGGAATAAATGGTAATTTTTTTCTTACATTAAAATACCCAATAAATGATTCCTCTAAAATGAATGCTGAAACAAGAGCCGCGCACAAACTGATTGCAATGCCATGCTTTTGCCACAAAGAATCTTCCAGCACAACTGCTGAAATAAGGTTTTTAACGCTAAGACTTTCTACTGAACGCAGGCCATAAACCGTAACATCAACCGTAATTTTCTGTTCTATTTTTTTGAACAAAAACTCAACAACAACTGATGCTTTGTTTCCAAAAAAATCCAGACAAATTTTTTCACTAACAGATTTTTGCGAACTTTTTATAAAGGCTGTAATCGTTTTATCAACTACTTCAATAAACGCATCCACTTCAGGCATTTTTAATGAGCCCAAGTCTGCATAGCGCTTCTGTTGAGAAAACTCTTTTCTTATCGCTCTTGTAGCCGCTAACGACGAAAAAGATAGTACACAAGAAGCTTCTGGCAATTTTTCAACTTTTTTGTAATGCCAAGAGGCGAGGCTCGCCGATGCTTTTTGCGGAGCAAGTAGTGCAACAGCCGGCTCTTTTGCTGTTGGTGTTTTTTTTGTAGCGGGGGATACATCAACGATCAACGCTATTAAAAATGTATATAGCAAAAGGGTTAACTGTTTTTTCATTTCCGATTCCGGGTGCTCGGTACTTAAGTTTCCAAAACAGCATCCCACACAAACGTAAACAAACCAACTGCTTATGATTTTTCACATAAAACATCGTTTTTTAGCGTAAACAATGGATCATTCTTTCAATATGAAATAACCGACAAGCAAGCTACCAATCAACATCAGAAGGTATCTGACTAGGCAACAACAAATACTACAATTGCCCAAAGCTCTTATTCGTCCAACTGTTTTTTAACTTTTTGAACAATTTCAATCGGATTTGAGGCATTAGTGATCAAATTCCCCACAATCAATCCGTAGGGTGACATTTCTTTAATTGCATCAATCGCATCCAGCGCCATATTCCCGGCAATATAAATAGGTAACTGCGTATTTCCTTTTACACTTGCCCACCGCTCAACCATGCTCACCGCATCATCTTTGAGCATTGGATTGCGGTAGATAATGCTATCAACATCAAGCGTTTGTGCATCAAATACAGATTGTTCTGGCGACTGGCTTGCGATCAAATCTAACGAAACAGACAATCCTTGGCTGTGAGCCGCAGAAGAAAACTGCTGGATCATTTTATTAGAAATTCCCGCAAGAATGCTTATTTGTTTAACGCCGCACGAAGCAAACATATCAATGCTACTCATCCAGTTATCGGTCAACCGAGAGTCAACCCATAACTCCTTGGAGGGAAACATTTCTTTAAATCTAAAAATTGCTTGCTTGCCATTGCTCATCAGAAGTAATGAGCCGAGCTGAAGAGCATCAGCATATTCTGCCGTTTGCTGTGCGATGCGAAGAGCCTCTTCTAGGTCCGCCATGTTATAAGAAATCTGAAATTTCACAAACACCCTCCATCGAGCAAAAGATATAAATCAATCATTCATAACCGCAGATTGGCGAATCTCCATGCTCTTTTCTTTTTGGACTACAATGCCATCCTGAACTACGATTTCTTCAAAGTAGCGCATGTTTTTCTGATTATTCAGCAACACCTCATCATTAAATTTCTTACCAATTAAATACATGTCAGGTAACACAATGTGTGGTTTTACCATGCTCATAAATGTTCCCTGAGGAACGAATAAATTCTTAGGATTTACCAGCAAAATGACTGTTTCTGATGGAAGTTGCGCATCAAGAGGAACATTCGAGCGCTCAACTTTCCATAGCCCAAGACCGCCAGAGCTCCCCGTAGTAGTTTTTTTTGCATCAGGCTTTCCTGCCCCTGCTGAAGATGCTGTTGCTGTTGGCTGAGCGGCAGAACCGCTCGCTGGAGCGGCCTGGTCAACCTGCGAAAAAACAAACTTTTGAGGTGGCATGGAATCCAAGGCCCCGCTTGAAGCCATTGTTTTTTGGCTAATAAAGATCCCCGAATACGTTTCTTTGTACAAACGCTCCAAATCCAAACTTGGTGTTGCCACAACTTCGACTTGTTTGCTTTCATGACGCAAGGGGAAAGTAATCATGCCCATTTTGTCTGAATAGGTAGAATACCCTGCGTACAACGCCATAATTCCAGAAGTCGTTTTAGGAATAAGATTGTCCGGAATTAACCCTTTAATCATTTTTTTAGCGAATTTATCAGGCGACAATGACCCTATTTTTTGTATTTTTGCATCACTTTTTTGTTGAAAAAGTTCTTTTTCAACAGCAAGAACCACATCCTGCGGCGGCAACTGGACAGAAAGTACCAGCATGCGCGAATCGGCAGGACTTACCCAAGCAGTGCTAATCAATATCGCTAGAAAAAAAACACTTTTTGCATCTTTTTTAAAAGCCATACCCAGATCCCCCTTGGGATTTTACCGAAACCCCGTTATACGTTAATCTTACATGGTAATAGACAAGCGACTCCAGAATCTCTACGATGCGTCGCCCACCACCCCCCTTTGCAACAGGAAAAACCATGCAAAAAATAAGACAGAAGCCAGAAGATCGAGTATGGAAAGACTTTGCTGCGGATGAACAAATTACCCCGGAGCAACTTGAAAAGTTTAAAACCTATGCCCATCTTCTATTAGAATGGAACGAAAAATCAAACCTAACCGCCATCAAAGACCTTTCTGGGGTTGTAAATCAGCATTTTAGCGATTCAATCCAACTGAGAAAGAAATTTGACCTTACTTCAATTTCCACTTTTTGCGATGTTGGCTCGGGCGGTGGATTTCCTGGACTTCCTCTTAAAATCATATTCCCCCACCTAAAAACATATCTCATGGAAGTCAGTGGTAAAAAACGTCAGTTTTTACAACACGTCATTGATACCTTAGGTCTTGAAGACGTTACTCTCATTGATCTTGATTGGCGCTCTTTCCTACGGTGCACCACAGAAGATATCGATTTGTTTGTTACAAAAGCCGCCCTTCACGAAGACGAACTCATTAGAATGTTCCGTAATACGTGTCCTTACAAAACATCTCAACTGATTTATTGGGCTTCTGATGAATGGGAAGCAGACGAAAAAGCGACACCTTACATAAAAGAAGTTTTGCCGTACACTTTTAGGCGCAAAGAACGAAAATTCATTCGAATGAGTTTATAATCCATGTCTGAAAAAAAGATCATTCTCACTGGTGACAGGCCAACTGGCCCGCTACACCTTGGTCATTTTGTGGGCTCACTCCAAAACCGCGTCAAACTACAATCAACCTACAAACAATTTGTTATGATTGCAGACCAGCAAGCACTTACCGACAATGCTGATAATCCTCAAAAAATTATTGATGCCATTTTTCAAGTGCTGCTTGATTACCTCTCGGTTGGTATTGACCCAAAACAGACAACCATTTTTGCACAATCTGGTGTTCCACAAATTTCAGAGCTCGCCTTTTACTACCTCAACCTGGTAACCGTTGCGCGACTTTCTCGCAACCCAACCATCAAAGACGAAATCAGGCAGCGCGGTTTTGAAGAATCAATTCCCGCAGGTTTTTTGGTCTATCCAGTACACCAAGCTGCTGACATCACTGTTGTGAATGCAAATCTGGTGCCAGTTGGCGCAGACCAACTTCCCATTATTGAACAAACAAACGAAATCATTCGCTCATTCAACAGAATTTATGGCCCTGTTTTTAACGAAGTAGAAGCATTGATTCCTGAAAAATGTGACCGTTTAATGGGAACAAATGGCCTAGAAAAAATGAGCAAATCACTTGGAAATGCCATTTATCTTTCTGATGACGCTGACACGGTGCAGAAAAAAGTCATGGGTATGTACACCGATCCAAATCATTTGCGCGCAAGCGATCCAGGAAAAGTTGAAGGTAATCCTGTCTTTGTGTATTTGGATGTTTTTGGTACTGACGCTCAAAAAATCCAAGAAATGAAAGACCATTACACTCGTGGTGGACTTGGCGACGTGGTGGTAAAAAAATACCTCAACGAAGTCTTACAAACTTTTCTTGAACCAATTCGCGCACGCAGAAAAGAGTTTGTAGGTAACCAAGATTACTTGCGCACTCTGTTACAACAAGGAACTTCTGAAACTCGTGCAATTGGCGAACAAACAATCAAAAAAGTAAAAACCGCAATTGGACTCACTTACATTTAAACACATGACCGACACACAAAAACTTCAGGCATTTACACAAAAAATCTGGGATTTTTACAGCGCCAACAAACGAGAGTTTGCGTGGCGCTCCCTCCCTTCGCACTATAACGTGTTTGTCTCTGAAATTATGCTTCAGCAAACACAAACATTCCGCATCATCGATAAGTTTGAATTATTCATTACGACGTTTCCTGATTTCAAAACACTTGCAGGCGCTTCATTTGTGGATGTTTTACGCTGCTGGAAAGGTCTTGGGTACAATCGGCGTGCAAAATTTATTCAACAAACTGCGCAGATCATTTGCTCGCAATACAACGGCGAGCTACCCTCGAGACCATCTGATCTCGTGGAATTACCAGGAATCGGGCCAGCAACGTCATGTTCTATTTCTGCGTTCGCATTCAATACACCAACAGTGTTTATTGAAACCAACATTCGCGCTGTTTTCCTGCACGAGTTTTTTCCAAATCAAACAGAAGTTCCAGACAAAGAATTACTCCCACTGGTACAGGCAACAGTTGACGCCTCAAACCCGCGAGAATGGTACTACGCACTTATGGACTACGGCGTCTTTCTCAAAAAAGAGCACAAAAATCCATCACGCAACAGCAAGCATCATGTAACACAATCTCGATTTGAAGGTTCTGACCGCCAAATTCGCGGTAAAATACTGGAGCTTTTGCTCACACTCGGTCCGTGCACATTTCAAGAACTTGCAGAAGCACTCAAATGCGAAGAAGAGCGCTTACACAAAATTGTAAACGCTCTTCTTTTTGAAAGCTTTATACGCGAAAATACGGCAGGGAGATTGGTCATCTCTCACAAATGAGATGCGCTCGCTAAATCAGAACACCAGCGCCCACACGGACAGGCCCAACACCAACAGAACCACCCACACCAACTTTGGCATTGGACAGCCGCTTGCCAATAGCGCCCAAGAATTTGAATGGAATTTTAACAATCTGCCAGCTGAGATACCCCGTTCCAAAGACGATTGCTTTGGTAGAAACCATAGTTACTTTTGTGAGACGATTCCCCATATTTTTTATATTGCGCCAGACTACACTGCCATTTTTAGGCACAATATTCTTATTTGCCGACTCAAATGTGCCGGTACAATCTTCATCCAATTTACCAATCACAATTAAACGGTTTGTTGGATTTACCACAACAGACTTACAGCTACCGCGCGAAAGATTCATATTGATGTCCTGCGCCACCAAATGTTCTGCGTCTAAAACCGCGTCATTATCAACAACCGCATCCATAGATTCTGCATTTCCTTTGAGCGTCACAATCGATTGGTCTGCAGCGTCAACAAGAAGCTCTTCTGCAGCCAGATTATCACAGGCAAACACTCCGGTTTCTCGGGCAATAATCTCAAGCTTCTTTATCTTACACTCACCCATAACATAGACCATACTGTCGTTGTATACGCGCAAATGAACAGGAATTTGGTCGGTATATTTCAATAGAAAAATTGGTTTAACCGTTGCTACATCATCTTTGTAACCGGCCTTAATACGGCTTTTAAAAACAAAGCGATACGCCCATGAGGAATTCCTAGCAACATCTTTAGAATCTTTTACGGTACTTTGTTCAGTATCTTGATCGGTAATCTCATTACCATAAAAAGCCGTAAGGGAAATATTTTCGCCCCGAGGAGCTTTCATGATAATTAAAATACCTTCACGCATCTCAAGCATTGAAGGAAAATCATCTCGATCAATCCCACCAAAAACCCCAGGAATATGACTCAAAAACGAGTTGCTTTTTCGCCAAGGGTTCAAAAGCCCTTCTCGCGGAACCATGGTATCAATGTTCTGAAGCATATTTTGTACTTCGTTATTAGCAAGTCCCAACTTAGGACCCGCATAATTCAGCGCGTCCTTAAAATCTTGCCGAAGTTTTACCGATCGTTCTGCTGTAGCGCGGTGACGAGGGTCCCCCACAGGAGAAATATCCACACCACCCACAGAAGTAGCACTCTTAATGTCCGTAATAGACACCAAACTACATAATGCAAAAAATACGTATAAAAAGGTCATAAGCCACCCTTAAAAAACTGTTAGCCACGAACAAGCGATGAGAAGTTATCAAAAAGCTTCATTCCATCTTCAATTACATTTCTGGCGTTTTGCATTAACATTTTTGCACGATTTACACCATCAACCGACCCAAGTACTGAAGCAACAGAGAGTGCTGTTATTGCTTTTCTTACTTTGAGTCTTGAAGAGTTTTCTTTAAGATCTGCATCACCTGTATACTCAATCACAAGACCAGGATTGAGCTCGCCATAAGGCGCCCCTGCTAGCACAGATAAACCTTTACTTGCACTTACTTGCACAACCCTAGCGGATGCAGCTGAGCGCAATACTACTTCTTCTGCTTTAAAACTTGCGGAATCTAAAATACCTCCGGCAACATGCGCATCAAAATAAGGCGTTGTTCCCTGCAGGCTCACACGACTTGGATTCTTAAAAGAAGTTCCTCTGATGTCTACTACCGCTTTATTTTCTACCGTACACGCAATAATATCTGCTTGCGCCTCATCTCGCGCAAAAATGCTCAAATTCTTTAAATTTGAAGAAATCAAATTGTATGAACTCTTCTGTGCAAGATTTATTTTTAAATCAGAAACCGTAACATCTTGTGCTACATAGCGAGCAGAATCAGAAAGCACTACCTCAAGAGGACGATCTTGCTTAATACTTCGTGCAAAAACCTGGGCTGCTCCAGACGCTACAACTTTAGGTGCAAAACCATGAGCGTAGGTTGCCACAAATACCACAACATCATCGATTGTTTCTGCTTTTCTTCCACCACTAGCAAATCCTAGTTGCACGCCGCCACCTGTTTTTTTACACGTAACATTCTTTTTTTGCTCTGGCAACGCCAAATAGCGCACGGTATTTTCTTTACCCGGAGAAAGAATTAAAACGCCGTTAGTAATCCTGATATAGTCAACCTCACCGATATCTTGAAGCTCGTATTTTTGAAGTTTTACAAACCTGAGAGCAAGTTGCTTAAAATCGACTTTTTCGGCTGACGCAGGATTAGCTAAGCCCTTAATCAACAGAGACTGCAACGCCTCAAGACCAAGCTGAGCCTTTTCAACAATAACTTCTTTAAATAAATCAGCAAATGATGCAGTTACCTCTGCTACGGGCTCACTCTGATCGCGGCCAGATTTTGGCCGAGCCGAAACTGAACAACCAACAAAAAACACTACAGCCACAAAAAGACTGTGATACAAATTTTTTCTCATGCTCGACACGCTCCAAAAGACACAATTTGATAATCGAACCTAAAATCAGTATCGCAGAATGTTTTCAAATAGAACAAGTATTGCCATTTTTACCAGGCAAACCAATCTTCTATCTCTGCAAAATTTTGATATCTTACTCACATCACTACCACCCTCATTCTGAGTTTTCTTATGACCCATTGGATGACTACCATTCTTAACGAAACCTATCCCTTCGCTTTACCTGCACTTGATTACGCATACGATGCGCTTGAAAGCAACATTGACACCGCAACAATGACGCTTCACCACACCAAACATCACCAAACCTACGTCACTCAACTCAACAAAGGACTTGAAGCGCATCCTGAGTTTCAGCAAAAGACATTGGAATGGTTGGTAAAAAACTGGGAAACACTACCAGCTTCATTGAAAACAATTGTTAAAAATCATGGCGGCGGCCACTTGAACCACGCGCTGTTTTGGAAAATGCTCTCCCCAAAACCACAGCAACCCTCAAGCGCCCTTGAAGCTCAACTAAAAAAAGACTTTGGATCACTAGAGCAATTCACCACAACATTTAATGCTGCAGCAACCAGCGTTTTTGGAAGCGGATGGGCATGGCTCTGTGTAAAAAACAGCACGCTCGTGGTGGTAGGAACAGCAAACCAAGAAAACCCACTCACCCAGGACCTTCTTCCTATTTTAGGTCTTGATGTCTGGGAACACGCGTACTACCTCAAGTATCAAAACCGTCGATTAGATTACATCACCGCATTCTGGAACGTAATCAATTGGCAGCATGTTGAAGAACTGCTGTTGTTAGCTCAACAAACAAAAAATTGAATTTCTACACCGCACGCAGTACCCTCAGATACATACATTCCGGCCATTTCTAAAAACTGTAATGAATCAAAGTGTTTTTTCATTTCTTTGTGCATGTTGGGGTTCGCTTGCAGCATGCGTGAACATCTTTCTACGATCCATGCAACAAGAAAAGCTTGCTCCTCAACGCTATTTGGTTCAGCTTTTTTTACGTTATAGCGTGATTGTAGGATTTGCGCTTACACTGCAGCATATTTTTCACGGGAATATTACATTCTTTGCTGGCGGTTTTGGACTAACAACCTTGCTCTTTGTCGCCTACACGGTAGGAAAAGCATTATGGATTTAGCAATTTTTAGCTTTCACACTCTGACCCCATTAAAATCACTTGGATTAACCAATGCTTTTTGGGGCATCAATATTGACACGCTAGGTCTCACCTGGCTGTCTATGGCTGTGCTGTTTTTAGGTTGCTGGTGCATCATCAGAAACATCCGAAAAAACCCGAACGGCATCCTTGCTTTTGGGGCAAAATACACAACCAAAACGCTTGTAGGCCTTACAATAGAAACGCTTGGCTCGTTCAATGAAAGTTGTTTTACCACAGCCTTTGGTCTTTTTGCTTTTATTTTCTCGTGCACCATTGTCAGCTTAATCCCACACCCAGAGTTCGAAGAAGCTACACGAGACTTAAACACGGCACTTGCGATTGGACTTATCAGTTTTATTTCAGTACAAATCCAAGCGTTCAAAGCACACGGAATCGGGCACTTAAAAGAATACACTCACCCCTTTGTGTTCATGGTCCCCATGCATATTGTTGGTGATTTGGCAAAAATAACCTCAATGTCGTTTAGATTATTTGGAAACATTTTGGCGGGCTCTGTAATTTTGAGTTTAATGTTTCTGGTCCTGGAGCGCTTTTTCCTCTATGTAGGCGGGTATTTTATTTCGCTAGCTGTGGTTTTTTTAATAATGTATTTTTTACGTAAAATTAATCCAAAATATACATCATTAAGTACCTATCTCCCCGTGGTCTCAAGCTTCTTTTTCGCTCTTGCCGGCATACAAATTTTCTTTGGATTATTCGAAGGCCTTATTCAAGCGGGGGTTGTTGCTCTTCTTACATTGACGTACACCGGAATGGCTATTAACGCAGATCACGAATCATGAGAACACTATGAGCTTTGAAACATTTATAACTCAATATGGCCATTATGCTGGTGCCTTTTTAGGCATAACACTCAGCGCTCTTGGTGCAGCTCTTGGCCAAGGTTATTCCTTTGAGGGAACAAGCGAATGTCTCAGCAGGCAAGATGAAAGTGCAACAGCAGCAAAACAACTGCAGTTTGCTGGACTTCTTGTAATTGAAAGCGGACCAGCCCTTGGGTTTATTTTATTCTTTTTTGGCTTTCTTGGCGGCAAACATCCCATTTCACTTCCAGTAGCCCTCACCGAATTTACGCTCGGTCTTTCATTCGGTCTCAGCGCTCTTGTTTCTGGTATTGCAGCAGGCAGAGCCATTACTGCGGCAACACATGCCGTCAGCAGACAGCCATTTATCTCCAAAAAACTTTCTACGTTTATGTTACTTATGGAGTCATTCTCGGAAGTCTCGGTTATTTTTAGCTTTATTTTAGGCTTGGTTATCAGAACAAAAATCAGCCCCGAACTCACCATGCCATGCGCAATTAAATTATGCGCAGCCTCACTCACGCTCAGCCTGGCAACCATTGGAGCAGGAATTGCACAAGGAATCTTGGCATCAACTAACATCTCTGCCGTGGGCCTCAATCAAAATGCATACACAAAAATTGCAACCTTTACCTTCATCACCATGGCATTTATAGAAACCCCAATTTTCTTCGCCTTTTTTATCGCAATGCGCCTGGTGTATACACCGTTGACAGAATCTCTGACATGGGTCCAAGCTCTCGGTTTTTTTGGCGCCACATTTGCAAGTGGATTAGGATCTGCAGGTCCAGCAATTGCAGCTGCATTTCTATCTGGAAAAGCAGTTACTGAGATAGCCCTTGATATCAATCAATACGAAAGCCAAAGAAAAACAGCTACCGTTGTGTTGCTGCTTCTTGAAACAGGTGCTATTTATTCACTGCTCATTTCGCTTATCATTTCCAGCGTACTTTCTTAATTTTCTACGACACTTTTCTTACCATGCATATTGTCTACATTATTACCAAGCTTGAACTTGGTGGCGCCCAGAAAGTTTGTCTGTCCCTCCATAAAGGGCTCAAAGCAAATAACATTAGCTCAACACTCATCTCTGGTGATGAAGGCGCCCTTGTCTCTCAGGTTGCAGGTGATGCCACTACCATTTTATTACCATCACTCAAACGAGAAATTTCGCTAAACAGCATTATCGACGAAATCAAAACCTTTTTTTCAGTAGTTGGTATTCTTAGAAACTTAAAAAAACAAATAAAAACCAACATAATCGTGCATACACACAGCACAAAAGCTGGCATCACCGGCCGCTGGGCTGCATTCTTTGCAGGGATTTCCACACGCGTCCACACCGTGCACGGGTTTGCGTTTCATAAAAACCAGCACAAACTCGTATGGTTTTTAATTGTAGCATGCGAATGGATTACCGCTCTCATTACAACACATTTTGTTGTCGTTTCCAGCACAGATGAAGAAACTGGCAGCAATTTGTTACCACGATTTAAAAAGCACCATACCATCATTCGTGCAGCTGCATTTACTCAGCCAAAAACATCAATAGCTCGAACCGGAAAACAATATTCTGCAGAAAGTCCTATGATCCTGGGAACGGTGAGTTGCTTTAAACCACAAAAAAACCTTACCGATTTGCTGCATATTTTTAACGATGCCGCAAAAAAAATCCCTCACATCAGACTTGAAATCATTGGCGATGGGGCTGAACGTCAAAAATTAGAATCTCTTGTTCAAACGCTGGGGATCTGCCATCAGGTTGTATTTGCCGGCTGGCAACACAACCTTGCGCCCTGGCTTGAGCGGTGGGATGCCTTTGTGCTCTCGTCTCTGTGGGAAGGCCTGCCGTGCTCGGTAGTTGAAGCGCGTCTCTTTAAGCTACCGGTTATTGCATACAATACTGGCGGCATTAAAGACGTCATACAAACCAATATGAATGGCGTTCTGGTACCCCAACATCATAAAAAAACCTTTACCACTGCCATCATTGGCTACTATTTGCACCCAACTATCTACGAACAACAAGCGATGTGTGATGACGACCTTTCCGACTTTTCTGAACAAGCAATGATTAATGAGCACATAAAACTCTACAGATTTCTTACTCATTAAAAAGTCTTTTGACTCCCAAATCCCAACTTTGTTAAAGTCGATCCATCGTTACATAACGGAGCTTCTTCAGGGGGGGGAAACATGAAGAGGAGCCTAAGGATTACCGTTGGGGGTAAAGTTCAGAACGTTGGGCTGCGTGAAAAAATAAAGAAAGTTGCAGAAGAATTAAAAGTCGAAGGGACAGCGGAAAACACCGAAGACGGCTCCGTTGTAATTTATGTTTCAGGTCAAAGTGAAACGCTAGACGCGCTCATTGACGCAATTTATGAAGGCACCAAACAATCTTCTATCGAGTTTGTTGATGTTGAATCAAACACAACACCGCGAAGCTTTAGAGGTGTTTTCAGAATTATCGGTGAAGACGAATAATCTATCACAAAGTGGGGGTGGTTCTATAATCGCCCCCCACTTTCGCAGTATGAAAACCTGATTAGCAAGCTGAAATCTTTATCAAAAAACGAACAAACATTGTAAAATAAACCACCGTTACGAAAACCTCTTTGAAACTCAACAATGTCATATCGCTCGTGCATTCTTTTAATTGCAGTATTTTTGGGACCATCACTTTTTGGACAATCACCAAAAAAAAGAACTGCCTTTATTGAACAAATCATACTTAAGGAACACCATTGCATGGATATGGATGAGTTTTCGTATCTTACAGATATGGCCGTAGGTCAACCTTTTGACCCCGCCTCTATCAACAATGCAAAAGAGATTCTTGAAATCAAAAAGCGCTTTAAAAAAATTGCATTGGATTGGCGCGTCAATCCTCAAACAAAAAACGTCATTGTTTCCTGTGAACTCGATCCAACAACGATTATCAAAAATATTAAAATTAAAGGCAGCGTGCACAACAAAACTACGTACGAGCATTTATATCAACAACAACCAGGCGCCTCATTCTCACAGGCGCTTCATCAAAAGTCCCTTAAAGCCCTCAAAGAGCGACTCATTTATGATGGCTACCTACAAGGAAGCGTAACCAGCACGTTACACTTTGATGAAAAAACTAAAACAGTCAGCATCTATCTCACACTTGATCCCGGGCCACGTTTTTTCATTACCAACATCAATCTTGCTCTCAACAAGCAAAAAAAAGCGAACGATGCGGCGTCTACAAAGCTCATCATCAAGAGCCTTGAGGGAATTTTTAACCCTTTCATAAAGCGGTATCAATACAGCCAAGATCGAATTAAAAAATGGGGAATCTTAATAAAAAAAAGGATTAGCGATCTTGGGTTTTTAAAACCAAAATTGAGAATTAAAATCAAGATCAATAACACCACAAACGAAGTTTGCGTGTTCTTTATCATCACAACCACAACCCCTCGCTATGTACTTGAAGGAAACATTCACGCCACCCAGCAAGAACTACTCGACAGCTTTAATGCGCACGCCATAGAAAATAAGCCACTTCAAACATCAATCATCAAGCATCAAATACGCATGCTGTATCAAACCAAGGGATACTGGCAGCCTCAAATTACGATTACCCCTTCGCAAGACGTGTGCAAAATATGCATAGACGAAGGAGCGCCCTTAATCATTAAACAAATTATGATTGAGACGCCAAAGAAAGGCATTCCTCCCTTTCCCTATACTCATTTAACAAAATTCCCCAGCAAAACACGCTGCACCAGACCTTTTATAAAACATCATTTGCAAAAGCTCATTCAGTCGGCCATTAAATATGGGTTTTGGGACTGTAAAATTACCTCAACAAAACTTGCTGTCGATCAAGCAACTCCCAATCAATGCATTCTTAAAATAACGATTGCTCCCGGCTCCCAACGAATTCTAGGTGAAATTCAAATAAATAAGCCCGAGAGTTTAGAGCTCAACTACTCACTGCAACCCCTTGAAGCACTACAAAATAAACCTTTTGATCCGCAAATACTTACAGAAACCCGCAAAAAAATCCTGAGCTCACTATACCAACAAGGGTATTGGTATTCCTCTGTTGATTACGTACTCAGAGCGGATGAAAAACCAGCGTCACAACCAGCAAACAATGTGCTTCTCAGATGCTCCATCGACCCCGGTGAACAAGTTCTCTTTGGCAAGCTCATAACCCAGGGATACACCAAACTGCCATTCAAAAAGATTCTAAAAAGCTGCAACTTCCCAGAAAAAACCGTATGGGACCAAAAAAAAATTGATTCTTCACGCAGCAGACTGCATCACCTGGAAATATTTGATCACGTTAAATTTTCTTCATACCAACGGACCATTCCTCGGGGATACAAACACATCATCGCCAATATTTTAGACGACTCCCCTTACGAAGCGCGTATTAAGCTGGGTTTTTTTGCATCAAATGATAAGCCCTTTCTTAAAGGCTCTCACACCATGAAACTTGCGGGATCTTATCGCGTAAAAAACCCCCTCAACAAAGCAGACATGTTTATTATTGGTGCTCAAGCAGATTCAACTGAACAACAAATTAACGCTCAGTACAGTATTCCTGAGCTTTTGGGATCTAACCAAATCAACAGCTTTTCTCTAGCAACAGAAAATCGCCGTTACATGCTGAACCTTACCGAACCCCTAGAAACCGTCGTCGAGCGCCGAACTGGTTTTAGCATTTCGGCAATCCCCGCAACCATTTTAAACGAATCTCAATTTGGCTGGTCGGCCGGCATCGACAGTTCAAAACTCCTGGGATACCACGGTAATATGAACCTTGACCCTGTTCTCCTGGAAAAAAGCCTGTTCTTCATCTACGTTGAACCCACATTTAAGCGCATCTCCCTTGATGAAAAAAAATCTATGGCAGAAGGCTTCACCACCGAAGCCACGGCTCGCTTTTTGTTCCCTTTTGTGTCGTATGGAAACGCTCCGCTCCTTCGCTTCTGCTTTAAACAGCGTTTTTCAAAAAACTTTCACAACCTCTTTGGTTTTCTGTTAACACTGCGGTGCGGTCATATTTTCTCTGACAATGCTTTCTCAAATATCCACCCCAATGACCGTTTTTACTTGGGCGGGGCAGATACCATTCGAGGCTATTCAAAAGACACCTTGCCGCCTCTGGGATCGTATACCACCACAAGCGGAAAAACGGGATACACCGTCCAAGGGGGCAAAACCCTCCTTCAAGTTAACTTAGAATTTAGGCACAGAATCTCAAAAAACACTGAACTCCAGTTTTTCCACGATCTTGGATCGCTAGGACAAGACTCTCCGCAGGAAATGATCGGCCATATTTATAGAACAATTGGCGCTGGCACACGAATTTATACCCCCGTTGGAATTATGAAATTTGATATCGGATACAAACTATCAAGCAGCTATCCTGACGAACACTCCTACAACTGGCATCTGTCATTTGATGGCTCTTTCTAAACGCCTAATCCGTTAACAAAGCCACAAATCTAAAAAAAAGTTGACTTATTCTCGATAAATGCTTTTCTAAGCCTAGAAGCTTAAGGCCTAAATTGCTGGAAAATACAGCCGATGAGAGGAATTGCCATGAACGAAAAAACACCTAACACTCAAGCCCAAAATCCTTCCTTTTTTTCCATTCTTAGGGCCGAGTTATTGTGCCATATCCCGTACGGAATTTTGTCAGTTGCAGCTTCGCTGTTTGTTACTAGCTTGATCCTATTTTGGACACCGGTAACACCTACCTTCTCAAAGGATGCAAGCACGCTTTTCCATACCTTGCACTTCATCCACATTTTATTTGCATCATCGTCGGTAGTACTTGCTTTTAGAAAATACTCACAAAGTTTATTTGCAGCGCTTGCCCTTGGCATCATTGTTCCGGCAATTTTCTGTACGCTTTCTGATGTGTTTTTACCATACTGGGGCGGCCAACTTTTCGGACTTAATGTCACGCTTCATTTGTGCTTCAAACACCACCTGTCTTCTATTTTGCCATTCTTGTTTGCTGGCATGATTAATGGTTTGTTGCTCAGTCACAAAAAAAATTGTGACGACTTAATGTCACAAGCTATGGTTTCACATTTTTCGCATTCTTTTATTAGTGCGCTTGCATCAATTTTGTATTTGATCAGCCACGGACTTGCAAGCCTTAAGCACGATATGGGAATTATTTTTATCGTTCTTTTGGTCTCGGTTATCATTCCGTGTATAGTATCTGATGTTATTGTTCCAGCACTTTGTGCACGTGCTTTTACAACAAAAGCATGTGAACATGACTGCAGCCACTAACCAACACGGAAAGGTCACTCTACACAATGGGCAGCCTACGACTTGAACACGTCACAAAATTTTACGGAAACGACTTAGTTATTGATAACTTGACCCTTGATATTCAACAAGGTCAATTTTTCGCATTGCTTGGACCCAGTGGTTGTGGCAAAACGACTATTTTGCGCCTTATTGCAGGCTTGGAGTCTGTGGACTCTGGATCTATCTTTTTGGGTAAACGCAACATAACCAACCTTCCCATTTACGAACGAAAAATTCACACTGTTTTTCAAAGCTACGCGCTATTTCCACATCTCTCTGTTTTTGAAAATGTGGCTTACCCATTGCGGGTACGCAATCAACCAGAAGATGAAATAGCGGATAAAGTCTTTAAGATGCTCAAGACCGTCCACCTGAGTGGCTCTGAGAACAAACAAATCAGCCAAATTTCCGGAGGACAACAACAACGTGTTGCTCTAGCTCGCGCACTTGTGGCAGAGCCAGAAGTGTTGTTGTTAGATGAACCCCTTGCTGCGCTCGATCAAAGACTCAAAGAGCAGATGCTTTTAGAACTTATTGATCTGCAAGAAAAGCTTGGGATGACCTTTGTTTACATCACGCACGATCAGCGAGAAGCCCTTACCGTGGCTGATCGCATGGCAATTTTAAATGTTCATGGAAAAATTGAGCAGCTCAGCACACCAAAAAATGTCTACGAATTCCCTTCATCACGCTTTGTTGCCAACTTTGTAGGAAGCACAAACATCATCGATGGAACGTTGCATCGCGGTGACAAACCACACACTTTTGAGGTCACACACAAAGACATGGGAAGCATTACCGTGTTTATGCAACATGAGCGCAATTGGCTAGTGCCTGGATCACATTCTTACGTCAGCATCAGGCCAGAGAAAATTAAAATTACTAAAAAACGCCTTTCGGATATCGACAATGTGCTTACGGGCATCGTCAGAAATATCTTGTATCAAGGCCAATCGACAATCTTTGATGTGGAAGTTAAAGACGAATACATCATCAAAGTATTTAAACAGAATGAAGACCACATTCCCGAAGAAATAATCAATTACGATGATGAAGTAAACCTCTATTTCTACAAAGAAGACGCCGTTCTGTTGGAGAACTAGTCATGTGGATCAAAAAAAACTTAGAACGCGAGTGGTTCACCTTTTTTGCGACACCAGCCATTCTATGGCAAACCTTCTTTCTTCTTGTTCCGTTAACCGCTTTTTTTATACTGAGCTTTCTAGAGAAAACATCGACAGGATGGATTCTCAGCCTTAAGCACTATGAACTGCTTTTAAACCCAATGTACATTAAAGTAATTGGATCCTCGCTCTTCTTTTCTCTCACAACAACATGTTTGTGTATTGTACTTGCGTACCCTATTGCATATTTTATTGCGTTTATGGTTAAAAAAGCCAAAAACATACTCCTGATTGTTCTTCTCTTGCCATCGTGGGCAAATATTATTACGCAAGTGTATGCATGGTTTGTGCTGCTACAAAAAAATGGTTCTGTCAGCAAGGTTATCGCTGCTCTTGGAATAACCTCAACACCCGCACACTTACTAAATAATAAGCCGGTAATTATCATGGGGCTTGTATATTGCTACCTGCCCTTTATGATTTTGCCTCTGTATCTCTCGCTTTTGAGTATAAAAAAAACGCTTCTTGAAGCCTCTGCAGATCTTGGGGCCACGGATATGCAAACCTTTTGGCGTATTATTGTGCCATTGTCGCGCAACGGATTATTTAATGGCATTTTGCTTGTCGCTGTACCAGCCTTTGGAGAATATGCTGCAATCGAAATTCTTGGTGGTGGAAATTATGCATTGTGGGGAAGTAATATTGTAGATACCTTTCTGGTTGCAGGAAACTACGCACAAGGAGCTGCATTAACAATCGTGGGTATTGCTGCACTTATTTCTCTAATCGCAAGCTGTCTTATTATTTATCACGCAATCAGAGTTATTGCTGCGTTCATACATCAAATCAAACCCTCTCAGCGAATCACCACCGAATCAGAAGAAGGCAGGCTGTAGATGCTGTTACATAGATCATACCTAAAACAATTTGCTTACACGCTCTTCATTTGCCTTGTGTATCTTTTTATGTTTTTGCCCATGATGGGCATTTTTGTTCACTCATTCAACTCGTCTTGTGTTGCATCCTCCTGGGAAAGCTTCACCCTTGATTGGTACAAAGAGCTTTTTTGCTCTCCTGAAGTTGGCAGGGCTGCTTGGAACTCACTAGTCATAGCTATAAGTTCCACCGCATTAAGCATAATTCTGGGAACCGCATTTGTTCTGGGAACATCAGAAAAAAAATATTCAAAACTAGATATGCTTTTTTATCCTAATATTTTTACTCCTGACATTGTTCTTGCTGTAGCAATTATGTCGCTTTTTAAATTTCTCAATATCCCGTGTGGATTTGTAAGTCTCATCGCAGGCCACACCGCAATTGGGTTAGTATTCGCCATTCCACTCCTGCGATCCCGCATGGAAGAGCTCGATAAATATTTAATAGAAGCCTCACTGGACCTGGGGGCTGACCGCTGGTACACCACAAAAAAAGTCTTACTCCCCTTGCTCAAGCCAGCAATTATTACTGCTGCTTTTATGGCTTTTACCCTATCTCTGGACGATTTTTTCATTTCGTTTTTCTGCGCTGGAAATGAAATAGAAACACTTTCCATGTACATTTTTTCTCACCTACGTACTAACAACACCCCCGTCCTCAGCGCACTTTCAATTTGTGTTGTTGCAAGCAGCTTTACCATTTTGATGATTGGATATGTGGCAACTAAGTACACCACGATGGAGAAAAGCAATGACTTATATTAAACAAAAGCTCTCATTTTTTTTCGCCCAAAGCCACACAAAGTTTATTATTATCGGGGCATATATGGGGTTGTTTATTCTCCTGCTGCTAGTTCCTAAAATCCCAGTTTCTTCTGTAACAAAAACAGATGCCTTAACAATCATTATTTTCCCCGAATCTGTTTCTATTGAACTTATTCGGGCCTTCACGGCAGAAACGGGCATAAAGGTAAATGTGAAAAATATCGAGACCGACGCAGAATTCAACACCTATCTACAACATCTAGATGCACCCTACGATTTAGCATGTATTCCAGAATACATGACTGAGGAACTCGAAGCTGACAAGTTATTATTACCACTTGATCTATCTCAAATTCCAAACTATTCCTTGCTGTATCCACTATTTATGGAAACTAAAGAAACCATTACCAGCGTCCCATTTGCCTGGACATTGTTTGGAATCGGCACAAATAGCGAAGAAATATCATTACCTCAAAAAATCTCATGGGCCATTCTTTTTGACCCTAAATACCGTGTATGCATCCCAGACGACCTCAGACACTTGCTAAGCTTTGCAGCACTTGCACTACGTCGACCAATACACTCACTATCCAATCTTGATATCACAACAATGATGCACGCCTTACACAACCAAAAAAGTCATGTAGAACTTTATTCTGATACTAATATTGCACTTGTTTTTGCTAACAATGTAGTTCCACTCGCCTTCTCTTCTTACAAAACAATCGAGTTAATAAACAGATCACGCAAAAATGTTAAATTTATAGTCCCAACTGAAGGTGGCATACGGACATCGCTCAATTGGGTCATTTTAAAAAGAAGTAAAAACACAAACCTCGCACATGCATTTATTGATTTTGTATCATCTCAAAAAAGTGCTGCAATCAATCAAGCTAAAACTGAATTTCTACCAACAAACAACGTCTTGCTATCGGAGTATTGGGATCCAGAAACACAAAAAAACAGTGGATGCCCATTTCCAAGCCAAGATGTTATAAAAAAAGCAAAAGCACCGTGCAAGAATATTTCAGCCCAAAAAATATCCACTTTATGGATTACCTTAAAAAGCTCATAAAAAAAGGAATTAACGTATGAAAAAACAACTACAAAAACGTTTTTCAGCCCTGTTTGAGCTGTACAAATCTAATGCTCAACATATTGAACAATACCTTTCTGCGCACGAATATGCAGAATTTTTGCATGAAAATGCATCTCAAAATGCTCAAAAACAAATTTCTGAACATTATCTTTTTAATGCATCGTTAAAAAAACGCATTGATGACTCTCTCAAAGCAATTGAAGCTGAACTTCAAAAAGATGAAAACGATATCAACTACGCCATCTATTCAGAAAAAATCACAACCGCCGAGCTCGCACTCAATGAGCTTCTTGAGAACCTAAAACCAAGATGGAAGCGCGTTGCCGACTCATTCATCTTTCAGTTGCTCATAGTTTTTTTACTCAAGACATTTATTTTTGGATGGTATTGCGTTCCAACAGGATCAGCTGAACCAACATTGTTAGTGGGCGATAGAATCCTTGCGAACAAAACCGCTTATTGGTTCAGCAAAGTCAAACGCGGTGATACGGTCGTCTTTGACAACCCAGAAAAGCCATACTCCAAAAATTACTTCAAGGCCCTCTGGCAAAGATTTATTGGCTTTGAAGTCCCATTACTTGGGCTTCCTGAAGGACCAGATAATTTTACCAAGCGCGTACTAGCAATTCCTGGCGATATCATCGAAGGAAAAGTAGAAGATGGTAAACCTGTTGTTTACCTCAATGGCAAAAAATTAGAAGAACCATACGTCAACCCACATCCTCTCATTGCAGTCCAAAAAATAAACGGGTTTATCCCGCCAAAAAGCTCTGCCGGCAAAGCACTTCTCACCATCCAGAAATCACCCGTACTTAGAACAGCGCTTGGCTTTGGTATTGGGTTGCTGTATTTCTTCAGCTCGTTTGATCTTATTCCAGAAATAAGCAAAACACTGTCCGCTGTAGTAGTTGGTGTTGTCACCATGTATGGAGCAAAAATGCTGAATGTGTTGGTAAAACGCAAATCAGAAAACTGTAACGGCCACCCATCGTGGTACACCTATGATCCTGAAAAATCATATGCTCAGCAACCATATTACAAACTTGATGAACAAGAAGTTGTGCTAAATCCATTCACAAAAAAACCTTTCTTCAGAAATGCACAAGAACCAGATAGCTATGACACATTCATGCGCATTCGCGTACCAGACAACATGTATTGGTGCCAAGGCGACAGCAGACGCAATAGCAGAGACTGTAGAGTTTGGGGCTGTCTTGATGGATCATTAATCCGCGGCAAAGCGAGCATGATCGTCTACTCAATCAACTCTGAAGAAGTATGGTGGCTGTTTGATATCCTCAAAAATCCAATTGATTTTTGGACCAAAAAACTCCGTGCTGAACGGTCATTCACCGTCATAAGAAACGATGTTCCTCAAACAGAACAACAATAATCGCACTACGTTATGATGAATGAGATAAAAAAAAGATACACAAAGCTGCTCGTTGAAGTTAACGAGCAGCTTGAAATCATTAATCAACATATTGAAAACTGGAAGTTCACACACCCAGAAGACGCGCAAGCGCTTGAAACAAAAAAACTAACACTCGAGCGCACCCTAACATTTGTTACCCAAACTCTCGCGTCCTCAGAGCATAATAACGATCCAGAGGCCATAAAAACGCTTCATCAAAAGCTTGATAACGTAGAAACCTTGTTAGTTCTTTTAAAAAAAGATACCAAGCCTCGGTGGCGTAAAATTATTCAGTCGCCAATTACTTTGTTCATCGCTTTTTTAATTTTGCGATCCTTCGCTTTTTCTCTTGAAACCATTACTTCGGGATCTAACGAACCCACCTTGCTGATCGGGGACAAAGTATTGGTTAACCACCTTGCATACCTACGTCAACCAATCCAGCGGGGAGACTTAGTGCTTATAGAATCACCCGAAGTTCCTTACGAGAAAACAGGAACCCTGCGATACCTCTGGCAATCAATATTTGGCTTTAAATCAGTATTTTTTGATTTGCCAGCAAAACCACCAAAAGTAATGAAACGCGTTCTAGCGATTCCTGGAGACAGCATAGAAGGCCGCATAGAAGGGGGCAAAGCTTTCTTATACTTGAACGGGCAGCAACTTCTTGAACCGTACGTCAACCCGTACCCGCTCATCGCTTTTAAGCGCAAAAACATCTCACTAAACCCAGAAGTAATGACACAGCGACTGCTTGCGCCATTTTTTGAAGAAACAGATATCAACAACGAGTACATCTGGCTGACCTACAACGAGAACATCGCACCAACTGAGCCATTTTATAAATTATCCAATGCTCAAATGGTGTTGCACCCAAATTCAAAAAAGCCGTTTTTGAAAAATCCAGATACGCCGATTATGCAAGATCACTTTAGTCACATTGACCTACCTGAAAATATGTATTGGTGCGAGGGCGACAACCGTCGAAACAGCAAGGACTCACGCCATTGGGGACCCATCATCGCAAGTAGAATCAAAGGAAAAATTGAAAAGATTATTTATTCAATTGATGAACTTGAACCCGACTGGCTCTTCTCTGCACTTAAAGATCCAATCGGGTTCTTTAAAAACCATATTCGGATAAACCGCTTCTGGAAAACTCCCGATCTTTTTTAACCAACGAGCATGGTGCTATTATCGTTGTAGGCAACGGCAATACCCGGCGCATCAAGCGGATCTTTTGATTTTTCCAAAGGAATTGGGTTGGTTGTGGGTACTGGTCCAGTCAAAATATCAGCATATTTTGGATAAGCCTTATCAAACTCCTCCTTAGCCACCTTAAGCGAAGGAAGCGAATCTTTAGAATCCTTCGAATCTGCAGAGTCTTTCGCTGGTTTCTTTGAACACATACTCAACGCATACACCGCATGAGACAACATACTGTTTTTATCAAGCAATCGTCCCTGCAATGCAGAAACCACAGCACAGTACATGCGACCAATTAATGTAGCCGGATTTGAGATATCACCCAAAAACCGCACGGCAATGTAGTACACAGGAACAAGCAAGTGCTCTGACAATGCATAGCCAAGTTCTCCTCGCTTGAAAGCATCAGACTCAAGCAAATTGATCATTGAACGAAGTACAAGCATCGGTTCAAATGATTTATCAAACCCAACTTCTGCGCCCTTCTTCCTTTTGTTTGTCCCTGCATATGCTCCCAATTGATACCAACGTTGCGCCTCAGATACGTTTTTGTGGGTTTTGCTTCTTATAAAGCGAGCATCAAATCCATACACAAAGGGGTTTGCAACCTGGCTTGCAAGCACAAGTTCAGCATCAACTACCATTTTCTTCAGATCTCTATCTCTAAAAATTGCGGCAAAGCGTTTGCTGCGATCAGCATTTTTTATCTTGAGATCATCAATAGACTTGATTTCAAATGGCAAAACATCAACTTTTATGTCGTTAACACCACCAACGCTGGCCAAATATGCTTTAATTTTCGAGTGAATATCTAACAGCTTTTTAGGCCCAACTTTCAGAGTCCAATTAGTGTCTGTTTTTAACAATATGAAAAATGGCAGCTGCTGATTAGTAAAAAGCACATCTAAAAAACTAGACCATGCATTCAACACTTGAACATTAAATCTTTCAAAATCATCCTGCGGAATGTCTTGAATAATTGAAAAAATTCTTTCTTGCAGCTTCATTGCGCAAATCACATCAATCAATAACACTTTGGAGCCAGCACCACCAGATCCTAAAAGGTCATCTGCTACAATCGCCCGAGCAGGATCAAACAACGCCTTAAGCGTTGCAACGCCACTCATCACATACGAAACCTCTGAACTCCTAAGCGCAGCTTCAATACGCCCAACCAAAGATTCGACGTTTGCTCTGCGTACATCCAAGCTAAACCGCGGATCGTCTTTTGAGCGTAACGAACATTCTTTGTACAGGGTAGAGGCAAGAGCTTTTCGTTCAAGAGGAAGAACGTCAATAATTTTTGTTTCAGAAATTATGTTAAGAATTTGCACTACATACTGCGCACAACCAAACATGATTGTTTGATTGAATCGTTCAGCATCTGCATCACCTAATTCTTGAATCTTTACGCCCTGGGACTGTTTAACAAGCCCCTCAATAATCGCCAGAATATTGCCCCAATACGCGGAAACTTCTTGTTTAAATTTGTCATCACGAGAAAGCAATCGAATATCATCTAACGTAGCAAGCGTTTTTAACCACGAACAGACAATACCAAAGGTAACAAACGACATCCACGGCTGCTCCGACTTAAAATCAATATTTCTAGAATCAATCCAAAAACTAATATTTGCCTTCAAATCAACTGCAAACGCATCTACTGTTTTTTCATCAATACCACGCAAGCTAAATGGCTCAGCTTCTTTTTTAACCGCCGCTTCAGGAGATTCTGAGTTTCCAGATTCATCCAAGCGGAAATAGACAGCATCAAAATCAATAAACGGTTTATACCAAGAAGCATTTGCGATTTGGCCCGCTACATCGTCAGCAAAACGATCTCCCTGATCTTTTTGCTCGTCGTTATATACACGCACGCCTTTTCCTTTTTGTGTAACCTTACGCGCCGCATCTGCAGAATACAGAGCGCCATCAGCAGCAACGCCAGTAGAAATAAACGGAAAACATGTTACTAAAATTGGGAGCTGATCATCGTAAGTAGCAGGAGCTTTTTCATACACATTGAGTTCAAGCGGTTGCACGCACGCAAAGTCTCGCGCCCCAACTTTTGGCTTTTTTAATGCGACCGCACTCCAAATGCCATATTGTTTTTTCAATTGCGCACACGCGTCCCTACTATCACTCAGCAAATCCTTGATTGAAGAATTGTCTACCGCCAAGCATTCAAGGAATCCAATAAATTGAGCGCAAGCAAAAAACGCCGCCGTTCCTCCCGCAGCTCCCTGAATTAAATCTTTATTTTTAAAAACAACAGGAAGAAGCGCAAAAGTCCTTTTGATAATATCTTTAGTCCAGTCTGCGAGCGCTTTTTTTGAAATAACAATTGGGCCTGCGCGCAATAATAGTTCCTCTAATTTTGCAATCAACAAATACACAGAACTAACTGAAAACTGTTTGGTTGAAGAAAAATCCTCTAGCCCTTTTTCAATATTTCCCGCAAGTGCATCAATTTCTTTTACGAAAGCTATAATTTCTTGGTCGCGCAGCGGAGTTACATCAGCCACAGAAATCACTTCTAAATAACGATCTTTGATACTTGAGAGTTCATCTAATTTTGTTTGCAAATCTTCAACCGAAGCAGCTCCTATCGAGTTCTCTGAGACGGTAATCTCATGCTCTCCCAAATCATCTTCGGGTGAATCTTGTAGGCGAGATTTTTGCTCGATAATTTCTTGTAAATCTTTAATCAATTTATCAACAAGCATATAACCAGCCAAACTAAGCTCTCTGGTCGGCAATATTTCAGCATTCAATACGTACACAGCCTGATCAAGATAATCATCTTTCATTAAATGCAAACCAATGTAGGAGCGCCAAATGTTAAAAAATGAATCAACGGCTAATTTATCTTTTACAAATGCTTCATACAGTTGATCGTTGTAAATGCCCCAAATTGCACGCGCTACGGCAACTTTTTTGCCAGAGTATGACACCCCCGCCATAGAGACCGCTGGTGTGATGATGCGCGATTTCACGTCATCAACAACCTTCCAGTTCTCTTCTTTCAATTTTGCAGTCAAGTCATCAGTATTTTTAAATACCTGCCGCTTAAAAGCATCTCCCAGACGCCATGCATCATTCTTTACAAAATCGGCAATAAAATGCTGCCATAAGAACACAAATCGCACCTGCGTGGTAATTGCATGGTGCTCAAATTGTTCAATTAATTCCTGCACTACTTTATGGGTTGCAAAATCATTCGGTGTCAACGAACTATACTTCGACTCTAAAAAGGCAACGTTGTTTCTGCCCTTTTGCTGAAAACCTGAATCAAACGATTCTGAACCATCAATAGTAGATACAGAATCATTATCGTCATCATCATCTGTTACAGTACTTGCGGTATCAGCATACGGCGAACTTGTCCCGTATCCATAAGAAGAATCCCAAACTGGTTTAGGAAGAAGCGCATAGCGCGCTCCCGTAGAAGATGAAACCACGGTAGAATAAGGCGCAAATTTGGCATAAGGACCAGACGGCACCACATACGGACTTGAAGATGCTCGCTGCGTAGTAAATGGAATAATCGCGCCCACACAACCCGCAGAAAGAACGAG